>SDBS01002195.1_pt1 | contig 19628 bp, 12 predicted proteins | sample 2277091 | NCBI WGS metagenome assembly SDBS01 (sample SAMN10404972, study PRJNA504765) | marine sediment metagenome | isolation source: marine sediment core GS10_PC15, 163 cmbsf | place: Arctic Ocean: Southern Knipovich Ridge | collected 2010 | reverse complement strand
GTATGGACGACCGTTGCGGTGACAGACCAGGCAGATGCCGTTTTATCAGGCTTGATGACAACCAGAGTACCCGCTATAATTCCACAAATTAAAAGAACCCCGGCCGGCAGGTATTTTGTATTGTGGATATTATCCCTGGCATATTTAAAGGACACAATGGAAGCCGATATCCCGAGAAGGTACAGTACAAAACCCGACATGAAGGGCGCCGCAGCTCTCATACAGGGGTATGCTGCCCGGCTTGGTTTTGGGATTACCCGAAAGAGGAACCATGCCGTAGAGGCTAAACCCACAAGGATAAATGCCATCCGAAACGGGATTCGAAATTTACAAAGAAACTTACTTAGTTTTCCGTTATTACTAATCATTTGAACATATTACGACCAGGGAACGCTTTCGTTGCTAAATTAGGTGAATAATAAACTGCTACATTGCTCAATGTTCTCAAATTGGTTCTTTATATTATCGTCTCTCAGGCTCTCCAGACAATCAACCGGAATGAGTGCCCGGGCATTATGAGTAATTTTGCATAATTTAGTATACCTGGAATTAATATTAAATCTGTAGCATATGAAAAAACTAATTTTATGGACCTTATTGCTTATTCCTTCTGTAGTAATGGCTCAGGGGATAGAATCCAGCAAGCAGGATCTGCCGGTTAAATGGGAAGAACTTACATCTCCTGACTTCATAACCGCCGTGGAAAGATCAGCCGGAACATGTGTTATTCCGCTTGGGATAATCGAAAAACACGGACCTCATATGCCATTGGGAACTGACCTGATAGATGTCAGGGAGATTACCATCAGGGCAGCAGAAGAGGAATATACTATTATTTTTCCACCGTTTTATTTCGGGCAGATCTATGAAGCAAAACAACAACCCGGTACGGTGGCATACAGTCCGCAGACTGTCCTGTCAGTCCTGCAGGAAACCTGTGATGAGATACACAGAAATGGAATTGAGAAGATAATACTGGTAAGCGGACATGGTGGTAATAATTCCTTGTTGCCTTACTTCTGCCAGATGCAGCTCGAAAAACAGAAAGACTATGCCGTTTTCTTTTTCAGGCCTGTGGATTCTGAGGAATACGAGGATAAGCTGAACCGGATGAGGCAGACAGATTGGGATGGGCATGCGGGGGAAACCGAAACTTCACAGATGCTGGCCCATCGTCCCGACCTTGTTCATCTTGACAAAGCAAACAGCCAGTCAGGAAAAGATCAGCAACGATTGGATTCGTTATCATTTGCTTACACAGCAATATGGTGGTATGCACAATTTCCCAATCATTATGCCGGTGACGGGAGCTATGGCACTGCAGAGATGGGAAAACTGATTATGGAAAATAAAGTTGGCCAGCTGGTGGAGATGATCAGGTCAGTAAAATCAGACCAGAAAACCCTTGAACTGCAGAGACAGTTTTATGAAGATTCAAAAGATCCTTTAAAAACGGATCAATAAGTATCTGTGTGAGATTACCCAGTTTATTCCGATCCCTGTCCTGAGACAACAGAATGTATCCATTCAGGATCCCTTTTGACCATCGGTTCATATGTCATGGGTTAATAAACAGATACAAGAATGACATTATCCAAAAAGAAATTCTTTAAGACCTTGGAGACATTTTTTTTACAGGACAATACAGGATAAATCCTCCACTTAAATTCTATAATATGATAAGTTGTTTGCTTAAATAGCACAACGTGTTAACTTTTCTAGTTAAAAGGGATCTGTTTTATGAGTGTTATCAGCCTTTAAATCAAGTCATTATGAACAATCTTTTTGACGTAATGGAATTCAACAACTGTTTTTGTAATTATATAAAAATCAGAAAGATAGGTATGAAATTGATTACAATTTCTGGAATGTTGGTGTTGATTACAATAACAGGCTTTACCCAGGTACAGGTTACATCCGGAGAAATAAATCCTGATATTGTATCAAAAACCTGGAATGCTTTATGGATTACACATCCCACAGCATCACTCAACGGGTATGGTGTATTTCATTTCAGGAAAACATTTGACTTAGAAGAGAAGCCTGATAAATTTATTGTACATGTAACAGCCGATAATCGTTATCGCCTTTATGTAAATGGTACACCCGTCGTATTAGGACCGGCCTGGGGAGATTTACACCATTGGCGGTTTGAAAGTACAGACATTGCTCCCTTGCTAAAAAAAGGTAACAATATCATTGCAGCACAGGTAGTAAACTTTGGATATTTGCGTCCAGTGTCACAAATGACCTACAAAACAGGCTTTCTGTTACAAGGTGACAGTGAAAAAGAAGCTTTACTTAATACGCATCCTGATACCTGGGAAGTATTACAAAATCAGGCATATAGCCCCATAATAATTAATAGGCAGATCGTTCCACATCATTATGTAGCGTCCCCATGTGACACCTTCAGGACAGCTCAACATCCATGGGGATGGCAAATAGATTTAACCGGAAAACATAACTGGTTGAAACCGGCATGTGTTAATATTTCACTTATTAATTATTGCAAAAAAGGGACTCCCCGTCCGGGAGGCCATTATTTTAATGATCAGTCGCCCTGGTTCTTAGTCCCCCGAAACATCCCTTTTCTGGAGGAGACCAAACAGCACTTTGCAGAAATTGAAAGGCAGGAAAACATTGCTGTTCCAAAGCGGTTTATAGAAGGTGAGCAAGAGCTGGTTATACCGCCCAACACAAAAATATCAGTCTTATTAGATCAAAAATCTCATACACGAGCTTATCCTGAATTATATTTCAGTGGAGGTGAAAATTCTATTATTGAAATAGCCTATGCGGAAGCCCTTGTTGATAGTCTGGGTAATAAAGGAAACCGTGACGTAACAGAAGGAAAACATATGGTGGGATATTTTGATATTGTGATAGCGGATGGCAAACCGGACAGGAGCTTCCGTCCTCTCTGGCACAGGGTTTTCAGGTATGTGGAATTAAAAATTGAAACATTTGATCAACCTCTTGTCATAGACAGTTTTTACACCATATTCACAGGATATCCTTATGAGTTAAAAGCAGATTTTGAAACAACTAACCCGATTCATAGAGAACTGTTCGAAATGGGTTGGCGGACATTGCGCAGTTGCACAGGCGAAATATTTGAAGACGGACCTTATTACGAACAAGCAATGTATGGCGGCGATGCCAGGGTCGAATCCATCGTTTCACTATACATGAGCGGTGATGAACGGATAAGCAAAAACGCTATTGACCTGTTTGATAACTCACGCATACCTGAAGGATTAACTAATGCACGTTACCCATCGAACATGATACAAATAAATCCACAATATTCTCTTTGCTGGGTCCAGATGATTTACGACTATTTCATGTATGGTGAAGATACCAGATTTATTAAAGAATATCTCGATGGAATTCGCGACGTACTTGCCTGGCACGAAAAGCTGATCGATGAAACAGGAATGCTTGGAGTGATCCCCTGGCTGAGGCATATTGAGGCTTTATCAGGTTCCCCGGTTCATCCGGAAAGAGGTCATTCTGCGCAGCAGACATTATTTTATGCGCTGACTCTTGATTATGCTGCAGAGATGTTTAATTATTTCGGATTTGAGGAACAATCGCATAAATACCTGAAGCTTTCTGAGGACCTTAAAATTACTACATACAGTTTATGTTGGGATAATGATAAAAACCTTTTGGGCGACACACCAGAAAAAGATGTGTTCACACACCACGCAAATGTATTGGGCATTTTAACAGACGCTATTCCTGAAAAAGAACAACAGGAAGTGATGCGGTTGGTATTAACGGATACATCGCTGATTCAATCTTATTTCTTTTTCAGGTTCTGGGTGTTCCAGGCCCTGGAAAAAACAGGATTGGGGAATGAATTTCTCGAAAACATTTACCTGTGGGAGCGTCTGACAGCTTATGGACTGACAACATTTCCCGAATTCAGAATCGAGTCGCGCTCCGATTGTCATGCATGGAGTTCCCATATCAATTACTTTTTTCTGACGACGGTTGCTGGCATTAAACCGGCAAAACCAGGTTTTAAAGAAGTGATTATTGAACCCCATCCCGGTAATGAAAAAATTATCCGGGCAACCATGCCCCATCACAAGGGTATAATTGAAGTAAACCTTAACCTGGAAAAGAAGAATAATCAACAAGCTGAAATTTACCTACCTGAAGGACTTAGCGGGAGTTTTATCTGGAAAGGCGAAAAAAAAGTTTTACATCCGGGTAAACAAACAATTAACCTTTAAATTCAAGTCATAATGAACTATTTATTTGATGTAAAAGAATTCAATAACTGTTTTGTAATTATCTAAAAATCAGAAAGATAGATATGAAATTGATTACAATTTCTGGAATGTTGGTGTTGATTACAATAACAGGTTTTACCCAGGAACAGGTTCCTACCGGAGAAATAAATCCTGATATTGTATCAAAAACCTGGAATGCTGTATGGATTACTCATCCCACGGCATCACTCAGCGGTTATGGTGTATTTCATTTCAGGAAAACATTTGACTTAGAAGAGAAGCCTGATAAATTTATTGTACATGTTACAGCCGATAATCGCTATCGCCTTTATGTAAATGGCACACCTGTCGTATTAGGCCCGGCCTGGGGCGATTTACACCACTGGCGGTTTGAAAGTACAGACATTGCTCCCCTGCTAAAAAAGGGCAACAATATCATTGCAGCACAGGTAGTAAACTTTGGATATCTGCGGCCAGTGTCACAAATGACTTATAAAACAGGCTTTTTGTTACAAGGTGATAGTGAAAAAGAAGCTGTACTTAATACTCATCCTGATACTTGGGAAGTTTTACAAAATCATGCATATAGCCCCGTAATAATTACCAGGCAGATCGTTCCAGCTTATTATGCAGCAGCTCCTTGTGACACTTTCAGGACAGCTCAAAATCCATGGGGATGGCAAACAGAATTAACCGGGAATAATAACTGGCTGAAACCGGCATGTGTTAATTTTTGCAATAAGGGGACTCCACGTCATGGAGGCCATTATTTTAGAGATCAGTCCCCCTGGTTGTTAGTCCCCCGAAACATCCCTTTTTTGGAGGAAACAAAACAATATTTTGCAGAAGTTGAAAGGCAGGAAAACATTACTGTTCCAGAATGGTTTATAGAGTGTGAGAATGAGTTGCTTATCCCAGCCAACACAAAAATATCAGTATTATTAGATCAGGAATCTCATACACGGGCATATCCTGAATTGTATTTCAGTGGAGGTAAAAATTCAATTATCAAAATAATCTATGCGGAAGCCCTATTTGACAGTCTGGGTAAAAAAGGAAACCGCGATGTAACTGACGGAAAACATATGGTAGGTTACTATGATGTTGTGATAGCGGATGGCAAACCAAACAGGAGCTTCCGCCCTCTCTGGCACAGGGTTTTCAGGTATGTGGAATTAGAAATTGAAACATTTGATCAAGCTCTTGTCATCGACAGCATCTACAGCATATTTACTGGTTATCCTTATGAGCTCAAAGCAAATTTCGAATCTACAAACCCCGTTCACAGGGAACTATTTGAAATGGGTTGGCAGACTTTGCGAAGTGGTACAGGTGAAGTTTTTGAAGACGGGCCATACTACGAACAATTAATGTACGGGGGTGATGCCAGGATCGAATCAATCGTTTCACTTTACATGAGCGGCGATGAGCGGATGAGCAAAAACGTTATTGATCTGTTTGACAATTCACGAATGCCTGAAGGAATAACTTATGCCCGTTATCCATCTCACATTGTTCAAATAAATCCACAATATTCTCTTTGCTGGGTCCAGATGATCTACGACTATTTCATGTATGGTGAAGACACCAGGTTTGTCAAAGATTATCTTGAGGGAATTCGAGGTGTGCTTGCCTGGCATGAAAGGTTGATCGATGAAACTGGAATGCTTGGAGAGATACCCTGGCTGAGGCATATCGAGAATATGTCACGGTCCCCTGTTCATCCGGAAAGGGGTCATTCCGCACAGCAGACATTATTTTATGCATTGACGATGGATTACGCTGCTGAGATGTTTAACTATTTCGGATTTGAAGAACAATCGCATAAATACCTAAAGCTTTCTGATGAGCTTAAAATTACAACCTACAGGTTATGTTGGGATAATGATAAAAGCCTTCTGGGCGATACACCTGAAAAAGATGTGTTCACACAACATGCAAATGTATTGGGTATTTTAACAGACGCTATTCCTGAAAAAGAACAACCCGAAGTGATGCAGCTGGTATTAACGGATACATCACTGATTCAGTCTTATTTCTTTTTCAGGTTCTGGGTATTCCAGGCCCTGGAAAAAACAGGACTGGGGAATGATTTCCTCGAAAACATTTACCTGTGGGAGCGTCTGACAGATTATGGATTGACAACATTTCCCGAATTCAGAATCGAATCGCGCTCCGATTGCCATGCCTGGAGCTCCCATATTAATTACTTTTTTCTAACGACGGTTGCTGGCATTAAACCGGCGAAGCCAGGTTTTGAAGAAGTGATCATTGAACCCCATCCTGGTAATGAGAAAATTATCCGGGCAACCATGCCCCATCACATGGGTAAAATTGAAGTAAACCTTAACCTGGAAAAGAAAAATAATCAGCAAGCTGAAATTTACCTACCTGAAGGACTCAGGGGGAGTTTTATCTGGCAAGGCGAAAAAAAGGTTTTACATCCGGGTAAACAATTGATTAATCTTTGAAACGCCAGCTCGGATGAAAAGAATTAATATTGACTTATTTAACCACTATCTTATGAACAATAAAATTCTCCTGCTTTTGGCATTCTTTATATTAATAGATATTTCAGGAACTTGTCAGGATTTAATAAACAGGATCAATCCCAACCTGTTGGAATTCAGATGGCAAGCACAATGGATCGATCATCCCGAGACTTCCGGTAGTGCTTATGGTGTATATCATTTCAGGAAAACTTTCGAATTGGATGAAAATCCGGATACCTTTATTATTCACGTCTCGGCTGACAACCGCTACCGGCTTTTTGTCAATGGGAAAGCCGCATGTTTTGGCCCCGCCAGGGGAGATATCCTGAATTGGCGGTACGAAACCCTGGATCTAGCACCTCTTCTGAAAAGGGGAGAAAATGTGATAGCGGCAGTAGTTTGGAATTTCGGGGAACAACGGCCGGTGGCACAATTTTCAATCAGGACCGCATTTATTCTCCAGGGAAACTCGGATAAGGAAGCGATAGTAAATACCAACAGCAGCTGGAAAGTATATCATAACAAAGGCTATGAGCCGGTCACCGTTGATTACAGCATGGTCAACGGATATTATGCGGCTGGTCCTGGTGATCATGTTAACGCATCCCTTTATCCATGGAACTGGGAAAAGCCTGAATTCGATGATTCAGAATGGCTGGAAGTGTCGGCGGTAAACAATCCTGGATCCCCCCGTGGTATTTATAACTATTCCGGAAACAGCGGATGGAACCTTGTCCCGCGTACCATTCCTATGATGGAAGAAACAAAACTTACCATTCCGGTAATTGTTCGTTCGGAAAACATCCAGGTGGATGAAGGATTTCTGCAGGGTACCGGTTCATTGACCATTCCATCCAACACCAGGGCAAGTGTTTTGCTCGATCAAACTCATCTGACCATTGCTTATCCCGAATTATGGGTCAGTGGAGGTAAAAACAGTGAAATTAAAATAACATATGCAGAGGCATTAAGGGATTCTGCGGGTAAAAAGGGAAACAGAAATGAGACCCAGGGCAAAGGAATACATGGTTATTATGATGTTTTTGAACCTGATGGAGGAGAAAATCGTTTGTTCCGTCCACTCTGGTACAGGACCTATCGGTTTGTGGAATTGCACATTCAGACTGATGATGAACCATTGATTATCAAAGATTTATATAGTATTTTCACAGCCTACCCTTTTATGCAAAATGCAACATTTCAAACCAATGATGTCATGCTGGATAATATTTGGGAAGTTGCCTGGCGAACAGCCCGCCTGTGTGCAACAGAAACCTATGTCGATTGTCCATACTACGAACAATTGCAATATGTTGGCGATACCAGGCTCCAGGCCCTTATCTCCTTATATGTCAGCGGAGATGACAGACTTATGAAAAATGCCTTGAATCAGTTTGATGATTCACGCATACCCGAAGGCCTGACCATGAGCAGGTACCCTACTTATTTCCCCCAAATGCACCCAACATATTCGTTGATCTGGATATTGATGATACATGATCATTATATGCTCCGTGCCGATTCAGCTTATACAGCCAGGTTTCTGATGGGGATCAGCAATGTTCTTCTATGGTTTGAGCAGCGCATTGATACATCTGGTTTACTTGGCAAACTCACATGGCCAAATTATATGGATGCAGCTCCCGGATTCAGACCTGCGGGGGCCCCTCCCGGAACAATCGACGGTCAATCGGCCCAGATTACCCTTTTATTTGCCTATGCGCTGGATCATGCAGCCGAATTATTCACCCACCATGGAAAACAGGGACAAGCTACATATTATCAGGATTTATCTATGAAACTCAAGCAAGCCGCTTTTGAAAAATGTTATGATGAATCGAAAAAGTTATTTTATGAAACCCCGGATAAGCAAACCCTCACCCAACACACCAATGTCCTTGCCATATTAACAGATGTAATACCTGTAAATGAACAGGCTGAATTGATGCATAAGATACTGGAAGATAAAACGCTGATACCTTCCCAGATCTATTTCAGTTTTTACAATATGAGAGCTTTGAAAAAGGTTGGGATGGGGGAACAGTATCTCGACAACCTCCAGCACTGGGAAATAATGATCAATAACGGATTGACCACCTTTGCGGAAAGATCTCTTGAAGGACGTTCGGAATGCCATGCCTGGAGTGCACACCCGCTTTATGATTTTCTAGCAACTGTATGCGGGATCGAACCGGCCGAGCCAGGATTTAAATCGGTAAAAATTGAACCGCACCTTGGTAAACTGAAAGAGATAACAGCAAGTATGCCTCACCCACTAGGAAAAATTGAAGTCTATCTGAAAAGGATAAAAAATGAAGGCATTGAAGGCCGCATTGTATTACCCGAACATCTGACCGGGAGTTTTACCTGGCAGGATAAGAGTGTTGTTTTGAAAGAAGGAGAAAATTTAATTGTCCTGGATTAAGAATTCTTTACATTAAAAGAAAACATAATGAAAAAAACAATCCATATAGCACTTATTTTGATAACCATTTTCAGCTCCTGTAATATAGGCAACGAGACTGTTTTGTACGAGGAACTTACGCCATCCGTGTTTCGGGAAAAGTTAAATCATGCTCCGGTGGCATACTTACCACTTGGAACCCTTGAATACCACGGCGAACATTTACCTTTAGGTACCGACGCCCTCCACTCAAAAGGATTCTTCACTAAAATGGCCCAGGAATTCGGCGGGATTGTCATGCCGATGATTTTTCTGGGCCCATCGTGGTATACCGGGCAACCCATCGACTCGTTGATTGCTATTCATTGCACACCCAGTCCAAAAACTGGTAGTTGTTATTGGATTCCCGATTCGGTTTATCATATACTTTTAGAGCAACAATTCTCCTTATTAACACGAACGGGTTTTAAGGTTGTAGTTGTTCATGGACATGCTCCATCGATAATTTATGTCGAAAGGCACAAACAGGAATGGGAGGAGCAATTTAATATTCGCATTATCCCCTATTTTATCTATCGTGATAATAGCGAGCTTGGTTATTCAGGACATGCCAGTGTAAACGAGACATCGCTTATCATTAACTATTTCCCGCATCTTGTTAAAATGCAGTTTATAACTGCTGATACCTCCATTGTCCCCTATGGTATCCAGACGAAAAATCCAAGGGGAATTGCTTCAGCAAAAATTGGCAAAGAAATGGAAGAAAAGCACAAGGCGATTCTTATTGATACATTGAATAGAATTTTGAATTAATATAGTTTAAACCAGTGAAAAATAATATTAGCCATATCTTGATAAAATATTATTGGACTAATCCCGCCCTGACGCTACTGTGGGGATGTTGTCTCCTGTTTGTCCTTTCCTGGATTCCGGGATGTTCCTCACAGAAAAAGCCCTTGCAGCATTCCAACTATTACAAAAATGTGGTCGTCATTGTTGGAGATGATCATACATATAAGGCACTGGGTGCTTACGGTAATGAGATTGTTCAAACACCAAACCTTGATAAACTGGCAACTCATGGTGCCATGTTTACCAATGCATATTCCAATTCACCCCTTTGCAGTGCTTCCCGGCAATCCCTGTTAACCGGGAAGTATCCTCATGCCACCGGGGTCAGCCTTCTGTTCAGCCCTTTTAATGATAATACAAATACCACTATTGCCGAGCACTTAAAGACCGAAGATTTTGCAACTGCTCTTATTGGAAAAGACCATTTCAATAGTTTCATCTGGTGGGATTTGTATGAAAAAGGATTGCCTAAATTTGGATTTGACACCCTCATTGGCCGGAGTGAATACACAAGCTGGATTGAGTCAAATCCAGCTGATCCGATTCCGGATAATATCAGAACTTTTAATGATCCTTCGGACCTGCCAAAGAAAATTGCCAGGATGAATCCGGAAACACTTCCACAACCTTACTATAACAAGGATTTTGCGGGAACTTTCCTGGCAGAATCTGCCATCCGGTTTATGGAGAAAAACCACAAAAACCGTTTCCTTCTCTGGCTTGCCTTTAATGAGCCCCATGCTCCTTTTGTATTTCCGGTTGAATACGCAGGAAAATATAAACCTAATGATATTACCCTGCCGCAGGGCAGTCATGAAGATGACCGCTGGATACCCGAACGGTTTAAAGGATTTACTGAAGAAAATATAAAAGGGATCATTGCCTCATATTATACTTCTGTTGAATTCATGGATAAAAATGTCGGGCTGGTGATCGATGCATTAAAAGAAATTGGCCTGTATGACGAGACACTAATCATATACCTGGGAGACCAGGGCTATTTGCTCTATGACCATAAACGTTTTGAGAAGCATACCATGTGGAAAGAATCAATTAAATCACCATTAATTGTTGCAGGTAATAAAAACATAGCTAATAACAAATCTTACGATGAGTTGATTGAATTCATTGATGTGGTACCTTTTATTTGTGAAGCCCTTGGTGTTGACCCAATGGAGGAGTCACAGGGAAGAAGTTTTTACGGCCTGTTGACTGGTTCTTCTTACCAGGAGAAGGATTTTGTATTTGCCGAATTTCTGGAAGATAACAAAGCCATGGTTGCCAACCGGAAGTGGAAATATATTTTCAGCACCGGAAAGAGGGACCTTGGACAGGGATTTGCGACCGGATCCGGACCTTCGGGTATTCTGCACAGGTTGTATGACCTGGAAAACGACCCGGGAGAAACAACAAATTTGGCTAATAAAACCACATATAAGGATATCGTTAACAAGATGCAAAATATGATGATTGGACGATTTTTGGAGACCCATCCTTATGCAGGTGAAATGCCTGATAACCTGACAATTGATGGGAAACTGGTCTGGTTATGTGAGCCCCGGGATGTAGGTGCAGAGTATGGTGGTCTTCCGCTTCGAACTTTCTATGGTGACTGAATATTATATTGCCCCGATGTATGCTCCCACGCGGGTTCCATTCATAACAGGGCTTGATGCAGCCTGAAACGGGGCTATCAACGTTAGCAGCGGAGGAATATTGTTGAGCCGTGAGCTGCATACAACGACGGATATTTTTTTCTGAGAATTTGTCATATATACATTTTTTTATTAATGATAAAATCAGCCATAAACATTTCACTTGTTCCTGAAATGCAGGGAACTCCTCATATTCCGGGAACAGATCTGGAACAAATTTGTAAATGGGTCTCAGAAATCGGTTTTGATGGTATTGAAATTTTCCCGCGCAACGGAAAAGATATTAATCGTACCATGCTTAAAGAACTTTTACAAAAATACAATCTAAAACTTTGTGTATTCGGCAGTGGTGCTGGTAAAGCACTTCAACAGCTCACATTTACAAATCCCGACCCCGATATGCGTAAAAGGGCAGTGGAATTCATAGCAGATATAATTGATGCTGCTGCTGAATTTGGTTCACAATTGATGGTTGGTTCCATGCAAGATTCTGCACGCAATGGAGTGAGCCGCGAGCAGGCCATCGAATGGCTCATTGAATGCCTGAACCAGATGGCGAAAATAGCCATGAAAGAAAATGTCACACTCGTGCTGGAACCTATTAACCGTTATGAAACCAACTTGATAAATACATTACAACAGGGTGTTGAAATCATTAAATTATTAGATTATAAAAATGTACAACTTGTAGCCGATTTGTTCCACATGAACATTGAGGAAAGTTCCATTTCTGATTCAATTATTGATGCCGGTGAACAGATCGGGCATTTTCATTTTGTAGATAGCAATCGAAAAGCTCCCGGCTTTGGGCATATCAATTTTCAGGAAGTTGGGAGTGCGGTAAAGCATATTAATTACAAGGGTTATTTTTCAGTGGAAGCATTACCTGTTCCAGACATCCAAACGGTGTTGAAACAATCAATGGGAGTATTTAAAAATAGTATCAAATAAATGTTTAATCATTAAAAATTTACCTATAATGAAAGTAGCAATTGGATGCGATATTTACGCCTTTTCCCAGGTTTGCAATACCCTTGCAGTTCATCTGGAAGAAAAAGGATATGAAGTAATAAAATGCGGTGCTATGGCCGGTAATGAAAAAGCCGATTTTGTTGATGCCGGCCTCGAAGTTGGTGAAATGGTTGCCGAAAAGAAAGTTGACCACGGAGTATTACTTTGCAATACCGGTACCGGCGTTTCAATAGTTGCAAATAAAGTTCCGGGAGTTCGTGCAGCTTTATGTGTTGACGATTTTTCTGCAAAAATCTCAAAAAAAGCAAATAATGCGAATGTGCTTGCGCTGAGTGTAAGGTATTGCGGTGAAAAGCTTTTGAAAGAAATCATCGATACCTGGTTTGAGACTCCTCCTTCAGATGAAGAATGGCGAATGAATTTTCATCGAAAAACAGATGAGATTGATCTTAAATACCGAAAAGAACAATGATGAAAGGGAAGGGTTTACGATGGTGGATAATAGGTTTGATAGGACTTGCCACGATTATCAATTACATAGACAGGAATGCACTGGCTGTAATGTGGCCCGATATATCGAAAGACCTGGGCATGGACAAATCGGATTATGCCAACATCGTATCGATCTTCATGATAGCTTATGCAATTAGCCATACTTTATCAGGTAAACTCTACGATTGGATAGGGACACGTCTCGGTTTTGTTATATCCATATTAGTATGGTCAGCGGGTTGCATGCTGCATGCTGTAGCCCGAGGCGTATTGAGTTTCAGTATATTTCGAGCTATTCTGGGTTTTGGTGAAGCCGGAAACTGGCCCGGTGCAACCAAATCGAATGCTGAATGGTTTCCGGTGAAAGAAAGGGCTTTTGCACAGGGAATATTCGGAGCAAGCGCATCAGTTGGTGCTATTATTTCAGCTCCCCTTATTGCCATATTATATTTGAGTTTTGGATGGAAACTGACATTTTTTATTGTGGGAGCCTGTGGAATACTCTGGCTGGTTCCCTGGCTAATCATTAACAAGGCAGGTCCGGAAAAACATCCCTGGTTATCGGAAGAAGACCGGCAATACATATTGAAAGGTCAGAGCCATGAGAGTGAAGAAAATAAGGAGATTAAAGAAAACCATACGCCTGGCTGGGGAAAATTGTTAACATACCGTCAAAGCTGGGCAGTTTTGCTTGCTCGTTTTTTTCTTGATCCTGTCTGGTGGTTGTTCCTCACCTGGTTGCCTATTTACCTTTTCGAACAATTCGGTTTTGACATCAAACAAATAGGAACTTTCGCCTGGGTCCCTTATGTTGGTGGTGCAATTGGGGCGTTAACTGGTGGGGGAATAGCCGGATATTTTATAGGTAAAGGCTGGAGTGTAAACCGTTCCAGGAAAACAACGATTATCGCTGGCGGTCTGTTTATGTTTTTTCCGCTTTTCTTTACTGCATATGCAGGTTCCCCGCTTATTGCCGTCTTATTAATAGCGTTAATATTGTTTGGATTTCAATTCGCCATGACCAATATACAGACACTCATAAGTGATTTCTATTCTGGTAAAGCTGTTGGTTCGGTGATGGGAATGTCCGGTACCACTTCGACCATTGGAGTTCTTATTGCCATACAACTGGTTCCTGTCATTACAAAAACCAGCTATGTTCCCTTTTTTGTATTGGCTGCAATAGTAGTTCCTCTGGGCATTCTTTCGGTCTTTTTGGGAGGGAAAGTAAAACGAGTTGACATTGAACTGCATTAAAGCATTTATTGTCGTTCTCCTGGTTATGCAAGTACTCATTTAGAGAAAACATTAATAAGTAATAAGATGATTAAAAACCAAACCGTACATGAACACCAATTTGGTCTGTGCTTTATGCTGTTATGCATGATTGTTGCAATGACCGGATTATATGCCCAGAAGCCGGAGAACGTCCAGCGGGTGTTGCCCGTTGATGACTTGCAACAGGCCCTTGATGGCGCATTACCTGGCGAAACCATAATACTTGCGCCGGGTACATACGGTGGGCTCATCACTATCAAGAAAGGTGGTGATGCAGGGGCGCCCGTGATAATTCGTGCCGAAGAACCTGGAACTGTCACCTTGACGAATGCTATGCCGCCTGAATTCAAGCTAGAATTTGTCGATGTCAAGGATGACTTGTACCGTGCGCCAGTACCATGGCAGGTACGTTGGGTGATGGTTGAAGGCCATCGCAACCTGATGGACTACGTTACTCTTGGGGGACTAGAAACATTTCGGGCCATGGGTAACGATAACCGCCGCATGAATGACGGTCCACCCGAAGGATTCGCATGGGAGAACGGTTTCCTCTATATCCGCTTGCTTGGTGGCGAGGACCCTAATCAGGCCGGGGCTGAAATACATCGTGAGACAAACGTTTTTGATGAGAAGACTTACACGCTCTGGGGCGGTCGTTCCTTCAAACAGGGTGATGGTTTCATCCTCGATATCCAGGCCCCTCATGTCGTGATTGAGGGACTGAAGTTCCATCTTGCACCCGATATTGCTGTCCAGGTCAATGCCGGCAATGTGACCATCCGCGACTGCTATTTCGATGGCTGTATCCGGGGTATCGAGTCACTGGAGAGCGCAAATCTAACTGTTGAATACTGTGAATACAGCGGTTATCCGACGTATCAATGGGTGCGTTGGGGCCAGCTGAATGACATTGGTGGGAATGGGGGATTGTGGAACGTAATCTATGCGTCGAATCTGTGCAACACCTTCATTCACCATTACGGTCCTTCAGTGAAAGTCCGCCATTGCCTGGTTTACGAAGCGTTCGATGGGATGTGGCCCAGGAATATGGGTACCCTCGATCCCCGTAAGACTTCCGAATATGCATATAACCTGTTCATGTCGGCCGGAGACGAGTGCATTGAATTCGATACACGCACTCCTATAAACCTCCGTGTGCATCACAACTTCATCATGGATGCCATGGCGCCACTTGCGCTTTCTCCCATTCAGGGCGGAGGGCTAATGATCGACCACAATATCGTTTACGTTTCTCCCGAGCGGGGACTGATCCACTGCACCCTGCTCAAATTTGATTGTCCATGGCGTCAGAGCTACGACGCACCCTCGCGCGGCATATCACTGGTGCATAACACGTTTGTTAATTCACATCACACGCTGTCCTGGACCAAGCACAACTTTGTGGATTGTATCTTTGAGAACAATGTCATGATGGTGAACCGCTCGTCGCCATGGGAACAGCAAGGGTACGTACCCACGAAGCACAATATCTATACCGGTCCCAATGTGGATCCCAAGCACATGCCACCGATGCTGACTGGCAAGCATCCGGGTTTTCGGCAACAGCCTGATTTCATCGCGGAACCACTTCCTGTGTTACCGCTTCAGGAGATCGGGCTTGCGGTGCCAACACCCACCTTCAATGGACCTTACGTGGATTTCGGCTTGCGTCCTGACTCACCTGCCGTGGACGCCGGCGCACCAGGGACGGAAGATGAATACCATCACGTTGCCCGGGGAAATATTCCGGATCTGGGAGCGATCGAACTGGGTGAGAACTGGTCGTTCCCCCGACCAGGGCCTCGCTGGGCAGAAGGGGGAAAAAAACCCTGGCGGCCTGCATTACCACCCTCTCTGCATCCTTCGTGGGTTGGATTGGATCACTGACAGATCCATCTACAGATGACTGATATACTGGATAAAATTTTCAATCACACTTTGCCTGAGTTTCTCAGCTACTTCTTGAGAGACATTCCGGGGATTCCATTTAGGTTCAATTTGGGGTTTATTATGCAGGATCCCGGTTTGTCTAACGGATAGTTCTCCTTCCTTCTGTTCCGACAGATCGACTAATTCCGGACGAAAAGCCATAAGCCATGTAGTTTCACTGTAACCAGCATGTCCGCCCACACCATAAAACCCCTCATCTTCATTCAGGTCATTGAATTGGTATGTTCTTATGGCATGCACCCTCATCTGCTGGTTTGATTTTTCGCTTGCTAGATCTTCAATCAATTTAAATTGTCCCTTTCCCCCATGGTGATTCATCAGGAAGGCATGTCTAATTCCACAATCTGAAATAGCATTCAATCTGTTTGTAATAGCAAGGATCATTTCCTCTTTGTTGCAATATTCACTTTTTAGAGGCAGTTCCGGGAAATTCATCCCGTATACTTCATCGTCCTGGCTAAACCCCCACCGTTCCTTTTCATCTTTTGTCCTCCATGCATCAAGTCCAAATGATAATGGCCTGAACCAGATACCTCCTATTCGTGAAGCTACTTGCCGTGCTAATTCCTCAGGGATCAGTGCGTCCGTTCCCATCGGTAGATGAAAAGAGTGCCACTCAAACATTGGGGATACCGGGATAAATGCATACGGGCCCTTTTGTATGGCTTCAACTATTTCACCCGGACGCAATTCTTCGGCAGATTTAATTAAATCATCATTTACTGCCACCAGATCTTTTTCAGAACCAAGTAATTGCTTTGGCAGTGTAATATATACAGAACCTAAAATTCCTGCCTTCAAGAATGATCTTCGTTTGCCTTTTAACATAAATAATTAGTTTATAACGTTTTGTGCGATTAAATAATATTAAAAGATAGATATTTTTATGGCATTTATCGAACAATCATTTTCGCCCTCGATAAGCATTGCTTGCCTTCAATGAAGACAACATATACTCCCGGTCCTAATAATCCACCCGGTGAGACAACAAAGCGATTATTGCCAGGAGCCGGATAAATCTGAGTACTGTAAATACTTCTTCCTTGCAGATCAAAGATAGTAACAGCTAATTCACTTTCAGGTTGCTTTGTTCTTAAATGGATCGTAAAACGTCCATCTTTTGCCGGATTTGGATAGATGTTAAACTGGTTTTGAGACGGATCACGGTTTAAAGAGGGTTTCAAGGATGTGTTATCATTCACTTCCACAATTGCCGTTCCCCATTGCCAGGTAACCATTTCAATGGGACCATCCCATGCCTCAATTCGTGCGAGAAACAGGATTTTATAACCTACAGGTGCTTCATCTGATATTTTTATCATTGAGTGCGACAGATTTTCACCGGCACTCCAAAATTTTTCCGTTGTAAATTCTACAAATTCATCTTCATGTGAGACCCGTAATAGTTCCTCTTTTGTAGTTTTCAGGACAATAAGTTCGCCAGGTTCTGCAAAACCGTTGCCATTGTTGAATTCGCTGTAGGCCATGTCATCATCGATGAGGATGTTTGTAAATTCAGGGACATTAAAGAATACGGGTACATCCATTTCATCCTTCCATTGATTATCCTGATCATCTGATATAGCAACGTTCAGTCTCAGCTCAAAAGGCGATTTGTATTCCGGTGGAGTAAAATCAGCCGTTACCTTTACGGGATCGTTTATCCACACTGCACTACCAGCATCAATTGAAGGGATGGTAAGAATATGATCGGTCAGGGTTACGGATCCCTTTTCCGTTGTGATCTCAAGGGTCACGTTTTCTGCCGTTTCACCTCCTCTGTTCATCACCTGCAGCTTAAGATCCACTTCCTGTCCCTGGACCAAAAATTGGCTGGTGTCATTAACCTTATATGATAATATTACAATCTCCGGTGGACTGTCGTTGTCGTATATGCCAACCTGCTGATTATCACCTTTTACACTGAATTGTATCCTTCCATCTGCATCACTCATAATAGTTTCGGTAAAGGAGGTATCGGTATCAATATTATAAATTACCAGGTTGTAGGATGCACTGGATTTGTAAACGGGAGCAGTTGTTACATTGATACTTGTTTCCGGAATAGTAGGTCCGTCGGGCATCCACTCTTTCGTAGAAATGCCCATTCCCCCTTTTGTAACGCCCGATAATTCAATGAATCCAACTTTTTCCAGATCACTGGTCACAGCGTAATCCCATACTTCGAAGTCAGGTCTGAATGCGATAAAATGCCAGCGTTCGGGCTGAGGCAAGGGATTATCCATGGCATCCATCATATATTGAAAAGCTGCTTCAAATGCAACCGTCCGTCCCGCAATATCTATTGTGTGATGTCCCTCAAATTCTGCCCATAATATATTTGAGAGCTGTTCACGTTGCATGGCTTCAAATACGATCACATTCTTTTTATTCAGATAATCGCCTGTAGTGTTATGAGAACGAATATGCACTCCATGAGAATTCTTGACAAACTGATGGGTAAAATAAGGGACGCTTCGTTCCGTTGTTCCAAGACAGTGATTTGCACCTGCACAAGTCGGTTGTACAACACCTATTAAATGTGGATATTTCTGCCCTAACCTGAAGACCATTCCCCCACCCATACTATGTCCGATTACAGCCCTTTTGGAGCGATCCGGGATGGTACGATAGTTTTCATCAATAAATTGGATCAGTTCCAGAAAGTAATCCTCATAAAACATATCAAAATTGATAGACAAGTTATTTGGTACACTTATGTTATACGGAGCATAATTATACATCTCACCTTTATCAAACCAGAGAACTTTTCCATCCACCAGAATAAAAATTACGGAATCGGATTCTACCAGTTCCGCTATTTTATGAAAATTCAGATGTGGGCCCGCACCCTCATTTTGCCTGAATACACTTCCCCCCCAGCCATGGAAAAAGTAGATTACAGGAAAATCTTTATCTGTTGAATGATAATAACTCGGCAGGAACAGATTGATCCAGCGCCTCTCGTTAAACGTTTCGCTGTAATGGGATTGATAGTTGAAAACCGAGGAGGAATCTCTGATCAAACGTATATAATCCAGTTTCACCCCGATCTGTCGGTATGCAACATGGATGGTATGTTCCCCGGGTAAAAATGGATAGTGAATAATACCTGAAAAGCCGGGCCCAAAAACTTTTGTTTCTTCATTCCAAGTAGTGTCCTGGGTTCCAATGACCCTCCATTCGCCCGTATCCACTTTGAAATAATAGGAGAAATTATTTACGTCAGCAGCTTTCAGATTAAGATATACTGCGTAAATACCTTCCTCGTCGAGTGAAAAAGTAA
>SDBS01002194.1_pt1 | contig 19629 bp, 23 predicted proteins | sample 2277091 | NCBI WGS metagenome assembly SDBS01 (sample SAMN10404972, study PRJNA504765) | marine sediment metagenome | isolation source: marine sediment core GS10_PC15, 163 cmbsf | place: Arctic Ocean: Southern Knipovich Ridge | collected 2010 | reverse complement strand
TATCAAATAGGCTATTCTATTTAATGTTATTTATTAAATAGGGCTTGCTGTTTAGCTAATGGCTGCAATTTTAAACCCCATAGCAGACTTTAACTGCCAAGCTATTATTCATGCTAGGCGCACCACCACGATATTACCACCTTCAAAGAAGGTAGTTTTTTAAGGTAAAATAAATCTACTTTATTTTAATAGAAGTAATAATTTTTTATTATTATATTCACGAGAAAATTGAAAAATCTTATTTTCATCTAAAGGATATTTAAATTCATTTTCTTGTTCTTTTAATAATTTTATTATTGAATTTTTAATCTGCTCTTTGTCTCTTATATCTGCAACCTCTCCAATTCGCAAATCTCTTACGAGATTCCAAACGGGCGAATTCGGATAACCAACTACCAATATGGGCTTTTTAGCAGCTATATACTCATATGTTTTAGACCTCATAACTTCAGATCTTATATGAATATCTTCATTTATTACCATTAGAATAGTTGCTCTTTTTAATAACTTTAACAATTTTTTATGTGGTAATACAATCGATTTTATAATTTTTTGCTTTTCAAGAAATGTAAAATATTTACTCTTATTAATGTTTCCACAAAATACAACGTCAAATATACAATTATGTCTCAAAATTTCTATTGTCTCTAGAAAGTTATTTAAAATATTCTGATTGCAACCCTCAAAGTCTTTACTTCCACTAAATAGTAATAGTGGCTTATCTGTTTTTTTAATTAAACTTTTTTCCATATAATATTTATCTTTTAAAAAATATCCATTCTCTATTAAAGTAACCTGCTTTTGAATATTTAAACTTTGCAAGCTTTTATTTAATTCATCTTTTATACCAAGCGTTGCACAAGTTATCGCATCAGAATGTTTTAAAGCATCAAACCTAATCTTACGATCCTTAATTCTCGATAAACCTTTTGTGTAATAAGACATGTGTTTAGTCCAACTATCACGAATATCTAGGATTACATTAATTTTACTACCATAAATCTTTTTAATTTTCATGACGCTTGAAACTAACCAATAAGGAGGAGCAGTATATATAATATTCCTATATCCCTCAAAATATTTGCTTTTAATCTCTTCCTCTAAATTTCTCGATAGTAAAATACTCAAATCACGAAAACCAATTTCATTCTGTAATACTTTTAAATATTTGCGAAAAATCGACGATCTATTTTTTATATTCACATTGCCAACTGAATCACTTTTTAAAGCTAAAAAATTGTAAGCTTTTGGAAATTTTAAATAGATAGTATTTTGTGGGACATTGAAACCAAAATAACCTGATTTTTCATTTCTCTGTGCCGAAAAAATTACGGCTTTATAACCCGAATCAATGATACTCTGGTAAAATCCTAAAGCCCTAGTAGAACCCCCTATAACTCTTTGATATGGAAACATACCATAAGCAACTATGATAGTATGGTTAACCATTATTTCCACCAACCTTTCCACCTATAAAAATATTTGTAATTACTACCGCCAAAACTGTACCCACCGTAAATGCTAAACCACTCATCAAATCTCCCCTCACAACAAATAAACTCAAATGCATGAGAAACTTAAATTGCCAATCAATAACAAAATAGTCATTTTCAGAATTTAAAAGACAATTAATATTTTTAGTATTAAGAGTGGTTTTCAAAGTCTCTCTTTTGCTCTGAATAATCTTTTGTGTTCTTGAAAATCCTGTTTTTAATTAAAAATATTTCAGCCTATGATTTTTAGAAACTTTACTAAACGCAATAATTATTATTAAAGTTGCAGTAATGTAGGCAATGCTAGAGGCAAAGGCTGCGCCCATAGTCCTAATTTGCTATATGTTTTTTTGCCATGCAATTTGTAAAATTATTTATATTTTCTAACACTATTCTAATTACCTAATTCTAAGAAAAGCTATATTTTTTGAAATTAAATATTTTATCTTCTCTTTTTCCCCATTGGTAGGCAATTTAATTAAATATAATAATAAGAAATAAAGACCAACTAATCCAAATTTAAATAGTAATGAAAAAAGAAATTGGTCAATGATGATAATTTTACTAATAACAAAAATTGCTCCCATAGCAAAGAATATTTTCCCAGCTCTTTTCCATTCATACTGAATTGGATAAACTTTCTGAGAAGCATACCAGGTTAAAATAGCCATTAAAAAATAAGAAAATAAAGTTGTGTAAGCCGCTCCTATCATGCCATATAAAGGAATAAAAATATAATTAAGAAACATATTAAGTCCAGCAGGTATTGCCGTAATGGGAAAGATAGCTTTCATTTTTTTTGTAATATTCATTCCAATTCCAAAAATACTATAACATCCGCTAAAAATAATGCCTAATCCTAAAATTGGAATTACACTTGAAGCCCTTAAATATTCTTTGGTTGTCATTAACATAACTAGTTCTTTTCCAAATAAACTTAAACCTAAAAGAATTAAACAAGTAACAAAAATAAAATATGTAAGGGTTCGAGAATAAATAATATCTCTATCTTTTCGGTTTAATCTTGAGAATGCAAATTCTCCCCAACCTAATCTAAAGGCACCTATTGCAATAGCTATTATTGAAGCAAATCTCATTCCAACCGAATATAAACCTAATTCCACCGGATCTGCCAATTTTAACAAGAAATATCTATCAGACAAACTAAGAATCCAAAGCATTAATCCAGCCGGAATAATTGGAATAGCATATCGTAACATTTCTTTTAATAAATTTAAGGAGAATCCAAAGATTAGATCTTTTCTTATTAAGTAGTAAGTAACTAATAAAATAATAATTTTAGCAATTGTTCTCCCCTCCATTATTCCTAAAACTCCTTTTCTCAAACCTACAACAAAGAATATACTTAAAGAAGCTACTAATAAAACATTTAAAATAGAAATGACAGAATATTTTACAGCTTCTCTTTTTATTCTAAACAGAAGCATTGGCACTTTAAAAAATGCAGTTAAACCACTTAATAAAAAAACAAGCTGAAGAAGGAAAGTATAATTATTTTGCCCAAATAAAAACCCATTTAAAAAATTACTGCCAATCAATAGAATAGGAATAACTAATCCTGCTAGACAGATTAAGAAGATAGCAGTAGTTGATATAACTTGTTTTTTATATTCATCAGTTTGGGAGTCAAAATAAAAACGAGCAAAAGAGTTGTCCATCCCGAATATCAAAAAAATAGTGATAATGGAACTTGTAGTTGTCAAAATTTCAAGTATTCCATAATCTGCTGGATGTAAAAATCTTGTAAAAATAGGTAAGAGGAAAAAACCGACAATTGAACCACCTATAGATCCAAGTCCATAAATAAAAGAAGTTTGAAATAATTTTTTAAAATCTTTATACATTATAAACTCTCATATACTTTAATAAGTTTCTCGGCAATCTTCCTCGCATCATGATATTTTTCTACATATACTCTTCCTTTTTCCCCTAATTCATGACGAAGTTTTGCGTCTTCAATTAAAACTTTCAACACATTATAAATAGTGTCTGGATTAGCGGAAATTATTGGAAGATCTTTTGGGTATTTATCTTTTAGATCTTCCCTAATATAACATATGACTGGTTTTCCTAAAGCCATTGCTTCTATTGAAAAAACTCCATGTGAACCTCCAAGTAATTGGTCAACAATAATATCTGCTTTTTCATAAATATTTTTTGCTTCTTCATGATTTAATCCACGAACTAATTTAAATTTAAAATCATATTCTTCTTTTAATTTATCAATAGCTTGTAAAACATATTCAGTTCCCTTAATTCTCTTATCTGAAGGAGCATGAACTATAAGCGGTATTTTTTTATATAAGGAAGGTATTGCAGGTCTATAATCCTGTATGTTCAAAGCTGCACGTATTATAACAATCTTCTCAAAATATCCTTGAATATATTCTTGTAATTCATAATCCACAATAGCTGTCTTTATATATTTTGCAACAGTTGATATCCGATGCCGAATTTCCTTTTCATCCTTTACCTTCACTTGCAAGAATTTATTTTTTCTTTCAGCTATGCTCTTTTGCCTAATATCGCTTCCCAAATATTGCATAACCATCTTTTTATTCATTCTTTTTAATATAGGTAAATCATAATATCTTGGTAATAAAGTATTTCCAAAATAAAAATGAAATACATTATATTTTAAAATCGAATTTAAGAAAAATTGAGACATCCGAAATATTCTATGATATTTATTATTTAACTTCTCTAAATCTAAACACTGGTCTGACTTGTAGTTAAACCAGTTATTCGAAAAACTACAGGAAAAAGAAGAATAGCCTAATTCCCTTTGAGCTTTAGCAATAATATTCACTTGATTTGCAATATTAATTGGCGCGTGAAGAATTCTCAATTTATTTCCCATAATCATATTTCCTTTTCCTTATTAACTTAGTAGGATCACCGGCACCATTAAAACAACATTGCCCAATTTAAGTATTATCTCCTATTACCATTCTATTTTTTATGGTATCCCTTTCAATTTATCTGCTGATAGTATTTCATTTTTTATTATCAGACAGTTTTGCTTCATAAACAATTTTTTTAATCATATTAATAATTGAACCGATAATACCTATTTGATAATCTATTAATATAACATTTTTCTTTAGTTTATTTTGCACTATATCCACCATCCACAATTAAATTGGTTCCGGTAATCCAACGAGAAGCATCGGATAATAAAAAGGCACAGGCATTAGCTATATTTTCCGGTTTGCCCAAACCTAAAGGATAAACTTCTATTCTTTTTACTTTTTCCTCTTTTGAAAGTTTATCAAATATACTTTCTGTCATTCGCGTTGATTCTATTTGACCTGGAGAAATACAATTTACTCTAATATTTTTTGAAGCTAATTCCAATGCTATAGACTTTATCCCTGATATTAATGCACCCTTTGAAGAAGAATAAGCAATGATTGCAGGTTGACTTACCACACCAAAAACGGATGATATAAATACAAAACTTGCCCCTTCTTTGTTTATATATTTTTTCTTAGAAATAATTCTAGCCAATTCAAATCCGGCTATTACATTTACAGAAAATATCTCTTCATAATAAGAAGGTTGCATGCTTCTTAGAGGTAAGGTCATTTCTATCCCTGCTGAATGAACAAACCCTGATATTTTACCTATCTTTTCTCTAATTGTATTAATAGTGTCCTCTAATCTATCATAATTTGTAATATCTTGAGAAATAAAAAGATGATTTCCCTTATTTAATCTATCATAGGTTTCTTTAAGTCTTTCTTTGTTGCGAGCAACTAAAATTACATTAGCTCCCAATTGACTAAAAGTTACAGCACATTGCCTTCCAATACCTGAAGAAGCACCAGTTACTATAATATTCTTATTTTTTAAATCAAAAATAGAATCCATTACTGAACTCCTTTTTAAAATATATTATATTTAATCAAAATGCCCTTTGCCGATTAATTCCATTAAACTACTAACTGTTGTAACTTTTATAAAATCTGATGATGGAATTTGTTTGCCAAAATTCTTATCAATCATTGCAATAATAGATAATACACTTAAAGAGTCATATTCTTCTAACTCTTTTAAATTAGTCTCTAAGGTAATTTCTTGATCCTCATCTTCAATTTCTAATGCATCTTTTAATTCATCTACGAATTCTTTTTTTTTCATCCCGTCTTTCTCCTTATTATTTTATAAATTATATAGTGACTATTATTCCGCCCCAGGAATAACCTACTCCGAAACCTACTAAAAGAACCTTATCTCCCTTTTTAATCAATTTATTATCTAAAGCATCTTTTATGGCTATAGGGATAGTGGCAGAAACAGTATTGCCGGTGTGTAATAAATTTAAATAAAACTTCTCTTTGGGAATATTTATTTTTTTTCTGAGATATTCATTCATATACTTATTAGCTTGATGAAATATTACATAATCTAAATCATCTAAAGTAATACTATTTTTTACTAATGTTTCAGCCACTACCTTAGGAACGGCTTTAATGGTAAAATTAAAAATCTCTGGACCATTCATATAAAGATTATTGTCTGTTCTAATACTGCCAGAGCCATCATCAATTTCCTTTGAATTAGGATTATATCTATTTCTTAGCCCTCCATTGGGGACAATAAGATTCTTATATCCACTTCCATCTGTGCCCAAAACAAATTCGCCTATCTGTTCCTCTTCTGATTTTTCTATAATAATAGCAGCTGCAGCATCTCCAAACATTGTTCTATTGCTTTTATCTTTAGGGTGAATATGTTTGGTATATGTTTCTGAGGTAATTAATAGAATATTTTTAGCAATATTAGAATTTATCAGAGACTTTGCTAAAGCAAGTCCATAGACAAAACCCGAACACCCCAAATTGAAATCAAAAGCCCCAATATTTGTTTTAAGCCCAAGTTTATCTTGTAAAATACAGGCGCTTGTGGGCAGATAATAATCCGAACTTTGGGTACATAATATTAGGAAATCTATTTTGTCCTTATCATAGTTTTTAAAAACCTTTTTTGAAGCCCTCAAAGCTAAATCAAGGGCTGTTTCATCTTCTTTTACGATATGTCTTTCCCTTATGCCTACTTTTTTTTCAATTTTTTCTGACGACCAATCAGGAAATTGTTTTGCTAATTGATCATTGGTAACAACTTTTTCCGGTAAATAATATTCTATATTGGCTATTTTTACTCCCATCGTAAATTCCTTTTTTATATATTAAATTTTTTATAAATTCTTAAAGATTATATATTTAATTTTTTGTATAACTTAATTTCTTTACTAATTTCTCTAAAGATTCTGAATCGCTTACATTATATACTTTTGCCTTGGGCAATATCTGTTTGATCAGTTTTTTTAATACGTTTCCCGGACCAACTTCTATAAAATAATTAATTCCTTCTGAATTTATCCTTTTAATAATATCTACCCATTTTATGGGATGAGTCATCTGTTCTATTAATACATTTTTTATCTCTTCTTTAGTCTTTACATAATCAGCTGTTACATTACAAATTACAGGAATTTGCGGATCCTGTATGTTTACATTTTTTAGATAACAGGCTAAATTTTCTTTTGCTTTTTTCATTAAAGAGGAATGAAAGGGAGCACTTACTTTTAAGGGAACTATATTTATCTCTTCCTCTTCTTCTCCTAAGATTAATAATTGGTCGATTACCTCACTTTTACCAGAAACTACAATCTGATAGGGAGAATTATAATTAGCTATCTCTATGATTCCAAATTTAGAAGCTTTCTTAATTAATTCTTTTATCTTATCTTTCTTTAAGCTGATAATTGCAGCCATAGAGCCAATACCAAGAGGGGTAGCATTTTGCATATATTGCCCTCTTTTTCTAACTAATTTAATTGCCTCTTCAAATTCAAGAGAAGAGGCGGCAACTAGAGCAGAATATTCTCCTAAACTATGGCCGGCTACTATACCAGGATTAATATTATTCTTTTTAAGTAACTCATATAATATTATGCTTATAGTCAACATTGCTGGTTGAGCATTTATGGTTTTGGTTAACTCTTCTTCCGGACCTTCTAAGCACAACTTTTTTAAATCAATTCCTTCATCTTTAAGAGCTATATTAGCTTCATTGAATAATTCATTAGCTTCATTGAATAATTCATTAGCTTCTTTATAATTTTTTATTAAATCTTTCCCCATTCCAACCTCTTGCGAGCCTTGACCAGGGAAGACAAAAGCAAGTTTTGACATTATTTTTACTAAAAACCCTCTTCTTGTAATAAAATTTTTATCATTCATTTGACTAACTCAATAATTAATTGGCTTTGAAAATTGTCTTGCAACTTTTTCTGCAATTATGGCATTATCTCTCGTTGATTTTCTAACAACTGCTCCCATTCCTATTAGAACATTTTCACCAATAGTTATTCCATCTATTATAGAACAATTAGGACCTAGCCACGTATTTTCCCCACTACAAACACTGCCACTAACTTCTGAACAAGCAGTGATTATGCAATTTTCTCAATATGTACATTATGTAAGATATGAATATAATTATCGGTCATTACATTATTCTCTGTAATTGTTGCTTCAATGGTTCCGGAATTAATTATAGTTAAAGTATCAATCTCACCATTATTTTTAATAACTACTCCGCTAATTTTTGGGATCCTTATTAACATTCCATTAATATTCTTTCAAGAAGATATTATTTAGTATTTCTTACAACCGCATTCATGAATCACTTTTAAGTAGCTTGATATTTTTTTCTTTCTTCATAAATCTTTTGTAACCAGCTTTCATTTCGCATTGCATAATAGCCAGCTACAACTTGATTTGATTTAACATTTTGTATAACTATAGACCCCATATTCACTTTCACATTATTACCAATTTTTACAAAATTACTAATTTTTGTTCCAATACCAATAAAACAATTATTACCAATAGTTACTGTACCAGCCGTTATAACTCCAGCCGTAATAAAATTATTTTCCCCAATTATATTGTTATGTGCAATATGAACTAAATTATCAATTTTCGTATTCTCTCCAATTATTGTATTCCCTTCAAAAAGACTTTTATCTATACATGTGTTTGAGCCAATTTCATCATTATCAAATATCTGCACACCACCTGCGTGTTGTATTATTTTATTAACTCCATATATTTTCTTTACTTCAAAACCGTTCCCCCCGATTGAAGTATTTGTTTTTATTGCTACATTATTCCCGATTTTTGTTCCTTTATGTATTACAACATTTGCACCAATAGAAACATTATTACCAATTCTCACCCCTTCTTCAATAATCGCGGATGGATGGATTTTGCAATTTTCCCCAATCTTTTTAGGAAAATCGAATTCGTTATAGAAATTTGTATTCTCGTACAAATAGTTATGTAAATAAAAAAATGTGCTGGCTGGATCGTTTACAAGAAAATAACTTACTTTTTTCTTTTCGGTTGTTTTCAAATTATTATAAAGTTTATCAGTAGTTATTATCACGCGAAAATTTGCTTTTTCTAGTGCTTTCTTTATATAATGATAATTGAAACAATATGTTAAGATAGAATCATACATTGAAGTATAATCAGCATTATTAAAACCATTTATAGTAATATTTTTCCCATAATAATCTGTATGAATTATCTCGCTTATTTCTTTTAATGATATTTTCCTGTTTTGCATTTTTATTCATCAATCCTCTTGAAGAAAGTTACCAATACTTAATATTATCAAATGTAAAAATTACAAAGTTCTTCTAAGAAATTTCCTGTTCCATATTTTTCTTTATTTTGAAAGTGAAATAAACTTTTAGGCCTTTTAAAAAACTTTTTTGCTTTTTCATATCTATTCATATCTTCGGTGTTTAAAAAAAAATGTATAGGATGAAAGTCAAAGACCTTTATTCCTTCATAATTTAATATTACTTTTATATAATAACTCTGCATCATCTTCCCAAAAATGAGGAACTCTAATGAGATCTTTTCCACAATGTCTGTATGGACATAGCATACTCCCTGAGTGAAAAGGAATATAGGTATTTAATTCATATTTAAACCCCATACCGGCAATTTTATTTAAAATAATAGAACTTTGCGTTAATGCATGAGAGCGTACCGATAATGTATCTGGTACTATTCTATTAAAGTACATTATAACTTCTGAAATTGATTTTCCATATCTATAATCACCATCTAACAAAAAATTAAAATTTGGGTGTATTCCAATATCAAAATTAGGATTTTCTATAATTTTTTTTAATAAATAAGTCTTATGTGTGATAAAAAAAGTTGCTTTTGCATTATATTTTTCTAATAAATTGATTGTATATAATATAATTTCATCTGGTGCCCAATCTATATCAATAGTAATAAAAATGTAATTTCTCCAACTCTCTTCAATATTAATATCTATATCTTTTATTAATCCAAACAACTTATAATTCCTCTATTTTGGCTTTTTCTATGACTAGTTTCTTATCATCAATAGTTTTAATGTAGGCACTTACATAAAGATAAAAATGTACATAGTTTTTATGCTTTAAATCAGTTTCAGACCTTGAACATCCAGACACAATCATATCTATTCTAATTAGGTTAGGACTAAACTAATCTATTGACTTTATAATTTTTTATCCTATCGATTAAATAATTTTTCGCTTGCTAAATTAATATTTGAATTATTTATATGATCACCCATTGGTAAAGATAATCCCTGTTTATATGCTTTTACTGCATTAGGAAGATCAATTTCTTTCAAATTATACTTATTTTTATAATAAGTTGTATTACTTTTAAGTGGTGTTTACACTTTTTACTTTTTCCTATAGAAAATAATACTATCTATTAGGGTTTAGGTAAAATATGTTTTTGCATACCACTAAAGAAATCCTGATAAGGTATTTTATTTTTTAACCTATAACTCTGGTTTGTTCTTTTAAAATTATAATAATAGATAAATTTATCCAGCTTCTCTCTCCAATGGTTATATTTCATTTCAAACAATTGCTCCATCAATTTTTGGAATTCTTATTAGTATCCCATTTATATTTTTTCAGAAGATAGTTTTCAATATTTATAAGATTAGCTTTTAAAACTGCTCCTTTTTTTATATTTATTCCATTCCTCAATAATATCAATATGTACAGTTTCATATCTTTTAATAACTTTAGTTTTTCTTGTATTGAAAACAATAGAACCAGGCGGTATATTTCTATGAATATCGGAACCCATGCTAACTAAAGATCCGGGACCAATTTCTACATTTTCCGCAATTTTAGCGCCCGTTCCAATAAAACTAAAAGACCCGATTTTTACACCTGAAGTTGTAGATACTAATGATGTAATTAATGCACCTTTCCCAATGATGTTATTAGCACCTATTATAGTATTTGCTACTATTATAACAAAAGGGCCGACCTTTGTATTACAAGAAATAACAGAGCCAGGATGTATAATAACTCCATTAGAAATTTTTGCACTTGAATATATTTTAGCAGTCGGGTGAATTAAAGTTTCAAATCTATTAGTTGGGATTTTTAGTCTCTTTAATATCTCATTTCTTATTAATCGTGTTCTGTGTGAACCAATACTAAATATAAATCTTATATCATCAGGAAATTTATTTGCTAAACTTAATGGACCTTTTACTTCCACACCTTCAATTTTTCTATTATGTAGCTTTTCATTATCATCTAATAAATAAATAACTTCGTAAGTTTTTTTAACTTTATTAATATCATAGATAATTTCACTTATTTCTGGATAGGCAGATGCTCCTAAAATTACAAGCTTTTTTACTTTATTATTCATAATTAACACCCTCTAAATTAATTCTTCTAAAGCATTTAATATTTTATATCTTTTTGTTTTAAAAAAATCCTTATCCATCACTGAACATTCAATTAGAGATTATTTCTTTATAGTCAATTTAAATTGACAATGCATTCTTTAAAACAATTAATGCTTCCTCGGGTTTAACTAAAATCTTATCTTTCCCTTGTATTGATTTTATAAAGTTTGTTAACTCTAAAAGTAAGGGTTCTTGTTTATATATTGGATATTTTACAATCTTTCCTACATTAATAAGACCAGTACCAAGAAATGTTTCACCAAAATTTTCATTACTTTGAAAATCGCTATTTTCATAAAACCAGACATCTTGTGTATAAAAGTCACCCTTTAGCATACCTGCACCACCATAAACCTCAATATTTCTATGTCTCGTTGGAGTTATCCAGCTGAATTCACAGGAAGCTTTTATATTATTTTCTAAATCTAATAATGTTTTAACATATATTTCCTGTTTTCCTGATTTTATTATCTGCGATTGTATATTTTTTATTTTGCCACCCAAGTAATTTATTATATCAAAGTCATGAACTGCAAGATCAATTAAAACACCTTCCACTTTACCTAGTAATCTTTTGGGGAAGGGACCAACTCTTCTTGTGTTTATAAGATAAATATTACTCAAATCTCCATTATCAATAAAATCTTTAATTTTAGTAACAACCGGATTGAATCTCTCTATATGTCCCACAGTAAATATTATATCTTTTTTTTCTGCAGCCTTTATCATTTCTTCTGCATCTTCTATTGTGTGTGCTATAGGTTTTTCTACAAGAACATTAGTTTCGTATTTAATTATATCTAATACATTTTTCTTATGACTATTGGGTGGAGTTGCAACGATAACTCCATCAGGTTTTTCTTTTTCTAACATTTCAATATGGTCTTGATATTTTTTTGATATTCCGAACCGTTTTGAAGTATCTTCTAAAATTTTTCGATTAATATCAGAAATTATTACTTCATTTACTTCTGGAATATTTTTTAATACTCTCACGTGGTTCTTTCCCATAGAACCAGTTCCAATAACTGCTATTTTCATATTTTACCTTCCAATTTATTTATAATTTATTTTTCTTATACCAATTTATAGTTAGCTTAATACCTTTTGTAAAATTTACAGAAGGTTTAAAATGAACCAAATTCCTTGCTTTTTCAATACTTCCTTCATGTACTCGAACATCTCCGGGGCGCCTTTCTCTATACTCGATATTTCCAGTGTATCCAAGTTCAGTGCAAATTATTTTAATGATTTTTCTAATTTCAATTTGCCTTCCTGATGCCAAATTTATGATTTTCCCTCTTGTTTCTTCATTCTTATATATATCTATGGTTCCCTTAGCTGTGTCTGTAACATAGATAAAATCCCTTGTTTGCTTACCATCATCATATATTATTGGTTTTTTCCCATTAAGGATTCGTTTTATAGTAAGTGGAATTACACCTGCATAACTCCCTTCATTTTGCCTTGGTCCATAATTATTAAATGGTCTAATAATTGTGACATCAAGATTAAAAGTTTTAAAATAAGAATATGCAATTAAATCTGACGCTGCTTTGCTTGCTGCATAAGGAGTATGAGGTAATAAAGGATGCATTTCATCCATCGGGTTATAAACTGCAGAACCATAAGCCTCTGAAGACGAATAGGTAACTAAAGAAATTGGCTTATTTAATTTTCGAATAGCCTCAAGGATACTCTGTGTCATACGAACATTTTGATCAAAACACCATATTGGTCTTTCAATTGACACTTCCAAGGGTATTACGGCTAAATGAAAAATTACATCAATATCATATTTGTTTATCAGATTCTGGGTTTCATTAAAATTAGTAATGTCAAATCGTTCAAATATAAAATTACCAAATTTTTTAGCTATCTCCAGATTGCTTTCCTTTCCTAAAAAAAGATTATCTACAGAAATTAGCTTAGCAACCGGTTCTTTTATAATTGCATCACACAAGTGACTACCAATAAAACCTGCTCCACCGGTGACCAATACATTTTTATCTTTTAATGTTGCCATTTATATTCTCCAATTGTTTTTTAATGTGAAACTCCAGTTTATCAACAACATAAACAACTTCTTCTTCTTTTAATTCGTAATATAGTGGCAAGGCAAGAGATTGATTATAAAGAAATAAGGAATTTGGGCATATATCTTTACTATTATAAACAGGTTGAATATGAGAAGCGTAAGTTCCTATCTGGGTTTGAATACCATCATCTCGTAATGATACAATTAATTTGTTTCTATTAATTTTTTTATCCAAAACAATGGCATAGGTTTGATATACATGGTAATTATATTTTTCCTCAATGGGCGTTGTTATGAATTTATTATTTTCTAAAAGCTTATTGTAAAGATTAACAAGTTTTCTTTTTTTCTCTAAAACTTTAGGATATTTTTTCAATTGTTCCAGGGCAATAGCTGCATTTATATAGGATAATTTATAATTGTAACCCAATGCATTGAATGAAGGAATGTTGAAATCTTTTTGACGCTTAAAAGCTGATTCCATACCAAAACAGGAAAGTGAGCTAATAATATCAGCATAATTTTCATTATTTGTAACTACAATTCCCCCTTCCCCAGAAGTTGTATTTTTACGAGCATGAAAAGAAAAAGCGGTAATATCTCCAAATGAACCCGCCGGTTTACCTTTTTGTTTTGCTCCCATTGCGCAGGCGGCATCTTCTATTACTTTCAGATTATAATTTTTTGCAATTTCTAATATTTTATGCATATCAGCCATCTGACCAAATTCATGAACTACAATAATAGCTTTTGTTTTATCGTTGATTTTTTCTTCGACTAAGGATGGTTCAATGATATAAGTTCTTAAATTTACATCAATAAATCTTGGTTTTGCTCCGCAAAACATAACCGAGTGGCCAGTAGCCGGGAAAGTATAGTCAGAGACTAAAACTTCGTCTCCTGGTTTTATACCTATTGATAGTAAGGATAAATGAAGCCCTGCTGTACAGTTATTTACAGGAATGGCAAATTTAGTTTTGGTAATTTTTTTTATGTGTTCAGAAAGTTCCTCTCCTTTTGGTCCCTGTCCTGCTACCCAACCGGAATCGAAAGTTTCTTTTACGGCATTGATTTCATTATTATCGAAATAAGGTTTTGTAAGATAGATCATATTATGTTTCTCCTTTCAAATTTTTAATCACTTTACAAACTTTTTCTATATCATTTTCTTTTATTCCTGGATGTACAGGTAAACTTAAAACCTCACTTGAAATTTTCTCAGCAATCGGAAAATCTCCCTCTTTAAACCCATCCCTCCTAAATGTTGAAATTAGATGCAAAGGTTGGGGATAAAAAATAGCGGGGAAAATATCATTACTGTTTAGCTTGCTAATTAATCCTTCTCGAGAATACCCAAAAATCTTATGATTAATTTTTATGGTATATTGATGGTATACATGTTTATATCCTTTAGGAACATAGGGTGTAGTTATTCCTTCGATTTCATTGAGATATTCATCATAAAGTCTTGCATTTCTTCGTCTTACTGTATTAAATTCTTCCAGTTTTTCAAGTTGATTCAAAGCGATTACAGCATGAATATCAGTCATTCGATAATTATAACCAAAGTCAATATAATTATATCGCCCATTGGGTGATTGACCATGATGTCGGAAACTTTTAACCTTTTCAATGAAATCTTCATTATTTGAAGTAACTAATCCTCCTTCAGCAGACATCATATTTTTTGTGGCATAAAGACTGAAAGCTCCAATATCTCCGATACTACCGGCTTTTTTTCCTTTAATTTCAGCACCATGTGCTTGAGCGGCATCTTCAATTACAAGCAGGTTGTGCTTTTTCGTAATACTAATAATTTTTTCCATATCAGCTATTAAACCATAGAGATGCACAGGAATAATTGCTTTCGTTTTAGGTGTTATTTTTTTCTCAATCTCATCCGGATCTATATCAAATGTTTTTTCATTAATATCTACAAATACAGGTTTAGCACCAACCATTAGTATTGAGTTTGCAGTAGCCACAAAGGTAAAAGGAGTTGTAATTACTTCATCTCCCGTTTGAATACCGGCTGAAAATAAAGCGGAATGTAGAGCAGCAGTTCCCGAATTAACCGCAGCACAATATTTAACATTAACCTTTTTACTAAATTTCTCTTCCAGCTCCTTTACTTTTGGACCCTGTACAAGCATTCCTGATTTTAATACTGATACAACATCATTACAGATTTTCTCATCAATATATGGTTTTGCTGTATATATACTCATTCAATCCTCCAATCAGTATTTTTCTTTTATCTATAATTTACAATTTTTTACGATGAATATCCATATTTATCACCATTTCTGTTTTACAGATATCACAATAGTATTTCAATTGTTCATCCAATTTGTTTACTTTTTTCATTTTATGACCCATTTTACAGACAAAGCCAACGATTCTGGCGGGATTACCCCTAATCAATGAGAATGGAGTGACATCTTGAGTTACTACAGAACCGGCAGCTACCATTGAATATGAACCAATTATATTACCTGCTACAATTGTAGCATTTGCTCCAATTGAACAACCTTTTCTTAAAATCGTATTAACTATTTTCCAATCTTTATTAAATGCACGAGGGTAAAGATCATTTGTGAAAACAGCATGAGGGCCGATAAAAACATCATCTTCGACAGTTACTCCTTTATATAATGAAACATTATTTTCAATTTTAATATTATCCCCAATGATTACATCTAAATCAATATAAACATTTTTACCTATAATACAATTCTTGCCTATTTTAACATTTTCTCTGATCTGTGCTTGATTCCAGATAAAGGTTCCCTCTCCGATTTTTGCATTTTCATTTACTTCTGCTGTTTTGTGTATGAAAACACCATTAATTTTATTTAGTTTTGACATGACAAATTACTCCTATCTTTAATTTTTAATAGCTTACAGATCTTACCCCATTTAATAACTTTCGCTAGTAGGAGTTCAATATTTTTGGAATTATAGTAAATAAGTCATCAAAAGGGAAACACTTCTTATTTTGTTAATTTACTATTCCTAATTTGTTTCGTCAGTATTATTTGCTATAGCTTCATTATTTTTACTTTATTTGAAAGCTTTGTCACCGAAAACTTCAGACGTGGAGAAATTAATGCAACGATTTATTATTTTGTTTTCTTTAGTTGCTTTTAAAATATTTGCCGTACCAATCATATTTACATGCATAGTATGGGTAGGTTTTTAATAACGGTATTATTTCTAACAATTACTACAGCGCTTACAACAATATCAACACCATCCATATTTTTCTTTAATCTTTTAATATCTAAAACATCGCCTTTAATTAGTTTAATATTTTGATATTTTCCTAAATTATTATTTATTAAAGCATTCCTGTAAAATTACCATAAATCACTACCTGATTGTCATTGATTAACTTCTTTATTAGAGATGTCCCAACAAATCCTGCTCCACCTGTAACAAATATTTTTTTTACCTTTAATCTTATTTTTAATTATTATTCTATTTTCTCATTTTTATCAATTTAGTTCATTAAAAAATATTCCAATAATAATATCGAATTCCTTATATAAAAAATACTCAAAATTATTTTAATTGAATTATATTTTGTTATAATTTCTCCACATTCTCACTATTGGACTTGATTGCATTTCTGGTATCAAATACAGCTTTAGCATTTTTAACTACCATTTCATAATCAACTTTGCTATGTGCTGTCGTAATAATTATAATATCTTTTCCTTTAATTTCTTCTGTAGTCAGTTCTTTTAAAGATTTATATTCTTTCTCATTACTGGTAAACTCGGATATATAAGGATCATAGTAGGATACAATTGCCCCTTCTTCTTCTAATTTTTTAATTATTTCCAAGGCGGGTGATTCCCGTAAATCATTAACATCCTTTTTATAAGCCACGCCCAGCAAAAGAATATTTGCCCCGTTGAGTGATTTTTTAAATCTTTGGGATAGAATTTTGGCTGTCCTTTCTACTACATATTCTGGCATATACTTATTTATCTCTCCAGCTAATTCAATAAGTCGAGTATGGTAATTATATTCTCGGGCCTTCCAGGTAAGATAAAAAGGATCAAGGGGAATACAATGTCCTCCTATACCCGGACCGGGATAAAAAGGCATAAAGCCATAGGGTTTGGTTTTTGCTGCCTCTATAACCTCCCAAAAATCAATCCCCATCTTATGGCAAAGAATGGACATCTCATTGGCTAGGGCAATGTTCGTATATCTAAAGACATTCTCGTAAATCTTCTCCATTTCCGCCACTTTGGAAGAAGAGACAGGATGTATTTTGCCCTGTATAATATTGCTATAAAGATAGGTAGCGACTTCAGTACAATCGGGAGTTACTCCTCCTACCACTTTGGGAGTATTTTTTACTTTATACCAAGGGTTACCCGGATCAATTCTTTCTGGAGAAAAAGCTAAAAAGAATTCTTTGCCACATTTTAAGCCAGAGTTTTTCTCGAGAATAGGTTTTACTATTTCCTCAGTAGTACCCGGATAAGTAGTTGATTCAAGAACAACTAACATTCTTGGATGAAGATATTTGGCAATATTTTCGCAAGAATTTTTCACATAAGAAAGGTCTGGTTGCTGATAGATATCAAGAGGGGTAGGCACACAGATACAAATGGTATCTACATCTTTTACAAAGGAAAAATCAGGGGTTGCTCTAAGCAAACCTTTATCTACCACTTCTTTAAGGTCTGAATCTATGATATCTTTGATATAATTTTGTCCTTCGTTTACCATATGGACCTTTTTTTCTTGCATATCAAACCCAATAGTTTTGTATCCTGCTTTGGCTTTTTCTACCGCCAGAGGGAGACCTACATAACCCAGACCAATTACGCCAAGGACGGCAGTTTTGTTTTTGATTTTGTTTAACAATTGTTTTTTGTAAGGGTTTTCAATTTTTTTCATCGAACATTCCTTCAAAATCTTTGGTACTTATATTTAAACCTTCGTTATAGTTTATAACTCGGGAATATTTTTGAGATTTATAAGCCATTAAAACTATACTTAATGATTTTTTACCTTCATAACCATCTATTAAGGGGTTAGTATTATTTTGTATAGAATCTATAAAATTTTTGTAAAGAGATGTGTGCCTTCCTTTACTACGAATATTTTCGCTCTTTAGATCACATTCTTTTTGCACTTCTTCAATCGACTTCTTTTTATGTTCAAAGTTCCATACCATCACTTTGTCTAAAGTTAATCCCCCAATAACAACTGTCCCTTTCTCTCCAATTATGGTAAGAGTCTCTCCCAAGTTTTGGGGATAAATACAGGTAGTCCCTTCTACATTTCCTATAGCCCCATTTTTAAATCTAATAATTATACTCCCATAATCTTCGGTCTCATTATAAGGATGAAGATAATTTCCGGTCTGACCAAATACAGTATCAATCTCACTACCCATCAACCACTGGAGAAGATCAATATTATGAGAACACTGGTTCATCAAACATCCTCCATCTAATTTCCAGGTGCCTCGCCATTTAGCCCGCTCGTAATAATCTCTATTTCTATTCCACAATATCCGGGCAGTTCCGGCAATGATTCGACCAAAGCTTCCTTCATCAATCGTCTGCCTTAACTTTTGAATAACGGGTCTAAATCTATTTTGATAACATACCGTTAATTTCACTTTATTTTTTTCAGCTGTTTTAATCATCCTATCAGCATCCATGGTAGACATAGCCATTGGTTTTTCAACTAGAACATTCTTTTTTAATTCCATACAATAAATAGAAATCTCGGTTCGATATCCTGATATAGTACAGATAGCGCAGGTATCGATATTTTCTTTTTCTAGCATTTCTCGATAATCATTAAATACTGTAGGTCTTTTCACTGTTAAATGATTTTCTTCAGCTTTTAATACATATTCATCTGCTTTCAATTCTGCTCTATTTTCTAATAGGTCACAGACAGAAATAAGCTCTGCATCTTCAAAATTATCAATTATTGCTTTTATATGATTAGTAGATATATAACCACAGCCTATTATAGCAAATTTTAATTTATGCATTTTTCACCTACTTTCAATTAAAGGTTAACTAATTGAGTAATTGATTAATTAAACCTAATTAATAATCTTAAAATCTATAAAAGTTCATATATAGTTTCTCAATATTATTTTTTACTATAAAATTCAGCAATTTTACTCACTATGTATTCTTGTTTATTTTCGTTAAGCTCGGGATACATAGGAATGGCCAGAACATGTCTACTGGCTCCTTCAGCAACAGGAAAGTCTCCTAGTTT
>SDBS01002193.1_pt1 | contig 19632 bp, 16 predicted proteins | sample 2277091 | NCBI WGS metagenome assembly SDBS01 (sample SAMN10404972, study PRJNA504765) | marine sediment metagenome | isolation source: marine sediment core GS10_PC15, 163 cmbsf | place: Arctic Ocean: Southern Knipovich Ridge | collected 2010 | reverse complement strand
GGGTTCCCCGCCGAGACCGAGGAGGAATTTGCCCAGACCCAGGCTTTCATTGAGGAGTTGCCCTTTACCTATCTACATGTCTTTACATATTCTCTGCGACCGGGTACTCCCGCGGCGGATATGCCTAATCAGCTCTCTGGGGATGTAAAGAAGAAGCGCAACCACATCCTCCGGGAAATCTCTGACCGCAAGCGCCGCCGGTTCGCCGCGCAGATGGTCGGGGAGACGCTGGAGGCGGTAGTGGAGCGATTTACACCGCCGGAGGGGGAGGAGTTAAGGGCCATCAGCGATAATTATTTACAGGTCGTATTTGAAGGTCAGCAAAAGCTGATAGGCAACATTGTGCCGCTGGCGGTGGATGAAGTGGCGGGAGCGGGTGTCCGCGGCCACCTGCCTATCCAGGTCGTGGTCTAATAGGGTGTGCACATAAGGTTCTGGCTTCTACCTGCTCAGTGTGAAGCAATAGTTTAAGGAGGTAAGATCTATGCGCGAGAACACAAGGGTGGCGTGGGGGTAAACTATTTGACAGGTGCTCGGTGGTTGCTTAAACTGAATGGGTGATGATTATAGCGGAGGGGTGGCCGAGTGGACTAAGGCGGGCGTTGGTCTGTGAGGCGCGAAAGGAGTGAGAAGTGTGAAGCGACGGGAGTTTATCAAGGCCGCGGCCGCACTGGCCGGGACGATGATGGTCACTGCCAGGTCGGCCAAGGCAGATATTCACCAACCGAGTGGGGAGATGCAGTATCGTCCGCTAGGCCGCACCGGCCATCACAGCTCGGTGATCACGCTGGGCGGCATCGTGGTGAGCAGCGAACCCCAGAGCGTGGCCAACCGCGTGGTGGCTCAGGCCCTGGACCTGGGGGTCAATCAAGTGGATGTGGCGCCTACCTATGGGGATGCGGAGGTTAAGCTGGGCGAGGCGTTGCGGGGCAAGCGCGACCAGGTCTTCCTGGCATGCAAGACCGCCAAGCGGGACCGAGAGGGGGCCGCCCAAGAGCTACGTAGCTCGCTGCGCCGGCTGCAGACCGAGTACGTAGACCTGTACCAGTTCCACGCCCTGAACCGGCCCGAGGAGCTGGAGCAAGTGCTGGGCCCTGGCGGAGCGATGGAAGCCTTTGAAGAGGCGCGCGCTGAAGGCCTGATTCGCTTTGTGGGCATCACTGGGCACCGACCGGATACGCTTTCCGAGGCACTGCGCCGCTATGACTTCGCCACCGTGATGTTCCCCCAGAGCTTTGTGCTCCACCACCATGGCTTTGGCCTGGATCTGCTGCGCCAGGCCAATGAACAAGGCGTGGGGATCCTGGCGATCAAGCCCATCGCGGAGCGGCCCCGGAATCAGGGCGAGCCCAAGACCTATCCCAAGTGCTGGTACAAGCCCTTCTCCACGGCACGCCACATCAACCTATCTATCCGCTACATCCTCTCCCAGCCGGTGAGCACCGCCATACCCTCGGGGGAGGTGCGCCTGTTCGAGCGTTCCCTGAGCGCGGCTCGGCACTGGCGACCGTTAGAAGACGAAGAGCGCAAGCAGATGGCCCAGATCGCTGCTGACCTCAAGCCGCTGTTTTCCGAGGCGTAAGGAGAATCCTCACCCACCTCGCAGTAGCACCGGTGCCAGCCCCCACAGAACCAGGGAGCTGTCATTCTCGTCTGCGCGCCCCGTATGTGGATTCCGAGTCAAGGTATATTGCCTACCACCAGTGGGCCTCCGGGTTTGACAGCGAATCCCGGCTAATCTATACTGGAGTACACACATGCCCTATAGCGGAGGGGTGGCCGAGTGGACGAAGGCGGCGGTCTTGAAAACCGCTGTGCCGCAAGGCACCGGGGGTTCGAATCCCTCCCCCTCCGCCAGTTACCAAAGACGGACGCCCTTGAGCAGGTCGCGGCGCTGGCCGCACACTAGCCGCCCGGGGGTCTGGGGGAAGTTGTCGCACACAAAGCGCGCCCAGGGCGCAAGGGAGGTGAGCGATGGCCAAGAAGAAGAAGGGAAAACGGCAGGACAAGCGGACTGAGCGAAGAGGGAAAGACAAAGGGCGGCGGCATTAAAAACTGCTGTGCCGCAAGGCACCGGGGGTTCGAATCCCTCCCCCTCCGCCAGTCACAAATGCTCCAGTAGGCAGCCGGAAACTGAGGAGATGGTCAGATGGAGGCAGAGAGAGGCACAGAAGAAGCCAGAAGTAGGCCGTCGGTCTGGCCGGTGTATCTGGTGGCAGGGATAATCGGGGCTGTGAGCTTGTTGGTGCTCCGCATCCAGCTCGTGGTCCCCTGGGGAAACCGCGTTTATTTCGCGGGCCTGGTAATCCTATATCCTTGGACGATGTATGTACTTTTCGGACTTCTGACCGCCTGGGGGCTACTGCGGCTGCGTCTCTGGGGATGGTGGTGTGCAGTAGTATGGACTATTGTCTTTGCGGCAGCCACAGGGTTCGACGAATTCTCCCGCGAGATACTTCTAGGGGCCACTGGGCTGATCCAGTTCCAGCATATTGCAATAATGAGCAGACTGACCCTTGGCCTGTGGGTAGCTGTAATTGTCCTGCTCGTATGGCTTCTGGCAACGCGGCGGCGGTTGTTCTTCCCACCCAAGCAAGAGGGCGCGGAATAGCCCCCAAATCGCACAGGAAGCCCGTAGACGGCCTCCGGGCAGCGTAGCACTCGCCGAGAGAAGCTATCCGCTTAACGAGCTCGAGCTGCTTAGCCCAGCGGTGCTAATATCCGTCCGCTCTGCAGTGCGTAGTAGGATGTGGACTGTGTCTTTGAGTATAATCAAAGCGTGTGCCACACGGCGATGTTCAAAGTCCTCTTCAGGCATGTCTAGGAGCATTACTGCCTCGTGGAGCACCGGTATTACCTGGCGCAATGTTTGTGTTAGTTCCTCTGTCCGTAATGCGACGTTAGATTGTTGAGAAGCACCTATCTCTCGAAACAACTGTCGCATGACCGCCGGGAGCTCGTCGAGTCTTGTGTGTATCTCGGCAACACTCTGTCCTAGGGGGTTATCGCTACTGTGCAGCGCCTGCACGGCAATTGCGGTAGTAATGGGGCTAATGAGACTTTGGGGGTCTTGTTCAGCTGCCTCGATGTGTTGTTTGAGTTCTTCTTTACAAGCAGTAACATTATCTGAGTCGCTGAGGTTTACCTGTATGACGCGCATCCCAGAGACATCAAACGGAATCTTCTCTCCCTTTTCAATTAGCAGAACAACTGGCTTCCTCACTGCATCCCGTACAGCTAACTCATAGAAAACATTTGCATTGTGATCAGTCAAATCGGCTATGACTAGCTCATCGTCCAGCAAGTGCTGGATAATCTCTGTCGTAATCATGCCTGGGACGCCTGTTTGGTCGGCCCGAACAGCGTCTTCATAGCCAAGGTCTGGCACCACCTGATTTATTATGTTCCTCAGGATTTGGTCGGAGCGGAGACGAGTATCGCTTTCCTCTTCGCCAATCGGGGCAATCACGAAACACTTCTTCTGTAGCTCTTCTTCTGACATATTGATACCTCCTCAAATTGTGACAGATGCCCGTAGACGGCTTACGAGGGGCAGAGGATAAACAATTTACTCAGGGCTATCGTCGCGCTCTTCGATTGACTTCTTTGTGGAGTCAGGGATTTTGCCATATAGAACATCAATGTCCCTTGGTTGAGTTATCATAACTCGCACTATCATATTTAGCGTGTCGAACAGAGCAATCGCCGTTTCAGTGTCATCTGTCAAGTCTATCTGTCCTGGATGAACAGCGTTATTCCCGATGACTCGGACCGCATCAAGTGCTTGTTGTATTTGCGGAGGTAAGCCCTTCTTGACCAAACTTGCTATGTCATCATTTAGGTTGTGACCGCTTTCCCTGAGGTGGGGCATTAGCTTTTGTAATGCCAGTCGTAACAAAGCAGCCGCAGCCCGAGGCGAGGCGTTCACTATCTTCCTCGCCTCTGAGAAGTCCTCCTTGACATCCGGTGGCATATCTTCCGTCGGCAACGGGGCAATAGAGGCAATTGGATACAGCATTTCCTGATCGTGCCAGAGGGCATATTGGCGGCACCTGGAACAGTGACTCATTGATAGGTGACCTATACGCAGGTTCGAGCGCTGGGGCGCAGTTCCATACGTTGATGGGTACCAAATCTGGTGTGCATAAGTCGCACAATGCGGACAATGAAAGCCGTCAGCTTCAAACTTTGGCGCCACATACTTCTCGTTCATTGCGTCGTGCCCCCTCCTTTCCGGTAGAGTTTCGCCAGTAGGTGCATTCTACCTCCTCCGGCGAGTAATCCACGAACCGCCGGGCCGTTTTTTGCGATTTCGGCGTAACGGCCCCAGAGGCCCGTAGACGGCCTTGCGGGCAGCCACTGATCCCTTATAAGACTTGCTCAATAATCTCAGCCGCCCGCTCGCAGTGGGCCAGGAGCCGTCGGATCAGGTAACCCGTATCCCCCTCAGTCTCATCCACTTGTTCGTCCCCCCTAGGCTTCCCGCCGGGCGTAGCGCTTCTGCGGGTCAGACACATTACCGTGCTGGCCCAGGACAGGTCCTATCAGTCGGTTCCACCTTGAACAAGAGCTGGAGTTAGGTGTATAATTCTAAGTGGGACAACTGCTTAACTGCAAAGTGAGCAGGAAATGCTAACCAGTAGCGCATCAATGGTAAAAACCCAACTGAAGGTGGCTGCCTTCTCGCTGTTTCTGGCGGGATGTTTTTGGGTGACTGACACGCTTGTATACCTCCGCGTCTCGGGCAGGGGCACATTCACCAGGTTGCTTTTTACTGATATTCCACCCGACCGGCTGCTTATCCGGATGCTGGTGCTGAGCTGTTTTCTGGTCTTTGCCATCGTCATATCACGGGCGGTAGCCCTGCGCCATCAAGCCCAGGAGCGCATAAGCCACCTTAATGCCGTACTGCGCGCGATTCGTAACGTCAACCATCTGGTCACCAGAGAACGAAATCGCGACCGGTTGCTTGAAGCTGTCTGTGATTCGTTAATTGAGACAAGAGGATATCAGTCCTCGTGGATTGTATTGCTGGATAGCCAAGGCCAGTTTGCCGATGCGTTTGCATCAGGGTTGGACGATAGATTTGCTGCACTGCGCGAAGTCCTGGCCGGCGATACACTGGTTCATTGCATGCACAGGGTGCTTGATGAACCTGGACCGGTGGTAGTCGAAAAGCCCGAAGCTGCGTGTGGAGACTGCCCCCTGGCGGGGACATACCAGGACACGGCCAGTTTGATCACTCAGCTTGAGCACAACGGACAAGTTTATGGAGTGTTGAGCGTCTCCCTACCGGTGGCGGTGGCAACCGACGATGAAGAGCAACTGTTGTTTAGTGACGTAGCTGCCGACATTGCCTTCGCTCTTCACTCTATTGACGTACGTAGCCAGCGCGAGCGCATCCAACAAGCCCTGAGAGAATCCGAGACAGAATACCGCACCCTGACGGAGAACCTGCCTGATGTAGTGCTGCGGGTCTCTCCTGAAGGGATTATGTCGTATGTCAGTTCGGCCATAACCCGGCTGGCTGGCTACCAGCCCGAAGAAGGTTTAGGCAAGTCAGTCATTGACTTCGTTGCCGAAGACGACCGGCCCAGAGTTAAACAGGCTCTGGAAAGAGTGGGTCAGACCGGCGCAACTTACCGTCTCGAGTTTATGCTTATCACCAAAGACGGCCAGAAGATTCCGGTTGAAATCAACAGTTTTCCTCTTATGGAGGAAGGCGAAGTTGTCAGCCTCCAGTGCGTAATGCGTGATATCAGCCAGCGCAAGCAGGCCGAAGAGGCGCTGCGCCAGGCTTATGAACGGAACGAGACCATTCTGCGCACCTCCATGGACGGTTTTTTGACTGTGCGTCCCAGCGGGAGCATTGCTGACTGTAACGAGGCGTTTTGTAATATCGTCGGCTACTCCCGCGAGGAACTGCTGGGAATGAACGCCACTAAGCTGGACGCGATACAAACTCCTGAGCAGGTCACAGAGCGGATGCAACAGGTGATGGAAACTGGCAGTGGGCGCTTTGAGACGGCGCTGTGGCGCCAGGACGAAAGCCGAGTAGCGGTGGAGATCAGTATTACCTTCGTCGAGCTACCCGAGGACAAATTCTTTGTTGCCTTCGTCCGCGACATCACTACCCGCAAGCGGGTCCAGCAGGCACTGATAGGGCGGACCGAAGAACTTGATGAGCGCATTAAGAAACTGGACTGCCTCTACGGCATCTCGCGCTTAGTTGAGACCCCCGACATTTCCCTGGAACAGATACTTCAGGGTATCGCGGAGCTTCTTCCTCCCGCCTGGCAGTACCCGGAAATCACCTGCGGGCGGCTGGTCGTCGCAGACCAGGTGTACGAAAGCAGCAACTACCGGGAGCCTATTGCTAAGTTGGCTGCCGATGTCCGGGTGCAGGGCGAGTTGGTGGGTAGGGTGGAGGTCGGCTACCTGGAGCAGATCCCCGAATTGGATATAGAACCTTTCCCCCCTGAGGAACGTGAATTGCTGGATACCGTCGCGGAGCAGGTGGGAAGAATTGTCGAGCGCGTGCGAGCGGAAGCGGAGCTGGCAAGGCATAGAAACCATCTTGAACAATTGGTGGAGGAGCGCACGGTGGAACTGGAAGCCGTTAACAAGGAATTGGAGTCTTTCGCTTATTCGGTGTCTCATGACCTGCGGGCGCCGCTGCGGGCTATGGACGGTTTCAGTGAAGCACTGTTACAGGAATATGAGGACGCACTGGATGCCACCGGTCAGGATTACCTGCGGCGGGTGCGGGCCGCCAGCCAGCATATGGATCAGCTTATTGACGATCTCCTCCAGCTCTCCCGGATTACCCGGGGGGACATACAGCAGGAACAGGTGAACCTAAGTGCTCTGGCCACGGCAGTGGCGGCTGAGCTTCAAGAAGCTGAGCCCCAGCGCCAGGTCGAGTTCCTAATTACTGACGGGTTGGTGGCGGATGGTGACCCTCGCCTGCTAAGGGTAGTTATGGAAAACCTGCTGAGCAATGCCTGGAAGTTCACTTCTCGCCAGCCATGTGGTATTATAGAGGTGGGGAAAGCGGAGCACGACGGGCAACAGGTGTATTTTGTCCGCGACAATGGGACCGGGTTTGATATGGCCTACGCCGACAAACTATTTAGCGCTTTCCAGCGGCTCCACTCTGACGCTGAGTTTGAGGGCAATGGCATTGGTCTGGCCACGGTACAGCGTATCATCCATCGCCACGGCGGCCGGATCTGGGGCGAAGGAGAGGTAGGCCAGGGAGCGACCTTTTACTTCGCGGTTTAATCGGTTAGGAGGCAATAAGGTGGCGGAAAATACTATCTTGCTGGTTGAGGATAATCCGGATGATAAATTATTGACTCTCCGGGCCCTGCGCCGAAACCATATCACCAACGAAGTAGTCGTAGCTACTGATGGGGCCGAAGCTTTAGACTATCTGTTCGGCGCGGGTGCCGACGCTGATCGCGACTCGGCAGCTCTGCCCCAGGTTGTATTGCTTGACTTAAAACTGCCCAAAGTAGATGGGCTGGAAGTATTGCGCCGGATGCGAGCTGACCAGCGAACCAAGCTGCTTCCCGTGGTGGTCCTTACCAATTCAAGTGAGGAACAAGACCTTATTGCCAGCTATAGTCTGGGTGCCAATAGTTACGTGCGTAAGCCGGTAGAGTCTGATGATTTCAATGATGCTGTACGCCAGTTGGGGTTGTATTGGCTAATGCTAAACACGCCACCACCCGCCAGCGAATAGGTGTAGCGCCGATGAGCACGCCCCTGCGTGTGCTAATTGTGGAGGACTCCGAAGACGATACCATCTTGGCAGTGCGGGAGCTGCAAGGTAGCGGTTATGATCCGACATTCGTTCGGGTTGAGACCGCCGATGCCTTCAGCACAGCCCTCCAGCAGCAGGACTGGGATGCTATTATTTGTGATTACGCTTTGCCCCAGTTCAGTGCCCCCGAAGCCCTATCTCTGCTCCAGGAAAGCGCTCTGGATCTGCCCTTTGTCATTGTCTCGGGCGTCATCGGAGAAGAGACGGCAGTAGCGGCCATGAAGGCCGGCGCCCATGACTACATTATGAAAGATAATCTGTCCCGCCTGGTTCCCGCCATTGAGCGAGAGTTGCGCGAAGCTGAGGTGCGCCGGCAGCACCGACAGGCCCAGGCGGCCCTGCGCGAGAGTGAACAGCGGTACCAAGTGTTGGTGGAAACTATGGGTGATGGGCTTATCAGCGTTGACCGCAGTGGCGCCCTTGTCTATGTGAATGATGCTTTCTGCCGAATGCTGGGATACCCGCGCAACGAGCTTGTAGGAAAACCCTTGGTGAAACTGTGTGACGATGCCAATAAGGCCATACTCCAGGCGCAGTTAGCGGAACTGTTGAACAAGGGCAGGCAGGTTGAGTACGAGCTGTACTATACTGCCCAATCAGGACGGCAAATGCCGGTGCTATCCACGGCTATGTCCTTGTGTGATGCTGAAGGCGAAATTACCGGGAGCTTCGCGGTTATTAAAGATATCACTGAGCGCAAGGAGGCCCAGCGGCGCTCGGCTCACCTCAACTCGTTACTGCGGGCCATCAGTTGCATTCATCAACTCATCCTCAAACAACCCGATCCCCAGGGCCTGCTGCGGGGCGCCTGTGAGTGCATTCTGAGGACAAGGGACTACCTTTGGGCGTGGATGATGTTACGAGAGGAACAAGGCGGTGTGGTGGCTGCCTATCAGTCCGGCGTGGGAGAGAGCTTCGCCGCGTTTTGCGAGGCCTGCGAACAGGAGCCGCTACCCTACTGCCTACAAACTGCACTACGCGACCCGCAGACCCAGGTGATCGAAGAAGTAGCTGCTGCCTGCGGTGATTGCCCGCTGGTTAGCATCACGCCCGCAAGCACTCGGATAGTAACTCCTCTGGTACACGAGGGACGATTCTACGGGCTGTTGGCGGTGGCGACAACCGATGGGATGGCAAGTGCCGAGGAACAGGCATTGCTCAGCGATGTTGCCGGCGACATCGCCTTTGCTCTGCGGACGATTGAGATGGATAAAAAGCGCCAACAAGCCGAGACACGGCTACGGGAGACTACGGCTGAGCTGGCCCGCTCTAATGTGGAACTGGAGGAGTTTGCTTATATTGCCTCCCACGACCTCAAAGAACCCCTGCGCATCGTGGCGACTGCTACCCAGCTGCTGGCCCGCCAGTACCAGGACCAGCTCGACGAGGATGCCGACGAGCTTATTACCGCGGCCGTAGACGGGGCCAAGCGTATGGAGCGGCTGATAAGCGATTTGCTGGCCTATTCGCAAGCGGGACGGGCTGACAAGGACCTGGAAGAAGTGGATTGTGGGCTGGTGGTTGACGAGGTATGCCGGAGTCTGGCCGCGACTATTGACGAGGCGGGCGCGCAGGTAACCCGGGACGAATTGCCGACGGTGACGGCCAATGCGGCCCAGATGAACCAGTTGTTTCAGAACCTGATTGGTAATGCGATCAAGTTTCGGGCTGATACCCCTCTCCGCGTCCACATTAGCGCCACCCGGAAGGATGACTACTGGGTTTTTGCGGTCGCCGATAACGGAATGGGGATTGACCCCGAATATCAAGATCGCATCTTTACCCTATTCCAGCGGTTGGACAAGCAGGCGGGTGAGTCAGGCACTGGAGCCGGATTGGCCATTTGCAAAAAGATAGTAGAGCGCTATGGCGGTGAGATCTGGGTGGAGTCAGCACCGGGAGAAGGGGCTACATTCTACTTTGCCCTTCCCATCATGCAACAGACTAACGATTGAGGATTCAACTATGCTGCGGGCCGGGAAAGCCCAGGCATCACCGACAGTGTGCCTACTAATTCCAAGGAGTTGATCCAGAATCATTCAGGCAATAATCGCCGAAGATGACCGCGTATCGGCGCGGCTCCTCAAAGATATCTTGGAAGCCAGCGGCAAAGTCACCGTAGCCGGGGTCGCCGCCAATGGCGTTGAGTGTCTGGAACTGCTGGACCAGCACGATGTGGATGTTGCCTTTCTGGACATTGAAATGCCTGAATTGAGTGGATTGGAAGTGGCCGAACTTGCCCTTGATTCCGAGACCCCACCCCTAATTGTCTTCATCACCGGACACGATGAATACGCGGTGCAGGCGTTTGAGCTGACCGCCGTGGACTATGTGGTCAAGACCGATGACCTGGATGTGTTTGAGGAGCGGGTCAACACCGCCCTGGCGCGTATTGAACAGCAGCTTGCCGGTAAGAGACCAGACTATGAGCTGTTGCGCAAGGGTATCATGCAGCTTCTCCAGCAGGAGCTGCGTCCGTTGTCTCACAAGCTCCCCGTCAAAGACTATGAGGAAGGCACAGTCCGTCTGCTTGACCCCAAAACCGTTATCTATGTGACTCGTGAGGGTCGCCAGGTGGTGCTGCATACTGCCGAAAAAGATTTCCCCACCTATTTTACCATAACCAAGCTATCCGAACGGCTCACTGGGGCTGGCTTCCTGCGAGCCAATCGGGGCGAGATAATCAATCTGCAGTTTGTGGAACATCTCATCCCCAATGGCGATGGGTCCTACGACGCCATCCTCCAGGACAGCAAAGGTAATATCATCACCACCATTACCGTCTCGCGGGGGCGTTCGAAAGCGCTGCTCGAATCGCTGGGCATGTAATCTACCAGTGTTTAGCAGTTTATAGACAGTACAAGGACTGCTGGTGGCTAAGCAGTATCAGTGTTGTGCTTGCCCCAGGCAAGCGGTGACCTTTCATGGAGAGAGGAGCCACGGTGACCCCACAGACGGCGGGTAGGCCAGTAGAGATATTGCTGGTGGAAGATAATCTACTGGATGTCAGATTGACTGTAGAAGCTCTGAATGGCGGAAAGGTGCCCCCCAATATTACCGTCGTTGAGGACGGCAAGCAAGCTCTGGCTGTTCTGCGCCGCCTGGGCCAGTATGCCGACGCCGTAAGCCCGGACATCATCCTGCTTGATTTAGGGCTGCCTAAGAAGAATGGCCAACAAGTTTTAGCGGAAATCAAGGCTGATCGCCAACTAAGACACATTCCTGTGGTTATCCTTACCACCTCAGATGCTGCCGGAGATATCCTCCAGGCCTACGACCTCCACGCCAACTGCTACCTCACCAAGCCTACCGACCCGGACCAGTTTACCGCCCTGGTTCAGTCCATAGAGGAGTTCTGGCTATCTACCGTGAGGCTGCCATCCCGAGAATAATACTGGTTGGGCTGCCCACAAGCGCCGCGCGGTATCGCTCCAGCGCCGATAAAATAGGCAGCTTGCTATTGCCTCTTAAGTACTGGCTTCCACCATTGGGACCAGCAATCTCACTATTGGAGACACGCTCTATGGCTGCCATCGGGCATTGGGTTATAATACTACCAACTAATACCGTACATGCCGTACTCATGATATGCAAAATAGTTCCGCGCTATAAGTCACGTTGCCAGGAAGTGGGGCCGGTACCGCCGGCCCCATCGTCATTTATTTGCTTCTCGTACCAGGACCAATGATCCCAGAGCGGAGGGCGAGAAATGATACGCCGGCCAGCAGAAGTATTGTTAGTCGAAGACAACCCGGTGGATGTCAGACTGATTGTAGCAGCTCTTGGGGAGGGTCAGGTGGCCAGCAACGTTACTGTAGCCAGCGACGGGGAAGAAGCACTGGCCTTGCTGGGCCGGAGGGGCCGGTATGTAGATGCAGCACTTCCTGATATCATTCTTCTTGACTTGGGCCTACCTAAAAAGGATGGCCGCCAGGTGCTGGCAGCAATCAAAGCTGATAGCCAACTGAAACGGATTCCGGTGATTACTTTAACGACCTCCGAAGCTGAGCAGGATATCCTCGCTGTCTATGATCTTCAGGGCAACTGCTTCATAACCAAACCAACGGACCCGGATAAGTTCCTTAACATCGTCCGAGCCATCGAGAAGTTCTGGCTCTCCACTGCCAAGTTGCCGTCGCGAATTCAGTGCCAATAGTAGGCAGGCCAGACGCGAGCCGGGGATGAGTGGGACAATCCCCAGACGCCCACAGAAGCCGCGATGGATTGGGAGATGCCCCCCAATCTCTACCCTGACACATACCTTCCGCACGGTGACCGGTAGTGCGCACTGCGGTTTTCGTTGAGGATAGCCCGGCTGTCACCCTAATTTACCGCCTCTGGTTCCTCTATTCAAACACGAAATCCTCTATTGAAGACATCTCACCCCCTTGCGGGCCTCTCTGATATGTATACTACGGCCATAAGCAGGGAAACTGGGGTTAGTTGCCGTAGACAGAGTTCCGGCCAATTACTAAGTTTTGCAACCCGCTGCTCGAAGCCTTTTTCCCCCCCTGAGCTTCGAGCAGTGGGCTTTTTTATAGCTACACTAACTACGTAGCTGTGCCGAGCCGGGACAACTGACAGCCGCACCGGTCTCCACCGCCGACATAATTGCCATTAACAACTCCAACGATCACCCCTGTCTGATGATCCATAAGCCGTATTACCCACCTCCTATTGTCTTTTATGATCCGTAAGCATCGTTTAGGCAAAGTCGGGCGCAACAGGGTACTCAATTCCTCTATTCAGACAAGCAATCCCCCATTGATGACGTATGTCTGCTATGGTGATCTGCTGGGTGTGCTAAAGTATCCTCAGTGTAGTAATAAATAGCTATTGTTATTCTTGCTTGGAGGGTATCACGCACATCTTAATGTGAATCGCTGTGCTTTGTCTTTTAGGACCCTGGGTTAGGGGATTGAAGGGAGACCGACCATGAAGCAGGTTAAGGTAGGCGCATTTAGAGCAGTGGGGACAGTAGTAGTGGGGCTGTTGGTACTCGGCTTGGCTACTCCCATGTTGTCTGCGGATGTCAGCGGAATCTCGTTAGGCGGGGCCGCCGACTTCGCCGTGCTAAGCACTTATGACAACCTGGTAATTGATAAGGGTTATGTATACGGAGATGCGGGAGTGGGGCCTGGTAGTGAATTCTGGATTAACGACGCCTCATTCGTTACTGGCAGTGTATACGTACCTTCTATGAGTGCCTTTCACAAGAGCCTAAATGCCACTGTAGGCAGTGTAGTGGTAAGGGACCTGACCGATGTGATCTTAGATGCGATTGCCGCTGCCGACCAATTCGCCGCGGAAACCGGCACCGATTTGGGAAATATTACCAGCAGTACGACCATATTTGGCACCAGCGGGATGAATATTTTCCAAGTTAATGACTTCGTATTGGACAATGGTGACACAATCACTCTTTCCGGCCCATCCAATAGTTGGTTTGTGTTCAACGTAAGCAGTCAGTTCATTATGGATGGTTATGGCGTACACATTGTAAATGGTCCCATAACTGCTAGCCACATCTTATTCAATGTCCGGGGGACAGGGGACATTACGCTGGAAGGAAACAGTACTCTGGTAGGAACTCTTCTGGGACCGGACCGGAATATAACGCTGTCCAGTCCTAACGTGTCTATCACGGGTAGTGTTATAGGCTATGATATTCTGATGACTTCGGGCTCAACCATCAACTATATTCCCTACGAACCTGTTCCCGAACCAGCCACGATTGCTCTGTTTGGGTTAGGATTGCTAGGGCTCGGCGCCTGGCGCCGACGCCGGGATAAGGCATAACCGGTATCGCCCGGCCAATCACTAAGTTTTGCAACCCGCTGCTCGAAGCCTTTCTCCCCCCCTGGGCTTCGAGCAGTGGGCTTTTTTATAGATGGGTTAAGGGAATCTGATATTATTTCTGGTGGGGAAGCTGGGGTCAGCCGGCTTAGGCATAAGACTGCGCCGCCGCGACTAAGAATATCACTGTGTTGCTTCTCCTATATCCCTTGCCCCCTCCCGGCGGCAAGGGATTTTTTTATTGATGCCTGAATTTGCGGCAGCAGCGCCGAACCTAAAGCTCATAGAGGATTGTAGACACGTTAAGAGACATCACAAAGGAACAGACTTTGGGCAAATGGCATCAGCTTATCCGTATGCCCTAATACTTTGCAGTGAAACCGTGCCATTGCTGGCACGGACGACCTGTGCTATAATGTCCCCTGATGAACCCTGCGGAGCAGCCGGAAGTTACAACCGAGGACAAGAGCGGTCGGCCTGTGGTGATACCGGTACAGGTTATGCCGGAGGGGGAAGGCTTGCCGCTTCCCGAGTATCAGACTTCCCACTCGGCCGGTATGGACCTGTGTGCCGCTATCAGCGAGCCAATCACTCTCCGGCCCGGCCAGCGCCAGCTTGTCAGCACGGGAATTAGAATTGCTCTGCCGGCGGGATATGAAGCTCAGGTCCGGCCCCGCAGCGGGTTGGCTGTGAAGCACGGCATTACGCTACTTAATTCTCCCGGTACTATTGACGCCGATTACCGGGGGACGGTCAAGGCAATTCTAATCAACTTAGGCACAGAACCGTTTACTATCAACCGGGGCGACCGCATCGCCCAGCTCGTCATCGCTCCGGTAACCCGCGCTCAATGGCAGCCGGTGGCTCAGGTGGACGAAACTACCCGTGGGCCTAATGGCTTTGGCTCCACCGGCGAATGAGTTCAGGGGATACTGGCAGTTCGGTGTTGGAAAGTGACAGATCATGACCATCTACGGAAAAGAGTTTGCTACGGTTTACAACGACAGATGGCCATTCTGGGGCCCGAAGATGTGGCCGTTCCTCATCCAGGTGGTAGCCAAGCGCAAGCCGGATGCCCGCAACTGGCTGGACCTATGCTGTGGCACGGGTTCACTATTGGAGTTTATCTGTGAGCATGGTTTCTCGGCAGTTGGCTTGGATATATCGCCACATCAACTCAAGTACGCCAAGGAGAATGCACCGGAAGCCACCTTCGTTCGGGCAGATGTGCGTGATTTCTCGCTGCCCGACAAGTTTGATGTGGTTACCTGCCTGTTCGACAGTCTCAATTACCTGACTACCAAGAAAGACCTGTATCGAGCATTTCGACGTGCCCGGCGCCATTTGAGCACCAACGGGGTTTTCGCCTTCGACATGAACACCTTCGACGGACTTCGTAAAAGGTGGTGTCGCACCTCGGTTATACGAGAGCCGGGCCGCATCATAATCGTGGAGACATCCTTTGACGAAAAGAAGGCGCTGGGTCGCTGCTTGATAACCGGATTCCTAAAGGAGGGCCGTCTCTACCGGCAGTTTGAAGAAGAGCATATTGAGCGGGGTTACACACCTGAGGAGATCGACCAGTTACTGCAACGAGCTGGTTTTGCTTTTACCAAATACGATGTCAACACCCTCTCAAGGCCAAAGAAGAAGTCAGGACGACTCTTATACGTCTGTCACATGAAATAACATCGTGTGGAGCCCCAGTCATGCCCCTTTCTGAGCGTGAAAACTACCTGCGCAACCTATCCTCCCACACAGCCTGAGAATGTTGACGCCCTGTGTGGGGCTTTGGAGGACTTCCGCACCTACTGGTGGGACGGCCGGGGCAATTAGCGCCAGCCAGCGTTGCCGCCAGCCATAATAGACAGGAAGATAATGCCACATAAATTGGAGATATCTTGGTCGCAAATTCTTGCTGCTGTCCTGTTAGTGGTAGGGCTGGGGAATGGCTTGGGCAGCGCAGCAGCGATGCCCGGCGCTGTCACGTTTCCCGAGGAACTTAGTGCTTCGTTACTATGCGACTGCGAGCGCAGCCAGGACTTCTGCAGTGGGTCGTACCCCCCGACTCTCCGGCAGCACTATCGCCGTTATCGCCTGGAGACTACCGCTGGGGCCCGCGTTCAGGGGCGCAGCCTCCGCTGGCGATTCATCCCCCGGCGGACTACTGCCCAATTTGCCACTGTCTTCGGGGTCAGTCACCTAACTGAAGCCATCTCCTGCTGGGTAAAGAATCCGTATGGTTATCAGATAGACCTGACGCTGCGGCTGGTTGAGCTTGATGGGTCGGTGTATGAGAGTCCACCTGTATTTCTGGGTGACGAACGCAACTGGCGTCAAGTCGCCTTTTATCGGCATGACTTTTCCCTGGCGGCTGATAGTTTTGACCGGAATCAGCAATTAGACCTGCCGGTTCGGCGACTGGAGTTTCGACTAACAGGTCTGGAGGTGGGCCAGAGCTACGAACTGTATTTTGATCATCTGCAAGTTCATACCCCCAGGGTGGCCGCTATCATTGTAAACCAATGGCAATGCCCGGGCGTAGTCCAGGCTGGCGAAAGCCTGGACGTGCAGCTTGACGTAACGTCCTCTGAGGGTATATTGCTGCTTGGTGTGCTACTCCAATTGTGTTATGACGGTATTGTGGTAATGGAGGTACCGTTGGCGGAACTTGTTGAACCGCCGGGCTCGGCAGAACCGTCCGCCACCCCCCTGACTGCTCACCTTCCCCTGCCGGCGCACCTGCGCCGGGGCATTTACAATCTGCGGCTGGCTGGTGTTGACGGTGTGACGCTCACGTCTGGCCCCGACGTGGAACTTGAGCTGCAGGTAGGCATCACTAACACCCAAGATGCTCCGACCGTAGCCAGAGTGCTTATGGAGGGCGACCGGATAGATCTGGTGGTTGACGAGCGCCGCTATGAGCCGATTGTAGTGGGGCTTGACGGGCCGTCAGAGAAGATTTGCCGGCAGGCCGTTCAACAGAACCTGCATTTGTATGCCTTACCAATAGCCTGTGGGTTCGCTCCTTACGGTCGCTGCCCGGATACATGGACTTCAGCCCCGGAGATGGATTTTGCCCGCATTCTCCCCCGCATTGGGGCCGTCCTGCAGGCCGATCCTCAAGCACTACTGATTCTGCAAGTATTTATAGAGAGTCCGCTGTGGTGGGATGAACAGAATCCCAGTCAGATTATCCGGGTGCCATCAGGTCAGGTAGTTGCCGAGCGCAAGTCTACTCACGCTTCTTGGACCTCCCGAGCATGGCAGCAGCAGGCCGGCCTGGCCCTGGGGACACTGGTCCAGTACCTGGAAGTTAGTCCCTGGGGCGACCACATTGTCGGTTATCAGCTAATGGCCGGCGAGCAGGGCCGGTGGGCTATCTGGGGCAACACCCAGGGGACGCTTGATGCCAGTCTCACTGCGCAAGTCGCGTTCCGCCAATGGCTTAGGGACAAATACACAGGCCTGCCGGTACTCAGGTCAGCCTGGGGGCAGCCCCGTCAGCCACTACTGGATTCCCCCGGGGTCAAGCAGGGCCATATTGTCACCCAATGGAGCCAGATCAGTATTCCCTCAGCCGCCCAACTATTCGCCGCTGCTGAACCAGCCCTATATGACCCGGCTGCCCAGCAGCCGCTGATTGATTACCAGCAGTTCCTGTCCGCCCAGGTAGCTGAAACTTTACTGAATTTCGCTTCAGCAGTCAAAGAGGCAGCCAAAGGACGTAAGTTATGTGGGGTGGCCTACGGCCATCTGCTGGATCAGTGGGCGGAACAGGGCAGTGTCCAGCTTGCCGGCCATCTGGGTCTGGGCCAGGTACTGGCAGCCGAGCAGGTGGATTTTGTGGTCGGTCCGACCTCATCCCCGGTCTTCCCGGCCACGGCACATAGCTCAATTCTAGCCCATGACAAGCTGTATCTGGCTCACAGCAGCGAGGCTAATGGTGAGCAGCCACCGACGGTGTGGCGAGCCCCGGACCAGCAATCCAACGGTGCCGACGAGCTAACGGCGAGCAGCATAGCGCTGGTAGTTGATGAGAACAGTGTTAGCTATCTGAAACCTGCCTCGGAATTGAGTCGGATGATTCTAACTGACCAAGCGCAGCAAGTCCAACAAACGGGCGGGCGGGTTGATGTTTGGCTGTTGGAGGATCTGCTGGCCGGGTTAGTGCCTGATTATCCGGTCTACGTGTTTGCTGATGCGTTTGCCCTGATAGCAGCGCAGCGTCAAGCGCTGCACGAGCAGCTATCGGCGCCGACGGCTACCGTTATCTGGGTATACGCGGCCGGAGCTATTGAGAATACTATCAGTGGGGCGACAATGTGGGACCTGATGGGCATTAAGCCGACAGTGGTGACCAAAGCCGGGCCGCTGCGGGTAGTGATTCCTCCGGGCGAGCCGGAGGTTAATCCTTTGGGGACTTCGGCGATAGAGTATGGCTTGACAGGAGCCGTCTCGCCGCGCTTCGCAATCGTGGGCAACGAAACGCAATCTCTGGGCAGACTAAAAGGAAGCTCCCGGTCGGGCCTATCCACAGTTGACCACCAAGGCAGCCGATGGATATACTCGGTGGCGCCCGGCCTGCCGACCACAGTGCTGACGGCGTTAATTAGAGACACCGAAGCAATGAGGCAGCCATAGCTACGACGTATTTCCCGCGGCCCGTACCAACAGGACCGGGACATCGGCATACCGCAGGACCCGGTCGGCGATACTGCCGTAGACCCATCGGCCCAGGCCGGAGCGGCCATGGGTAGACATAACGATTAGGTCAGATTCGGTCTCCTCACAATATCGCAGTATCTCCTCGGCAATATCGCCCTGGCGCACAGTAGCCGTGCAGGTCAGTCCCTCCCCCTCTATGCGGCTGCAGATGCCGTCCAGATACTCTCCGGCTGCCTCTCCTTCCGCCTCCCAGTCAAAGGCGGCACCGGCCTCCCGCATTGCGTCCTGGTTGATTACTGGCACCACGCAGAGCAGATGGAGCGGGGCATCCATCGCCTGAGCCACCGCCACGGCATGGGGCAGGGCTTTCTCCGCTAATCCTGATTGGTCCAGAGTTACCAAAATCCGCTGGTACATGATCTTCCCTCCCTTATTCCTACCTGTGGTTACGCAGTTGCCAGTCCGGGCTGCTCATTTCCAAAAATCTTTGCGGAAGGGGTCCGGGGAAAGCCACTTTCTTCCCTGGGGGTTTCCCCGCTAACTGTTATCCGTCGTTGCCCTTCCCATTCAATCCACATCCAGCGGTAGATTCTCCTGCCCGGCGGGCGGCTCGGGGGCCGGTCTGTCAATGCCCAGGTGGTCATAGGCTCGCTGGGTAGCCTGCCGGCCCCGCGAGGTGCGAATGACAAAGCCGATCTTCAGCAGATATGGTTCTACCATATCCTCCAGGGTATCGGTCTCCTGAGCCAGGGTCGCACCCAGGGCATTTAAGCCCACCGGCCCACCCCCATAATAATCAATAATGGTGTGGAGGTATTTTCGGTCTAAATTATCCAAACCTTCCTCGTCCACCCCCATAGCGCGCAGGGCCTCATTGGCCATCTTTGTGGTGACGATGCCTTCGCCTACTATTTGAGCATAATCGCGCACCCGCCGCAGCAGCCGATTGACGATTCGCGGGGTACCCCGCGCCCGCCGGGCCAGCTCCTGCGCTCCTCCCGACTCCAGTTCAACCTCCAGAATCTGCGCTGACCGGGTGACAATCTGCTCCAATTGTTCCTCGGCATAAAAGTCCAGATGATGAAATATACCGAACCGCTCCCGCAGCGCCGCGGTGAGCATTCCCGCCCGCGTGGTCGCTCCCACCAACGTGAACTGCTTTACGTCCAGCGAAATGGTCTTAGCATATGGGCCCCTGTCTATCACAATATCAATGCGGAAATCCTCCATCCCCGGATACAGATACTCCTCCACCACCCGGGGCAGCCGATGCACTTCATCAATGAACAGCACATCGCCCCGGTCCAGGTTGGTCAGTATCCCCACCAAGTCGCCGGCCC
>SDBS01002192.1_pt1 | contig 19642 bp, 14 predicted proteins | sample 2277091 | NCBI WGS metagenome assembly SDBS01 (sample SAMN10404972, study PRJNA504765) | marine sediment metagenome | isolation source: marine sediment core GS10_PC15, 163 cmbsf | place: Arctic Ocean: Southern Knipovich Ridge | collected 2010 | reverse complement strand
TTCAAGTACGAATGCCGCGAGCGTATCCCGCTAGCGCAGGTCAAAGAATATATCTTGAAGCGCGAGAAAAAATAAATTACAATACATAATATAAACAGTCATAGTTTACCGAAAACGCGCGCGCGGTGGGCCGTGGGCGGCGAAACGTACGCCCGATACCAGGAACCGTAAATGCGAAAGCCGGCCGCGAGGCCGGCTTTTTTTGCGATATTAGCCCACCGGCCCATAATTTCCTCCGCTAACAGAGAGCATTGCCAAAACAACAGGAATATGTTAATATATAATTAAGTGGGGGCGGGCATTGCCCGCGAATAGACCAATCTGGGATAGGCTCCCTTCCCCGTCGTTTTCTACGACCCGGGGGAAAATGTCAACGGGCGCAGCGCCGAGGGGTACGAATAAAAGGAGGGACCATGAACTATAAAAAAATCTGCGCGGCAGTCCTATCGTTCGCGGTTTTAACGATATGCTGCGGCGAAGAGGAATCTACCACGCCCGAGCTGGGGGCGTGGACTTTTTTCGCGCCGCCGTATAAAGGCGCCTGGAACCATTGCGACGTCCAACGGGACGGTATTTTCTGGGGTGCGTTACGACTTGACGGCTCAGGCCGCGCCGCGATCGTGCGCTTCGACGGCGCGTCCTGGTCCAAACGAGAATTCGAACCATCGGTAACGGAGGGGCTAAACGCGATCTTGATGTTCGCCGACGGCTCGGGATGGGCGTGCGGCAATAACGGCGCGCTATTGGAACGGCGCGACGAAGAGTGGAAGTTGCACCGGCCTTACGACGACGTAGATTACTACTACCTTGGCGCGGCAAGCCCCGCCCGCGTATGGGCGGTCGGCCAAGCGACCGTATATCCGCGGAGCTATTTGCCGGTAATACTTTACTACGAAGGTGGCCGATGGTACGAAGCCGCCAAACCGTCGGGTTATACGAGCTTCGGGCGGGTCGTCATTACTTCTAGCGGCGGGTACCTTGTAGGCCGCCGCAGCGAAGGCGACGAAATACTGCGCCTTTCCGGGACGACGTGGGGACAACCGGTAACGTTCGAGAGATCTCTTCGTCTCTACGGCCTGGCGGCCGCCGGCGGTTACGCCTTCGCGGTGGGAGAGGACAAGCCGAGCTCCGTAAAGCGCGGGGCGGTATATCAACTTGTCCCCGACGTCCGCGACATAACACCCAACGTCCCTTCGGCCACCGACTACTACTACCGCGCGGCGTACGCTACTCCCGACGGACGCCTGTGGGTCTCGGCGGCCCCGTACGGGCCCGGCGGCCGGGACTACAAACTACTTTACTGGGACGGCGACGCCTGGTACGAGGCCGCCGTAACCAACCGAACGGGGATTACGACGCGCGTCTTCGAGTTCGGCTTCGCAATCGGCGCGGGGTGGGCCGTGGGCGGCGAAACGTACGCCCGATACCAGGAACCGTAAATGCGAAAGCCGGCCGCGAGGCCGGCTTTTTTATTTGGCATAATCTCCCTCAATAGCTTTTATCTTGTCCACCCTTCGCTCGTGGCGGCCGCCCTCGAACGGCGTCTCGAGCCAAACGGCCAGCATCTCCCGGGCGTACTGGAAGCCGGTCTGGTCGCCCGAGAGGACCAGGACGTTGGCGTCGTTGTGGGCGCGCGAAAGCCGGGCCATGTCGACGGTCCAACACAGCGCCGCGCGGACGCCGGGGACCTTGTTGGCCGCCATCGACATGCCGAGGCCGGTAGCACATATTAATACGCCGCGCTCGGCCTCGCCCCGCGCCACCGCTTCCGCCGCGGCCCGGCCGAAGTCCACGTAGTCGCACGATTCCTCGCAGTCGGTGCCGAAGTCGACGACGTCGTGGCCCATCTCCGCGGCGACGCCCTTCAAGTACTCCTTCAACGGGTAGCCGCGGTGGTCGGCCGCGAAAGCTATCTTCATGCGTCCATACCTCGCTTCTTGGCCTCGGCTATGTAGCGCGCTTTCATCTCGGCGTACAACGGGAAGCGCTCGCACAACTCGCGCACCTCTTCGCGCACCTCCGCGACGACGGCGTCGTTCTCAATATCCTTCAGGACGCGGGCGATCATGTCGCCGATGGCCTCCATCTCCGGTTCCTTCATGCCGCGCGTCGTCAGCGCCGGCGTCCCGACGCGGATGCCGGAGGTAACGAACGGTTTCTGCGGGTCGAAGGGGATGGTGTTCTTGTTTACGGTGATGCCGGCGTCCTCCAGCCGCTTCTCGGCCACCTTGCCCGTCAGCTCGACCGGCCTTAGGTCCACCAGCATGAGGTGGGTGTCCGTCCCGCCGGAGACGATGCGCAGGCCGTTCTCCGCCAGGCGCGCCGCCAGCGCCGCGGCGTTGGCCACGATCTGCTTTTGGTAATCCTTGAACTCGGGCTTCAACGCTTCGGCCAGACACACCGCCTTGGCCGCGATGACGTGCATCAGCGGGCCGCCCTGAATTCCCGGGAAGACGACGCGGTCGAGGTCCTTGGCCAGCTTCTCCCGGCACATGATCATCCCGGCCCGGGGACCACGCAGCGTCTTGTGGGTGGTGGTGGTCACGTAGTCGGCTATCCCCACCGGCGTGGGGTGGAGGCCGGTCGCGACCAGGCCCGCGATATGGGCTATGTCCGCGACCATCACCGCGCCGACCTCGTCGCATATCTCGCGGAACTTCGTGAAGTCGAGGATACGAGAGTAGGCGCTGGCGCCAACCATGACGAGTTTGGGCTTGTGTTCGTGCGCCAGCTTGCGTAGCGCGTCGAAGTCGACCGTCTCGTCGTCTTCGCGCACGCCGTACTGGACGACGTTGAAGTATTTGCCCGAGAAGTTAATGGGGTGGCCGTGGCTCAGGTGGCCGCCGTGGCTGAGGTTCATCCCCAGCATGGTGTCGCCCGGCTCCATTACGGTGAAGTAAACGGCCATGTTGGCCTGGGTACCGCAGTGAGGCTGGGCGTTCACGTGCTCGGCGCCGAAGAGCTCCTTGGCGCGCGTGATAGCGAGGGATTCGCCGACGTCGACGTACTGGCAGCCGCCGTAGTAGCGGCGCCCCGGGTAACCCTCGGCGTACTTGTTGGTCATGACGGAGCCGACGGTCTCGAGCACGGCCTCGCTCACGAAGTTCTCGCTGGCGATAAGCTCCAGCGTTTCGCTCTGGCGCCGTATTTCCCCCAGGACCGCCGCGGCCACTTCCGGATCGGTTTCCCATAAGTGACTCATACTTTAGACCTCCGACTGCAACCTCTCGTAAAAATAACACCGGCCCGTAAGCAAGTCAATCCTAATCCATGACGGGATTACGTGTAGCGCGACGCCGCGCGCGCCTACTTATAAATTAAGAATACTTGCCAACAATACAAAATTTCAGCTTGATTTTGACGGGGGTCGGCGTTATAATGCGAGATGCAAGGGGGTTACGAAGTGAGAACATTAACGATAATAATTACCGCGTTTGCGATAACGGCGGCCGTGCCGTCTTGGTGTGAAACTAGGGACACAGCCCAATTTATATGGCTCCATATAGAACCCGGCTCCCGCCCGGGCGGCATCGGTAAAACCTTCACCGGCCTGGCCGACGACGTCAACGCCTCGTACTACAACCCGGGCGGCCTCGCGTTACTCGAGAAGAACAGTATTACCGTGATGCACGAGCCCCGCGGCACCGACGAGTTGAAAGATATCTTCTACGACTACGTCGCGTTCGCGTACCGCACCGGCAAATACGGGACGGTATGCTTCGACTTAATATACAGCGACGCCGGTAAAATCCCCATGACCGACGACCAGGGGCGCGTCATAGGCGCTATACACAGCTACGGCGCGGCGCCGTCTCTCTATTGGAGCTATCCGGTCCGGAACGACCTCGGCGTCGGCGTCGGCCTGACGTACGTCTACGAACACCTTGCGGACCTTCCCGGCGGCGTCGACAGTCAGCTATTGTTCAACGGCGGCGTATTATATAAAACGCCCCTCAAGGGCCTTTCCGGCGGCCTGGCCTTCACCAACCTAGGTACAAATAAAACCGGCAAGCGGGTGACCGAGGAGAAAGAAGAGATAGAGGTCAGTTGGGCGCCGCCGCGCGCGATGCGGTTGGGCCTGGCCTACAAAGTCTTCTCGAGCGACCTCAACGACCTCACCGTCGCCGCCGACGGCTCCAAACTTTTGATGAATCTCGACGACGGCCTCAGCGAGGAGTTCGGCCAGGCGGTCTACTCCGGCGGCGCCGAATACATGTACGCCAAGATGGTCGCCGTACGGGCCGGTTACTACCGCGACCGGTGGGGCGAAATCGAAGGCTTAACGTTGGGCTTCGGCTTCGCGTATAAAGGCCTCAGCTTCGACTACGCCCGCGTCCCGGAGGGCGTCTTCGGCGACCGGCACCGCTTCGCCGTCGGGTACCTCTTTTAAAGCGCGGAAATACGCGTGGCCCGCCCGAAGCACATCTTCGAAAAGAGAAAAGCCGTCGTCACCGCAGCCGTGGCGGCGGCTTTAACGTCGCCGGCCGCGGCGGTGATAATCGGCGGCGGCGAACTCGCCACCGTACCCGAGGGCTTCAAGGCTGTCGCCGTCGTGGGCGAGGCCGGCCGCGCCGACGGCCAGTTCAACGAACCCACGGCGGTCGCCTTTGACGGCGCGCGTCGCCTCTACGTCGTCGACAGCCGCAACGTACGGCTCGAGCGCTTCTCCTCCCGGGGCGATTTCGACATGGCCTTCGGCCGCTTCGGGTGGAAGGGCGAGGGGCTCGTTTCGCCGCACGGCATCGCGGCCGACCAGGAACTTTATATATACGTAAGCGACCGCGAGCGCGGCCTGATCCACCAGTACGACATCTACAGCAAATACCTCAAATCGTACGGCCAGACGCAGAAGATAGCGACGTGGTTCGAACGACCCGCCGGCCTCGCCGTCGACAAGCTGGGCAACCTGTGGGTCGCGGATACCGGTAACCACAAGGTCAAGCGCATCAACCTCCTGGGCGAAATCACGTTGGAGGTGGGCTACTACGGCTCGGGACCGGGGAAACTCAACCTCCCCGCCGACGTCGCGGTAGACGAAAGCGGCGGCGTCGTCGTAGCCGACGCCGGGAACTCGCGGCTGCAGCGCTTCGACCGCTTCGGCAACCCCGTTGCCGTGATCGCCGGGAGCGGCGGCGAACAACTGCGCAATCCCTCCGGCGTTTGCCTCGACCGCTTCGGCAATATATTCGTATCGGACACGGGAAACGACCGCGTCGTGGCGTTCGACGCCGACGGCCGGTACCTGTGCGAATACGGGAAACTGGGCCGCGGCAAAAAGGACTTCAACCACCCGGGAGGCCTTTGCTTCGGCGAGGACGGTAAATTGTATGTAGCGGATACCTACAATAACGTAATAAAAATATTGGAAGTACAATACCGCCTCCCGGACCGCGTCGAGAAGCCGCCGCGGCTCCCGGCGCCGGCGCCGAACGGAAGGTAAAAACGAAAACCGCTTGCGGCCGCAGCCCTACCAGCACCAGTACCCCCGGGAGGGGGCGTTTTTATATAATGGCAGAACTTTCCCGAAGACGACTTCTGCTTACGGCCGGCCTACTGGCGACGGCCGCGTTGGCCGCCTCGCTCGGCGCGGCCGAGGAACCGCGGTGGCGCGAAACGCTCGCCGCGGCGCGGGAATCTTTCCGGATAACGGAGCTCGCAACCGGCGCCGATTACGAGCTGCCGCATAAGTTTCTCTTCGTCGGTTCCGAAACGGTGCGCGTCGGCGGCGACGTCTGGGAGAGGGGCCGCGACTACCGCCTCGACTACGACGCCGGGACCTTGACCGTCCTCGCGGCGCCGCCGTACGCCGGGCCGATGGTCGTCGAGTACGAGTACCTGCCGTTCCTGCAGGCCGAGGACTATCGCGCCGCGCTCGAGGGCGAGGACGAAGCAGAGGCGTTGGAGCGCCTCGAGGAGGCGGCGGCCGCGCCCTCGGAGCTGGACGTAACCGGCTCTAAAACCTTCACCGTCACGGCCGGGAACGCGGAGGGGACCGACTTCAACCAGTCCCTCCGCCTCTCCATCCGGGGAAACGTCGGCGACGTGAAGATTACCGGCGAGATCTCGGACCAGGACTTGCCGTGGGAGGAAGGGGGCGCCACCAAGGAAATCGCAGCCGTGGACAAAATATACGTCCGCGTGGAAGGCCGCCACCTGGCGGGGACCTTCGGCGACTACGACGCCGCGATCAGCGGCCGGCGTTTCGCGGACTACCAACGACGCCTTACGGGCATCAAAGGCGAAGCCTTCTACCCCACCTGGGGTGCCGACGCCTACGGCGCCCGGGCCCTCGGCCGCTTCGCGACCAACGAGTTCTACGGCGTCGACGGCATCCAGGGCCCGTACCAACTCTCCGCCCGCGACGATGACGACATTATCGTACTTCCGGGAACCGAAACCGTATGGTTGAACGGCTCGAAGCTTAAAGAGAACGAGAACAACGATTACGTCGTCGACTACGACCTCGCGACCATAACCTTTACCGTCCGCCGCCCCATCTCGGCCGAGGACCGCATCGTCGTCGACTTCCAATATACCACCGAAGAGTACCAGCGCAACTTCTTCGGCGGCGAAGCCGAAGGACACTTCGCCGGCGACGCCGTCACCGTGGGCGCGCTGTACCTGCACGAGGAGGACAACCGCGCCCGCGCCTTCTTCGGCCTGGACAATTATTACCGCAAATTGCTGGAGGGAGCCGGCGACGACCAGGAGCGCGCGCGGGTGGTCGCGCGGGACGAAAACGGCGAGATAATTTACGAGTACGTCGGCGAGGGCCAGGGGGAATACACGCGCCAATGGGACCCGGTGGAAGGTAAATACGTGTACCTCTACGTCGGCCCGGGCAACGGCGACTACATGCCGAGGATGATCCTGCTTCCCTTCCCGAAGCGGCAAAGCCTCTTCGACGTAAACGCCGTCATCGCGCCGGCGCGCATTATCACCGTCGAGGCCGAGGGCGCGACCAGCGACTTCGACGCCAATACTTTTTCGACGGTAAGTGACCGCGACAACGGCGGCCTGGCCGGCTCCGCCGCGGCCACCGTCCGGCTGGACGCGCTCGAGCCCCTCGAACCCGTGGGCGAGCTCGAAGTCCGGCACGTCGTCGAGCGGAGAGACACCCGCTTCCGGAACCTGGGCCGCGAGGACAGCGTCGCGTTCCTGCAGCAATGGGACCTCGACGACGAGGTCGCGGGCCTCGCCCACCCGCCGGGCTACAAGCTTTACGAGACGACGGTTACGGAGCGGCCCGTCCCGTCCCTCACGGCATCCGGAACGTACGGCGCTATCCACCAACAGTACGTCGGCCTTTCGGTGAACGGTTATACGGGACAGCGCGGCAAAAGGGCCGCGGCCTCGCTGAGTTGGGAACCCGAACGCTGGCCGCACGTCGCGTACGACTTCAACCACGTGCGCCGTCACGGCCCGCGGTATACCGGAGGGTTCGAGCCGGACGACGAATCGGTGGCCAAAAGCGCATTCACCGACGACGAGAATACGCGGCGCGAACAGAGCGGCGAGGTCTCCTACTCCGTTTGGCGGCTCAGCCCGTACGTCCGCGTTTACGACAAGAAGCGACGCGCCGACTACGAAATAGACGGCGCCCCCGACGAGGGGACGCTCGAGCAAGAGCTAGAGGTCGGGACGGGCGTACGACCCGCGGCGGGATGGAACGTCCGGTTCGGCCACACCGCGGGCCGCGGCGAATTGGTCGAAGACCAAGCTTACGTCCCCCACTACCGCAAGAACGAAGAGCACGTTGCTACCACGTACGACGCGCCCGGTTTAATCGATCTCAGCGCCGAGTACACCAAAATAATAAAGGATTTCGCCCCCGCCGACGAGGCCGACGTCGACTCCGACCTCTCGCTGCTCGAGTTTTACTACACGCCGTTGGAGCGCGCGCTGGCGCTGAGGACGCGCTACGAGCTCAACAGCATCCAAGAACTCGAGCGCGAAGAGATATTCGAGAAAGCACCCGACGGCGACGGCGACTACCGCCGCGAAGTCGATCCCAAGAACCCGAACCGCTACGTCTACATCTACGACCCCGACGACCCGGATGCGATTTATATAAAGACGTACAGATATACCGGCCGGGCGTACCCCGCCCTCGAACCCGACCTCACCGTCAGCCTGGCCGTACTCCCCTACCGCTTCAACGACGTGCGTGGCCGAGACGCCGAGCGCAACCCGTGGCTCGACGCCGCGGCCGCGGATCTCTACGTCCACGCTCGGAACAGCTCCACGTCGCCGCGGCGCTTAGCCGTCGCCACCCTCCAAGACCTCCTGGCCGCGGACGCCCTCGACAGCAGCCTGGAACAACGTTACACCCTCACCATATTACCGGTCAACCGGCGGCTCACCGGCTGGGCGCGCTATTCGGTCAAGGACGACCTCGACCGAACCGTCGCTTCGCGCCAGCGGCGGCGGTGGCGGACGTCGCGCTACGGCGAAGTCGTCGCCGAGCCGGTACCGCGGCTGACGGTCCAGGTCGACGTCGACCGCATCCGGGAATGGGAATCGGTAACGGAGGAGAACGTGCCCCGCCCCGAGAACACGAAAGCCCTGGAGATGATATACGCCCTGGAACCCACCTACACGGTTACGTCCCGGCTCGACCTCGCGGTCCGCGGCGAGGTCTCCCGACGGCACGAGGAGTACAACGGCGCTCCCACCCACTTCAAGGGCACGAGGGTGAAACCAGAGGCCACCTACCGCCTGACGGAATCCGGCGTCGCGAACGCGTGGTACGACCGGACGGAGTACGACTTTTCGGGCTACAGCGGGTCCGAGACGCTGCTGCTGCGCATCCCGGGAGTAACGCACAAGTGGGAGGCGAGCGTAAATAAGGGCGTAGGCCGGTACGTTACGCTGATCTTCACGTACGACGGCGAGAAAAAACCCGACGTGGGAGAAACGCGGCACCGGGGCCGAATAGACTTGAACATATACTTCTAATGCTAAAGAGTTGGGCCATACTAGTCGTACTCGCTTCCGCCGCGGCGGCCACGCCGGCGGCCGCCGAGTTGGTTGTCGAGGGCAACGTCGTATTCGGCGACGCCGAAATCGAAGCCGCGGCGTATCGGGACGGCGCCGTCGACGCCGGCGCCGTGGAGCGGCTCTATCTACGCGCCGGGTACCTGGACGCGCGCGTCGAGCTGACCGTCGAAGAAGGCGTCCCGCCGACGCTCGCGATAACGGAGGGAGCGCGGTACCGCGTCGCCGCGCTCGACGTGGACAACGATTCGCCGCTCAGCCGCGACGAAGTAGCCGCGTTCATCCCGTTCGGCCCGGGCGACGCGCCGTCGCCGCCAGACCTCCGGGACGGTTTAATCGCGCTACTGGCCAAACTGGCGGACCGGGGATACCTGCGCGCCGAAGCGGAATACGCCGTAACCGACGCCGGCGCGGCGCGGGTGGACGTCGTCGTGGCGGTGCGCGCGGGCGAACGGTTCGCCGCGGGCGAGATCCACCTCGTCGGCGTTCGCCGCCGCGACGAGGAGGCCATACGCGAAAAACTCGAAACCCGGCCCGGCAAGCCGCTGCACGAGCGGGCCCTCGCGCGCGACCTCCTCACCATCATCGACTACTATCGCGAGCGCGGCTATCCCACGGCCTCGGCCCATCCCCGCGCCTTCGAGTTCGCCGAGCGCTACAAAGAGATTGACTTCGCCGTAATAGTCGAGCCGGGCGACAAAGTAACCGTAACGGCCATCGACATCGTCGGCAATCGCCGCACCCGCGACGGCGTCATCCGGCGCGAAATTTTAACCGTCCCCGGCGAACCATACGACATCGAACGACTGCGCAAGAGCGCGCGCCGTATATATAACCTCAAATACTTCGAGGCCGAGCCCGACGTCGAGCTGGTCGACGCCGAGGCGGGCCGGCTTCGCGTAACGGTGGTGGAGCGGCCGACGTACCGCGTTACCGGCGCGTTGGCGTACGAGCCGCGGCAAGGCGAGGCCGCCGCGGCCTTGATAGGCGAAATGGACGCGCGCCTCGCCAACCTCTTCGGCACCGGCCGGGAGCTCGACGCCCGCTACCGCCGCCTGGCCGTCGAATCGACCGACGCCGCAGCGGCGTACTACGAGCCGTGGATAGGCGGCGTCGACCTCTTCGCGCAGCCGAGCGGCCTTTACAAAGGGCGGGTAACGTACCGGAAGGCGACCGGCGAGCTCGCGCTCGGCACCCATCCCCTCGTGGACTTGACGGTGGCCGCCGGCGGCGGCTTCGACCGAGTGTGGAAAGAAAACGCGAGCCGGAAGTACAAAGTCTTCACCTGGGCGACGTACGACAGCCGGGATTACTTCGACAACCCGCGGCGGGGTTGGCAAGCGTTCGGCCGCGTGGAGCTCGGCGTCAAGGAATACCTGGCCGACGGCTTCCGGGAGCGGGTGCCGCGGCTGGAGCTCGACGCGTGGCGCTTTTGGCCCACGACTCGCAGCCAGGTCCTCGCGGCGCGCGGCCGCGCCGAGGGCTTCGTCTCGCAGCGGACGAGTCTGGACGAAGTTTTCCCGCTGGGCGGGTACGCCGACCTCCGCGGCTTCAAAGAGGAGCAGTTCCTAACGGACCGCTACGTCCTCGCGACCGTCGAGTATCGCTTCTTGACCGGCCGCGGCAGCAGGCTGTTCCTCTTCGTCGACTCGGCCTATCGGCACCTCAAAACCGAACAGACGTTCGACGAGGGTTTCAACGTGGGCTACGGGGCCGGCTTCCGGGCGGCGACGGCCGTCGGAACGTACGGCGTAGACTACGGCCTGGCCGCCGGCGACAATCCCCTCGACGGTAAAATCCACGTCTCCATAACGCAGGAGTTTTAACCGTCGAAAGGCCTTGTCGTCAGGCGTTTCATTTCTTAATATTCAAGCGTAATGGCGCGCCTCTTCCAGATATTAGGGGTGGCAGCGGCTTTCTTCGTCGGCGCATTCGCCGGTAACTTCTACCACCTCGTCGTGCGCCGCGGGTCGGGCGGCCGCTTCCACGTAACGCTGCCGCCGGCCTGCCCCTCCTGCGGCCGGGCGGAACGACGCATATGGATGCTGCCCATACTCTGGTATCCGTTACTGCGGGGTCGCTGCCCGGGCTGCGGCTTCCGCTACCACAAAAACCTCGTCCTGTTGGAAGCGACGGGCGGCGCCGTCGCGGCGTTGGCGTTTTACTACTACGGCTTTTCCTTCGCGTTCGCGACGACTTTCGCTTTCTGCTTTTTCTTCCTCTTGAATTATTGGGTGGACTTCCGGTACGGCGTCCTGGTGCCGCAGCTCTATCTCCCGGCGCTCGCCGCAGGGCTTGGGCTGTCTCTTTTACCCGGGCCGCCCACTCCCGCCGGCGCTCTCGCCGGGGGCGTCGTGGGCGGCGGCTTTTTGTTGGCGGCGCGCCCCGGCCGCGGCCTATTCTCCGAGAACGCGCGCGGCGCCGAACGCCAGCTCGCGTGCGTAGCGCTGGTCGGAGTCTTTCTGGGATGGCAGAGCGCGTTGTTCGTCCTGGCCGCCGCGGCGGTCGCGGCGCTGATCCTGCCGTTGGTCGCGCGCCGCGTGTTCGGCGGCGATCCGGAAACGGCCTTCGGATTCGCGGTCCTCGCCACGGCGATGGCGATGGCTTTCTATCACGCCGACATAACGTCCTGGTACTTCCGCATCCGCTAGCGGCGAAAGACGACCATACGCGCTTTAATTACTCGTCGCCGTTCATAACAAATAAATTATAAAGGGGAGTTTACTTGGGTACGTACGAGCTCATAGTTTACGGCTGCCAGATGAACGACTACGACGGCGAGAAGCTGGCCGGCATAATGGAGGAGGCCGGCTACCGGCCCGCGCCCCCCGGAGACATCGCCGACGTCGTCTTGGTTTACACCTGCGCCGTACGGGAGTCAGCCACGACCCGGGCGTTAGGCCGTATCACGTCGCTAGCGCGGTACAAGAAGCGCAAGGCGGATACCGTCATCGGCGTCGGCGGTTGTTGGCCCGCGGTGGAGAAGATCGTCATCGAGAGCTCCTGCCCCCACGTCGACTTTACCTTCGGGACTACAAACCTGGAAGACGTCCCCGCGACGGTAGCGGGCATCCGCGGGCAGGCCGCGTCGCCGCTGCCGGACGAGATTCGGCTTCGCCGGGCGGCCTGGCCTCGAGCCAACGTATCGATTATGCGGGGCTGCAATAACTTCTGCGCCTACTGCGTCGTGCCGTACGCCCGCGGCCCGGAGGTTTGCCGCCCGGTCGACGACGTGCTGCACGAAGTGGAGGAGCTGGTCGGGGCCGGCTTTAAGGACATCACGCTCATAGGTCAGAACGTAAACTCGTACCGGCACGGCGGTACGTCCTTCGCGGAGGTTCTCCTGAAGGCCGACGCGCTGTGCGACGGCGTCTTCCTCCGTTTTACCACCAATCACCCCCGCGACATCGACGACGAAACGGTGGCCGCGCTCGGCCGGTGCCGCAACGTCGCCCGACACCTCCACCTTCCGCTGCAGAGCGGCTCGGACGCCGTATTGCGCGCGATGAACCGCGACTACGACGTCAGCCGCTACCTCGACGTCGTCTCAAAGGTGCGGAAAGCGGTCCCGGGCATCTGCTTGACGACGGACGTACTGGTCGGCTTCCCCGGCGAGACGGAGGACGACTTCGAGGCTACGCTCGGCGTCGTCGAGCGCGTACGCTACGACAGCGCGTACGTCTTCATGTACTCGCCTCGAGCCGGGACGGCGGCCGCGGGGCTGGCCGACGACGTGCCGCGCCCCGAAAAAGTGCGCCGCCTACAAACGGTCGGCGCGCGGCAACGCGCTATTGCGCTGGAAATAAACGAAGGGATGGTGGGGAGTGAACAACCGGCCTTAGTGGAAGGTCCGAGCCGCAAGAAGGCCGGCGAATACGCCGGCAGGTTGAGCGAAAATAAAATCGTAAATTTCGCGGGCCGGGCGCGCCCGGGCGAATTCGTACGCTTAAAAATTACGGAGGCTTCGTCCTGGACGCTAAGAGGCGAGCCGGCGCCGTAACCGAACGCGCGAAGCGTTCCGCCACGACGCCGGCGTCATTGGGTCCAACTCGGGCCCCGAAAGAGGCGTTATCCTTTCCTCGCCCGCCGCGTTAGAAACGCATGGACAATGATTGCCGCCGAGACGGTATCCACGGCCAGGAGTTGACAGAAGATGACCACCTCGCTCTGCGCGTGAGGTAGTGCGATTAAGTGGACCAACCGAAATATCACGAAAAGCAACGTCGCCATAGATTACCTCGCCTTGTCGTGGTTACCGTTAACTTCTCAACTGATTTTTCTAGCCGCCGCGAAGAATATGGGTAAAAAGTAACACCGCTCCCCTTTCGATATCGCCGCCCCGCGCGCCCGCGCCGCAACGCGCAAACGCTCACCGGCCGCCGACGCCCCCACCAACCTCTCCAGAAGCTCAAACTCCTTTTCTTCCTCCTCGGCCCAACGGGACGTGGTCCACGCCGAATTCAATACGCCGAAGCGGAAGACGTCGAAGCCGGCGCCGCTCAACAGGGCCGGGAGTTTCCGGCCCGCGGCCGGGTCGCCACCCCGCCGCCGCACCGCCTCCACGACGTCGTCGCGGCTCGAGGCCGCCGGCGGATAGTCGATGGCGCCCTCGTAATCCGGTTCCGCCAGCGCCACGTATACGCCCCCGCTCTTCAAAACCCTCTCCGCTTCCCGCAGAAACGCCGCCGGTTCGGCAAGCCAAGTTATCACGAACGCCCCCACCGCGGCGTCGAAGACGCCGTCGCGGAAGGGCAACGCCGCGGCGTCGCCGGCGACGAAGGCCGCGCCGCTCCCCCGGGCGCGCGCCGCCAACGCCTCGAGCCTCCTGTCAATCCCTACCGCCACTTTGGCCGCGCGCGCCGCCAGCTCCGCCGTCACGACGCCGCTGGCGCAGCCCACCTCCAATATCCGCCCGAACCGTCGGAAGCTGAACTGCCGGTAGAGCTCGCGCCGGTGCGCCTCGTACCACGCCGCCTGGCGGACTTCCTCGTCAGGCGTAAGGTACGGGCCGGCGTCGCCTGCTATCTTCATCCCCCCTCGCGCTACGCCGCGTTGGACGCGGCGTCCGCGCAACAGAAAACTCTCTCGTACTTGACCGAAAGCGGGCACCCGGCGCCGCATATTTCTAAATCCGGGCACTCCCGACAACGGGCGGGCGCGTACTCCCGGTCGCGTATCTCGCGAGCCAATTCGTTGTTGTAGATCGTGTCCCAATCGTCGGCGAGTATATTCCCCATAGGTTGGTAAAACGACTGGCAGGGTATGACGTCGCCGTTGGGCTCGACGCACATGTTGTACTTGGCCGCGGTGCACTGTTTGACGCCCAGGTCCATCGTCAGCGGGTTGAAGCGGCAGTACTGCGTCGGCGTATACCACATAAAAGTCATGTCGTTGGCGGCGCAGGCCGCGGTGAAGCGGCTGAGGATGGGCCCGAGCGCGCCCTCCGGAATGCCGACGTCGACGTCGCGCGCGCTGCCGGAGTTAATAATGCCGTTGGCCGCCACGTGCTCGACGTCCAACGTCGCTAAAAACGCCACCAACTCCTCCACGTCGTCGACGTTTTCGGTGGTGAGCGTCGTGTTGGTCAACAAGTACACCGGGCTGGCGACGGCGTTCTCGATGCCGGCGACGGTTTCGTTGAAGGCACCTTCGACACCCACCATCTTGTCGTGGGTAGCGGGTACGGAGGAGTGAATGGTTATTTGGACGTGGTCGAGGCCCGCCGCGGCCAGCGCGTTCATATATTCCGCGTCCTTCAACTTGCGGCCGTTGGTCAACAGGCCGGTGACGACGCCCAACTCCTCGGCGTATTCGACCAATTCGACCAGGTCCGGGTGCTGCGTCGGCTCGCCGCCGGTGAATACCACGTGCGGAATGCCGAGCCCCCAAACCTTGGCGATGACGCGCTTAAGGTCCTCGGTACTGAGCGTCTCGCCCGCGCGCGCGGCCTCGTTGTAGCAGTGGGCGCAGGCGTTGTCGCACCCGTACGTGAGCGCGAGGTCCATCCGGTAGGGCACGTCGACGTCGATGGAAAAGGGGTCGACCCTCTCGGCGCCCAGGTACGATATGGGACACCGCTCGTCGCCGCGCGCCATCATTTCAATCGTCTCGCGCAAGCGGCGGAGGTCTTCCGCCAGCTCCTTCTTGCCCACGCGGTAGCGCTTGGCCATCGCCTTGACGATGCGGTCGTCGGGCCACTCCTCGATTACGTAGCGCGCCATCTCGGCGCCGGTCTGGTTGAGGTGCAGGATGCGGGCGGCGTTTATCATCAATATGCCGTCGCCCCCCGGGTTCAGGCGGAGGTGGAGGCGAACATGGAGCTCCGCGTCGTCGCGCCGGAGGTGGTATATCCCCGCCTCGAGCGGCGTCTGCTTCGCGAGAAACTTATCGTATATCTTCTTTCCGATACCCATAAATTTATTGGGAACTATGCCTTTCGCAAACCGCGCTTCGATTTTTTGGGCTTTGGGCGTTACCCGGTAAGCACGGCCCTTAATACGTCCCCCAACGACAACGGATAAAGCGATATTTTCTTCGCGTATTTCTTCGGGCGGGGATTCTTCTTGCTTTTAACCATACAATTTAAACCGAACTCGAATAAGGTAAGGATTTAATATACCTCTCCATAAATTCGAAATCTGGGTTGCCGTTTTTTGCTGGCAACTTTATAAATGTCTCCTTAATTCGTTTCTGACATCGCTTTCTCCCGTAATTATACCTATACTGTTCAAGATTAAGGATAGTTACTAAAAACAGGGCGATATATTTATTGATACTAAATCTAGGTATAAGTTTCTCAACGTGGTCGCTCGCCGAAAACTTACTGGGTTGATAAGCGCAATAACCTATTACGGCACTATCGCAAGTTATTACATCGGCATCTTCTGTAAAATAGTCATAAAACCCTTCCACGCCGTTATTAGAAGACCTAGTAGTTACGTAAGGGTATTTGCCGCGCCCCCCCTCCAAAAGTTCTATCACTGGAGTTGTTTTCGTACCCGTAATCGTAAACAGGTCGCCTAATTGATACGGCTTCCAAGTATCGATATCCAAGCGGAACCTTTCGTAATAATAAGGATCAGAACTTGGTTTTTCGAAGTCATTTATATCTAATTTAGCGTACATTTCCGGTACGATCCCAGGTATCATAATATCCTTTAATGTTTTATTCGCCTGTCTACCATAATTATATTTGTATTTATTAGCTTTAATGCAATTACAATAATATAGCTTTTCTATTACAGTCATTTGTTTGATTGGTTTTAGTACTAGTATATGATACCCGGTATAAAACCTCTCATTCTGTAAGAACGCTTCTAAAACCGAGCCACCAACAGCTACGGTAATTAAACCGCTTTCGAACGGCTCAATATCTTCGATTACCTTGACAAAAGCGGTTATGCCGTTATTCTTAGACGAACGAGATATAAAAGGTATACTGTTTTCAACTCGCGTTTTATACGAGTCTAAGTAACACAACTCGAAAGAGTTACCGTATTCGATATCAAAGAGGGTTGACAATTTAACCAACATCTGGATCTTCTCCTGTTCTCTTGACGTAAAGCTCATTAAACAAGATAAATTGCTTTACTGAATCAATAAAGCCTTCATCCGATAAATTATCGTAATCCGTTTCCATATATGCTTCGGCGCACCATTCGTCTTCGGCAGTTACGCTTTTATTTATGCTAAATCCAGGCTCCGCCTTCCGATTAATATAGTAATCTACCCATCTTTCTCTAATATCGTTCCACCTACCCAAAGCATCTACTCGGCCCTTATTCCTTCGTTTCACAAAACCATCATCTTTATAATAACCGAAGTACGTTTCTTTATTAGGGGGGTGCGGTTTATGCGCAGTAAATATCATTATACAAGTAACCATACCTATATCTGAATCGAAAAACAATTCGTCAGGCATAGAAAAAACGGCTTCTAACGTATTCTTCTTTAATAATCTTTTTTTTAGTTCGTACTTTCTACCTTTCTGCGCCAAAGCACATTGCATAGGGACAATAGCAATACAAGTACCGCCATAAGATAAAACCTCCAAATTATTCAACACGAATTCCAACTCTTCGGTATCTTTCTTCTTATCGGCTTGGTAGGGAGGATTTAAAAAACCTATATTCGGTTTATGTGATTTAATCTCCTCAACAATCTCTGTATCAAAGCAATCCCCGTTGATTATATTACCCTTCCCATCTTGGTGGATATACATATTAGAACAAGCTAGGGCGAAAATATGAGCTTGATATTCTACACCTATTATCTGCTTTTCTCGTACCTTCTTTATTTTTTGCGTATCGCCATTCGCGTCTTTTATCATTTTGTTCAATGCGCTAATTAGAAACCCGCCCGTACCTGCGCAATTATCATATACTAAGCTATTTTTATTAACCGGGGCTAATTCGCTAAATAATTCCGTTATGTGGGGCGGAGTGAGTACGATACCTAACCCTTTGTCGCTATTTGCGTATCTTAAAAATTCGATATATAACCGTCCCAATACGTCATAATATTCGTGTGTCTTAATGAATTTATTCACGTGTTCATCTATACTATCTACGAAATCTCTTAGGATACCTTTCTTGGTTGATAATGAGGTATCAGTCCTGATAAAACTAAATTGAACATTCAGGTTCTCTAACCTCTTAGGAAGCAAATTAGCCTTCCGCAGAACATTAGATACTGTATCTACCAAAAAATTAGCTAAGTCCTTCGGGTCCTCATATTTCTTATAGGCCGTTTGGAACGCGTTATCATCCAACGCTATAAGTATCGCGCTAATCAATAGTGCCCGGTCTCTTTCTGGTATTTTGTGGTGATGCAATTCTAAGTTTAATTCTCTCGAAAAATCGACCAACGCATCATAATCCTGTCTTAATTTTTTATCGCTTTTAATATAACCGCTGATATAGCTTTCTATATCTAATAACTTATCACCAAAAATAGATACGTATTCTCTATCACCCTTCATAAATAAATAATGGCCCACCTTAAGTTCCCGCAAATTCTGTCCGCTTACCCCGATAGCTATTACGTCATAATCTTTACAAAGATTAGAACCATACCATAGGGCACCGTCCACCGCATACTCATCGTACTTATCGTGTGTTGCGCTTTCGTGTTTTTTTATATCGGCTTTGCACTCGATTACTATTAATAAATCAGGGTTGCTATTTAAAGAGGAGATAATAAATTCTGGATACCCTTTTTTTTCGCCCTTTTTAGAAGCGGTTTTTAGTAATTTAGCTATTTTGGGGAACGAAGATTGCTTCTCCTCTATTATACACTCATCAGAATACTTTTTAAAATGCGTTCTGACTATATCTTCCGTTATGGCCTCATTCAACATACTAACCTCGTACCTATCTGTAAGATTTTTATAAGATAATTTTCTGCCGACTATCTTCTCAATCGCCATCCGACATCGGAGGCTGTCGGTAGTTTTCCGGTGGTTCCATCGGAACGAGAACTCGTCAGGAGTGTTTTGTCAAGGGCATAATTCCCAATTTATTAAACCGGTAAGGCGCGGCCGTTTACGTTAACGGCCGCCGCCGGCGCAGGCGCAGGCGCACCCGGCGCAAGCGCACGCGCAAGCGCAGCTGCTGCCGCCGCCGCTCCGGCCGCCGCTCGACGACCTTACGGGCGGCGGGTTAGTGGTCGCGGTAACTTTGCCGGTGAACGATTCCACTTTCGACACCACGCCGTTCGCGACGCCCTCCACGCGCGTCACGACGGCGTTGGCGAAACTCGCGCCGGGGAGCGTGGGCATATCGAGCGAAACGCCCTTGGGCCCGGCCCCGGCCGCGGGGGCGACGCGTCCCCACCATACGGGCCGCGGCACGTCGTACCCCACGAAGACGGTGCGGGTGTGCCCCTCGAAGTCGTCGTCCAGCATCGTCCACTCCAGGCCGTTCGTAAACTCCTCGACCTTGACGTCGGGGGTGCCGGCCTCCTCCACCAACCGCCAGGCGGTCTTCACTATCTTGCGGTAGTATTCGACGGTCTCGCGGTGGGAGAAGCCCTTCATCTTCTTCTCCACGGCCTTGATCAGCGACACTAACATGTCCTGGAGCTTCTTCTCGCCCAGGGTCCCGTCTTTGTCGACCGCGGCGACGAACTCTTTCTCGTACGGCCTTAGGCCGTTCTCTTTAAAAGGTAGCTTCTCGAGCTTCAGCGGTTCCTGGGAGACCATGGAAAGCGCGCCCTTCTTAATCAAGCCGAAGAGGATCATGGTCAGGATTACGTTCAACGGCCGTTCCATCAGGATCGCGGCTTCGGGGGCGGTAAGGCCGCGCTTAATCCCCACGCCCTCGACCTTGGCCTTGGGCGACAGGTACCTCATGCGCCGACGCCGTTTATTGATTACGCCGAAGACGGCGATGAGTACGAAAATAGCAATCGGGATCAGGCAGCCGCAGAATTGCGCCGCAAAGCCCACAAGGCCCGCGAAGAGGTCGCCCAGCCACTGGAAGCGCGGCGTCGACCGCACCTCCGCAACCGCGTTCCGCGGGAACGATATGCCGAAGTAATACTGCTCCGACGGCGACGCCTGCTGCCAATCCCAGACGTAATAGACGCGGCCGTCCCTAACGAACATCTGCGTCGGCTCGCCGCCCTCGTCCTCGTGCCAGCGCGT
>SDBS01002191.1_pt1 | contig 19645 bp, 19 predicted proteins | sample 2277091 | NCBI WGS metagenome assembly SDBS01 (sample SAMN10404972, study PRJNA504765) | marine sediment metagenome | isolation source: marine sediment core GS10_PC15, 163 cmbsf | place: Arctic Ocean: Southern Knipovich Ridge | collected 2010 | reverse complement strand
ACAAGGGATACAACCCCTGGTTATGCTCCATTTTATAATAGTACATATCATTTCTTAATTGTTGAAATTGTTGTTGACAATATTAAAGAAGAAACTATTTTAACTTTAGAAACATGGGGAATGTCGGATATTTCTAGTGAAATTTATCTAATTGATAATTTAACAATTGTTAAAAGGGGAGCTTTTTTAAATATTCTCTCTCCAACTACTAATCAACTATATGGCAGGATTGCTCCTAGTTTTAATATTTCTGTTAAAAAAGTAAAATTGAAACCATCATGGTATATTATAAATACGACCTGGTATAATATTGAAGGTGTAGAACAAAATTTTATAAACTTTGGAGATACTGGCTTAATTAATCAAGATGCTTGGGATATAAAAACAAATGGTTCATTTAGGATTAATTTTTATGTAAATGATTCGCGAGGAAATATAGAATCTAATTCAATACTGGTTCGTAAAGATGATATACCACCAAATGTATCCATAATCGATCCGGGTCCAAATCAATTATTTGGAAAAACACCTTTTAATTTTTCTATAATCATTGATGAGCAGAACTTAGACTCAACTTGGTACTCCATTAATCAACTGAATACTAATTTTTCATTTTCAGGAACAGGCGGTGTAATAAATGATGCAGCCTGGTCTTCTCTTGAAGATGGTAATATTACAATTACATTCTATGCAAATGATTCTTTGGGAAATCTAGGTAGTAGTGGAATTTTAATTCAAAAAGACTCTCTTGCTCCAAGTATAATAATAATCTTCCCTATTACAAACGCAAGTTATGGGATTAATGCTCTAAATTTCACGATTAATGTAAATGATGATCACTTAGACTTAATGTGGTATTCATTCAATGGAAGTGTTAAAAAGTTTTTTTTTATTGAAAATTCAACTATAGACCAAGAAGAATGGGAAATGTTGGATAATGGCAAAATCATAATTATCTTCTATGCAAATGATTCAGTAGGGAATGTTGCTTTTAAAGAGGTTTTAATCTTAAAGCATGTACCTGAAGTCAATGATGACGGTAGTGGTTCAGATTTAACTGTATTAATAGGATTAATTATATTTTTCATCGTAATTTTAACAGTAGGATTAATTTCTTTTATTTATGTTGTAATGAAGAGATTAGATTAAAGATATTCAAAATATAGATATATTTTACTTGATTTTCCATTAATTATTTAAAGCAAAATTCTTATTCCAATTTGAAAATTTTCATAGATAAAAACAATTATTTAATGAATAAATCAATAATCTCAACAAAAATTATAGTACTGCAAAATATTCTAACTCATAAATTTTAATTTGTCTATTATGAAAATATTATTAAAGACGTTCAAATTAAAATAATAATAGAGTATGCTCCTTTATAATTTTAAATAACTTTTGGAGAAAATTTTATGTCGTTAAAAAATTTTACTAAAGAGATATTTACTCGATACGGATTTACTGAAGATAATATTAATGTTTATTTAGTTTACTTAAGGGTACCTCATGCTACTCCGTCTGAAGTCTTTATGACTCTTACCGAGGAACATGAAGATTTGACTTATCAAACCGTCCTAGAAATAACAAATTGGTTAGTTGAAAAAAGTTTTCTAAAACTAGTTGAAGGAATTGTTAATCGTTACATTCCATTACAGCCTTATTTTGAACTATTTACGGGGGAATCCGAAAATTTCCGAAATGAAATTGCTGAAATAAAGGATAGAATTTTAACTGAACAATCCAGCCGATTTGAAAAGCTTGAAACGATTAAAGATAAAAGTATTGGAGGCGTAGAAAGTGCTGTAGATAATCAAGTAAATTTATTTTCTGAAGATTCAGATTCAAAAAATAATATTAAAAAAAATAACATCGATGGGGCTGTAAACCGTTTTACAGAAACTTCTAAAACGCTGGAAACTAATATTCATTCTATTTTGGATACATTAAATAATGATTTGAAAGATACTTCTGACACAAGCATCAGCACTAACGAAACTGAAATTAATGGTAAAAAAGATAATCTAACTGATATAATTTCAGAGTTATTAAGTGATTTTGCTTCAAGAGTAGAAAATCTGGAAAAAGAATTGAAAGTTGATTTGGATGAGCATGTAGAACGTCATAAAAATATCTCAAATCAACTTAAACCTAAAATGGAGCAAATTTTAGAAAAATATCTTGAACGTATGGATAAAGTTATTTCTGATTTGAAAACAAAAATATCTAACTTATTAAAAGAACATACAAATCATCTTAAAAACACAACAGATACTCTTCAAACAAATTTAAAAGCGAATGTAGATGAAAGACATCGAAAATTAACTGACCAGACAAATGAATTTAAAAGTACTACGTTGACTTTGATTGACAATCTGCTTGAGCATGCAAATAGATTTACTGATTTTTCTGAAGAAATGTCTAAAAAAGGATTTTTCTGGGCTGGAAAAAAAGTCAAATATAAGGCCAGGCATGAAACGACAATCGCAAATGTGTTAAAATTTACGGAACCTATGAAAGAAAATTTTTCGGGTACCTGCGATACTTATATTTCTGATACAAGAGGAACTACGGAAAGCATTAAAGCCGATGTGACAGATATAATGGGAAATGAAAATGGTAGCTTAGCTACAGAAACTAATGATCTTGATTTTAAGGCACAAGAAACTATAAATGCTCAATTGGAAACCTTAGCTACTGATATGGCTGGTGAAATTGATGATACTTTACAAAATGGTGTGAAAGATTGTTCCGACACTACAATAAAATTAAAAGATTCTCTAGAAAACTCATTGAAAACACATCATCGTCAGTTTGGTGAGGGGATCAATAATCATAAGGAAATTTCATTAAAGCATTATACAGATTTCGATGCAGAGATTAAAAGAATTAAAGCAGATTGGATAAGAACAATTGATAATCAATTTACTGACGGAAAACGTGATTCCTCAGATAAAATCGATAGCGAAATTAGATTATGGAACGCTGAAGCTAAGGATTTAAATAATCAACTAACAGATATGCTCGCGGATCACAAAACAAAATATGAACAAAATGCTAAAACACTTGAGAATAGTTTATCAGATACTACAAAAGATACTGTACAAAATATAAAGGATATGATTGCAGACTTTACATTACAATTTATGAATTCTATAGATGATGGTACCGAACTTGCAGAAAAAAATGAGGAAAAATTAACAGATATACATGATGCATCAAGTTCAATTCCAGAAATCGCCAAAATTACAACGTGGCCTGTTGTGGGAAAAGATGGTATGATTGCTGTGATAAAAGATGCAATATACCGCGTGAAATCTTCGATAATTATAGTTACTCCTTTTGTAGTTCCTGAAATTTTACAGGTTGTCTCTGAGTTCGCATTTCAGAAAAAGGCGGTGCGCTTCATGTTGACCTCACATTTTGACATAGATAGATATTCAGGTATAATAGGTAAGATGAAGCAGCTCGGAAATATCCAGTTCCGCCAATTGCAAAGCAAGGGTGAGTTTTACGCTGTTACCCGAGACGCTGAAGAAGTCATTCTGGCTCCTGCTACTGATAAAGAAGCGGATATGATTGCAATTGTTTCTAATCAAGAAGGGTATGCGAAATTATATTCACAATTTATTGGTCCCATTTTCCAAGCGAACAGCCGACCGATAAAATAAATTAGAAAAATTAACAGAATGTAAGAACTGGGAGATATTATTCTTTTTTAATCCAAATTTATTATATATAGACAAAGGTAAACTAATATCATTAAGAATAATCCCGTTATTATAATTGAAAGAAACAGTGAAATTGTTGAAAAATCAAGTTAAACTATTAGCTCCTTTAAAAAATCATAAATCTTTATCTGCAGTATTAGGTAAAGCCGACGCTGTTTATTTTGGCATTGAATCATTTAATATGCGAATGTATAGTGATAATTTTAAATTAAATGAGTTAAATAATATTGTAAAAACCTGCCATAATGACAACATTAAAGCCTATCTAACTACAAATGTAGTAATTTACGAAAATGAGTGGCCCCTATTAGAAAAAATACTGGATAAGGCTGTGGAGGCGGAAATTGATGCTGTTATTATTCATGATATAGGTGCGATTCGATTAGTTAAAGAAAAAGGGTTGCAGTTTCACATCTCTACTCAAGCAAATATCTCTAATTCTCAAACAGCTCTGTTTTATGAATTGTTAGGGGCTGAAAGATTAATTCTTGCCCGCGAATTATCACTTGAACAAATAAAAGAAATCAAAAATAAAGTTAAGAAAACTGAAATTGAAACATTCGTCCACGGTGCTCAATGTACATCAATTTCAGGGCGATGCTATTTCTCTGCTGAAGTATGCGGATCTCAAAACTATTCAGCGAATAGAGGGAAATGCGTCCAACCATGTCGTAGGAAATGGAGTGTTTATGACGATCAAGATAACAAATTTCTTTATGATGGTGTTTTCTTTATAAATTCAAAAGATCTTTGTATGATAGAGTACATCCCTTCTTTAATAGAAGCAGAAATAGATTCTTTTAAAATAGAAGGGCGTATGAGAGATCCTATTTACATTGAAGAGACTACTTCATGTTATCGAGAAGCCATTGATGCTTATTATGAGAATAATTATAGTAGAGAAAAAGTATCAAATTGGCTTTTACGCTTGAATAAAGTATATAATAGAGGATTTTCAACAGGATTTTATTTTGGATTACCTACGGGCAGTGAAATACAAAGAGAAACTGATGGGAATATATCGAATTTTAAAAAAATTGAGATTGGTAAAGTCTTAAATTACTTCCCTGAAAAAAAAGCTGCGAAGATACTTTTAACCTCAGGTAATTTAAAATTAAATGATGAGATTTTCATCATTGGAACTCATACAGACACCTATCTAAGACAAGAAGTCAAATCCATTCAAATCAAACAAAAGAAAAATCTAACTGAAACACCGTTTGTTAAGTCTAAAAACGAAAGAATAGCTGTTGGTATTGTTGTGGATACGCCAGTAAAAAAAAATGATAAAGTATTCAAATTAGAAAAAAGAAATAGGTTGTCCGATTAAAACCTCCTTTATCAATATCGCTGTGTTATTAAATATCCTTTACATTTTTGTAGAAAGATTAGCTATATTTCATTTGCAATAGTTATATATTAAAACAAAATTGATAAAGACTATATTACCACAAATGTACATGGAGATTGGAATTATACTATTCACTATAATGATTCAATTGGACACTGGGGAATACCAGACACTGTCTTGATAACTATTAATAAAGACGTTCAAAATCCTAGTTCGAACTCCCCCGGATCAGCTTCATATGAGCAAAATTCAACCGCTTCAATTTCTTGGATACTTACTGATAATTATGAGGGAGGATTTTATCGAGTGTTGAGAAATGAATCTGAATATATCTCGTGGACACCTTGGACAAGTGGTTCAAATCTAAATGTACCGATTGATACAAGTATAATTGGTGTTTGGAGTTACACTATTCTATATAATGATTCACTTGGAAACTGGGGAATCCCTAACCTTGTATATATTTCTATTAATACTACGATAAATGACAACATACCTAGTTCTCCACCAACTGTTGATGGATATAACCCTTTCATATTAATTGGCACTATTATGATGTTTTTCATTATAATTGAGCATAGAATTAGCTCGAAGAGAAAAAAGTGAGAAAGAGAGTATATTTTCAAAAAAGACGTCTAATTAAGTATTTTTTTTTATTTTTTATAATAAATATAAAAAATGTGATGTAAAAATTTTTAATCCCATTTAGGGCCTCCACCTCGTTCGACGGAGTTATCATCATCTTCAGTGTGGATTCTTTTAAGATCAATATCTTGATAACCAGGTAAAACACCAAGTATCCTTCTCATCGCAAATTCCACATCTTTAGCTGAAGCAATAAATCGTCCCACTATTAAGATGTCGGCTCCTTGAGTTAATGCATATGAGGCAGTAGTTGGCTCAATTCCACCTGCTACAGCAACTAGTACACGATCTCTACCAGAAGCTTTCTTCTTGTCTACATAGAGTTCCTTAATCTTAGGTACTAACGCCCATCGTTGTTTCTGTTGAGCATCAGGGGAAGTGCCTCCTGCTGAAGATTGTTCAACATCAATTCCTCTATGTATTATAACGACATCAGGAGTTTGTTTTAAAGAACTTAATTTCTCGATGGGATTTTTGACTTCCATTGTATCAACGAACGCGTGAATTCCAAGACGTTGAGCTTCTAAAATAAATTTATCTAAGGAAACGCTAGCAGCTAAACCACTTGCAACAACTCCGTCAGCAGTAGCATCAAATGCAAAGTCAACTTCCAATTTACCAACATCAAGAGTTTTTAAATCCGCAACAATAAACTTTTCTCTGGCAACTTCTCGGATTTTCTTAATTGAATCCATACCATATTTCTTAAGAAATGGAGTACCAACTTCTAGAATGATTCTATCACTTTTTGGTAATTGTTTTACAACCTTTATTTGTTTTTCAAGATTGGGATGATCTAAAGCTACTTGTATATAGGGAGGTCTCCATAATCTTGGAACTCTAATTCCAGCAACGGGATGCCTTGCCCTATCTTTATCATAGAATATTTTTTCAATTGATGGATATTTTTTTAGGGCTCTTTGAATAGCCAGTTTTATTGCCCCATAATTGTATTGATAAATTTTACGGTAATCTGTAGCTTCAGGATGGATAAAAACACTTGCTATAATTAACCATTCTTCGATTTTATTCATAGGTATAATCCCTTCCTCAACAGCGTCGGCAATACCTTTTGCTACCGCTGCTTGAGCGGGTCCAAAAATCTTATTTGCTTCCTCCATTTTAGAAACAGTTACTTTTGGAATGATCAAAGCGACGGGTTTGGATAAAAGGTTTGGTCGAATAGCAGCTAACAACCCACCGTGTCCTTTTGATGGATTACTTAACGCATTTGCAAAAGAGATCCCAACAGGTCCATCTTTTGAACCAATTATTAAATCGATATGAGCTAAATTATTTCCTTCACCAATTAATGCTTCTCCAATAAAATAATCTGTCTTTGTCATAGGAATTTCCTTTTTTATTTTTTTGTACTTTCTTTTATTAATTTTCTAATTCAAGTTTTTTATAATCGTGTATTTTTTAGATAATATAAGAAAATCTTTTCAACATTAAATAAGAGTTAATTCTCCATTATTAAAATTATCTTTCCCTTATTTTAAAACAAATGTAAGTGGATTAATTATAAATAGGGAAAATATTATATGTATCTTTAAAGACAATAAATTTTATTTGTCCATTTTAAACTTTTTAGAATTTGTACAAATTCCTTTTATATTTGAATTATATTTAATGAAAAAAAGGAGATTAAATCTATTTTAAATCAAGATTCCGTTTGTAAAAATATAAATACTCATTAATCGCAAATTCAAGTTTAGTAATTTGTTCAGATGAAACTAAGAATTTAATTAATTCTGACTTAGTATGTGATATAATTAATTTTAATATGGAAAACTTTTCTTCAATTCGTAGATCTGAAAGTTTTTTATTTTGATCTATTTGCCAAGCTCTAATACAGCTGTTAAAAAGTTCCTTAATAGTTAATTCGTTAATAGGTATGTATTGGGCAATAGATTCAGGGAATATTTTAATTAATGTCATTTGAAGATCATCTTGATAAGTTTTTTTAAGTTCTTCTTCTACTTGATTTAAATTTTTTACCTCAAAACTTTGTTCACTCATCATTTTTAATTATCACTTTCTATTTTTTTTTATATCATTATAATATTAAGATATTATAATAGCCTTATAATTTAATAATAATAATTTTATATATTTAAATGTTTGCACAACTTTATAAAATCGTCAAATCAATAGTATAATCATTGAAAACACTATTTTTAAGAAAATACACAAGATATTTATACTTAATTTGACATTTATATCAAAGAAATAAAATTTGAAAATGAAAAATGAGGGGTAGTTAAAAAATGTCGTACACAGTTGCAAAAGGTAAATTTCCTAATAAGCCAAATTATGGCAAGGTCTTAGAATTGTGCAGAAAAGATTTTCGAAATTTTAGAAAGGAAAATGGAAAGAGATTAGTAGAGGATATGAGTCTAAAACCTCAACAAGTTAGTTTCAAAAGAATTAATAGAACTGAAATAAATGAAGAGCAAAGAAATTTTGAAGATATAAGGGTTTTATTAAAGGAAGGACGAGACGACATAGCCTTTTCATTGTTTTTTAGAACATTTCCATCATGTCTACCACATAGATCAAGAGATAACATATTTTAAAATCTTTTTTTAAGCAGTTCTACATTTAGTTTTCAATTTCCTCAAAGGAATCAAGTTTCCATAAATATTTTTTAAGATCGATTTTATAATCACCTGATACTAAAATTCCCTCATGTTCCAATAAGTTTTTTTGGTATTCCCTACCTTCAACTGATTTCAAAGCTATAAGACCTTTTGAGTTGATAACGCGATGCCATGGTAGATCATACTTCTTAGTTGATGAATTAAGAATCCAGGAAACTTGTCTTGCAGCCCTAGGATTCCCTGCTAATTTGGATATATATCCATAAGTAAGGACTTTTCCTTTTGGGATATTTTTTATAATTTTAACAACTTTATTGGTAAATTCACTCGGGATTACTTATCACTAAATCAAATTATAAGTCTTAAGGATTTTAATTGTTGTATTCCTTTTCAATTTTTTTGGCAATAATATAGAGTTCTTGTAATTTCTGATAATTTAATTCTTGTGTCTCGAAAATTATATGCTCACAATCATATTTAGAAAAGTTTTCTTCTATAATCTTAATACCAAATTGCTCCCTATCATCCCATAACCTAGATCCAGGATAAGGTGTTGCCACAAAATAATTTATTTCATCATTCTCATCCAATGGAAGAGTTTTTATATATTTGATGGTCTGGTAAAGGCTTTGTTCATTCTCTCCTGGTAATCCTAATACGAAATAAGCCTGAATAGGCAATTTTTGTTTTTTTATGTTTTCTATTCCAATTTTTACTTGTTTGGGATCCTGATATTTGAAATTTTTATTCAAGACATCGAAATTCGCTGATTCTATACCTGTTGCTACTAAACGACAACCTGCTTTTTTTAAGAGCTGAGCTTCTTCAAGAGTAATTGTATCTACTCTAATTTCACATCCCCAAGGTATTTTGATATTATTTTCTATAAACATCTCACAGAAACTTTTGAAATATTTCTTATGTATATTGATATTATCGTAGAAATTGATATGTGTATAAGTCTGTAGTGACAATATATCTCTAATTTCAGTTAATATTGATTCAATACCGCGAACTCTTGTTGTTTTAAACATTTTTTGTCTTGTACAAAAGGAACATTGATTTGGACAGCCCCTATTTACAATAATGTTTGCTACAGTGTAATAATGGTTTTCTTGCGGTAATTTATAACGGGCTGGGAGAGGTAGCTTATCCACATTAATATGATCATGAGATAAGTTTACGTTAAGCACCCTATTTGAATCATTAAAAGCGAGACCATTAATATTTTTTATTTGACTTTCAAATGTAATTATCTTTTTTTGACTCAATACTGAAGAAATTAAGATTTTAATTAGCTTCAAGAAGGAATTCTCAGCTTCACCTATACAGATGAAATCAATCAAATCCTCATTATTTTTATCATGCTCTAAAATTTCTTTGTAAAGGAACGAAACATGTGGACCCCCCATTATTACTAGGTTGCTTCTATTTCGTTTCTTTATGATTTTGGCAATGTTGAGAGCAATTTGAAAAGTATTAGTTAGGGCGGTTATTCCAAATATATTATAGTCTTGTACTCTCTCTTTTATTATATTAGCTAATTCAATTTCAGTAAAACCTCGATATTGCTCGAGATCCAAAATCTCACATGGAATGTTATTTAATTCTAGAATCGCTGCTAAATATAATAAACCTGAATTAGGTTCTCTGAAATATTTTGAATTAACTTCAGATGATTTGGAAGTTCTGGGATTAATTAACAGGATCATTTTGTTGTTGCTTTTCCTTCTGTTCAGATATAGGATCTGGAAATTGAAACGCTTTTACTAATGAATCTATTGATCCCGGTTTATTAAATTTATCCTCATGAATTATGGGTATTTTTAATTCCAAGGGAGGAGATTTATCATCTTTATGAATAAATAACTCTAAACCTTGAATCTTGCGATCTTTTATAATAAGCCGCGTTGAATAATAATGATCTTGAAAAAAGGTAAAACCATTGTTTAATTGGCCTAACTTTGATGGTCTAATAATTGTTTTTTCCTCTTTGACAAAAGACTCTGTGATTTCTTCATCTGTATATATGGTGCCTCCGATTATCATAAATCTACGAATAAGATCCTCAGGTTGAGGAATTTGATTTATATATTCAATAGCTTCCTTCGTTTTTGGGTTTGCTATTAAAGGTTTTGACGCGTATCGATCCTTTGCTGATTTCGAAAAATCATTCTTACCGATTGCCTTAGCTCTCCCAGCACCGATAGGTTTTTCTAAAATCTCTTTATTTTTGTATATGTCTAGTGGATAAATTCTATAAAACAACTTTAATTGTTGTCGTAGCTTTCCCGCTAAAATGGCTCCGTAAACTTGAACCAAAAGAGAGCTATGGAGTCCATTATAGCACCAAATTCTTTTTTTATCATGATCTACTAACAGAAATACTCTTTCTAAACTAGTTTCATTTAGAATATCACCTACAACCTGCCCTTGTAGTACTTCTCTCGTTTCCATGTAAGGAAATTCTTTAGTTGGCAAAACCTCGAAGATCTGCACTTTTGCACACTACATAATACTGTATAATTTAGCTTAGATTAAATCTAGTAAGTTAATTTTATACTTTAAATTTATGTAAAAAATGTAAAAATCAAAGGGGAATGAGAAAAAAGTCTTTCGCTAGTTATAGAAGAAAATAGGCAAGTTAAATCTTATGAAGCAGGATAATCCTAATCTCTTAATTTATTTAGATCAAATATTAAATCTCTGTAAATTTAACTTTTTGACTTTATTTGTGCTTATTAAAAAAATTAGAAGTGAGAGAGAAATTAGAAATAGATCTTAGTTAGCGTTGTAGTGGCTGTTAGCTAAAAGATTAAAGAATTAGGGATTAATACCAGCTTTGAGGGTATTTTATGAGATTTTTAATTTCTCCTTTAATTCTTCGATTTCCCTATATTTTTATGGATAGCATTGAATCCATAAAATTTTTATGAAAATAAACATTCTTGAATTTAATGTCTGAAAAGATTGTATACAAATTAAACATCAGCGGTGGAAGTGAAGGTCCTGGAAAAGGACAGTCTAAACTAATAGAAATAGACGAGAAAAAATTTCGATTTGAAGGAATGAAAATCGGAGATATTATTAAAGGAGGCTTAATAGGATTTCCAAACTATGAATTCAGAATAATGGGGGGTAGTGATTCAAGTGGATTTCCTATGAGAAAAGATGTACACGGTCCTGTGAAAAAGAAAATTCTCGTTTCTAAAAGGGGTACAGGTTATAAACCCAGAAGAAAAGGAGAAAAACGCAGAAAAACTGTTCGAGGTAATGAAATAACTACAGATATGACACTAGTTAATTTACGAGTAGACAAATACGGTGAAGCGGAACTTTTTAAAAAGGAATAAAAACTATTATCAAACGCAAAAAGAAATTAATAAAATTAACTTATTTATAAATTAAATAGAGGAGATTAAGATTGGTCAAGGTTAAGAAATGCTCCTTCTGCGGATACGATATTCCTATTGGAAGAGGAATAATGTTTGTAAGGAGAGATGGTACTGTACTAAGTTTTTGTGCTAAAAAATGCAGAAAAGCTATGGTGAATCATAAAAAGAAAGCAAGAAGAACAAGATGGACGTCTTATTACGGAAAACAATAAATTTTTATAAAGAAAAAAGAAAAATATCTTAAATTTCTGATTCTTAATTCATTCTAATTCTTAAATTATTGTAAGCGTGGAAATTTAAGTAGTTCATCTATGAGGTCAACATGGCTAACGATCATACGCTTACAACAGAATCTCTCTATACCTAGGTCTTTAAAGGCTTTTTCTGAAGGTTCACCTTTCTCTAAAAGTTCTAAGTAAGGTTTATATGTGTGAGCAATTAATTTACCGCATGAAAAACAGCGGATCGGGATAATTATGATAAATCTCCTCCTTTGGGTTAATTTTCTTTACGTAATTAATAGTTTTGATAATTAAATTAAAAATATGTTAAATCTAAATTATCAAGTAATTCATTAAAAATAAATTTTACTATTTAGGTTCTTCTATTCAAACTAGATTCCAGCTAAGTTACTCCTTTAAAAAAAAATGTTCAACGATTCTAAATTTTTAATTGTAGTTGGGAGATTTTCAAATTGATTTTCATCCAAAAATAAAATCTCAAGAGTAGGTAAATTACTAATCGCTTCTGGAAGAGTTTTTAGGAAATTACCACTTAGATATAACCTTTTTAGAGAAGATAATTTTTCTATTGATTGAGGTATATGGTCTATTCTATTATAATCAAGACTAAGAGATTCAAGGGAATTTAGCTTAAATATTGGATCTGGAATAGCGTTGAGACCACAACTATCTAAATTTAAATGTTTTTTGCAAGAGATCTTTCCAGACTCAACAAAATCCCAAAACTGGTCAAGACCAATTACACCATAATTAAAATCTTCATCGTTTGTATTTTTAAGGTTTACTAAATGCAATTCCACTCCGGGTTTATGAGCATGAATTTTATCGCGAAAATCTTTAAGATAAAATTTCCTCTCACGGATAAATTTTTCATCCCATAATCCTTCTTCATGTTCCCATTTTAAGGCGTCGATAATCTTTGACTTTAAATCATCAGGAAGATATGATCCGGTTAAAAGAATAAAATATCCAAGTACTATGTAAGTCTCTCTTCTTGAAGACCTTTCTTCAACAACTCCCATAACCTTATCAAAATTATCTTCAAAATCTTTTCTTGTTAAAATCCTGTTATCCTTATGATAATCTTTGAGATTAAGCCCACAAGCATTCACGAAAAACGCTTCAATATCAGACTCCTCGTCTCCTTCCATAATTCCTGCTGTCAACTTCGCCATAAAACTAAGTAATAAAATAATTAATTATACTCAATAACACTAATAACAAGATAAAAAAATAGGTATTTAAATTGATTGTTGATTTAAATCCCAAGATAACGACTACTATAAAACACCTTAGCCTCACCAAATGACATAATCAACGTTTTTTTCCTTCGTATATTCAATTCTGGTAAAGATTATTAAAGTTAAATAAATATTAATAAAACTTGAATTAAGAAATGAATAATTTAAAAAAAACTTTATTATTTAAATCAAATTACAATCAAAATTCCACTTTCCGGGAGGAATTTATGATTTAGATAAAATTTTGATGTTTTTCACATTTGATATCATTAGATTTTATTATAGTGAAATATGAATGTAACAGCTCCTAATTTAATTTAACATTAAATCACAAATTTTATTTAATATCCTCTACTATAGCTCTCATAATATTTCGATGAATTATGAAAATATATGCAAAATAAAATATATTTGAAGGAGATGATTAAATATTTCTTATATTAAATTTCAGATTCCGGAAAAATTAAAAACCCAATTAAAAAATGCGATTACTACTATAGCCGAAACCAGAGATTCTAAAATTCGGAAAGGGATGAATGAAGTTACTAAAACTATTGAAAGAGTTTTAGCAAAATTTGTGGTGATGGCAGAGGATGTTTCACCCCCAGAGATTCTATTTCATATACCTCTTCTTTGCGAAGAAAAAGGGATTCCTTATGGATATATATCCACTAAAAAGGAGCTAGGAAATGTCGCAAGAATTAATGTTTCATCAAGTGCTATTGCCATTGAAAAAGTTGGAACCGGAAATGATAGTGTTTTAGCGGATATCGTAAAAAAATTAGAAGAAATCAAGAAGTAAGAGAAGTAGGTGAATAACTTGGTTAAAATCGATAAAAAAAAAGGAATTAAAATGCAGGATTTTTCTATTCCTGCTCAAGTAATACAAGTTATCGGGCGTACAGGTCTTACTGGAGAAATAACACAGATTAAAGTTCGTATTTTAGAAGGACCTGATAAAAACCGAATATTGACCAGAAATGTAAAAGGTCCTATACGATTGGAGGACGTAGTGATTCTTCGAGAAGTTGAGCGCGAGGCTCGTAAAATTCGAAGGGGCAGAAGATAATTTCCATTAATTTAAATATCCTTTAATTTAATTAACCAAAGCCTTATTTTTAATTTTTTATGTGTTTTAGATTGCGCTATCCAAATTAAATAAAGAAAATTATATCAAAAACTCTAATCGCTTTCAAACACAGTGGTATGAGTGATATAAGATATTAAAGCAAAATTCTAGTAGTTTAAAAATTTAGTATATTATAATAAATAGATGTTTTATACAATACTGGATGATTTAGTTTTATATCAAATGTTATCTTTTTTTAAAAAATATTCAAATTATGAGATTAAGCTTCACAATTATTTTTATGAAAAAACCCGGATTGATCCAACTTATATTTCTGTTATTAAGATCGAAGGTTTGGAATATATCTTCTTTTTCATTGAAAAAGAGAGTTATCTTGAAGCGAGGACGTATTTAAATTCCATAAAAAAAGAATTCAGGATAAGATCATATTATAGTAAGCAAACTAGCAAAAAAGTAGCAATAATAAAAGCCGATGGGGTGTTTATTCATCAAGTTTTTAATTTTTTCCCAGATCTTGACATATATGATATTCAGATTAAATCTAATGAATATTTAGGTCTCTATGAAATTTTAGTGTTATTTCTAAGGGATTTAAACATATATCACGTTGCTGTAGGCCGAAATGGAAGTTACATTAAAGCAATAAATGCATTATTTGAAGAAACTATTAATTTTGAGAATCGAAATACCCCAGTAAAGATAAAATGTAGCGTAGTTTCTTAGATCAAAAATTTTCAAGTAGTTTTCTCTTTTATACGATTGGGGAGCACTATAATTAGGTTAAGACTGTAAAATTATTTTTGATTGAATCTAACGAAGAATCAAGTAAGAAAAAAAAAATAACATCACCTTTGAGATGGTTTATAAAAAAAATGAAAATATCTCAGCTCTTGTTAATAATTAGAGGGAGACTGCTGTAATCTTTTGCGATTTTAAATATTTTGTTATTTCTTCTAATGGCATGCCAATAAGATCACATAGTTCCTCTATTTTATTTGTCAAATCGTATGCTTTTCTTTCTAATTTCGCGGTTTTATATAAAAAAGCTCCTTGAACATATCCATCAATTGCCAATATTAAATTTTTTTTCGATTTTTCTATTTCAATGGCATTTTTATTAAATTTATCTGCTGCTCCTTCGTAAGATTTGTTTGCAAGCTCTTCATTTTCACCTTTTCTAAAATTAATTATACAATGTTTATAAATTTCAAAAGCTTCCCTTGGGTTTTCGGTGTCTGCTGCTTTTTTCCGAAATATATCTCCTGAATCGACCCAGCATGCTTTACTTAACTCTTCGTCGTTTCCACGAGATGCGTGATCAGAGGCTTTTGCAAGTTTTACTTCTGCAAAATCAGGTTCTTCAGCTTTTTTTGCTCCTGCTCTTAAACTTTTCGCAGAATCTATAAACCTTTTATAAGCCTCAGCCATTGTTTTTTCTGATTCGCCTTGTTTACCAATTTGACTGTAAATATCTGAAGCAGATTTAAATATTTCTAACGCTTTAACGGGATCTACGGTAACTTTTGCATCTTCTCTAATTAATTTTGCTGCTTTTAAAAAACAACTATCCCCATTCTTTTTTTTATCATTTTTATTATAACACTCAGCCGCCTGTTTGTAAAATTTAATTGCTTCGTCTATTTTTTCGTTTTCTAATCCTTTAGCTTTTTTTTCTAAATTCTTACATTCTTCTACCAAATAAGCCAACTCCTTTTTTATTTTTCGATTTCATATTTTAACAGAATAACTTCGGTAACGAAACTATGATATTTTTATTTTATATTATATTTAATTGTTTATTTAATTAAATATTTGATAAGGAACATTATTCTCTCAAATCTTTTTTTTTGGTATTTTGGATTGATCTGCTTAAATATTAATATGCTTAAAACAGTTTTACTTCACTTTTTTTATTTGACAAAACCGTATAAACTAAAAATTTTTGGGAATTTTCACTTGAATAATATTTTCTCAAGTGAAACGATTAGCCAACACAATTCTTCATATGTAGAGGAGGAAGTATAAATTTCTTTAGCTTTCTCCTCAATTTCCTTTTTCACTATATTACTCTCACCCTTTAGAAGTAGTAATTGTACCTGAGCTAACTTATGGCATAAATCTTCATAGCTCAATTTTTTCTGCGATAGATTATGAGCAGCAATAGTAATTTCAGCCTCAAAATCAGGATCTATTCCTGCTTCCAAGAGATCAATTGTTTCTTCATATTTGATTTTTAATTCAGGTCTTTTTTCAATGGGTGTAGAAGAGGTTATACCTTTTTTTAGAATATCTCTTATTACCAAAAATGACCCATGTTCGCGATTTTGATTTAAAACTTGAATCTTAGTTGATTTTTTTCTCGTCTCCTTTAATTTTTCTACTCTTTTTAGACTTAAGTCCTTCTTTTCTTTAGAAGCTTTCTCTCCGTACCATAAATATAATGTTTTGAAATTGTCAATAAGAAAAACTTTTGATTCATTGAAATTAATCTTCTTAACCTTTCTCATTGCCCCATTTTCGCTAAAACTAAAGAGATTCATGATAAATCATTATTAACAAATAAGATATATTACACTAAGTAAATTATAATTATATAATTTAACATTAGATTACAAGAAGCGAATTTAAATTGTTAAATCATAATGATTATTAAAAACTCAAATTAATCAATTTCTTCATCAAAATAGCCTAACAGCTCTAAGTTTTTGAATTCTTTATTAAGAAAGTTACGGAGAGCTGTTCTGATTGCTTCTGAACGAGAAGATGCGACTTTCATTTTAATCAGTTTCTGAATATTTTTATCATAAATATATGGCAAATTTATGGTGATATTCACCATTTTAGTTTTTGCTTTATCTTCACGTTGATTTGCCATCTAACTGACTCCAAATGATTCTATATTTAGATTATAAACTGAATAGTAAAATTTGTTGATTAAAAATACCAATTTAACCTAAACCCGTAATCTATTTAATATTATATTATAAGTAAAGGAACTTTATAAATTTATTGAGAGTATATATAGAACTACATATCAGATATAAATTATTTTGATTGTTTAATTATTTTAATGAACGTTTTAATGATAATATAAAATATTGGGTGAAAATATTATATTTTTTCCAAAATAACTATTCTAAAGAGTTGTAAATTCAAAGTTATTCAAACTTATAATCTTGATTCTGCTTTTACATACCTTCCACGAGTTTCAATAGCTTTAACAGTTTTAATGATCTCATGATATTCGGTAGGATTAGATTTTTCATATTCAACCCTATATCCAATGAGAAATGCTTTGAAGCATGATTTATAATGATTTCCATGAGAAGAGAGTAGAACTTGCTTGAATAGATGGATATCAACGGATTTATCTTCTACTTTATCAGAGTAGTTATGGAGACCAAAATCAATTAAAAAGACGCTTTCCTGTGGAGTGATTAAAATGTTGCTTGTGGTAATATCACCATGTACGTGCCCATTTTTATGAAGTTTTGCAATAAAACATCCAACTATTGTAAGATATTTATTTATCTTAAGTTCATCTAGATTTCCTATTAAATCTCTTAATTTTTCTCCTTCAATAAATTTCATAACGATTATGGCATTATGAACATCAATTTCATAAACTTGAGGAACGTTTATTCCATAATTCTTGACTTTTATTAAAGCTCTCCCTTCATTTAAAGTGCGTTCAAGTCGAATTTTTTTATCTAATTCTTCCAATCGATATTTTTTTGGAACTCGATGTTTGAATATTACTTCTTTTTCCAGCCAATGTCCATAGAAAAGGCTCGCCTCAGCACCTTTTTGAATTAATTTATCTTGAATTATATCGGATTTCAATTTTAGCTATTTTTCCTCCATGGAATTGTAATTTGATCCATTCTTTCTTTTGGTTTTATAATCGTATCTTCAATTAAATGACCCCCCTCGGCTTTATAGCGCAAAATTCCAGTCCATCCGATCATAGCACCGTTATCACCTGCAAATTTTAAAGGTACAACTTCGAATCTTGAATTATGATCTTCAGAAATAGATCTAATCATTTCCTGGAGTCTTTTATTAGCCGCTACCCCCCCAGTTAATAACACCTCTTTTTTTTCTGTGTGAGCAATTGCTCTTTCTGTAACCTCTGTTAACATTGCAAAGGCAGTTTCTTGCAAAGAATTTGCTACGTCATTTAAATTATATTTGTTATTATAGTCTTTAGATTCAATCAATCTTTTAGTTGCAGTATAGAGACCTGAAAATGATAAGTCCATACCTTTTACAATATAAGGTAATTCCAGATATTTTGTTGACTCTAATGCAAGTTTTTCTATTTTTGGGCCTCCAGGGTGCGGTAAACCGGCATCTCGGGCAAAGGAATCTATCATGTTTCCGATAGCTAAATCAAGAGTCTCACCAGAAATTTGATATCGATCAGATTCAAAAGAGCTGACGATTGTGTTTCCTCCTGATACATATAATGTTAAAGGATCTTTAATATTACATTTTAATCGTCCTATTTCTATATGAGCTATACAGTGATTTACACCAACGATCGGAATATTTAAAATTTGACTTAAAAGGCGAGCTACTAGAGCACCTATTTTTAACACGGGTCCTAAACCGGGACTCTGACTAAAAGCTATTAAATTGATATTTTTAATTGAGATTTTAGCTTTACTGAGAGCTTCGGTTATTACTGTCATAAAATTGTTCAAATGTTGTTCTCTAACTAAAGCAGGGTGGAGACCACCTTTTTCAGGAATAAAAATATCATTTACTATACTATAGACGTTTCCATCAAAATCAATGATTCCAACGCTAAATGTGTGAGCGGTAGATTCAATACCCAAACAGAGTTCTTTCAAATATCTCACTCAAATTAAATATTTTATTTTGTTATTAAAAAACAGGGTTAAATTAAAAGTAAGCACACGCGTGAAATCCAATCGCCTTTTGCTAGACGAATTGATTTAAAATTACATACTCTTTGTACGCTTGCGAGGAGCTCTTCTAACAGTTTTCCCTTTAGCTGGCCCTTTTCTTTTAAAAATTGTATACCCACATTTTCCGCATGTCCATCTATCATAATGATTTGCTAGAAAAAAACTTGGTCCACATTTAGGACAAGTTCTATGAGTACGTGTAAAGTCCTTTCCTTCTATTTTATAATATTTTGAGGCATCCATTTTAGTTTCCGTTTGACAATTTTATTACTTAATATTCAAAAAGATGTTTGTAGGGTTCTTTTCTCTTCTTTAGTTGGTAAATTTCTTCTCTCTTTTCTTTTTCAAGATTCCGTACTTGTATATGAAAGGGTTCATAATATTGTAATTCTTTAATATCATCATAAATATTA
>SDBS01002190.1_pt1 | contig 19646 bp, 10 predicted proteins | sample 2277091 | NCBI WGS metagenome assembly SDBS01 (sample SAMN10404972, study PRJNA504765) | marine sediment metagenome | isolation source: marine sediment core GS10_PC15, 163 cmbsf | place: Arctic Ocean: Southern Knipovich Ridge | collected 2010 | reverse complement strand
ATTCCCCTCCTGATTATATAAATGCTCTTGGCACAGAAATATATGATGATCTTTTTGTGTACATTTCATTTGAGATCGGACCCTCCTCAGAGCTTTCCAAATACTACCTCATAAGAAGTGAAAATTCCACTGAGGATTATGATACCATACAACGTCTTAATGTTTTTTCGAGTGGACAGATAATTCTAAAAGATACAATCCCTGAACAAAAACCTTACTACTACCAGCTAGTATCCATGAATCATTGCCTGCAAATTGTCAGGTACTCAAATATTGCCGGTACAATCTCTTTATCAACTACCAACAATAATTTAATTAACAGCCTGGAATGGAACGAATATCTGAACTGGGCAACTGGTGTTTTGGGCTACGAAGTATATCGTCAAATTGATGAAGATCCACCTGTAAATATTGCATCTTTGCTTGCCGACAAAACAAGCTACCAGGATGATGTAGAGGATGTAGCTCTTATCGGGAATTCCGGAAAATATTGTTATTATATAGAAGCGAGGGAACAAGACGGATCTGGTTATAGTAAATCGAATAAGAGCTGCGTTCATGCCGAACCAATGATCTATATGCCCAATGCATTTACCCCCGATGGAGACGGACTGAATGAAGAATTTAAACCTGTCCTGACCTTCCTCCCTGACAAATACATTTTCATCATAAAGAATCGTTGGGGAAATACTCTTTTTGAAACCCATGATCCCTATGCAGCCTGGGATGGGACTTTTTCAGGAGGCCCGGTACCGGAAGGCGTTTATGTTTATTATGTTCGTGCCATTTCACCGGAAGGAAAACTGATTGAAAGGATGGGACAGGTGGCTGTTCTTTACAATTAAAATACATATAATAACAGCTTCTCCCCTGGCCAGGAGGTGCCTGCCTGTAGGGGGAGATGCCCATAGTCTTTTGAGTTATATGCAGAGTAGTCTTTTTCTCTTAACTTTGCGGCCCCCTGCAACTTCTTTGCATCTCCGTGGTTAACAGCTATTTATATCTTAGTTTTTTACTTTTATCTTTTATCTTTTATCTTTATTTTTATAGACCCTGTCAGGACCTACGGACTCTGACAGGTCTTATTCCAATATTCCATTATTCATTATATCATTATATCATTATTCATTATTCATTATTCATTATTCATTCTTTCTTGACATCATAAAAACACTAACTTTGTATTTAGTAAAAATTCACCGGGAACAAGCCTGTGAATATCAACAAGCATAAAACAGGAAGATTTCAATGTCCATTATTTCTCAACATGATCAGCAATTGATAAAGGAGCAATTTGAAGCGCTCCTGAATAACTTGCAAAGGGTTACCACCAGGAATAATAAGGACCAGATCAGCAAAGCCTTTAAAGTTGCCCGTGAGGCCCATAAATATATGAAAAGAAGGTCAGGGGAACCATATATTCTGCATCCAATTGCTGTTGCCAGGATTGTTTCGGAAGAGATGGGGCTGGGAACCATTTCCATATGTGCATCTTTACTTCATGATGTAGTTGAAGACACAGATTACACCATTAAAAACATTGAGCGTAATTTTGGAGGAAAAATTTCTTCCATAATCGATGGTTTGACAAAAATTTCGGAGGTATTTGATAAAAAGTCCTCCCTCCAGGCTGAAAATTTCAGAAAAATGCTTCTTTTCCTGTCAGACGATGTTAGGGTAATATTGATAAAACTTGCAGATCGTCTCCACAACATGCGCACTCTTGGATCTATGCCTCCTAATAAAAGGTTAAAGATTGCCGGAGAAACAATTTACCTGTATGCCCCGCTTGCACATCGCCTTGGCTTATATGCCATTAAAACCGATTTGGAGGACCTCAGCTTGAAATACCGGCATAATAAGGTTTACAGGCAAATTGAAAAACAAATAAATCTAAATGAGAAGAAAAGGGTCAATGAGATCACAAAATTTTCTTTACCAATAATCAATAAACTTGATGGTATAAATTTAAACTATGAAATCAATGGCAGGCCCAAATCTGTCTATTCCATATGGAATAAAATGCAAACACAGAAAATTTCTTTCGAAGAGGTTTATGACCTGCTCGCCATTAGAATCGTTTTCGATCCTTTAGAAGGAATCCCGGAAAAGACCCAATGCTGGAATATTTATTCCATAATCACCGATATTTACCTATCGAAACTTGACCGGCTGCGAGATTGGGTCAGCAAACCAAAGGCAAATGGGTATGAAGCATTGCATTGCACAGTTATGGGACCCCACGGTAAATGGGCAGAGATCCAGATCCGTTCAAAACGTATGGATGAAATTGCAGAAAAAGGACTTGCTGCACATTGGAAATATAAGAAAAACGGTACCGGAGAAGATAGTGAACTCGATCAGTGGATTAAAAAGATCCGTGAGTTGCTTGATGATTCTTCATCCAATGCGCTGGAATTCCTGGATGAATTTAAGTTAAACTTATTTTCTGCCGAAATATTGGTGTTTACTCCGAAAGGACATATTAAATCACTTCCTAAAAATGCAACTATTCTGGATTTTGCATATGAGATACATACCGAAATAGGAAATAAAGCCATTGGGGCAAAAGTGAATCGCAAACTGGTTCCCTTCAGTCATATTCTCAGGTCAAGCGACCAGGTTGAGATAATTACCTCCGACAAAAGCAAACCACAGCAAGAATGGCTGAAATATGTAACAACAGCGAAGGCTAAATCAAGCATTACAAAATCACTCAAGGCAGAAACTACCAACAGGATTCAATTGGGAAAAACAATCCTGGAGAAAGAATTAAACAAACACAATGTCCAGCCATCCGGGAGGGTTTTTAAAAAACTCCTTCCTGCCTATGAGGTAATCAGTAAAGATCAGTTATACAGCAATATAGGAAGTGGAATTATTAAGCTGGATGGACTGAAAAAAGTTCTGCGAAAAAAGTCAGCAAGTAAATGGATCTGGTATTGGCGCCCTCAGTTTGGAAAACAAAAAACGACAGAACAAGATAAGCTGAAGGGCAAGAAGTTCGACTTCAAACGGCCTTTTATGATCCGTGAAAACCCGGAACAATCCGAAGCAGACTATGTCATGGCAAGTTGTTGTAATCCTATCCCTGGCGATGATGCGATTGGTTACAGAAACCAGGAGGGAAGTATCATCATTCATAAAGCAAATTGCAAAGAGGCTGTAAAACTCATGTCCCAACAAGGCAATAGAATAGTCTCAGCAAAATGGACCACCCATAAAATACTCTCTTATCTTGCCAGGATTAACCTGATTGGGATAGACAAAATGGGAATGATAAGGGAGATTACAGAAGTTATTTCCATGCAATTGAGTGTAAATATTCGTTCCCTGAATGTCGAGGTTCATGACGGAATTTTCGAGGGTCTTGTCGATTTATATGTTCATAATACCGCTGACCTGAACAACCTGATTTTAAACCTGAGTAAGATTAAAGGCATCGACTCTGTTAAACGTGAGGAAATTGTAGGCACTTAGCTTTTTAAAATTATTCTAAATAATACCTTATTTTTAAATAAATTAATTAAATTTAAGCGCTAAAAATTAATCTTACGAAGTATGATAACAGAAGATACAATACAAACCGTAAAGCAAATATTTACAGAGTATCTTGAAAAGAAAGGACACCGAAAAACTCCTGAAAGATATGCTATACTCGATGAAATTTATTCCAGAAACGGACATTTTGATATAGAATCACTCTATATCTTCATGAAGAATAAAAATTACAGGGTTAGCAGGGCAACTCTGTATAACACCATTGAACTTTTGCTTGATTGCAACCTGGTCATCAAGCACCAGTTTGGAAAAAATATTGCACAGTTTGAAAAAGCATACCATTGCAGCCAGCATGATCATCTGATTGACACAGAGTCGGGAAAGGTAATAGAATTTTGTGATCCAAGAATCCATGAAATTATTAAAACTGCTTGTGAGCTAAACAATTTTAAACCCTTATACCACTCCCTGTATATTTATGGTGTGAATAAAGATGAAAAAGCAAAAAAAAACAAGGACTCCAAAAAATAGAACCCTCCATGCTTTATGGTAAAATGACCTCCAGCCATGAGGTTTTTTTGTTATAATTAGTCCAGGGAAGACAAACATATTCCTGAAAGAATTTGTATCTTGCAAGGCTATTTTAAAGCTTAAAAAATCCGACAATCATGAAAATGGATGTTCTCTTAGGCCTTCAATGGGGAGATGAAGGCAAAGGTAAAATTGTGGATGTACTTACACCAAAGTATGATGTAATTGCAAGATTCCAGGGAGGACCAAATGCAGGACATACACTTCAATTTGACGGTAAAAAATTTGTACTTCATACTATTCCATCCGGAATACATCATCCGGAAAAAATCAACCTTATCGGGAGTGGGATGGTTATTGATCCCGTTATATTTCATGAAGAAATCAGAGAATTGGAGGATAATGGACTGGAATTGACAGACAATTTAATTATTTCCAGGAAGGCTCATTTAATCTTGCCTACACACAGAGCCCTTGATGCTGCCTCAGAGGCTGCAAAGGGAAAAAGCAAAATTGGTTCAACGCTGAAGGGTATAAGTCCTGCCTATATGGATAAAACCGGGCGGAATGGGCTGAGAGTAGGAGATGCTATGAATACTGGCTTTCAGGGCAAGTACAAAACTCTGAAGAAAAAACATATTTCCCTTCTCCGGCAATTTGACTATGCCTATGAAGAAGAGTTAAACAACTACGAACGCTTATGGCTCGATTCCATTGAGACCATCAAAAGATTCAGGATTGTGGATAGTGAATACCTTATCAACTCGTACCTTAATGATAATCGCTCTGTACTTGCTGAAGGGGCTCAGGGAACTCTCCTTGACATTGACTTTGGCTCCTATCCTTTTGTAACTTCTTCCAATACAGTTTGCGCCGGTGCCTGTAACGGTCTTGGGGTGGCTCCCGGAAGAATTGGTAAAGTATATGGAATCTTTAAGGCCTATGCCACCCGCGTGGGAAGTGGCCCCTTCCCAACAGAACAAGGCAATGAAACCGGAGAATTGTTGAGGAAAAATGGAAATGAATTTGGAGCAACAACCGGAAGACCGAGAAGATGCGGCTGGTTAGACCTCGTAGCAATGAAATATTCTATAATGCTCAATGGTGTTACCAGTTTAATCATGACAAAGGCAGACGTTCTGACTGGATTTGATACAATCAAGATCTGCACAAGCTACAAAAACTCAGGATCCCCCGAATCTCAATTCCCATTTGAAATAAATAAGAACCTCCAGCCAGTATATTCCGAATTCCCGGGATGGTCACATAATTTAAGCAATATCCTGGAATTCACTGAACTACCTGAACAAATTAAACACTATATCAGCTTCATTGAACAGGAGCTAAAAGTACCCATTCAAATTATCTCTGTAGGACCGGACAGGTCAATGACTATCCTGAAATAAGTTTGACTGATAAAATTCCAGTTCCGACTCCGGATTTTCGGCTTTCAAAAAATAAGGATAATCTTCTTGACTTTATCCCCAAAATTGATTAACTTATTTGAGAAAATTGTCACTTCTTAAGCAATTATCAATCATGGGAATCATAGTAAGCAAATACGCCAGGGACCGTATTTTGGAAAAAGAAAAATTAAAGCAAGCCTTTGGTCCTGTTATTACCATTTCAAGGCAACTGGGTTGTCCTGCAAAACTAATTGCAAATGAACTGGTTGAATTGATCAATGAAAAATCAAAGAAAAAATGGACCTGTGTAAGTAAGGAAATATTGCAAGAATCGGCCTCAAAACTTGGAATCCCCGCTTCAGAACTTCGTCATTTTTTTAAATACCATGAACAAGGAATTTTTGACGGGATATTAACAACTATATCAAAATTTTATGTTAGTGATATCAGAATTTATAAAGCCATAGAAATTGCTATCAGATCAATTGGGCAAAAAGGAAAGGTGGTAATTATTGGAAGAGGAGGCGCTGCCATTTGCAGGAACATGAAAAACGCCTTTCATATAAGACTTACCGCACCGGTAGACTGGAGGTTGAGAAAAGTGATGGAAACCTACAACATCGAAAAAAAACAGGCATTAATATTCATGAATGATTACGATGGAAAAAGAATCCGCTTCATGATGCAATTTGCAAAAAATACCGAACAGGAATCATTATTTGATATTACCTACAATTGTGCTTCCCTGAAAAAAAAGGAAATTGCACAATCAGTTTTTGCAATTCTGCAAAAAAAGAAAATGATTTAGACGAAAATTAATAAGGGAATATATACAGCCAGGCCTCTATTTCAACAGTATCTTTGAAGTTTTCAAGTTGATATAAGGACTGTGAATAGTCTTCAAGGTCCATTGCTGAAACCAGGTCAAAACCATTGACTCCCTCAAAAATCTGTGTCTGATAACCCATTGAATTATAAAAATCAGAGTGGTCGAGAGCATATTCAGGTGTGATAAAACTACCCACGATGATATGATAAATGAATTGATTATCATAGAAATCCATTTCCTCGTCAATTCTCATTAATGAATCCTGAATAGCCTGTTCCCTGGCAAATGCAAGTTCTGCTGCCCTTACCTCCCTTAACGAATCGGCCACACGGATGCTGTCCATCCTGATCTGCATAGCAGCCTCTGCAGCCCTGCCCGTTCCAAACCAACCTTTCTTCTTGATAAAATTACAGGAAGGAAGTAATAACAATACAATTAATACTGAAAGCAGGAGACTTCTCATGACTCATTTATTTAAAGTAATTTATACAAAAATAAGAATTTCTTAGCCCCTCACAAAATTCAAGCTTATTTCTACTGTCAATCCTAAACATTTTGTATCCCGGATTAGCTGTTTTTACAACAGGAATAATCTTCTTTTATGGAAAAAAGAATGGAAACTCAAAATTTCATACCTTAGAGCTAAATAATAAAACCTGTATATGAATACAATAGTACAGTTTTTTGAAGACAGTGTGAAAATGGCTAAGAAAAATAAACTCATAAAATCATTCATCTTTGGAATGATTGCCCTGGTCGGAATTTTTCTCCAATTTCCTGCTGTATTAGCACAACAGGGAATTCCCTATATTTCTAATTTCCCACTCCCCCCCGGGCTAAACAACCAGAATGTTGCAATTGTTCAGGACAACCAGGGAATCATGCTTTTTGCAAACCGGCAGGGCATACTCAGTTACGATGGTTATGACTGGGAATTTATGGAACCTGAAATCAGGCCTCACTCCGTTGAAAAAGATCCCTTATCAAACAGTATCTTTGTTGGACTGGAAAATGGCTTTGGATACCTGTTCAGGAATGAACTGGGATCCTATAAGTACATTCCAATATCCGACCCGGATCTGGACTATGGGGTAATTGAAAAAATTGTTTTCAAAGAATCTGACATTTATTTCTATTCTTCGTATAGCATTACCAAAATCAACAGGGACCAGATGAGAACACTGGAAACAATCTGGGCAAAACCATCCAGTCCCTATGCTGGTTTTTTCTTTTACCATGAAAGTCTGTTTGTAAATATTCTTGGTAAAGGTCTCTATGTGCTTACAAATGATAATTTAACGCCGGTTGAAGATGGCAGGTCTTTTGACCATGTTTCCATAATTTTCTATCTGGAATATGACAAAGACCGTGTCCTTCTTGGAACAGACAATAGCTTCCTCTACCTGTTTGACGGCTCCGTGTTTTCAGATTTTATTCTCAAAGACGAGAATTATTTATTCAATGCAGTGGTTACTGATGGAATCAACCTGAATAACAACAGGGTAGCATTGGCCACTCTCACAGGAGGATGCATCATTTTCAACAAGAAAACAGGAACTACAGATTATATTTTCAATTACCAGTCAGGGCTTCCGGATGATGAGATATACAGCATTGGCCTGGACAAAGAGGGTGGAATCTGGCTAACACATGAATTTGGCGCAAGCCGGGTAGATCTTTCTTTACCTGTACTGAAATTTGATTCCTACAAAGGCTTTGAAGGCAATATTTCACAACTGATTAATTTCGAAAACACACTCTATATTTCCACCAGTGAGGGCGTTTTTTACCTTAGTGAGGTTAAAAACTATAAGAAAACAGAGGTCTTTGTAAAGGTTCAGGTTCCCTCCTATCCAAAAAATACAGGCATGAATGATGAGAACCTGGCAAACCGGGTTTTAAGCCATGAAATAAAAGAATCCAAAGATGAGGTTCCAATAGATAATCAAAAAAAGGGAGGACTATTTTCCAGACTTTTTCAAAAAGAAAGGAATGAGGCAGAAAAAAAAGCAGAAACAAGTCAATCAGTTCCCGCAAATCCAGTCCCGGAAAAACAAATCCAGCCTGCAAGGGTAACAGAAAGCTTTCAGACCAAATATATTAGAAAAACAAACCTGATCCTTGAATCCATTGGATATGAGTTTAAAAAAGTGGAAGGACTGGATGCTAAATGCAAACAATTCTTAATCTTCCAGGATAAGTTGTTGGTTGCTTCCAATACAGGAATGTACCAGATTTCGAAAGAAAAGAGTAAATACATCATTGCAAATTCATATATCTATACAATTTACCCCTCCCCTCAAAAATCCAACCGATTGTATGTTGGTACTGAATCCGGAGTAAGGATCGTTGATTTTATATTCAGTGAAGCCAGGGTGACAAATCCCTTTAAAAGCCTGCAAATACCTGTTCATTCTATCTTCCAACATGATGGGCTTCTGTGGATCTCATCCGGCTCAAAGATTATCAGGGTGAAAAATCCAACCGATCCCAAAAAGACAGAAATACAAAGTTATATTACACCCAACAAGGATCTGGTGACCATTCGTAGTTTGGGCTCGGATCCGATTTTCTTTACAAGCTCCGGAATCTATGCCTTTGATGTTAAAACAAATGATTTTCAGAAAATTGATTCTATTATCCCCTCCGAATTAGAATCTTTGAGATATATCTTCTCTGATGAAAACCATGTCTGGGTAAATCCTGGAGATTCATGGATCAGGCTACCCGAAATGAACTCTATCATCTCATATCAGTCCAATTATCTGAGACTATTCGACGGTATCCGGTATCTCTTCAGCGATGCCGAAAACAATCTTTGGGTTGTGGATGGGAATAATCAAATAAGCAAATTATTAACTACAGATGTCCTTGACAGACCAGGTACTTTCAATCTCTATTTTAAGTCCGTTAAAAATGCTACAGGCGAAAAAATGGGCATCGAATCTCTTAGTATGAAAAGTAAAAACCTTCCCCTAGAATTCAGGGTAAGTGCTCCTTGCTTTATCAGGTCCGATCTAAGCGAATTTAAGTATTACATTGAGGGCCTCGAACAGGAATGGTCAGAATGGTCAATGAACCGAAGCATATATATTCCTTTCTTACCCGCAGGGAACTACACTCTTCATATCAGCTCCAGAAATGTATTGAACAAGGTATCAGAAGTAATAAGTGCAAATATCAGTATAGAGCCACCATTCACCAGTTCAGTTCTGTTCTATATTCTATCGGGTATTGGGCTCCTGATTATCCTCTTTATTATTATCCTGTTAAGAGAACAGAAACTACAACGTGACAAAAAGATACTGGAACACAAAGTCAAGGTACGGACCAGCGAAATTGAAAAACAGAAAAATGAAATTGAGTATCAAAAAAATGAAATTGCTTTTCAGAAACAAGAAATTACAGATAGTATTGCTTACGGGAAACGAATTCAAAAGGCTCTAATGCCCCCCAGGGTGGTTCTTAATGAATTGCTGCCTGATTATTTTATTTTTTTCAGGCCACGTGACCTGGTGAGTGGAGATTTCTACTGGGTTATTCAAAAAGAGGATAGGGTAGTGATTGTAGTAGCTGATTGCACCGGCCACGGAGTACCAGGGGCTTTCCTGAGCTTCCTTGGTCATTCTTTCCTGGAGGAAATTGCCAATAGCTATAAAATAACAAAGGCCAGCATCTTTCTTGAGCGTCTGCGTATAAAACTTAAAATAGCACTTCATCAAACCGGTAAAGTAGATGAAGACAGCGACGGAATAGATATGGGATTATGTATTCTTGATCTGAAACACAGGAAACTTCAGTTCGCCGGGGCCTATAATCCCCTGTACCTGATCAGGAGAGGCGAATTACAGGAAATAAAAGCAGATAAAATGCCCATTGGACCTCACCTGAAAGATGAAACCTCATTTACAAACAATCATGTAACATTAAAAAAAGGGGATTCTCTGTATATGTTTACCGATGGATATGTGGACCAGTTTGGGGGTCCTAACTCAAAAAAATTCAAAATCATCCCCTTTCAGCAATTACTTCTCAGCATCTATGATAAACCAATGAGCGAGCAGGAGAAAATCATCGAATCTGAACTTCAGGACTGGATGGGAAATGAATCACAGGTAGACGATATCCTGGTATTTGGAATGCGCATTTAAACTTTTTTTTATTCAATATAAATAAATTGATCACCATTTTTAACTCAAGCCATTAATCAACAACGACTAGTATTAAATTAGTAAGTTTGAGACATATCAATATTATAAAGTCACATTACAAAAACAAATACACACTGCAATGAGAAATCCCTTTCTGAAACCCTTATTACTTACTTTCTTATTTGTATTCACAACTGGGGTGTTTGCCCAAAATACAAAACCTACATTGCATAAAAACGACTATGATCAGTGGCAATCCCTCAGGGCCGGCAGCATCTCTCCTGATGGTAACTGGGTTAGTTTTGTGATCAGTCCAGTTGAAGGAAACGACACCTTGTATATCAAAAGTACAAAGGGAGAAGAACTTTATTCCTTTCCTTTTGGGTCAAATATTGCTTTTTCAAAAGACTCAAAATGGGCATCTATCAGGATTGGTTATTCAGAAGAAGAAACCAAAAAGAAAAAGGAAAAAAAAGAACCAATCAGGTACAAGCTTAAACTTACGAATCTGATTAGCGGTGAAGACATCCTTTTTGAAGATATACAATCATCCAGCTTCTCGGAAGACGCCACCCATCTTGGTTTGAAAATGTACCCCCCCGCAAAAAGCAAGGATCCCGGAAGCGATCTTTTGCTCAAGAACCTGACAAGTGGCACCACTCGGAATATTGGGAATGTATCCGAATGGGAATTCAATAAAAAGGGAAACCGGCTGGCTTATATCATTACAAGCAAAAAAAAGCAAGGCAATGGGGTTGAACTTTTCGATCTGAACACATATAATGTTCACGTTCTTGCCAGTGCCAGTGATACTTCAACATTTATTAATTTAGTTTGGGAACGAAAGGGACGTGCTCTTGCATTTATGCAAACCTGTTATGACACACTTTATGAAGAAGCCTCATACAAGATCTATGCTTACAGGGATATTTATCAAGCTTCTAATGAAATTATTATTGACCCATCAAAAATTGTAAACTTTCCTGATTCAATGAGAATAAAAGAAAGTTATAAACCATACTGGTCGAATGATCTGTCGTCTATCTTTTTCGGGATTAATGACTGGACCAAAAAGAAAAAGAAAAAAGAAGAAAAAAAGGAGGAAAAGAATGATAAGGATAAAAAAGCTACAAAAAAGAAACCTGAAGATGAGAAATTACCTGGTGTTGAAATTTGGCACTGGAAAGATGATCCCATTCAACCCAGGCAAAAACGTACCTACAATACCGATAAAAACTTCAGTTATCTTTCAGTTTGGCAATTTGATGATAAGAAATTTGTAAGACTTGTTCAGGATGAGTTGGACCGTGGCAAATTGACCGGAGATCAAAAGTACTATTACTACTATGATGTAAAACCCTACATGCCTCAATTCAGGGCAACCTTTGCTGATCATTATATTGTAGATGCAAAAACAGGTGAAAAAAGATTAATTTTAAAAAACTACTTAACAACTTTTAATCCTTCACCTGGAGGAAAGTACATACTATTTTTTAAGGACAACAACTGGTTTGTATATGATATTGCAAAAAATCAGAACAGGAACCTTACTGAGAATATAGATGTCCCTTTCTGGAATGTCAGGTACGACCTCCCCATGGATATCAAACCACCATTCGGAAACGGGGGATGGTTAAAAGGAGATGAAATAGTTTACCTGTATGATGAATACGATGTATGGGCTATTAGTCTGGATGGTAGTAGATCTGAGAAGATTACCTCGGGCCGCGAGAACGAGATCATATACAGAATCCGCCGGCTTGATAACGAAGAGCCCTATCTTGATCCGGATCAACCCTTGTATTTTTCAATGTTTGGTGATAAAACAAAAAAAACCGGATTCGCCAGGCTTACTATAAAAGGAAAATTAGAACAACTACTTTATGATGCCAGCAGTAATAGCAGGCTGTCAAAAGCAAAATCTGCCAATACATTCATATACACTAGCAATACCTACACAGATTCTCCGGATCTTTTTGTAGTGGATGCGAAATTCAGAAAACCGGTTCAAATAACATCGACAAATCCACAACAAGAAAAGTTTGCATGGGGAAAAACAGAACTAATTTCATTTAAGAATGCAGATGGAAAAGAATTGCAAGGAGTACTGCATTACCCTGCTAATTACGAGACAGGTAAGAAGTATCCTATGCTTGTGTATATTTATGAGATTCGTTCCAATAGCTTGAATTCCTATATCAATCCTTCCAATAAAAGTTTTTATAACATTACCAACTATGTACAACAGGGCTATTTTGTATTTCAGCCTGACATCGTTTATAAGACGAATCACCCTGGTGAGTCTGCTGTTAATTGTGTAGTACCTGCCGTTCAAAAAGTTCTGGAGACCGGGATGATGGATGAATCAAAGCTGGGGATAATGGGGCATAGCTGGGGTGCTTATCAGTCCGCTTTTATCATCACTCAAACAGATTTGTTCTCAGCTGCCGTAGCAGGGGCGCCATTGACCAATATGATCAGTATGTATAATTCCATTTACTGGAACTCGGGCACTCCTGACCAAACCATCTTTGAAACAAGCCAGGGACGACTCAGGGAACCATACTGGAATTTGATGAAAGAATATCTCGGAAATTCTCCCATATTTCAGGCCCAGAATATCAAGACGCCAATCCTGGTTGCCTTTGGAGATCAGGATGGTGCTGTTGACTGGCATCAGGGCATAGAATTTTACATCACTATGCGCCGGATGGAGAAACCCATGATCTTGCTGGTTTATGCCGGTGAAAACCATGGAGTACGTAAGGATGAGAACATGCTGGACTATACAAGAAAGATTAATGAATTTTTTGATCATTACCTCTTAGGCAAAACTGCTAAATTATGGATTGAAAAAGGTATTCCTTACCTCGATAAGCAAAAGGCAGAAGCCGAGGCAAAAAAGAAAAAATAAAAGGCAAAGAAGAATCTGTTTTGGGGTCAAATGATTGTAATCATGAAGCTTCATGTTCCGTCCTGCAAATGATCTCATTCTGCAGATCTTCCCCCAGATCATTAAAATAATCGCTGTATCCTGCTACCCTGACGATCAGATCCTGGTATTTTTCAGGATGCTTCTGTGCATCTCTCAGAGTTTTTGCCCCTACCACATTGAACTGAATATGATGACCCATCATTTTAAAATAAGCCCGCACCAATTCCCCTATTCTTTGAATGCTCTTTTCATCCCTGAAAAAGGAAGGAGTGAATTTTTGATTGAGCAGGGTTCCTCCGGTTTTGATATGATCAATTTTTGCAGCTGATTTCAATACAGAAGTGGGGCCTTTTTTATCGGCCCCCTGCACCGGGGAAATGCCCTCTGAAAGAGCCTGAAGGGCTTTTCGACCATCAGGCATAGCCCCGATTTTGCTTCCAAAGTAAATATGTGAAGTGGTCGGAAGCATATTTATTCGAAAAGTTCCCCCGCGGGGCGTTGGCCTGCCATCTACAATCTCAAAAAACATTTCAAAAACCTGCACAGCCTGGATATCTGCATAATCCTCATCATTTCCATACTTTGGGGTTTGATAAACCATCTTATGCTGCATTTCTTCATAGCCGGCAAAATCAGCATGTAGGGCGTCTGATACTTGCTGCATGCTATAACTTTTCTCATCAAAAACATGATACTTCAATGCTGTAAGACTGTCAGTAATGCTTCCCAGTCCCACTCCCTGGATATAACTGGTATTGTAGCGGGCACCCCCGGCATTATAATCTACTCCATTTTCAATGCAATCATCGATCAGTAAAGAGAGAAATGGAGCGGGAAGGTTTTCTGCCCATATTTTTTCTATGATCCTGTTCCCTTCCATTTTAATTTCCAGGAAATACCTGAGTTGCTTTCGATAAGCTTCCATAACATCCTTAAAGGATGCAAATATGCCTGGATCGCCTGATTTGATTCCTATTTCCTTAGCTGTTAATGGATCCTTACCATTGTTCAATGTAATTTCCAGAACTTTTGTAAGATTAAAATAACCGGTAAGAAAATATGCCTCCGTACCAAAGGCACCACTCTCCACACATCCGCTGGCCCCTCCATTGCGGGCATCCTCCAGGCTTTTACCCTGGCGCACCAGTTCCCCGACAATGGCTTCGGTATTAAAAATAGATGGCTGTCCGAAACCTGTTTTTACTATTTTAATAGCCCGGTGGATCAGTTCATCCGGATTTTGAGTACTGAGTTGAAGCATGGAAGATGGCTGCAGAATACGCATCTCCTCAATTACATCAAAAATTAAAAAACTGAGTTCATTGCTTGCGTCCGAACCATCTGCTTTCACACCGCCCACATTGATCAGCGAAAAATCGGTGTAAGTATTGCTTTCCTGGGCAGTCACTCCCATTTTAGGTGGAGCAGGATGGTTGTTAAATTTGATCCAGAAACTCTGGAGCAACTCAGTAGCTTTCTCCCTTGTTAAGCTGCCTTCATCCATTTCTTTCTTGTAAAACGGATAAAGATGCTGGTCGAGGCGTCCTGGATTAAATGAATCCCAGGGATTCAACTCTGTAATTACTCCCAGGTGAACAAACCAGTAGTATTGAAGGGCTTCATGGAAGCTACGGGGAGCTTCTGCAGGAACCCTCCTGCATATGCCGGCCATGGTTTTCATTTCCTCTTTTCTGACAGGGTTATTTTCTTTTTCTGCAAGATCTTCCAGCTTATCAGCATGTTTTCCTGCATATTGGATTAAAGCCCTGGCAGAAATTCTCATTGCCTCTAACTCTTCCCTCTCCATTCCCCTCCCTGGAGGGGTTAGGGGTGGGTTCTTCTCCATTCCCCTCCCGGGAGGGGTTAGGGGTGGGTTCTTCTCCATTCCCCTCCCTGGAGGTAGGGGTGGGTTCTTCTCCATTCCCCTCCCTGGAGGGGTTAGGGGTGGGTTCTCCTCATCAAGATTCCCCAAACTCTTGTCAACCTCATTGATCAGGTCATTCATACCCTTTTTGTAAATTTTATCGCCCAGCACCGTATGCCCTGGTGCCCTTTGCTCCTGGAACTCAGTAAAAACACCGGCCTGGTATGCATCCAACCAGCTTTTGGAAACTGAATTCATAACCCGGTCCCGATTGGTTTTCCCCTTCCAGAACGGAATGATCACGTCACGATAGGCCTTCATGGTTTCTTCATCCACTTTGAAAAACACCTTTTCACGTCCATCAAGAATCTCCAGGTCCTTTATGGAGTGGAGGTTAATTTCCGGGTAAGTTGGAGTTGCCCTGGGGGCAGGACCTCTTTCCCCAACGATCAACTCATCCTCATTGATACATATGTGTTTGTTCCTGAGTATATATTGCAGGTTCAAAGCCCGCGCAACGGGAATGGAGGCTGATTGTGCTTCAGTGCTTTTGTGAAATTCTGTTACCAGCAAAGCCCGCTCTGCTGAAATACGGGTCACCGCATTGAGGCTTTGTTTTCTTAATTTTTTTATTCGCTCATTCATTTTTATGTCTTTTTATCTTCATTCTCTGCCTCTGCCGACCGAAGCATTGCAAAGTCTGGTGGATGGCTTAGGTAGTACCTTTTATCTTTTTTCTTTAATCTTTTATCTTTATCTCACCCCCCAATACTCACCTCTAAGTCCGCTTCTTCAAAAGCAGCTTTTAATTTCTCCAGATCCTCATGCTGTGGTTCCTTTACAGAACGCATTTTATCAGGGATAGAAAAAGATTCATATTTATGCCGTGCAATGTTGTGGTAGGGTAAGAGATCAAGTCTCCTGATCCGTGGAAAATTATTCTTCAAATAGCTCCTTACAGCATCAATATGTGCCTTGTCATCATTCACTCCGGGTATAACCGGGAAACGTATAACAATATTTTTACCGGCATCGTAAAGGAGTTTCAGATTTTCCAGGATGGTACGATTGGAAACTCCTGTAAATTTTTTATGCATATCCTCATCCAGGTGCTTCAGGTCATACAGAAAAAGATCGGACCAGTTCATTACATCTTCCACCACCTTCCTTGATGCATAGCCGGTGGTATCAATGGCAGTATGAATTCCATGTTCTCTGCATTGCTTCATTACTTCAATCAGAAATTCCGGTTGCAGGAGTGGTTCCCCACCGGAAAAAGTCACCCCCCCACCCGACTCCTCCATAAAAACACTTTCCTTACGAATTTCCTGCATTAAATGATTTACGGAAATCTCTTTGCCCACCAGTTCTTCCACTTTGAAAGTGCGGCCATTCACTTTTTGCTCCCTTACCACAATCTGAGGTTTTGGGGAACGACTCTCAGGGTTGTGGCACCACCAGCACTCCAGTGGGCAGCCCTTAAAAAAGACCGTCACCCGGATTCCCGGACCATCATGAATGGCAAAACGTTTTATGTCAAATATCAAAGCCTTCTCTTCATTCCCCTCCCTGGAGGGGCAAGGGGTGGGTTCTTCTTCATTCCCCTCCCTGGAGGGGCAAGGGGTGGGTTCTTCTTCATTCCCCTCCCTGGAGGGGCAAGGGGGTAATCCCTCAATCCAGCTCTCAATAGTATCAAGCACATTTTCCATCTTATGTTCTACCTCTCTATTCTTAAATCTTAAAAAATGTATCCCAAAACTTTCAAGCCTTCTTTGTCTTTTCTTATCTTTTATCTGAATGTTTTTCCTGTAGTGCATATCTCCGTCAATTTCAATTGCAAGTTGTAATTCTGCAGAATAAAAATCAACAATATAATGGTCTATAGGTTTTTGTCTGCTGAAATGGAAACCTGACATTTTCCTTTGCTTTAACTGATCCCACATAAGTACTTCAGATAAAGTCATACTTTCTCTTAACTTCTTCGCCCTGGCTTTAAGCACAGGGTCATAAGGTATGATTTTCCTACGAGTCAAAATTTCAAGTGTGAGTGAAAACTAAATCTTCATTCCCCTCCCTGGAGGGGCAAGGGGTGGGTTCTTCTTCATTCCCCTCCCTGGAGGGGCAAGGGGTGGGTTCTTCTTCATTCCCCTCCCTGGAGGGGCAAGGGGTGGGTTCTTCTTCATTCCCCTCCCTGGAGGGGCCAGGGGTGGGTAATCCCTCATTCCAAACCTCTAATAGATCCAACACTCAAAGAGGTGACGGCAAAAGAACTTGCCGTATTTTTTGATATGTATATCAGGACGGTACATCTTATACAAATATACAAAAAAAGTGGATTTCTCACTACACAATTTCTTCTTGTACTGGTCATCTACGATCTTAGAAAGATTCTAACCGGACTTTCATTGTTCAAATAAATTTATACCTTAGGCTTGTAAGATCAAAAAATATAGTATGAAGATCCTAAAGTTAAAACTTCACTGGCAGATTCTGATCGCCCTGGTAGCAGGTTTATTGTTTGGTATATATCTTACAGATTATGTAAACTATGTCCGGTGGCTGGGAGAGATCTTTCTGCGGGCCTTAAGAATGATCATTGTTCCTTTGGTATTGGTCTCCATCATTACCGGGGTAAGCCAAGTCGGATCGGCAGGAAATCTTGGCAGACTCGGGCTAAAAACCATTACCTACTATATTGCCACAAGCACCATAGCCATACTTACGGGTTTGTTTTTTGTTAATCTGATCAAACCTGGGGTTGGAGCAGATATCGGTTTTAATCAACATATTGAAGGATTGGATCTGGAAACCAAATCTTTTGGAAGAACTCTGATAGAGATCATTCCCGAAAATATTTTTCATGCATTATCCCAATCTGAAATATTATCGGTGATATTTTTCGCATTGCTTTTTGGTTTCTTCATGACACAGATCCGGGATTCTTATCAAAAGACCCTGAATAATTTTTTTGAAGCATTATTCAGTGTAATAATGAAGATCACCATGCTGATCATCCGGATCACTCCACTGGGTGTATTTGGTATTATTGCAGGAAATATATCGGATATTTTACTTGAACATGCCGGAAATGTACGGGTTTTATTAGGTTTGGGCGAAAAGCTGGGCTTGTATATGCTCACGGTATTTGTATCCCTCTGTTTTCATGCCTTTATTACCCTGCCCCTGATCCAGCGTTTCATTGGTGGAATTCATCCGTATAAGCATTTCAAGGCAGTATCCACTCCCTTACTCACTGCTTTTTCGACAGCATCGGCTATGGCCACACTACCCTTAACCATGGAGGCTGTAGAAAATAATGATGGTGTATCAAATAAAGTCTCCAGTTTTATACTTCCTTTAGGCGCCACTGTCAACATGGATGGAACAGCATTATACGAACTCGTTGTAGCCATGTTCATTGCACAGGCTTATGGCCTTGACCTTACAATCGGACAACAGGCTATTGCTGTAGTAACTGCACTGCTTGCTTCTATCGGGGCTGCAGCTATTCCTATGGCAGGTTTGTTTATGATCACCATTATTCTCTCGGCTCTTGGCTTACCCCTGGAAGGAATTGGTATGATCGTAGCAGTGGACCGGATACTGGATATGTTTCGTACAGCTACCAATGTATGGAGCGATACCACCGGAGCAGTGGTTATCGCAAAATCAGAAGGAGAAAATTTACTGGTAAAGGTTTGAACCAGGTTTTCTTACTACATATAAGTTAGATAAAAAGCTATTTTATTTGTCAGGAATATTTTCCAGGGTTGCCACCAAATAATTCCAGAATTTACCAACAGTGGCGATATTCACTTTCTCATCGGGGGAATGTGGAAAACGAATGGTAGGCCCAAAAGAGATCATATCCCAATTCGGATAAACATCACCAAGCAAACCACATTCCAATCCGGCATGTATAGCCTTGATCTCAGGTATCTTGCCGTATTTATTATTGTACACTTCCTGCATGGTTTTCAGAATGGGAGAATCCAGATTTGGTTTCCAACCCGGGTATTCCCCGTCAAATACCACTTTGGCTCCAAGTGGCTCAAGCGTTGCAGTAAAGGTATTTTTCAAATCCACCATTGCAGTATCCACAGAACTACGGAGCAAGCACAGGATATCCACAACACCCTCCTCCGATTTCACAACAGCCAGGTTGGTGGAAGTTTCCACCAGGCCTTCCATATCATTGCTCATACGAATTACATTGTTAGGAGTTGCATATATCCCATTGACAATCGCGGTGGCACTTTCTTTGTCAAGTACAAAAGAAGGAAGATCTGCCAACCCGGAAGTGAATTTCAAATCAGGTTCAATGCCGGTATACTCAGTTTTAAAAGTTGCTTCCATTTTCTTTACCCAATCCCGAACATTGGTTTTCTCATTTTCGGGAATAGTAACCACAGCAAAGGACTCTCTTGGA
>SDBS01002189.1_pt1 | contig 19647 bp, 15 predicted proteins | sample 2277091 | NCBI WGS metagenome assembly SDBS01 (sample SAMN10404972, study PRJNA504765) | marine sediment metagenome | isolation source: marine sediment core GS10_PC15, 163 cmbsf | place: Arctic Ocean: Southern Knipovich Ridge | collected 2010 | reverse complement strand
CCCGCCGATAAACTCCCTAGTATGAATACCTGCTCCCGCCGATAAATTCCCTAGTACGAATACCCGCTTCCGCCGATAAACTCCCTCAGCAGCGAAGATTTGGGAACAACACTCTCATCCGCCCAGGCAGGAATTTCATTGAATATCCCCTGAACTCTTTGAGCCCTTCTGAAGGCATCCTCCCGGTCCTGACAATCTTTAAACTCGTTAATAAACTGTGGAAAGAAACCGCCCAGGCGGTGCTTCATCAGAGAGAGCTCATAGGGGAGGAAGCTGTTTACAATAAAATGAGCCTTTGAAATACGTGATATAATATACCTCAGCTCTGAACGGCGAACGTAATGCCAGTGAGCTAAAGTCTGCCTCGGGCTGTAATTCCTGTACTGCATATCCCTCACCATCCGGCGGAGCATTCGAATATCGGCCCACCGGACAAACCTGCCTTCACTATCTTTAACCTGGGACAGGGTTTCTATATAGAGTTTAAATTTTTTCCCCTCATCTATCCCGGCGGTCATTTCCTCGAACATCCCGTGAAGGGAATCGATAAGAAGAATGTCCTTTTCACCAAGCACCATTTCTTTTGAGATTCCTTCCCTGTTTCCGGTCTTAAAATTATAGTAAGGAATCTGAACTGTTTCTCCTGCTAAAAGCGCCCTCAGGTGCCGGCTTAACAGTTCAAGGTCTATGGCCTGGGGGGTCTCATAATCATAATCACCTAACGTATCGCGGAGCTGGTCTTTCAGGTCGAAGTAGTAATTATCCACATTCAGAGTAACAAGCGAATACCCATCTTTTTTAAGCCTCTCACCAATCTTGATGGTTGTGGTGGTTTTACCCGAAGAGGATGGACCTGACACAATAATAATCTTAATATCATTGATCCTGTCGAGAATCAACTGTACCGCGTTATTTAGTTCTCCCTGGTAAAACTCTTCAGAGGCCCTGACCAGCTCCTGGTACCGGCCCTCCTCAATAATCTGTTGTACCTGTTTTAAAAGTACACAACCGTTATCCACTCCCCAGGCCAGGGAAAACCAGAGTTTCTTATAGGGTATGTTTTCCGAAGAATAGGTAATGCTCTCTTTTCCCGCCCTTTTCAGCGCGTGTTCGTACCGGTAAATTATATATGTCTTGGCGGTCCTGGCGTGTCCCCGCTCAATCAGGCTCTTCTCAACTATATCCTGGACTTCTTCAACAGACGAGTAACTTTCCGGGTGCTCCCTGTATTCCAGCCTTCCTATTACATCTTCTGTGATCCTTTCTGCAGCCAGGCGGTTGCGGCCGCCAACCGATATCGCAGCAGAAAGGACAGCCAGAGTTATCTTTTCCTTGTTAAAGGGGACTATTCGTCCGTCTCTTTTTATTATCTTTTTAATCATATTTTCTTCTCTACACGAAACGCTGCCTTATTTCCGAGCTTATATAATCCAGCATCGCGACTGTGATGGCGATAAACCAGACTGCAATACCCGCGGACCGGTAGTCAAGCAGCCGGATATACTGAACAAGCAGAAAACCTATACCGCCGCCGCCCACAAGGCCGATGATGGTAGACATACGAACGTTTATATCCCACCTGTAGATTGAGAAGGAAACAAAAGGCGGTACCATCTGCGGTACCACGGCGTACATAATGGTCTGAAGCCGTGTTGCTCCTGTGGCCTGTATAGCTTCTATAGGCCCCGGATCAATGTTTTCTATTGCCTCTGAGTAGAGCTTTCCAAGCGAAGCAATTGAGTGGATCGTCAAGGCGATGATACCCGCAAAGGGCCCGAGCCCCACCCAAACAACTGCGATAAGTGCCCAGATCAGAGGTTCAATTGCGCGGACGATGTTCAGTATGGTGCGGGTTAAATAATAGATGGTCATCGTTATCCAGGACCCTGCCATTAAATTGCGTGCTGCCAGAAAACTGATAGGTACTGCGAACAGGATTCCGAAGAACGTTGCCATCATTCCCATAAATATGGTTTCAGCCATTCGCCCGAGAGTAAGCTTCAGTGGGTCGGCGATAATAAGATTACCCACAGCCGATATCTGCCGGGCTTCAACTCGGTGTATCTGCCGCCCCTCGGCGCTCGGAGGGATTAGCCTGTACGGCATGATAAGTTTAAATTCAAAGGCACCCTTTTCGTCGGTCCGGACGGTGACGTATTCTCCTTCCTGCCGGGGCCGGAATTCATTGCCCATGGGATCTGCCCACCATATCTGGGTTTCGGTGTTGGGGGCAAAGCCCCTGCCTGTAAGGTTTAGAACAGAACCCTTTACCACCTGGTTGTTTTCGTCCATGCGGGAAAGTTCCCCGCATGTCGGATCTGCCATTAAATAAGGTTTGCCCGGAATCTCCTCGGGCGGGGGAGGTGGGTTATCAGCACAGGGAGCAAGGATATCTGCTCCTGCGAGGACCACTTCTGTTTCCCTTGTTACAGCAGCTTTCCATGGCCAGAGGACTTTTGAAAGAGGAGGCAGAGCGTCAGGCAGCTCAACCACCATCTTGTAGAGGTCAATCTGGCTGATCTGCCAGCCCAGAGCAAAAAAGATGATGATTATCAGGATGAATATGCCAAAACCGCCCCTGCGGTCCGGCCTGGTCTGCCTGCGCGCGTCCCAGGCATTCCACAACCAGAGGAACACCGTGCATACTACGAGCAGTCCCACGAAGAAGGGACGTCTCCTGAGCGCTTTCACAAACTTGTCAAAAACTCCTATCTCTCTGTGCGCCAGGAGGTGGACCCGCCAGAAAATCAGTACAATGAAACTGCCCATGGACCCTAACAGAAGCAGGCCCCGTCTGATTTGCCCTGCCAGAATCTGGCCCAGCCCGGGTATGATAAAAGAGGCAATCCCTGCTACAGGACCTGAAACAAGACTCTTTACGGGCTTCGCCTGACCTGATATGCCGCCCATTACTCTACCCCTTTTTCTGTGCGCCCCGCGCTGACTCTAACGGCCTCTTCGCCGTATATTCCTTTAAACTCGTCATCGTTCATACGCCGGATATCCTCCCGGGAGCCGCGGTAGACTATCTGACCATCACGGAGTCCTATCACACGGGTAGCGTAACGCTGAATCAGGTCCAGATAATGCAGACTGCACAGAACCGTTATACCTTCATCCTGGTTCATACTCTCCAGGTATCCAAGGATGGTATGTGCAAGCACAGGATCGAGACTTGCTACGGGCTCGTCTGCTAAAATCATGCGGGGCTGCTGCATCAGAGCGCGGGCTATCCCCACCCTCTGCTGCTGCCCGCCGCTCAATTCATCGGCCCGCTTTTTAGCCTGATCCGCTATACCTGCCCTTTCCAGAGCCTGCATTGCCAGCTTCCGGTCTTTTTCCGGAAAATTGTGGTATATACTCATCAGGGGGTTTACATACCCCAGGCGTCCTGCGAGGACATTTGTAAGAACATTGGACCGATTTACCAGATTGAAATGCTGGAAGATCATCCCTATCTGCCTTCGGATCTTGCGAAGCTGCGCGGGTTCCGCTGATGTGATGTCAATACCTTCCCAGATGATCTTTCCCTGAGTAGGCTCAATCAACCGGTTTATGCAGCGCAGTAAAGTGGATTTCCCTGAGCCGCTCAGGCCTATGATAACGAGGAATTCGCCGGACTCCACGTTGAAATTAAGGTCCCGTAGAGCTACTGTCCCGTCATCATAGACCTTCGTAAGGTTTTTGATCTCTAACATCTTACTTCTGCAGCTCATCAATACTCAGACCTGATGCCTGAAGCATCTGCCTGAAAGGATCATAAAAGGTGTCATCATGCTTTTCAAGCGCAGCCCACTGGTACGCTGTGTCCAATGCCTCTTTTCCCTCTTCGGTTTCCGCAATTTTCAGAAGCGCGTTCACGATCCTGTCACGCAGTTCCCCAGGCATGGATACAACAAACTGAACACCGTCATTGGGAATATCCGTGGTGATCTCAATCACAACGACCTTCTCCATTACATCAGGATGATCCTTCTCAATTCGAGTGCGAGCGTCAACGTAAGTTGCCCCGGCGTCCACATCACCGTTATACACCGCGGCGACTACAGAGTCATGGCTTCCCGCGTCAACTACTTCCCTCAGGTCTCTCTCAGGGTCAATACCGGCAGCGCGCATGGTAAGCATAGGGATTATCCATCCGCTGGTGGAAAGCGGGTCAGGACGTCCGAAGGTCCTGCCTTTCAGGTCGGAAACTTTTCTGATACCGCTGTCGGCCCTCACAATGATCTGGCCGTTGTAAGTGGGGCTCCCGAACCGTACTGAAACCAGGGCAGCTTCAACTACACCCCTGTCAGCGGCCAGCACATAGGCGAAAGTGGCAAGCGATGCCATATGGGCTTCCGGTGGGTCGCTTGCCAGAGCCTCGATGACGCCCGCGTACTCAGTAGCAACGTTTGTCTCGAAGTAAAGGCCAGTCTCTTCGTAGAGTAAATCTGCCACAGACTGAGCTCCGAATGCAACACGCTCCATCTCACCTGACGGGACAAATGACCAGATAATCGGATTCTCCTCCGACCCCAGGGGTATTTCTTTTTTTGGCTTTAAAGTAAAAATCAGTACTACCGCAATTACAACCACAGCAATAACCGCAATTACTGTAAACACAGCTTTCCCTTTTTTCATTGATTTTCCCCCCTTAAATATTTTTGTTCATCATATTGATTTTTTCAACAATTCTTGCATACAACATTATATCATTATAATAAAAATAGGCAAGTAAACTTGTCAATCATTATGAGAAGTTATTTCTTTCCTATGGTTAATACCTAATCATTCCTTTTGCAGTTAATATATAAACCCATAATTGCATGAAAATGACAAGACAGTTCTACAAAATTTATTTTAAAAGCCTAAAAGCTATCCTGTTGGTATTCCGGGTAATCTCGCCTTCGTCAAATCCAGTCAGCGTACCTTGATCAACGACGATTCTGCCGTTAACAATCGTGTACTCGGTCTGATGGTTGATCCCCGCGAATAGAAGAGCCGCAGGCGGATCGGACAACGCTCCCGCATATTCCAGCTTATCTATGTTGAACAGTGCAATGTCCGCCGCCCACCCTTCCTGTATTTTCCCTATATTTTTAAAGTTCAACAGCCTCGCACCGTTCCGGGTAGCAATTTTGAATATATCACGGGCATTTAAAGCATCCGCACCATACCTCACCCTCTGCAGCAGCATCGCGTTCCGCATCTCTCCCAGAAAATCGGAAGTATCATTTGAGGCAGACCCGTCCACTGCAAGGCCAACATTTATCCCTGCGTCGAGCATCTTCCTTACCCTTGCGATTCCGGAACCAAGCCGCATGTTCGAGGACGGGCAGTGCGCAATAGAGGTCCCTGTTTCAGCAAGTGTTTGTATTTCCTCATCATTAAAAAAGATCCCGTGGGCAAAGGAAACATCCTCTCCATAAAACCCCAGGTCCTGCATCAGACGCAGAGGCCTTCTATTGTATGTCTTAATACAGTAATCAACCTCATCGGCCGTCTCCGCCAGATGGGTATGGAGCCTTACCCCGTATTCCCTGGCCAGTCTGACTGACTCCATCATGAGACCTTCAGTCACAGAAAAGGGGCTGCATGGTGCAAGAATAATTTTCCCCATCGAAAAATCAGAGTTATCATGATACTTTTCTATGACCCTCTGGCTGTCCCTCAAAATTTCATCCTCTGTTTGTACAACAGAATCAGGCGGCAGTCCCCCATCCTTCCTGCTTAAAGACATTGAACCGCGGCATGGAGAAAATCTTATACCAAGTTTCTCTGCAGCTTCAAACTGGATCCCCATCAGATCGTCCCTGAAACCTGCGGGATACAGGTAATGATGATCCGTAGTACAGGTGCATCCTGTTTTCAGAAGCTCTCCGACAGCGGTCATTGAGGAATAAAAGACCGCCTCTTCATCGATGTTCTTCCACACCTCATAGAGATAAACAAGCCAGTCAAAAAGCTTCGCGTTCTGAACAGACGGAATGTTTCTTGTCAGAGTCTGGTAGAAATGATGATGTGTGTTTACAAATCCCGGGACAACAACATAGCCCGAGCAGTCAATGATTCTGCACTGTTCGGCTCCGTTCTTTTCAGGGTCAATGTCTCTCGCGATTTTTTCAATCTTATTCCCCCTGATAAGTATGTCAAAACCCTCAAGATGTCCATCCGTCTCAGGTGTTAAAATAGACGTTAAAATAAAAAAGCAGCCTTTAAGGAGAATCATTTTTTACAACTCCATGTAATACAATCCGTCCAATCGAATACTGTATCCACTCAAGTAGCGATCTTAATCACCAAATACTCCGATAAAAACCATATCAAAATCAGGCCCGAGAAGTGTTTTTACAAAGGTAAAAACGATATGGAGCTAATACAAAAGATATCTTACCATTTTATTACTCTTAAAACAAGCAGTACTCCTTAAGGGGGTGGGAATTTTTATTATTAAAAGATATTTATTGACACTTCAGTGATACTATTGTTACAGTTGATAGAGAAAGCATTGAGGAGAACCGCAATATGATGAATCTTATAAATAAAGTTTTAGAGGAAAATGAGCTTCCTTTTGATGTGCTGAGCCTTATATTCAGTAATTTCACAACAGTCAGCCGGAAACAGCAGAGGCCCCATTTAGAAAGTTTATTTTCTATTCTATCGCTATCCTTTGAAATTCAGGCAAAGAACCAGCTAAGGGAAAATATTTTAAATGTAGAACAAAAGAATATTCTCGGAGTTTTTCAAGATAAAATAAAGGAGGATTTACAGGAAAATTACCCGGAAGGTTTTAAAATATCTGAAGTATTAAAACAAAGAGGCGCTCTAAGAGCCCTAACCTGGGGACAAAAAGTTACCTCTATTCAAAATTTCCTCATCAAACGATTTATAAAGTCTGGTGAAAGTATAATTAAAGAAAACGAAAAAATTCATGTCTGTGAAGCATGCGGGTTTGTAATTATTAAAAATAATACTCCGGATATATGCCCGGTTTGCAAGGCTCCTTCCAGTAGATTCGTTTCTTTTTAAATTTGAAAACAGGGAGGCAATACTATGTTTGCCGTAAGAAACATAAAATTATGTACAAAGGATTGCATGTGTCTATATGTTTGTCCAACAGGGGCCACTGATACTGAAGATGGAAAAATCGATGTAAGCAAATGTATCGATGGATGCAGACTATGCGTCGATGCCTGCCCGTCCCATGCTATCTACCTAATTTATGATCGATACCCTGAACCCACTCTCCCTGAAAATGACGTTGTACAGGTCTTGACTAAATTGCTTGTAAAAAAAGCGGAAATGTTTATCAAAGCACAGGTTATATCAGAAAATGAAAAATTAAAAAACAGGGCCAATTTTTTCAAATGTCTGGGGCTCTCAAACAAAATTACAGCCGAAGACTGCATAAGAGAAGCAGGTTGCCTGATTCCGGAAGAGAAAAAATTCAATAATCTTGTTCAATCAAATATGGTTCAGAAATTATTTAAGGAAACCTACAAACGATCGGATGATAATTCAATAGAAATTATACTAAATAATATTCTCGAATCTCTAAGATTAAACAAGGATGCTGATAAAATCACAATGTTTCTATGTGAAAATTGTGGTTATGTATCTACTAAAAACATACCCGGGGATTGCCCTCATTGTGCTTCAAACAAAATAAGGACCATTAAAGATTGATGAATTTGATTAAATGACTATGTTCCATAAGAATGCACCTGAAGATTCCCGTCATTAATATTAATCGCGGCGCGTTCTCCTATTCGGCTTAAAATAAATTCTTAGCCTTTTTTTTTAAAAAAAGGAACAGGAACACACATATGAAAAAAATTAAAAAGGAAAGGGACAACGGCACCTTAAAGGTATTTGTAATATCTTTGAGAAACCCGGCAAGGGCCGTACTCATTACCTGCCCTGATCCGTGGATGAGAGTTGATACTCCGTAAATCTTTGCCATTTCTTTTTTACTCACTTCATCACTGATGATACTGGCATTTACTATGATATAGCCCATATATGAAAAACCAAATAGAAAGGTTGAAGCATAAAAGATTATTTCCAACCTGAATGGAATGATAATAAATATCGACAATGTAACTAATCCGCTTAAAATGATGGCAACATTAAATTTATTAATTTTATCAGAAAGAATACCCCATATAAATCCTGAGAATATTGAGTTTATACCAAAGAGTGACCACATCATTCCTGTTGACCGTATCGAGAAACCGATTTCGTTCACAGAATATGTGCCGAAAAAGGTTGCATAGATGATGTAGGAGAACCCTGTTAAAAAGTAAATGATTACTGTTATTCTGAGCGGGGTATTTGTTTTAAAAATGTGTAGAATACTATTCTCCCGATCTTCTTTTTCCTTATCACCTTCCAAGATTTTATGAGGCTTTAAGAAAATAAGAGATAGAAGAAATACAAGAAAATTAATAACCGCAAGGGCATACCAGCTTATTCTATATCCGGATGTTTCAGAAAGTACGAGCAGCATAGGAATAAAATAACCGCACAGCACAATACCGGTACCTGCGCCGCTCAATACAATGCCGAAAATTCTACCCTTTTTATCAAAGTGCTGGTTTAAAATTGATATAAGAGGAATGTAGCTCCCCGCAGCTCCCGCTCCCAGAGCAATCATTGAAACAAAAAGGATACTGAAATGAGAAAAATATCCAAGGGTAAATAGAGAGAGGGAAATCATGAAAACAGACAGTTTAATGGTTAATTCCGCACCAATGATATGCGCAAGTTTTCCACTTAAAAATGAATGTACAGTATATCCCAATACTATACCCATACCGAGAATTCCCATTTTTGTAGTGGTAAATCCCAGAGAACTCATCATGTCAGGAAGTATGAGTGTATAGGTAAATCTCCCGAAAGACATTGTAGTTAGCTGAATCAGAAATCCAATAATGACTAGACGAAGCTGCTGTTTCATGCCTATCCCAGTACCCCTGCTAACCCGCTATATTACTCCCTTTATCGCTGTTTCAATGTCCTTCAGGCCGCTTCCCGTCACCAGGAGGACCACCTTTGAGTCTTGCGGAATTTCATCCTTTACTTTAAGAAAGCCGGCAAGCGAAGCGGATGCCGCAGGTTCTGCGAACAGCCCGGTTGTTGAGGCCAGCTCTTTCTGGGCGCGGATAATTTCCATATCCTCAACCTCCACGCACCTGCCGCTGTATTTTTTTATGTACTTGATAGCGAAATAGCCGTTTCTGGGTATATCAACGGCAATGGAATCAGCAACAGTTTTTGAGTGGTAAGACTTATTGAAACTTCCTTCTTCAAGCGCCCTTGAAATAGCACTGCTTCCTCTTGCCTGAACCGCATATATTGTCGGAATTCGATCTATCAAACCTGCGCTCATCAAGTCCTTAAAACCCTTGTATACACCTCCAAGAATAACTCCATCTCCTGTGGGGATGAACATGAAATCCGGAGCTCCTGAAAGCTGTTTGAATATCTCAAGCGCAGCGGTTTTTTTACCTTCAATAGTTAATGGATTATACGCGGTGTTCCGGCTCAAGCCCCCATGTATCTTTGTATACTCCATGGAAAGATCGTAAGCCCTGTCATAATTCCCGTCTACAGCAACAACCTCAGCTCCATACTGAAGAGACTGAACCCTTTTGGCCCGGGGGGCAGCTGCAGGAATGAATATCCTGATATTAAGCCCGGCAGCGGCGCCGATTCCCGCCATTGAAGATGCCGCATTACCGGTAGAAGCCACAACAACATCCTTTATTTTCTCCCTGACAGCAAAGGCGGCAACCAGAAAAGAGGCCCTGTCTTTCAAAGAGCCGGTTGGATTAAGGCTGTCATCCTTGATGTAGAGGTTTGAAAATCCTGTCTTTTTTCTGAGATTGAACGGTGCCCAGAGAGGTGTACCCCCAACAGGAATTGGTGGGAAATACTCCTTTTCCACAGGGAGTAAATCAAAGATATCAAAATCCTTGTCAAATTCCCCCTCGATACCAACCTCAAGAACTCCCCTGAGGGGTTCACAGGCCTCCTGCTTTTGAGAGCACCGGGGACAGACCATCAAATCCCTGCTGATATCATAGCTGCTGCCGCATTCTATGCAAACATAGTAATATTTCACTATAAGTTCCTTTATATACGATCCGCGCTTGCGCGCATCATAACTGTTATCGGATCATTGCAGGTACATATATGCGAAATCCGCGCTTGCGCGCATCATAGTGTGGTTATCGGATCATCATTGATTCCTATTTGATTTCATCCATGCGCTGCCATAAACGCCGGGCAGCCCGGCTTGCTTCTTCGTAAACCGGCTCTATGTCAAAAGGGAACTGTCTGTTTTCATAGACCGTGACTCCATTTACGATTACTGTTTTAACATCCCGTGAGGACAACCCGAAGGCGATATGCCCGGCAATATTTTCACCAACCAGCGGTGTGGGGCTCTGGTAATCATAAATTACAAGATCCGCTTTGTAATTTTTTTCTATCTTTCCAAAGCTCATGTTAAAATAGCGCTCCAGCAGGCTATTGCCGCTGTGCAGAAAATCAAGAAAATCTGAAGGCCAGTACTCCCCTCCCGAATCCCTGTGCTTGAAGAAAGCGAACTTCATCTCCTCAAACATATCACTCCCGATCCCATCCGTGCCCAGGGCGACATTGCGGAATGATGGAAGTTTTTCAGCATAACCGACCCCGTTGTTCATGTTGGATCGCGCGTTATGGACAAGGAAGCTGTCATACCTGTTCAACTTTTCGATATCGGAATCAGTGAGATGCACACCGTGGGCGCATATTGTTTTTTCGTTTAAAAGGCCACAGTCTTCCAGCCTCTCCGTAAGGTCCTTTCTATGAATGTGACGGGAATATAAAGGATCATAAAGGTCCTCTGCCAGATGTATATGAAGCCCGCAGCCCGTTTTATTAACCGCTTCTGCCAGCATGCCCAGGGCTTCTTCTCCAAGGGTAAAAGGAGCATGGGCCCCAACGGCAGCCTCAATAAGATTATCCGTAAGCCCTGATTTCCTCTCTCTTTCAATAGTTTCAGCAAAAGAAATATTTTCATCAATCCCGTCACTCATTCCTCTGTTCCCGTTCCTGTCAGTTACCTCGTAACACAAAATCCCTCGAAGACCGGCCTTCTCAAAAGCGCTTTTCAGAACTTTCAGAGAGCCTTTGATAAATGAAGGTGAGGCGTGATGATCTATCACCGACGTGGTGCCGGACCTGAGCGCTTCGATAGCGCCAATGAGACCGCTGTATAAAAGTATCTCTTCATCAATGGCCCTGTCCAGCTTCCACCATAGATTTTGTAAAATAGACACAAAATCTGTTGACGGTTTGATTTCAGCAAGTATTCCACGGGCCAGAACGGAATAAAAGTGGTTATGGCCGCAGACCAGCCCGGGACTGACCAGTTTACCTTCAAGGTCGACTGTACGTGTATCCTTCCGGGCCACGATGATATTCTTTCCCACATCGACAATTCTCGACCCATCGATTAAAATATCCATCCCATTTTTCACCGCGGCGGGCTGGAATTGAAGTATACAGGCATTTTTTAACAGTAGCATGCAGTCTCCTTGTACTTACACAATACTCAGCAAACCTTCATTAAATTCCTGAATCCCCTTATTGAAAAATCTATACCATCTTCCCGTACCAGACAAGGGATCGCTTTAATTTCATTGCGACATCGCAGCCTGAATTAAATAGCTGTGATCTCTCAAGACGGTGTTTATTAAAGCTCCAGCCTCACGCATGTTACCGGAACCATTACCTTTAAGAATTTGAGAGTCAGTAAAAAACAGTTCGCCGCTCCTGCCGGCATTCAACGATCGGAGGCTGCCGTTCAGCCTCAGGGTTACTGACCGGCTTCCGGCTGACCCTGTAACGACAAATCCATCATTTTCACTGTTCTCAAAGTCATCTTTCTGATTGAATAAAGTCAGCTTGTCCCTGTAGGGCAGACCGTCATAGGGGCAGAATGTGGCGCAGTTGCCGCATTCATTGCACAGCGCGTCAAGATGTATAATCTGCCAGGCGTCTTTAAAGCCCTCTTCCCTATCAACCATAATCGCCACGTTTGCCCTGTTCGGACAGACGTCCACGCACTTGTTACAGATAATATTGCACTCCAGGCATCGCCCGGCTTCGTTTTCAGCTATCAACTTATCATCTTCCTGTTTTTTAGGAAAAACAAGCCGTCCTTTTTTTGAAAAAATCTCTGATGCCTGCTTCATCCGGACCGGACCCTGTTCGAAATCCTCATCCTGCTCCTTCCTGATTAAATCCCGATCGAAGCCCTCATCCAGCCCCTTCCGTTCAAACCCCTGTTCGAAATCCTCATCCAGCATCTTCCAGCCTTTAATCTCCTTTCGGGCGATCGCTTCCGCGGCTTTCCGGGCATCGGCGATGGATTCCACAACCGTCGAGGGCCCTCGAAAAGCGTCGCCGCCTATAAAAACATTTTCTATATCAGTCTCAAGTGTTGCCGAATCTATATTCAGCAAGCCCCGTTTATTCAATTTCAACCCGCCTGCCGCGAGAATTCCCAAATCAGTATATTCTCCGATCGCGCTGATCACGGAATCAAAAGCCAGCTCTTCAATCTCATCAGTCGGCACCGGTCTTTTCCGTCCGCTTGAGTCAGAATCGCCTAAAGTCATTTTACGGCATTTCAGAATCCCGCTTTTTGAAAATGATTCAGGCAGCATCAGGGGCATGAACCTGACCCCCTCTTTCAGGGCGCTGTCAAACTCCTCCCTGTCCGCGGGCATCTCATCTTCGGTCCGGCGGTAAATAATCGTAACCTCCTCTACACCACCAAGCCTCAGGGCTGACCGGGCACTGTCCATGGCTGTATTTCCACCTCCCACAACCGCAACACTCCGGCCGGGGTCAAGAGTGCCTGGATCCGTATTGAAAGCCCTCAGGAAGTCCAGCGCGTCATAGACATTTTCGTTTTCCCCGGTTAATTGCAGTTTCCTGGAAACCTCAGCACCGGTCCCGATAAATACATATTTATAGCCTTCATCTTTGATTTCTCTGATAGAAAACTCTTCAGATACGTTAAACTGAAAATCCACACCCATTGCCCTGATAGCAGAAATATCTCTTTCAACAGCAGCAGCGGGAATTCTGAAATTAGGCATCACATGGGCGATCACACCGCCGGGAGAATCCTGTTTCTCAAACACGGTCACGCGGAATCCGGTTCTCGTAAGAAAATAAGAAGCCGCCAGTCCCGCGGGCCCCGCGCCTATAACAGCGATTTTTGTCCCAGGCTGTTTACCCGAGCCGCGGCTGATGGTGCTGTACGCATTTTCTCCATACAATGCAGCAATCCGTTTTACTTCCCTGATGCAAACCGGCCCTTCGTAGTCTAAACGGGTGCAGTTGTACATACACTGATGATCACATATGTATCCCGTTATATTTGGAAGGGGATTTTTTAGATAGATAAGCTCCAGAGCCCTGTCATACTTCCCGGCCCCGGCAAGCGTTATGTATTCCGGTATATCCTGCTGTATCGGGCACGCAAGAACACATGGCGCCGTATAGCAGTCGGTCAGAGGCAGTTTTTGTTCCACGCGAACCGTCTCTGTTCCCCTCCAGCCTTTCCTGTAACAATCCTTTTTTAAAGCCTCATCCGCTGCCCGGCCGAGCTTTTCCACATCAATGCGACTCGACTCGCCCCGCCCTTCAATTAGTGGTTCCAAAATACGGGCCATCTCTGCCATTCTCAGATACCCGCCCGGCTTTAACAGGTCAGTTACTACTGTGATCGGCCTGATCCCGGTATCAAAGATCCGGTCGATATTCATTTGAGAAACCCCTCCTGAAAAGGATACAGGGAGGGCGCCGTCGAACTCCCGCGACAGTTTGTAAGCCAGAGAAATTGTAAGCGGGAAGAGAGCGCGTCCCGACATGTACATCTCATCTCCCGGAAGGATACCGGGCGTGTTTACCGTCCCGAGAGTGTTTGAGAGCTTAATTCCAAAATGACGCCCGCATTCAGCGGCGAAACCCGAAAGCCTCTCGAGCATCCCTACCGCGTCGTCATACTGAAGGTCACCGGCAAATGCAGACTCTTTAAGCTCAATATAGTCGAAACCAAGAGCGTCAAGGATATCTCTGACTCTTTCGTACCCAAGGAGGGTGGGGTTCAATTTCACAAATGTATGAAGCCGTTTCTCCTCCATGAGGTATCTGCTGATCGCTTCAATTTCTTCAGGCGGACATCCATGCATAGTAGAGAGAGTCACAGACTCGACTATATGAGGTGAAATTCCGCTTAAAATACTATCAGACACTTGCACCTTCCCACCCATGCCCATAAATTCTGAAAAATCTGTACTTCTGATAAAGTGGGCCAGCTCCTCAAGATGCCTTTTAAACACACTTCGCCCTGAAGCGTCGTACAGGCCTGTAATAAACCTTTCCATTCCCTCTGTTTTGATCCCTTTCAGGTCGTAGCCCACGCTGGTGTTAAATACAAACGAGCGCCTACCGGTTGGGCGCATATTGAATAATGCCTCCATAAAATGGAGCAGTATCCATGCCTTTACATACTCGTCAAAAGCCTGTTCAAGGGAAAGCTCCTGAGACCACTCTGTATTATAGCCCTCATCCCTCGCGTCAATGCAGGGCTTCTCGAACTCCAGACTGTCAAGTTTCTGAACAGTCTTGAGCTCAAAAAAACGCCCCCCTACCAGATATGCGGCAGCTATGTTCTGGGCCAGCTGTGTGTGAGGCCCGGCCGCAGGTCCGACCGGGGTATCGCAGGTTTCATCGAATATTCTGATACTTTCATGGTTTTCTTTCCTGAAAAAGCAGGATTCCGGTATTCCGAAAACGCTCTGCTGATTCCGGTATTCCCCGCTTATCCAGTGCAGCATCTGCTCAAATGGAATCGGCCTCATCCTATCACCCATGATGTTATCCTGCATGATTTACAGTATCTTGCTGAAATATTCTTTCAATCTTGCTTAACATAATTTTTTTGAATAGACCGGGAACTTTACCTATCAGGTAATTTCATTTAGAATGGATGTGAGTCCCGCTTTCGCCTTTTATCGCCCTGACCAGGGAGCCGTGAGCAGTGATTATTGCCTCTTTCCCCCCATGTTCAAGAAAGTAGAGGACCGCTTTAATCTTGGGAAGCATGCTGCCCTGGGCAAAATGACCCTCGTCCATATACTTCCGGGCCTGCTCATCGTTTATTCTGTCCAGAGGTTTTTGATCAGCCTTTCCGAAATTGATAAAAACCTTTTCAACAGAAGTGGATATTATCAGCAGATCCGCTTTTAACCGGGAAGCCAGAAGACATGAGGCACTGTCTTTATCAATAACTGCATCCACTCCTTCATAATCACCGGATTCGTTTTGAAAAACAGGAATTCCTCCTCCACCTACTCCGATAACACAGAAGCCCTCCTTTACTAAAGTTTTTATTACCTCAAGTTCGATGATCTTTTTTGGTTCCGGAGATGCCACAACCCTCCTGTACCCCCTGCCGGAATCATACACAATATGCCAGTGTGGATGCTTTATTTTTATATCTTCGATCCTCTCTTCAGAGAAGAAGGACCCGATAGGCTTGGTTGGATTGGAAAAAGCCGGATCGTTTCTATCCACCTCAACCTGTGTCACAACAGTTACGGCCTGCCGTGATACACCCCTTATTTTAAACTCATTGTTTAAAGCCTGCTGAAGCTGATAACCTATTGCCCCCTGTGTGTCCGCGACACAGCTGACAAGAGGAACTATATGCATCCCGCTTATTTCATGGGCCAGTTCTGATCTTCTCAGAATAAAACCAACCTGAGGGCCGTTGCCGTGGGTAATTATAACATCATAACCCTCTTCAATGATATCAGCTATGTGCACCGCCGTTTCACATATCGCATTGTATTGATCTTTAACAGTCTTATGGTTCTCGTCTTTGATTAAGGAGTTTCCACCGATAGCAATTAGCGCAAGCTTTCCCATCTATTTTCCCCCATTGTCAGTGCCATGACCGCTTTCGCTGTGTGCAGCCTGTTTTCCGCTTCATCATAAACAATCGACCTGAGCCCATCGATAACTGAATCTTCAACCTCGTTGTTTCTGTCCGCGGGAAGCGCATGCATATACATTACATCCCTGTCAGCAAGTTTCATCATCTCCTCAGTGCATTTCCAGCTCTTATTTGATTCGAGCCGTTCGTCAATGACTTCATCGCTCTGATCCGTTACCCAGCTCCCCCAGTTCTTAGGTATTACTATGTGAGCCCCCCTGTAAGCCTCCTCCATATTGCGGGTGATAGTTAATTTCCCGCCGTGGGCCTCCGCGTTTGCCCTTGCCTGTTCTATAGCCCAGTCGGGCAGGTCGTATCCCGCCGGATAGGCCAGAGTCACATCCATACCGTATCTTGGAAAGAGCTGTGCCTGTGTGAGAGGGACCGATACTGGCTTCTTGTGGCTCGTCGCGTAGGCCCATATGATCGATACTTTTATGCCCTTTAAGCCGCCCGTCTTTTCACGTATCGTCATGAGATCCGCAATTCCCTGCATCGGATGGAAGAGATCACACTGTAAATTAAACACAGGCACTGCAGACCATTTTTCCATCTCCCGTAGGTATTTGTTCCCAACGTCCCAGCCGCAGTTTCGACAGGCTATGGCATGACCGTACCGTGACAGAATAACCGCGGTATCCTTGGCGACTTCCCCGTGGGCTATTTGCATTGTGCTTGTATCGAGAAAAATGCCGTGGCCTCCCAGCTGACCGATGCCAGCCTCCATGGAGTTTCTTGTTCTTGTTGACTGCTCAAAAAATATCAGGAACACCGTCTTATACGCGAGATAGGGCGTAGGAATCCCCATGGCAAACTTCTTTTTTAAATCCAGGGATACCTCAAGCAATGTATCAATTTCATCTTTTGTCCAATCCTGAAGCGAAATAAAATGCTTGCCTTTGAAAATGCTCTGCATATGATCTGTACCTCCTGCAGCTATAAGCTAAGCTTGCTGCTAAGCAGCACTCGAAGCTCTTGAAATTAACTTTTCTGTGTTACCGGCTTACAATCCTGCTTCTTTATTGAAATGTTCGATTTCTCTGTCAATCTCCGGCGCTAGATTCTGTATGTTTTTCCAGTAATTCCTGTCATACCACTGTTTGTTCAGTTCCTCCAGCTCTCTTCCCTGCTGTTCAATCCAGGTAAAATACTTCAAATTATGAATCCTCAGCTTCTCATAGTAAGATAATTCCAGCATGTTATCAATTTTCTGGTTTTCCAGGGCGTGATAATAAATCTTTGCGGCATCCTCTCTCATGAACTTTCCATAAGCCTCACGCATTTCCTTCTTTCTCGAATCATAGAGGTCCATGGAATCCGTCAAAATGGTTATCACGATATCGTCTTTATTTAATTCGAAGTATCTTGCAAACTTGATGGCTCCAAGAAGGTTGGCGATTCCCGAGATTCCCAGTAGATCAAATTTATTGACAACTTCTTCGGATACACCTCTTTCCACAAGAAAGTCTCTTCCAGCATTTTCATTAAACAGTCTTAAAATTGCCATACAATCAGCATCGTCTATCGCTATAACCATATCGGTATTCTTCACGTTATGGATCCAGGGGACATGTTTATCACCAATTCCCTCTATCCTGTGTCCGCCGAATCCATTTCTCAGAAGAGTCGGGCACTGAAGAGCTTCTGACGCGGCAATCTTACTTTCAGGATACAATTTTTTTAGAAAATCCCCGGCTGCTATTGTCCCTCCGGAACCTGTAGCGGAGACATATCCTTTAAAGGACTCACCCTCACTCATCTCAGCATCAAGTACTTCTTTAATCGCGTTCCCTGTTACTTCATAATGCCACAAATAATTCCCAAACTCTTCAAACTGGTTGAAAATTACAATATCATCTCCCCGCTCTTCTCTTAACTCTTTACATTTATCAAATATTTCTTTTACATTACTCTCACACCCGGGAGTCGCGATAACTTCTCCCGCGATGCTGTTCAGCCAGTTAAAACGTTCTCTGCTCATCTCCTCAGGCAAAATAGCGATGCTTTCACAGCTCAGAAGAGCGGAATTATAAGCTCCACCACGGCAGTAATTGCCTGTTGAAGGCCACACAGCTTTTTGATTTATGGAATCAAAATTCCCGCTTACCAGGGCTGGTGCCAGGCAGCCGTAGGTTGCCCCGACTTTATGCGAACCTGTCGGGAACCATTTTCCAACAAGAGCTATTATCCTCGTTTCTACGCCGGTTATCTCCGGCGGGAATTCCATGTAATTAACACCCCCGAAGTCACCCCCGGATTCTTTCGGTTCATTTTTCCATGTAATTCGAAAAAGATTGAGGGGATCAACATCCCAGAGGCCCACTCCTTTCAGCCGTTCTTTGATTTTATCCGGTATTGATCCGGGATCTTTCATTTGCGCGATTGTGGGCAAAATGATGTTTCTTTCGCGGCAGCGGGTTATGTTATTCTTTCTTGCATCTTCGTTCAGTTTTAAATTTATCACTAACTTCTCCAGGCCAAATTTCTATTCTTTCCGCATCCATCAACATTCATCCGGTTTACTCAACCGCGCCAAGAACCAATGCAAGCAGCGCCATCCGCAGTACGACGCCGTTAAAAGCCTCCTCCCAGTAACGTGCATGACGGGTGCTGTCCACATCCACAGGCAGCTCGTCCATACGCGGCAGCGAGTGTAGAATGATAGCGTCGCTCTTACCCTTATCCCTCATCAATTCCCTTGTCACCTGATAGTTTGAAGGTGTCTTCCCGACCGTTTCCCCCCTTTCATCACGGGCCTTCGTGTAATCCGGCTGGACCACCGGTTCCATATAGATCACATCCGCGTCAGCAATGGCATCTCTCACATGTTCCACTTCACGAAACCGCAGGTTCTGTGCCCGTAATTCCGCTTTCCAATCCTCTGTTGGTGACATATCAGGCGGCGATATGAGCGTGACCTCGCAGTCAAAATTAGTAAGCGCGTATCCGATCGAGTGCATTGTGCGCATACGCATATCCCCTATGCAGAGAAAGTGCAGCCCGTCGATCCGTCCCTTTTCCTTCAGTACGGTGTACAGGTCCGTGAGCACCTGGGTCGGATGTTCCCCCCAGCCGTCACCGCAGTTGATCACAGGAACACTGGACCATCTCGCCGCCTCAGCCGGCGCGCCCTGTTGAAAGTGACGCATTGCAATAACATCAGCGTAGTATTCCAGCATATGGACGGTATCTTTGATCGACTCCTGATAGAAATCACCCGCACGGGTCATTTTAGCATCGGAAAAACCCAGCACGTGACCGCCCAGGCGATGCATTGCGGCTTCAGTAGCCAGACGGGTCCGTGTACTAGGCTGATAGAAGGCTGTCAGCAGGGTTTTCTCTCTGAGCAGATCGGTGTTGCGCCGGTTTACGGCATGGTGCCGCAGCATATCACATACATCAAAAATACGGAAAAATTCCGCGCGTTCAAAATCCTTGAGTGAGAGGATATCCCTCCCTATAAAGCTCATCATATTTCACTTCTCCTCTTTATAAAATATTTAAATAACAAAATAAGAAAATAACCTTATCAATATCGATTAAAATTTATTTCTTGCCTACGGTTTTTACCTGATTTATTAGTCTACAGTAATAAATTC
>SDBS01002188.1_pt1 | contig 19649 bp, 17 predicted proteins | sample 2277091 | NCBI WGS metagenome assembly SDBS01 (sample SAMN10404972, study PRJNA504765) | marine sediment metagenome | isolation source: marine sediment core GS10_PC15, 163 cmbsf | place: Arctic Ocean: Southern Knipovich Ridge | collected 2010 | reverse complement strand
GTCAATACGTCCTGTACCGGGGCACCTTGTTCTGACATTGGCCTTAATGCCGGGCCGTGGGGGCGGAGGAGAGCGCCGGCGAATTCCATGTTGGTATTCTTGCAGATTGCCCTGGCATGGACAACGAGGGCGTCGAAGTTGTCCAGTTCCCAGAAGCCGCAGTTGGAGACTATCACCATTTTTCGTTGTTTGCCTTCACCGCGCCCGGGGTGGCGAATGTGGTCATCGCGGAGTTCGAAGAATGGCTGTGCACCGGGAATAATTCGGTCCAGGAGGTTCTTCATGGGGCCGGACATGCCGTCGACGTAGAGGGGGGTGGCGAGTACCCAGATGTCGGCTTCATTTAGCCTGGGGCGGACTATTTCCATGTCATCCTTCTGGAAGCACTCTCCGGGTGTCTTGAGCCAGCAGTTGAACTCGCCCTGGCAGGGTTTGATGTCGAGCTTCTTGGTGTAGAAGAGTTCAACGTCGGCGCCGGCTTCTCTGATGCCGTCAAGGAAGGGGTTGAGGATGACGGCGGTGTTGCCTTTTTCCATGCTGGGGCTGGAGTTGATGGCGATTGTTTTCATTTTGTGGCTCCTTTCGGGGATGAGTGTCTTATAGTTCCTATTGCAATTCCAGCAAGACCGTGGGGAAATCTATGTAGTAGGTTTTCCAAGATAATTGCCCCTGTGGGTCTCTATCCATTTTGATCCTGAAATCCATTTTGTCTCTAATCATAAGCTTCTTATCTCCTTCGTCTAGTTCAGTCGTATCACCTACTACCAGAGTTCCAGAAAACCACTTCCCTTCACCTTTGGGTGGGTAAAAGTCGAGTGCTTTGATTCCACGATAGTTGTAGTCATACTCCCCATTTGGATAGTTTCCTGTTACTGCAACCGTAGGTATTTCTCTGTACTCGATGATTTTATAATGGTCATGTTCCTTGGTGTGGAGCGCGAAAACAATAGGCTTATCTAGTTTACCCTTCGTTAGTCTGCCGTTTATGAGCTTCATCATCTCTTTCCATAACGAGCCTGGTATCTGTATTGCCCTGGTCATTTTAGTCTCCTCCTCATCTTAAGAAATTAATTCTCTAGCTCCACTCGCCGGCTTCGGTTGTCCAGACGCGGGCGAGTTCTTTATTGAGAAGGGCGTATTCGGGTTTTTCTAAACCCTCATCTTCCGCGAAGAGTTTTTCTGCTTCGTTGCGGGCGAGTTCCAGGAGGGCGATATCGGAGAGCTTAGCCATGCGGAGGTCGGGGAGGCCGCTCTGGCGGGTGCCGAAGAATTCGCCTGGACCACGCAGTTTAAGGTCTTCTTCAGCCAGCTGAAAGCCGTCCTGGACGCTCTCAATGATGTCGAGACGCTGGCGGGCTATTTCCGAGGGGTTCTGGGCAAGCAACATGCAGTAGCTCTGCTCCTGTCCGCGCCCGACGCGACCGCGAAACTGGTGCAGCTGGGAGAGACCAAAGCGGTCGGCGCTCTCGACCATCATCACCGTGGCGTTGGGGACGTCGATGCCGACCTCCACGACCGGTGTAGAAACCAGGATATTAAGCTCTCCGGAGCGGAAATGGCGCATGACGTCGTTCTTCTTGGCGGCGGAGAGACGACCGTGAAGCAGGCCCAGTTTCAGGTCGGGGAAGATATCTTGAGACAGACGTTCATATTCAGCCATAGCGGCTCTTGCCTGGATAGCTTCCGACTCTTCAATCAGGGGGCAGATGATGAATGCCTGGCGGCCACTGGCTACCTCACGGCGCACAAAGTTGTAGGCGCTATCTCTCTGAGTGGGCTTGAGCCATTTCGTCTTGATGGTCTGTCTTCCCGGGGGAAGCTCGTCGATGGCGGATAGATCGAGGTCGCCGTAGAGGGTCAGGGCCAGGGTGCGGGGGATGGGGGTGGCAGTCATGGCAAGCACGTGAGGGTTGAAGCCCTTCTGGCGTAATGCGGAGCGCTGGGCAACACCAAAGCGGTGCTGTTCATCGACGACAGCCAGGCCGAGGCTGTGGAATTCCACTTCCTTCTGAATCAGGGCGTGGGTGCCGATAACGATATCGATATCCCCATCCAGAATGCGCTGGTGAAGCTCCTGTTTTTTTACCTGGGGGACATCGCCGATGAGCAGTGCCACGGTAATGGGACGGTCGAGGAGCCCGGTGTAGCTGTGCAGGTAGTCTTCCTGCTCTTTCTGTTGACCGGTTGTGGAGAGGAGTTGACAGATGGTGCCAAAATGTTGCTCGGCGAGGATTTCAGTGGGTGCCATGAATGCTCCCTGGTAGCCGTTGGCGGTTGCCATGAGCAGGCCGGCGGTGGCGACCACCGTCTTGCCGCTACCGACCTCTCCCTGAAGTAAGCGAGACATGGGCTGTGATTTCTCAAGGTCGGATAGGAGTTCCTGGAGCACTTTGTTCTGGGCGGATGTCAATTCGAAGGGCAGGGATTTCAAAAAGGTGTCCAGTACCGATGTTTCGGTGCGGAACGGGTTACCGGGCTGGTCTTCCTGCCAGTGGCGCTTTTTGGTGAGCACGCCCAGCTGAAGGAGGAAAAGCTCGTCAAAGGCAAGGCGGGTCCTTGCCCTGTCCTTGATTGTGGCATCGTCGGGGTAGTGAGCCTGGGATATAGCCTCGGGTAGTTCCAGAAGCTGGCAGTTTTCCCTGACTTCTGGCGGCAGGAAATCTGCCACCTGACATGCCCACTCGTCGATGACTCCCTTCATCAGTTTTCTCACCTGTCGGGAGTATAATCCCCGAGTGAGAGGGTAGATGGGCACGAGGCGCCCGGTGTGATTCAGCTCCTTGTCCTCCATCGGTTCCCACTCCGGGGATTCGAAAACATGTCTTCCGTTGAATAGAGCCACCCGACCGCTAAGGACGATTCTGGTATTGGGCGTGAGTTGCCTGACAAGGTAGGGATTATTGAACCAGACTACCCTGACATTGCCGGTCTCATCGCCGACGATGGCCTCGGTGCTCCGTCTGCCGCCTGGTCTGATTTCCTGTGCCTGCCAGACATTGGCGATAATGGTCTCCTCGGTGCCTTCGGTAAGCTGGGAGACGGTCTTCCTCTGGCTGTAATCAAGGTGGCGGTTAGGGAAGAAGTAGAGCAGGTCCCGAATTGTCTTTACGTCTAGCTTACCGAATTTGGCTGCCAGGCTGGAGCTGATACCTTTGACGGTGGTGATAGGGGATTCGATGGACCGGCTGGTTGTGGTTGGCTGTCGTCTCGGTTTTGGCGCTGGTTTGCTGACAACCGGCGCTGGCCTGGCTTTGCTCTTTTTCTGTTCTCCGTGCTCCAGCTTATCGAGTAAGTCGAGGACACTGGTTACCCATTCTTTACGCTGCTTTTTGGTCAAGGAGGCATAGTTGGAATCATTGAGACGAAGTTTGCGGAAGCGGTTGGCGTGGCGAGGGGTGGTAATTGATTCCAGAGCAGGACCAGCCCAGTTGCGCAGAAACCTGTCCAGGCCGCCGATTACGGCTGAGTCCAGATAGCCCTTCTGGTGTTCAAGCTCAAGGATTTTACGTAGAGATTCACCGTTTACTGGCAAAACTTAACCTCCCAGTCTATGCCACCTTAGTCGAGAGGGGAAAGACAGCAGGGAAATCCTTCTATCAGCCTACTCGTCTTCGCCAATATTCTATTCAATATTAGCTATTCTTTATCTCCCATCACGGCGACCAACAGCAGACCGGGACCGGTGTGGGTGCCGATAACCGGAGTTGTCCTCGACCGATGGATACGCTCCCTGGGGAATATAGAACTGAGGCGCTCGACCAGTAGTTCGGCATCATCAGGACAGGCGGCATCTTCTACCGCAATATCCTCAATGTGAGAGTAACTCATGGCGAAATCGCACAAACGGTCAATAGCCTTAGTACGAGAGCGCGTTCTGCCGGCGGGCTCAACGACACCGTCTCTGAGGGTGATGATGGGATTTACATTTAGCATTGAACCCAGCAGAGCATAAGCCCGGCCGATACGCCCTCCTCTTTTCAGGTATTCCAGTGTGTCAAAGGCGGCAAGCATGCCGACGCGATTGATGTTGCGCCGGGTCAGTTCCAATAGTTCATCAAGGCTTGCCCCAGCTTGCGCTGCCCTGGCAGCGGCGATAGCGATGAAACCTTGCGCCATAACGGCCCATTGCGAATCAACTACCTCCACGCGGCATTTGCGCTTCATTAAATCTACGCTTTGCAGCGCGACCTCATGGGTGCCACTGAGCTTGGATGTGAGGGTAATGACCAGGATTTCATCCGTCTCTTCAGCCAGTTTGTCGTATGCCTCGGCGAAGGCTGCGGGTGATGGTACGGAAGTAACCGGCAGGATTTCGCTGTGCACCAGTCTTTCGTAGAACTGCTCGGTGGTCAGGTCAATGCCATCCCGGAAGACCTCCTCCCCGAAGCGGACATTTAAGGGAACGACGGTTATTCCCAGTTCTTTGACTACCTGAGGTGGCAGGTCAGCAACGCTATCTGTAACAACCCTGACCGGCATTGGCTACCGCCCTTCTGCCTCCAGGACAGTTACGGCGACGGCATTGGGACCGGCGTGTACTCCCAGCACCGGGCTGACTGTTGACCGGTAAATAATCTCTTTGGGATGAGATACACTGAGCCGCTCAACCAACTTATCAGCCTCGTCAGGCAGGGTAGTGTGTTCCACAGCCAGCAACTCAATATGAGGGAAGCTGGTCAGGAAGTCGTATAGATAATCCATGCCTGCTGCCTGGGAGCGAAACCTGGTTACCGGCGATATTTCTCCTTCCTTGATAGTGAGTATTTGCTTGATGGATAGTAGTGCGCCCAGCAGCCCCTTTGCCCTGCCAATACGTCCTCCTTTGGCCAGGTATTTCAGGGTATCAAAATAGATAATGAGATGTGACCGGTTCATAGCCTTGCGCACAAAATCAACCATCTCATCCAGGTTTTTCCCCTTCTGGGTTTCCCTGGCAGCGGCAATGACTATTAGCCCCATGCCCATAGCCACGCTTAGTGTGTCAATCACTTCAATTCGGCATTTCTTGTTGGTGGCCAATTCCCTGGCGTTCAGCGCTGATTCGTAGGTGCCACTGAGTTTAGAGGACAGGGTGATAACCAGAATTTCATCAGTGTCCTCGGCGAGTTTATTGTAGACATCAGCAAAGGTTGCGGGGGAAGGCTGAGTGGTAGTGGGCCAGACATCACCGTAAATCAGTCTACGGTAAAACTCGTCTGTGGTGATGGTAACCCGGTCAAGATAAGATTCCTGACCGAATAATACCGTCAGGGGTATGATGGTGAGTCCCAGCTCTTCAGCCAGGTCACTGGTGATGTCAGACAAGCTGTCGGTGACTATCTTTACTGTCATGGGTAAGGTCCTCCTTATTGTTATTCTGCGGAGACGATATAATTATAGTGAGGTTGTCCACCTTGAACCACCTCGACCTGAAGCTGAGGATACTGTTCACGAATGCTGGCATTGACCCGTTCGGCTTCAGCCAGCTCGGTATCAGCGCCATAGTAGATAGTGATTATTTCGGTTTTGTCTAAATCCAGTCTGGCCAGCGTATCATTAAGGACATCAGCAGGATTATTCCCTACTGCTACCAGCCCCCTGTCCAGAAAACCGATAGCCTGTTTCCTTTTGATCTTCAGTCCGTCAAGATGAGCTGAGCGTACAGCTCGTGTAATCTCGATTGACCTTACTGATTTTTTTGCCTGTCTCATGAGCCGGGCATTAGTTTCCAGGTCGGCCTCATAGTCAAAGGCCAAGAGGGCAGCCACACCCTCAGGGATTGTTTCCGTAGCCACTACTTCAATGTTCTTCTCGGTTAGAGATTTGACCTGTTCAGCGGCGGGTACTATGTTTTTGTTATTGGGCAGAATGATGACCTTGTCCGATGCTGTTTCTTCTGCGGCCTGGAGCAAATCTTTGGTGCTTGGGTTCATTGTCTGACCACCGGGGACAATGGCGGTTACTCCCAGGCTGTTGAAAACTTCAGCAAGCCCGTCGCCGGCGACGACGGCAATGGTGGCGATACCAACGGTTGGCGCTTTGTTTCTCTGCATTTCCTGCCAGTCCCGGTACTGCTCGTCCATATTGCGGATTGATATCTGGTGCAAAGTGCCCAAAGAGGTAGCGTAGCGGACGATATTGCCCGGTTCCAGAGTATGGATGTGAATCCTGACTATCGACTCATCACCAACTGCAATCAGTGACTCCCCTTTCTTGTCCAGCCTCTTTCGGATCTTAACCAGGTCAAGCTCCTCTCCCTTAAGCATAAACTCGGTGCAGTATCCAAAGGGTTCTTCATCGGCGGCTATCATCTCCAGGGGTCTGGACACCAGGGGTATACTGCTGGTAATCATCTGGGGTTTGCGGAACTGCATCTGCTCCGCCTCACCTCTCAGATAGTGCAGGGCGCCCTCCAGGATGGTATACAGACCTTGTCCACCGGCGTCCACCACTCCGGATTCCTTCAATATGGGAAGAAGGCTGGGAGTATTAGCTACCGACTCATTGGCGGCGTGAACTGTAGCCTCCATCACCGATACCGGGTCACTGTCGCCGTCAGCGGTCTGTTTCCGGGCGGCTGATGAGGCGTCTTTAATGACGGTAAGGATAGTTCCTTCCACAGGATTGCTTATTCCTTTATAAGCCATTGTTGCTGCCTGCTGCAGGGCGTTGGACAGGTCGATGCCAGAAAATGATTCCTTATCTGCCAGGTCTTGTGCCAGACCTCGCCAAATCTGTGACAGGATTACCCCGCTATTACCCCTGGCTCCCATTAGTGCTCCTTTGGCCAGAGCTTGGGCTACTGCCGAGGCGCTGTTGTCGGGGGCACGATAGGCTTCCTCTACGCTGGAGCGCATGGTAAGCAGCATGTTGGTTCCGGTATCACCATCAGGCACCGGGAAGACATTCAGGGCATCAATATCAGCAGCACTTTTCTCCAGCCAGGCAGTGGCCGCAGCAAACATCTCTCTTAACTCCTGCCCGGTGATAAGGTCATTTTGCTTCATTTTGTCCCCCCTCCCGGATTAATTACTGGGAACCGCTGAACAGGTTCTCTGGCAAGTATGCCCTCCGCCACTGCCAGCTTCAGCTTACTTATCCACGCTTGTTAAGTTTATCCGGCTGTGATAATATTAGTATAAATAAAATACTGTAAGTTGGCACAATAGTCAAGGAGAAAAAGCATTGAAGTGTGATTTATGTGGTAAGTCACCACAATTTGGTCATAATGTGAGTCACTCCAAACGACACACCAAGCGTCGCTGGTTGCCCAATATTCACCCGGTTACTGTTACCGTAGATGGCAAACAAGAACGTCTCAACCTTTGTACCAGGTGCTTACGCACGCAACATAAGGAGGCAAGGAAAGCACCGTCTAGCGCAGGCTAGCCCTTATCTTTTCGAGTGCCTCCTTTACAGTCAGACCTGTATCAAATACTGCTGCCCCGGCGACCAATACTCTGGCTCCGGCCTGCACCACCCCGGGGGCAATCCGGGCATTGATGCCGCCATCCACCTCAAGCTCAGCGGTCAGTTCTTTTTTATCCAACTCGTCTCGTAGAAGGGCTATTTTATCGAGCATGTCCTCAATGAAGGTCTGGCCACCGAAGCCGGGATTAACCGTCATGACCAGAACTAAATCAAGCTCAGGCAGGATTTCATCGAGTGAGGCGATTGGTGTACCCGGGTTGAGAGAGACCCCTGCCTTTGCCCCCGCCTCCTTGATTGTCTGCACCACGCGGTGAATGTGGGGGCAGGTTTCTATGTGGACGGTGATAATATCAGCGCCGGCATCGGCGAACTGGGTAATCTGGCGCTCCGGGGCTTCAATCATCAGGTGGACATCCAGCGGCAGGTCAGTCCAGGGGCGAATGGCAGCCACTACGGGAGCGCCGATGGTGATGCGGGGGACAAAGTGTCCATCCATAACGTCTATGTGGATGTAATCGGCCCCTGCCTTGGTGGCTTCAGCTACCTGCTCGCCAAGACGAGCAAAATCGGCGGAGAGGATTGAGGGAGCGATTTTGACCTGGGGTTGCTCGTGAGTTACCTGCTTAAACCTGCCAGGGAATTGTGCTTGAAGCTTATACCATGCAAAGTGATCTTTAATACTAGTAGGTACAAGATGAGCAAGTTCTTTGCCAGTCTGATATTTGGATTTATAGCTCTTACCTGTCTCTAGGTCTATTATTCTGACTCCCTGTCCCCGCTTTGTCCTGTGCTTCGGGAATAATACTCTCTTTTTATTTGGATTTGACCTTGGTGTTACCATTGTGAAATTTCCTTGCTTAGGTAGTAGTTTCTCTAATTACTTTCTTGGCGGTGGCTAGTGCTTCTGCCACCCTTTCGGGGGCAGTGCCACCGATGTTGTCCCTGGCGGCGAGGGACGACTCTACGGTGATTGAGTAAACGTCCTCAGTGAATAACGCGGAAAACCCCTGGTATTCACTGAAGCTAAGTTCGCGGAACGATTTGGCTTTTTCCGCGGCGTAACTCACCAGTCTGGCGACAATATCATGAGCGTTGCGGAAGGACTCGCCCTTTTTGACCAGATAATCGGCCAGGTCAGTAGCCAGGATATAGCCTTCAGTAGCTGCCTGAGCGGTGTTTTCCGGTTTAATGCGTAGAGTGTTGAGCATACCGGTGAATACTGCCAGGGTGGAGAGCAGTGTATCCACGGTATCAAAGAGACCCTCTTTATCATCCTGCATATCCCGGTTGTAGGATAGGGGGAGGGCTTTCATGGTGGTCAGCAGCGCCATCAGGTTGCCGTAGATGCGCCCGGTCTTACCGCGAGCCAGTTCGGCGACATCCGGATTTTTCTTTTGGGGCATGATGCTGCTGCCGGTGGCATAAGCCTCGTCAAGCTCAACGAAGGCGAACTCTACTGAAGACCAGAGGATAATCTCCTCGGCGAGTCGGGAGAGGTGCATGATACAAATGCCGGCGGCGGCTTGATATTCTATGATGAAATCCCTATCGGAGACTGCATCGATACTGTTCTGGCTTATCAGGCTGAAGCCAAGCTCGCGGGCGAGGAACTCGCGGTCAATCTGATAGGCGACGCCAGCCACCGCGCCGCTACCTAGGGGCATGACGTCGGTCCGCTTCAGGCAGTCGCTGAACCGGCCAGCATCCCGCTGGAGCATCTCAAAGTAGGCTAAGAAATGGTGGGCGAGTAACACCGGCTGTGCCCTTTGAAGGTGGGTATAGCCAGGGATGACGACGCTCTTATTGGCTTCGGCTAAAGTTAGCAGAGCCTGCTGAAGTCCTCTGATATCGGCAATGGTTTCCGAGATTGCGTCCCTGGTGAAGAGTCGTAAATCAAGGGCTATCTGGTCGTTGCGCGAGCGGGCGGTGTGCAGTTTGCCACCAACTTCTCCGACCTTCTCAATGAGCCTGGCTTCAATGTTCATGTGGACGTCTTCCAGTTCGGGCTTGAGCTTAAACTTGCCTTGTTCTATCTCTTCCTTGATAGAAGTCAGGCCGTTGATGATGGTATCGGCGTCTTTCTTGGGGATGATGCCCTGTTTTGCCAGCATTCTGGCGTGGGCAATGCTACCGGCGATGTCGTAGGGATACAAACGCCAGTCAAAGTGGACGGAGGCGGTGTAGGTCTCCGCCGACTTGTCGGCATCCTTTTGAAAACGACCTCGTATCAGACTCATGCTAGTCTTCCTCCGGTTGCTTCGGGGGCGGAATGCTGAGTGGTCCCTCCTTATCATCCAGTAGCTGCACCTGAGCCTGAGTTTTGACCGGTAAGCCCCAGAGGTGAATAAAGCCAACGGCGGCGCTCTGGTCAAACTGGTCGCCTTTGTCGTAGGTGGCGAGGCTGAGGTTGTAGAGCGATTTGGGTGACTTCCGCCCGACGACGGTGGAATGTCCTTTAAGGAGCTTCAACCGCACCGTACCGGTAACGTAGCGCTGTGAACTGAGTATATAGGTAGAGAGGTCTCGATTTAGCTGGCTAAACCAGAGACCGTTGTAGATAAGGTCGGCGCATTCAACAGCCACCTTCTGCTTGAAGCGCAGCTGGTCTTTGGATAGGGTCATTGCCTCCAGTGCCTGGTGTGCCTGTAAGAGGACGGTGGCTGCCGGTGCCTCATAGATTTCCCGCGATTTGATACCCACCAGACGGTTCTCTATGTGGTCGATTCGGCCGATGCCGTGGCTGCCGGCCAGTTCGTTTAACTGCTGAATCAGGCTGACGCCGTCCATTTCCTGACCGTCAATAGATACAGGGATACCTTGTTCAAAGTCGATTTCCAGGTACTGTGGTTTGTTCGGGGCCTTGTCTGGAGATGTGGTCCAGGTGAAGGCATCATCCGGCGGCTCGGTCCAGGGGTCTTCAAGGATACCGCACTCGATGCTCTTACTCCACAGGTTATCGTGGATAGAATAGGGGCTGGCAATGGTAATGGGAAGGGCGATATCATGTTTGCGGGCATAGGCGATGCTCTCTTCGCGGGTCATTCCCCATTCCCGGGCGGGGGCGATTATCTTGAGGTCAGGGGCGAGGGCGTTAATGGCAACATCAAACCTTACCTGGTCGTTTCCTTTACCGGTGCAGCCGTGAGCCACCGCGGTAGCACCCTCCGCCAGTGCAGCATCTACCATCAACTTTGCCATGAGGGGTCGGGATAGAGCCGTAGCCAGTGGGTACTGCCCTTCGTAGAGGGCGTTTGCCTGGAGAGCCGGGAAGACAAAATACTTAACGAACAGCTCTTTGGCGTCAATGACCTCTGCCTTGATGGCACCGACCTTGAGTGCCTTCTCCCGAACGGCGGTGAAATCCTTCTCGTTGCCGACATCAATGGTAACGGCAATAACATCCAGGTTGTACTCTTCCTGAATCCACTTGACGGCTACCGATGTATCCAGTCCGCCGCTGTAAGCGAGAACTACTTTATCTGTCATGTTGAATCTCCCTTTACAGTGGATAGTGCCTTGTCAAGAATGCCCAGTGCCTGGTCAACTTCTTTATTGCCGATGTTGAGCGGTGGTATGAGACGAATAGCGTTAGGTTTTAACTTGTTGACCAGCATACCATTCTCAAGGCAAGTATTCAACATATCCTGACCAATATCACGGTCAAACTCAATAGCCAGCAACAAACCACGACCTCGCACGTCGGTGATGAACGGGTATTTCTCCTTCAGGTCGTTCAGCCCTGCTATCAGGTACTGTCCTACCCTGGCGGCGTTATCGGCGATTCCATTGTCTATGACATATTTCAGTGTTGCATATGCGGCGGCACTGGTAACGGGATTACCGCCAAAGGTAGAGTTATGGTCTCCGAGGGCAAAAACTGCAGCTTTTTCCTTAGCCAGCAACGCCCCGATGGGTATACCACTGCCCAGACCCTTGGCCAGCGTCAGGATATCGGGTTCGATACCGTACAGTTCATAGCCGAAGAGCGTGCCCAGACGGCCTATCCCGGTCTGAATTTCGTCAAGGATAAGTAGAATGCCTTTCTGGTCGCACCAGGCCCGGACTTCAGCCAGATAGTCGTCGTCAGGGACATTAACGCCGCCCTCGCCCTGAATTGGCTCCAGCATTACGGCGCAGGTCTTATCTGTGGTCGCCGCCTTTATCGCCTCAATATCGTTATTGGCTACGTTGACAAAACCGACCGGCAGCGGAACATACGGCTCATGCATCTTCGACTGGCCGCTCGCTGCCGTCATGGCCAGGGAACGTCCGTGGAAGGAGTTCATAGTCGTAATCACCTCGTAGGCGCCGTTCAATTCGAGATGACCGTAGCGCCGGGCGAGCTTTACCGCGCCTTCATTTGCCTCCAATCCGCTATTGCCGATAAAAACCCTATCGAGACAGCTATTTTCCACCAGAAGCTCGGCCAGGCGAATCTGGGGAACGGTATAGTACCAGTTGGAAGTCTGCATGAGAGTACGCGCCTGTTCAGCAACGGCATCAGCAACCACCGGGTGACAGTGCCCCAGGCAGTTGACCGCCAGGCCGCCGACGAAGTCCAGGTACTCCTTGCCTTTATCGTCCCAGATACGCGCCCCCTCTCCCTTCACCAGGGTCACCGGGATGCGTACTATTGTCTGCATATAGTATTTGCTTTCAAGTTCCTGCCAATCAGTCATTTTTAGACTCCTTCTATGGTTGTGCCGACATTGCCTTCCTCAATCTCCTTGAGGAGGGCGTGGGGTGTTTTGCCGCCAATAATTGAGGCGGTTTGAGTGGTGGATAGAGCCCTGAGGCAAGCTCTAAGCTTGGGAATCATTCCCCCGGAAGCCACGCCTGAAGACAGCAATTCCTCAGCTTCAGCCGGGGAGAGGTGGGGGATGAGATTATCCTGTTTATCATGAATGCCATCGACATCGGTGAGGAAGATAAGCCTTTCAGCGGCGACTGCCGCGGCAATTTCACCGGCGACGGTATCACCATTCACATTCAGTATCTGCGGTTCATCATCTGATTTGCCAAAAGAATGAATACTCAATGGAGCGACTACCGGAATGGAGCCTGTGTTTAATAGGGTCTCGAGGATGTCGGTGTTCACCCTGGTGACAGTGCCCACGTAACCCATCTCTTTTTCCCTGAGTTTTGCCTCAAGCAAATTGCCGTCCACACCGCTGATGCCAACTGCTTTACCACCGCCGGTGTTAATAAGAGCCACGATTTCTTTATTCGCCAGGCCGGCGAGCACGGAGATAACGACTCGGAGCGTGGGGCGGTCAGTCACCCTTTCACCATTGATGAATTGAGTAGGAACCTGCTGTTTGTTGAGCCATTCAGTTATCAGGTTGCCGCCGCCGTGCACGATAATCAGTGGTTTGTCGCGACGCTGAAGTTCAACGATATCTTCAACATCGCCGACATCCAGGACAGTAGGCTGAAGACGGCCGAAGTGACTACCGCCTATCTTGACTATGGTTACTTTGTTCAGTCCGGTCTTCATTGTCTTTCCCTGATGAATAACCTGTCAGGTTGTGTACTGACTGTTGATGGTTACATATTCCTCGGAGAGGTCGCAACCCCAGGCAGTGGCCGAAGCCGTGCCCAGATTGAGGTTGACGGTTATCGGCACTTCGCCTTTCTTTAATACTTGGACTACGTCCTGTTTCTTGAAGGGCAGGGGTGTGCCTTCCTTGACCACGGGAATGTCTCCGATGGAGAGGTCGATTTTTGATTCCGTTACCTCGGCGCCGCTGCGACCTACCGCGGCCAGAACTCGTCCCCAGTTGGGGTCATTGCCGTACACCGCCGACTTTACCAGCGGTGAGCTGACCACAATGCGGGCGGCCAGCCTGGCTTCGGCGGTGTTGACTGCGCCACTAACGGTGACTTCAATGAGCTTGGTAGCCCCTTCGCCATCGCGGGCAATGGATTTAGCCAGATGGATGCAGACCCGGTCGAGGGCTTGCTGAAAGATAGCGGCGTATTCGTTACCCGGTGCGATGGGCTTATTCTTCGCCCTTCCGTTAGCCATTAGCAGCACGGTATCACTGGGGCTGGTATCTCCATCCACCGAAATCATGTTGAAGGATACGTCTGCTGCCTGCTGTAGTGCCGACTTCAGGAAGTCCAGGTCTACGGCGGCATCGGTAGTTAGAAAACAGAGCATGGTCGCCAGGTCGGGGTGTATCATTCCTGAGCCCTTGGCGACGCCACCAATAGTGAACTCAATGTCGTCAGTTTTGACAGCTATCGCTATTTCTTTGGGACAGGTGTCAGTAGTCATGATGGCTTCTGCCAGTTGATGACCGCCATCACCAGAGAGGGTAATCTGATTAATGCCGGCTTCTATTGATTGCATAGGCAGTGGCTGACCGATTACGCCGGTGCTGGCGACGAGGATATCCTCGGGTTCGGCGCCGATAGCCTTTGCGGTAAGGGCGGTCATTTGAGCGGCATCGGTGAGGCCCTGCTGACCGGTGCTGGCGTTGGCACAACCGCTATTGATTACTACAGCCACAGCCCTGCCATTTTTCAGTCGTTCCTGGGACAATACGACGGGTGCCGACCTGATTTTGTTGGAGGTGAACAGACCGGTAGCGACGCATGGCTCTTCGGAGAAGAGAATGCCAAGGTCCAGGGCATCATCGGTCTTTTTCTTTATCCCGGCACAGGTAGCTCCGGCACAGAAGCCCAGGGGGGAGGTGACAGTACCCCCGGGAATAGCTTCAATTTTGGCGTCCATAGTAGTTAAACTATAGCACAGTCAATATGGGTAGGCAATGAGATTGCTCTATCTACCTCACCCCCTTAATCCCCCTCTGCTTCAAGGGATAGGGGGGGATGTAAGAAAGAGGTCCTGTAAACACAATATTACTTACCGGCTCTTCGCTCTCACCCAACGGCAAGCCAATTCTCACTTCAACATCAGCAGGTTCAGGTTGACGTTTCTGCAATTCCTCCATATCACGATTACCGCGAAAATAACTTATTGTTACTTCAGGGCTGGGTAAGCGAAGTTTCGCATCACCTGGTTCAGTATGCCGGACAACACGGATGTCGCCAAGTCCTTGACTGAGTATATGTAAGTATCCCGATTTCCTGGCATGACTAACCAGTTCACTTGGACAGGTCATAGGACTACAGCACAGGGCTAGCAGGTCTTCAATGGTCTGCTAGCCTTTGCCCTGCAAAAACCTCAATGTCCTGTCCGAAATCGTAACTACATTTCGCAAATACAAGTGTTCCTTCTTACGGATATTGACAAACCCCCAGTAGAGGAATAAACTCAGGTCTTAGTACGTAAGATAACTTCAACATGACCTTCTTCCGACTGACAATAGAAGGCAATGGATACGAAGCAAGGCAGGATTTACTCAATAGACGATTGAGCTGATTGGCAGAAGGTATCCTTCCTGAGGAAGGACAAACCAGAGAAAGGATGAGCAAGATGAGCGATAACGGAGTCGTAATCCACACCGAGGGACTGACCAAGTACTACGGTAAGAATCGTGGCATAATTGACGTCAGCCTTGATGTCAGGCGGGGTGAGGTCTTTGGCTACCTGGGGCCGAACGGGGCTGGTAAGACAACCACCATCCGCATCATGCTCAACTTCATTCGTCCCACCCGGGGTCGGGCGACGATTTTTGGTTTTGATGTGCGACGAGAGAGTATTGAGACCAGGAGACGTATCGGCTACCTTCCCGGCGAGATGGAACTCTACGACAACCTGACCGGCGAGGAGTTTCTGCAATACAACGGGCACCTGAGAAGTGAGGTGGAGTGGGAGCACGTGAAGCAACTGGCGCAGAGGATGGAATCTGACCTCTCACAGCGTATCGGAATACTATCACACGGCAACAAGCAGAAAATAGGGCTGATACAAGCCTTCATGCACCGGCCACAGTTGCTAATCCTTGATGAGCCGACCCTCGGCCTGGACCCATTGATGCAGCAGGAGTTTTACAAACTTATCGCCGAAGTCAAGGCCGAAGGCAGAACGGTCTTCATCTCTTCCCATATTATGCCCGAGGTGGAGAGAGTTTGTGACCGGGTCGCTATCATCCGGGAAGGAAAGCTGATTACTGTTGAAGATGTGGACGCATTGAAGGCACGCGCCCTGCGCCACCTTGAGGTACGCTTTGCGGTACCGGTACCTCTGGAGAAGTTTACCGACATTGACGGTCTGCAGGACGTAATCGTAGAGAACGACACATTGAGATGCACCGTAACGGGGACACTGGATGCCTTCGTGAAGACAGCGGCGCAGTTTGAGGTTATCAACCTGATAAGCCAGGAACCGAGCCTGGAGGAGATATTCCTGACTTACTACAGCGGGGGTGAAAACGATGCTCAGTAATATATTACTCAAGACCCTTCGCGACAAACGTCGCTCCATGCTCTTCTGGGGGATAGGACTGGTGACGCTGGCTATTACTATCATGATGTTCTTACCAACTATCACCGCTGAATCAGAGGCAATTGAGAGCTACCTGGACATTCTTCCTGAAGGATTGATGGCAGCTTTTGGCGGAGATATCGCGAATATCGCCACGCCTGAAGGATTTCTCAACGCTGAGCTCTTCTTTATGATGACTCCGATTCTTTTCCTGGTCTTCGCAATTGGTTTTGGAGCCGGTGCCATCGCCGGTGAAGAAGAACAGGACACGCTGGACCTGTTGCTTGCCAACCCACTGTCCCGCCGAAGGGTGGTACTGGAGAAATTCGGGGCACTGTCAATCGGGGTAATTCTACTGGCAATTATTTTTTGGGTGGGGCTGGCAGTGGGTATGGCAATTATTGATGAATATGTCAATCTGCTTAATGTAGCAGCAGCCTGCTTCAGTGCGGCACTACTGGGAATGACCTTCGGCACGCTGTCTCTGGCCATCGGCTGTGCGACAGGTAAGCGCAATCTGGCAATGGCGGGGACTGGTGGGCTGGCAGTGGTAACTTATTTTCTGAATGCCCTGGCACCGGTGATTGATTTCCTGGAGCCCTTTCGTGGCGTGTCGCCTTTTTACTACTACATTGGGGGCGACCCGCTATACAACGGGCTTAATGCCGGGCATGCTGGTGTGCTTATCGGACTGACGGCCGTCTTCCTGGTGGCGGCACTGCTGTTCTTTGAACGCCGTGACCTGGCAGTGTAAGTGGGCTATACTCTCATCAAGACCGCCAAATCTCCAGTACACTGCCCACCTCCCCACCATATTGCAGGGGCTGAACACCTTATACAGAAAGTGCCCTGCCCCCACAAAGGATACTACTTCCTAAGTTAGAGTTACCGATATTATAGCCTCAGGAGCAGGCGGGCGGTTACTCAGGGCAATAATGTGACGAAATTGCATAATGTCTCACGTTGTAGATTAGCTTGAGGGGTTAACCCGAAGAAAGAGAAAGGCTGGATTTTCCGTTCACTGGGGATATCCAGCCTTTCAGTTAAGCGTTGACGAAGCTGAAGATTCAGCTTTTTCCGATTCGGAACATTTTTGTCCCACACGTGGGACATATACCTTGAGTTGCCGGCCTGCCATTCTTCATGGTTATGGCCCTGGCATCCTTCATTTCCTTTTTAGTACGGCACTTCATACAATATGCTTGCATCTTCTTACCTCCTTTTTGCCTGCGGAATCAACCATCTATTTTTACACTCACCGCCCTGGATCCTTTAGGCCCCTCTTCCAAGTCGAACTCGACACTGGTACCTTCTTCCAGAGCATCAAAATCTTCCGAAGCTAAAGCGGACCGGTGGAAGAAAACTTCCTTGTCATCTTCAGCGGTTATGAAACCGAAACCTCGTTCACGGATGAGCCTCTTTATCTTCCCTTTCAAGCACTGCACCTCCTTTCTTTTTGAATGCGATATATATGAACGATAACTCGTCTTCCTGAAAATGTCAATAGCCTGCTCAGGTGACTGAAGTCATTTCTGTTCAATCTAGCCTGGCAGCATGCTAGCAGTATTTACCAGTAGTAACTCTCATGCTCTTATATAACAGAAGCTCGCTCTGTCACCCATTTTCGGGTCTGCGCTAATATTTACACCTTAAGAACCCAATCCACCAATCACACTTTATGACGTTTTGTGCAACTTGGCACAGCCAGCAATCTCAAACTACAGATGTTGCGGTACAAAAAGAGCGACTGGGATGCGTTCTGGTCAACTCAAGCAAGCCAGGAGTTTTCCCTCAACAAATTAACAAAACCAGCCCCTCAGTCTGCTTGATGGTCGGATGTGAATGGTGGTACAATAACCAGGAGCGAAGACTAAGAAGGGACGGAGGTCGGCTCATTGTCTATTCAAATGGGAAATCTCAGCTCATGGAAAAAGGTCCTGTTGGTGGCGATAGCAACCTTTGCCCTTATTTTTTCGGGCTGCGGCAGGAGCGAGGAATCCACTATCCCGACAGAAACTGAAGCCCTCATCGACGACATCGTCCAGGAGCTCATGCAGGATGCCTCCACGGAGCAGGAGGAGATCCTAGACGAAGAGGCAGAAGCGGCTTTGCTGGGCACAGAGGATGTGTTACCCCGAGATATAGGAGAATTGGCCGATGAGAGGTAAGCACAGTAAACGGGTACTCCCACCCCGCCTGACATGGGCTTTTGCGCTGTTAGCGGCTTTACTTCTGATGACCCAATCAGTATCGGTCCACGCCCAGGGCCCCGTAGAGGGTGAAGAGTTCCGCGAAAAGCTCTCGACTGACTATGACAACTTCCTAGCAGACTACGATACGCGTGTCGAGGCTATGCTGCAGGAGAGAGTTGCCCGCCTACAGGAACGGGCGGCGCGCAAGGCCGAAATGGACGCCAGCCGGGCAGAGAGAGAGTCGGAATCGAAGAGGAAGCTGGCTGAGCGAATGGCCACCTTGAGCGAGAAAGCCACGACGCCTGCCCAGGTAGCAGCCATCACAGCCTTCACCGCCACAGTAGAGACAGCCGTAGCAACCCGCACCGGAGCCATCGACGCCGCGGTCAGCGCATTCCGGACCAGCGCCGATGAGGCGGGCAGTTCCGTGGCGGCTCAGGCCGACGCGGCCAGTGACAGGTTCAGGACTGCTGTCAGCGCAGCCTTCGCCGGAGCCCTGGCTGCCTGTGACGCCGGTGGCTCTCCCGGGGACATAGGCCCGGCCTTAAAGACGAACATCGAAGCGGCTAAGGAGGAGTTCCAGGCGGCCCGCGATGCACTACCCGATGTTAAAGCGATGGTAGAAGAGTCACTGCGACCAATCCTGGAGAGCGCCATCGACCAAGCGATTGCGGAATTCAAGGCCACTGTCGAGGCTGCGGCGGAGGAGCTGAAGGCGGCCTTCGGCCCCAGCTAGGTCTCCGCCCTCCGCGAGAAGTTGCCGGTGTATTTGCCCCAGGACAAACCGACGAGATGAATTGAGAGAAGGTAGTTTCGCGCATGACCAGCCTCATTGGGGGTCATACAAGAAGGTTAGCCACTTATGACCGGGGGCTGGAATATATTTATTACGGTGGCTCTCATTCATCCATAGATAATCTACCCTGCGCCCCATTGGTCACAAACCCAACAATCATAGTACTCTGTTAGCTGATTGCACAAGATAGCGAATTGTTCATCCACATAACCGGAGTTAACACGCTTCCATATACGAATTGTGGTAAAATTTAATCGGCTGAGCAAATCTGTTGTTCCGAGCGACCATATGGCAAACGAAAGCGAAGATGAACTAATTGAGACGCTATGGCTTAGGGTTGAGCCAGGTATCAAGAAATTGATGCCGAAAGCTACCCAGATAGACTTGTTCAGTACAAAAGTAATGGTAAAGCGTGCCCTGAAGCACGTCGTGGTAAGGCGAGAGTCGTCTTCTTTGGACGTGGTCGATAAATACATCGCTGCCGGTATTATCCCCTATAGTAGAGATTCATTAGGAGGAGAATATGAAAGTCGCCATTTATGCCAGGGTATCATCTTGACAGTCAGGACACCGACCTGTCTATATCTGCTTAGTTAAGAGCACTAAGGGAATACGCAGCAAAGCAAGGACACAACATCGTTCGAGAGTTTGTGGATGAAGCGGAAAGTGGTCGCACTGCATCTAGACCTGAGTTTAGAGAAATGATAGCCCTTGCCAAAACACAGCACCCTCCTTTTGAAGCCATACTAGTCTGGAAGCTGAACCGCTTCTCCAAGAGCCGCGTTGATTCCATCACTTACAAAACACTGCTGAGGAGCAAGGGCAGCCAAGTACATTCTAATAACGCGCCACTGGC
>SDBS01002187.1_pt1 | contig 19652 bp, 24 predicted proteins | sample 2277091 | NCBI WGS metagenome assembly SDBS01 (sample SAMN10404972, study PRJNA504765) | marine sediment metagenome | isolation source: marine sediment core GS10_PC15, 163 cmbsf | place: Arctic Ocean: Southern Knipovich Ridge | collected 2010 | reverse complement strand
CTCCGGGACCAGCGATGCCGTTTGCAACGACCCGACCGGGACGATCTGAAAACTGTCGATAACCGATTGCAAAACGAGGTGATGGCCGTCGATCACTAAAAATATCAACATCAGAATAATGAACTTGAACTGCCCCAGCAGACTGACATTGCGCTGGGTTTGGGGATCGATCACGTTGACAATGGCAAAACCCATTTGCATCCCGGCCGCTTGCCCCGCCGAACGGATGCCGATAAACAGGATCGCATAAGCAAAACCGATGATGCCGCCGGTGACTATTTCGCGGAGAGCCAGACCCAGCAAGTCGACGAGGTTGCCGGCCACCGAAAAACCCTCGGCCGGGATCAACGGCGCCACTAACCAGGCGAAGACCAGGGAAACAGCCACCCGCATGCGCCGCGGAATCCGCGAATGCCCCCAAAAGGGAGCGGTTACGAAAAACCCGGCCAGGCGGAACAAGACCAGGAGGAAAAGTTCCAGTTTGTCGGCGGTTACGTCCCATAGCTCCAGCATGACCAATCGTCACTTCCGGGTATATTTCCCCTCTTTCGTCAAGGGCTTTAGCAAGCCCGTTGCCGGAGGACGAAGAGTTTTATATGTGACTGGAATACAGCGAGTTAGCGAGATGTCCGAGCAACCATCCCCGGAGTGGACGGGAAATTATTTCCGGCTCCGGATGTTGCCCGGGGGGGAAGAATATTCCCCCTGCCTGTGACCAGTAAGATTCCACGCCATCGCCACCTACGTGAGCGCGGGTATGCTGTTTATCAGATTGGCGGTGAATGTGACCAGCCGGTTGATGATCCAGGGCAGGAAAAGCAGCAGGGCTGCCGCCACCGCCAGGATCTTGGGAATAAAGGTCAACGTCATCTCTTGTACCTGAGTAACCGCCTGCATAATCGAGATGGTTACTCCGGTGATCAGCCCCAGGATCAACATCGGCGCGGCGACGCTCAAGGTCACAAAAATGGCTTCGCGGCCCAGCGCTAATACCCATTCGGAAGTCATGCGGTCTTTCCCCTTAACGATAATTATAATCCCGGCGGACCGGTCAGTGGAACGACTCCACCAGCGCTCGTACCACCAGGTACCACCCATCGACCAAAACGAACATCAGGAGTTTAAACGGCATGGCGACCATAATCGGCGGCAACATCAACATCCCCATCGACATCAACACCGAAGCCACCACCATGTCGATTATTAAAAATGGGATAAACAAAACGAACCCTATTTGAAAAGCCATCCGCAATTCCGAAATTACAAACGCCGGCAGAATAACCCGCAAGGGCAACTCGGAGAAGTTCTGCGGCTTGGGTAACCCGGATAGTTTGACAAACAATCCCAGGTCCTTTTCCCGAACCTGCTTGAGCATAAATTGCTGGATCGGCTTTAAGCCGTCGGAAAGGGCCTCTTCCTTGGATTTGACACCGTCCATATATGGTTTGACCCCGTCCTGGTATGTCTTCTCGGCGGTGGGGGCCATGATAAAAAAAGTGAGAATCAATGACAGGCCGATTATTAACTGCGGCGGTGGGGTCTGCTGGTGTCCCAGAGCGTTTTTCAAAAACGAGAGGGAAACCACAATCCGGGTGAACGAGGTCATCATGATCACTATCGACGGCGCCAGAGACAGGACCGTCAACATCAGGACTATCTGCAGGGTGACCGACAGGTCGGACGGCGACTCCGACGGTTCGATACCCAGGGAGATTTTGGGCAATCCCTGACCCTGCGCCCCGGCGGCAAAACTCACCAATAATATCACCGCAAAAAGTAGAATTCGCGTCCTATGCCCCATAACCTGCCTGCCCGGTATTATGATGTCTCGGCGGGAACTCCGGTTGACAAAGCGCCGGCCGGCAATTCGGTGCGCGCCCGGCTGAATACTTGTTGCATCCGCCCTTTCGCCTCAGTCAGGGTATTCTTGAACCCGTGCTGCTCGGCCGCTTCCGGATGGAAACTGTTTTTCTCCTCGGGAGAGAGTTCGGTCAGGAAATTGATCCCGTGCTCGGTGACCCCCAACAGAATTATCCGTTCCCCTACCGCGACAACATCCAGTGATCGCTTTGGCGCCAGTTGCACGCGGTCGAGGACGCGGATGGGTCGCTCTTTCAGTTTCCCCGGCCAACGCCTGGTTATCAACCGCCGGAGTATCCAGACAGTACCAAGAATCACCGCGATGACCACACCCAGGGTCAGAACCAGGCGAAAAACCATTGACCCGATTGAATCCGTATCCATCACCTGCAACCCGGCAACTGATGTGCTATCACCCAGTCCCGCACAGGCGGTCAACGACGGTATCGCAACCATCAATATTATGAAAATCAGCGTTGCAAGTCGCATCCAGCCCTCCCCTGGCATAATGCTAGAGACTCTTTATTCGTTCCTGTGGAGATACCAATGTGGTAATCCGGATACCGAAATTCTCATCGACGACCACAACCTCTCCCTGGGCAATGATTTTATTGTTGACCAGCAGATCGACCGGTTCCCCGGCCAGTTTGTCCAATTCCACGACCGAGCCGCCGCCTAGGGCGAGGATATCGGCAATGGCCAGCATTGTGCGGCCCAATTCAATCGACACCGGCAGTTTGACGTCCATCAAAAGGTCAAAGCTGCGCCCTTCACCGGTACTCTGGGTATCGCCCAATTGGGAAAATTCCGCCGATTGTGCGATTACCGAGTCCGCCCCGGGTTGCGGGAAATCCATGCTTGGTTCTTTTATGTCTCCGACGGCCGGTTTGTCCCGGCTTTCGGCGGCCTCGGCCTCGGCCATCTGGGCCAACATTTGTTCTTCGGCCAGGCGGTCGGCCTCGGAGGGCGCTCCCGCCGATACCTCACCGTCACCGGCGTCCGATTCAGCGGCAGCCATTTGGGCCAACATTTGTTCTTCGGCCAGACGATCGGCCTCGGAGGGTGATGCTTCGGCCCCATCGGCGGCTGGTTCGGCTTCAGCGTCCGGTTGTGCGGCATCATCGGCCGACTCAGCGGCCTCGGCGGGGGGGGATTCCCCCTCCGGGCCTTGATCCGCTACGGCATCCGGCGCCTCTTCCGGAGCCGGCGTCTCCTCAGGAGCAGCTTCTTCAGCGTCGGACGGCTGACTTGGGATCTCGGGATCTTCGGGCATCAGTCGTTCCTCGATTGAGTGCGTTCAATTCTCATTACATACCTTCATGTACCGACGCGGTGATCTCAAACCCGCGTTTCTTCCCGACCAGGCCCGGCCGGGCGAAAAACTTCGGGGCACCTTCCACCAGGATAGTCACCTGTTCATTGACCGACTTTTCCAGCGAAATGACATCACCGATCTTGACATCTAAAAACTCACGAATGGTAATTTCCAGGTTTCCCAGGACCGACGACACCGTCGCGTTCACCTGCGAGAGATTTAAAACATTGGTGTCCCGGTCTTCGTCGGTTATCTTTTTGGCGGCGGCGTCAATCCATGATTGTCCTGATAATTTTCCCGCGATCGGTTCCAGGGTGACAAAGGGGTAACAAATAGTCAGGATCCCCGAGGCGGAGAGCATTTTTATCTGAAACGTAATCACGATCACCGTTTCGCCCGGCGGTACGATCTGGATGAACTGCGGGTTGGTTTCAAAGCCGGTGCTGGCGATCTTCACTTCGATGATGCGTTTCCAGGCCTTGCCTAGCTCCTGCATCACGCGGTTGGAAACCCGCTCCATGACCGCCCGCTCGATACCGGTGAGTTCGCGCTCGGTTTCGATCGCCTTACCCGTCCCACCGAACATCCGCTCGACAAAGCCGAAGGTCAGCACCGGATTGAAATCCATGATGCACTTGCCGTCCATCGGGGCCATGGTAAACGTATAGCTGCACGACGGCGAGACCAGGGACATGATGAATTCGGAATAGGTAATCTGGTCGACCGACATCAGTTCGATATCCACTACCGCACGAAAGATCCCCGACATGATCGATCCCAAGTGCCCCGCGAAATTATCGTGAATGTTTTCCAGCGTGCGAATCTGGTCCTTCGACACCCGGTTGGGGTGCTTGAAGTCGTAGGCAACGATCGATTTTATCTCGGGAAGACCCTCGACTTTCTCGTCGGTCTCCTCCCCCGCCGATACGGTTGTCAATAGGGCATCAATTTCGTCTTGTGAGAGAATCTGCGCCACGGGGTTATCCTATTGCAATACGTAATCCACGAAATACACGGCCGATACTTTCTGCGGCCCCAGCAACTTGTTTATGCGGTTGGCGATCTCCTCGCGCATCATTTCGCGGTCGGCGGCGTTGGTTAATTGCTCCACGGTCCGCGAGGAAAGGATGGTGATCAACAGGTCACGGACCGGCATCTTTTGTTCCTCGAGCTGTAGTACCGTTTCATGATCGGCCACCTCCAGCCCGATGCTGGCCGAGAGGAACCTTGTTCCGGAGGTCCCGGTGGGGTTGACCAACAACTCCTCCACCATAAAGATCTCCCCTTTGACGTTCTCTTCCGGCTCATCAGAGGGTTCTTCCGCCGCTTCCTGTTCTGTCGCGGGATGTTGGGGCGCCAAGAACTTGCTGACCACCATGAACGCCGCCCCGGCCATCACCAACACGACCACCACCAGAATTATGATCGTTTTCATCGCTTATACCCGTTGCTCCAAATTCGACTTGCCACACCCGGGTACCGCCCTCGAATCGCACATCCGGCGGAAAGCAGCGACCTTGTCGATTACTTGTTCTTCCGATTCACGGACAATAATTTTCTTCCCGGTCGTCAAACTAACCAGGGTATCCGGCATGATTTCGACAAACTCAATCAAGTCGGAGTTGATCACAATCACCCGGCCGTCCAGTCGTGTCAATCTGATCATCGGTTTTATCCGAGCGGCCCGTTCAGGGCCGCCCTTTTTCCTTCAATCCCGCTTAAGCGGGTTGGTTTATTACGACTTCAGGTTTACCAGTTCGTTTAACATCTGGTCCGCCGTCGAGATCACCCGCGCGTTGGCCTGGAACCCGCGCTGCGCGATAATTACATCGGTGAATTCCGCGGCCAGATCGACATTGGATGATTCCAGCGCCCCGGAGGACAGACTGGCGTTAATCGTTGCTCCGGCCACACCCTTGATCGCATCACCGGAGTTGGCCGACACCTGAAACAGCGTTTCCCCGACTTTCAAAAGACCGCCCTGGTTATTGAAATCCGCCAGGAGAATCTGGGCCAGCGTCCGGGAGATACCGTTGGTGAAAATGCCGGTGATCGTCCCGCTTTCGTCGATGGAAATCTTATCCAGCATCCCCATGCCGTACCCGTCCTGGTTTTTGGTGATCGCGGTAAACGGCGCCGAAAAACCGGTCAGTCCGTCATGCTCACCACCCGTGCCGGGGAAGAGCTTGATACTCATGACCGCCGCGCCATTATTCGGGTCGACCATCAGACTGTTGGACAAATCATCAAAAATAAATGAAGCCAGTGCGCCATTTTCGGTGAAGGTGACCTGGCCTTTGTACCCGGAGCGCAGGATTTCGGTACCGGCCATGGTAATCTCCCACTTCCAGGTGTTCGGCACCAGCCGTTTGGTGAAGGTGAACACCGTGGTGTGCTTGCCGCCTTGCGAATCGTAGACCGTAATCGACGTGGCATGTTGGGTATCGGTGGTTTCGATGACTGCGGTGCCGGCTGCGATTTGCGAAGAGGTAATAATCGTTACGCCACCGCCGCCCAATTCGGTAATTCCGGTGACTAACCCCGTGGTTTCATTGACCGAGACATCCAGGTTGATCGCGGGCAGGGCCGTCTCATTGGTCGGGGTAAAGACATCGGTGATCGCAAATGTATGCGCGGAACCATTATTGGCAGTCACGGTATCGGCGGCAGTATTAAACAGTCGCCGTACCACAGTGGCATTGCCCGCCACCACATCGCAGATGAGCTCGACATTATATGTCGTGCCGTCTCCGGCAAAACTCCTGGTCACCTGAATCTCCCCGCCAACCAACTCCGCATTAACCCCCTGCACGGCATTAATCGCGGCAATTAAATCACCCACCGTGGAACTGAGGGTTAACCCGGTTACGGGAGTTGCCACGCCGCCATCCACATTTATCCGAAAGTTGCCATCATCCAACCCGGCCTGGGTGACCCCCAGATCAATGCCCAGCAGGTCGGCCGTTTGCATCGGGGCCAGATTGGCATTCGTGCCGGTGAATACTGAATTAGTGGGCTGGACACCGGTGATCGTCAAGGTATGTCTGCCGCCGGCGCCGTTAATCGCCATTCCGGTGACCGCGTCGATGTTGGTATTACCACTGGAAATCAGTGAGGCGGTCGAAGTTGTCGCCGTGGAATTGAGGTTATTGGCCAGTTGGATGGCCGTCGTGCCTCGCGCGGGGTCCTGCTGGCCGAAAGGCAGGGTGATATTTCCCAGCGCTGCTGTGGCCGGAACGTTACCGTCATTATTGGCCATCTTACCCTGGACATACAATCCATTTGTGGTGTTTACCAGGTTGGAATTGGCGTCCATGCCGAATGCGCCCGCACGTGTGTAGTATTCGCCAACTCCGTCGGAGAGAATGAAAAATCCCGCGCCCTGAATGGCGAGATCGGTCAACACCCCGGTCGTTTCCAACCCGCCCTGTGAGAAAAGATTGTCTACCGAAGCAATCGACATCCCTAATCCCAACTGCACGGGGTTGGTACCGCCCTGGTTGCCCACCGGCCGTCCGGCGCCGCGTATGGTCTGGACCAGCGCCTCACGGAACGTAACTCGTCCCGATTTAAACCCCACCGTATTGATGTTGGCGATGTTGGTGCCGACGAGGTTCATGCGCACCATATGGTTGCGCAGACCCGACACGCCGGAAAAAAGTGCGCTCATCATGGGATCTGACCTCCTGTACCGGCGAAAGCCCCCTCAGTGGAGGTCCGGCTTTCTCCGAAGTTATCCGTTAACATTTGATTTTCTCCTGAAATATCTTCGCGGTGCAGAACCACCGCGGAATCGATATGCGTAAACACGCCGTTGGTCAGCCCCTTCGCATCCAGCGCGGTGATGATCGAACGACTGGGGATGGCCGCGACAACCGCCAGGTCATCCAGCAAAAACAGGGCATTCTTCGAACCCTTCTGCTCGGCCAGGTCGAATGCTTCGTTGATCTGATCGGCGGTCTTTTCGTCGATGACCAACCCCCGGCGAGCCAGCCGGTCGGCGGCGTGCATCGACAAAGAGATCGAACGACTCTGCAAACGATCGGCAAGGACCGCCGCAAATTCGGTATTCCGCCCCCGTTGCGGTCGTTGCGCCGGTGAACCCGTTACCGGGGTTCCCGCCTTAATTCCCGTGATTGCCATTTGCGTCATTCTATTTAACCTCAGTCTGCGGATATCTCCCGCACATCAGCCAGGGAGACCAGCACCCCATCGACATCGAGAAACGCCTGGCCCTCAAAATACCGGACCCCGTCGACTTTGCCTTTGAATGATGCGCCAGGGTGCCACTGGTTCCCGGAAGCATCGGTGGCGATAATTTCAAACGAGTAATTCCCCGCCGGGAGGCGCTCGCCGGCCACGTCCTTCCCGTTCCAGTCAAACTTATGGTCGCCTGTCCCCTTTGCGCCGCTCGAGAGTATCTGAACAACATTGCCCTGATCGTCATAGATCTTGGCGATTACCGAATCGGCCGGTGCATCAAGACGGTAGTTGACATGAATGTCACCGGATTCCGACAAGGCAACGTGGTCGGCCTGCCAGGTCACTACCCTGTCGATCCGGTTCGCCGCCATCATATTATTGATCGTTTGTGTGCCCAATAAATCCAATTCCTGGTTTCGGCTCAGCAGGGCTTGAATATCGCCCAATGTCGCCAGTGGGGCGAGGTATTCGGCCAGCCCCATCCCGGAAGCCAGTGTCTCATTGATGTTGGTCATTTGCTCCAGGGAGGAAAACTGGGCCAGCTCCGCAATAAACTCACCGTTCTCCGACGGCGACATCGGATCCTGGTGCTGAAGCCGGGTGATAAAGAGCCGGAGAAATTCATCCTTGCCCAACTCGCTGCTCACGGTACGTTGCTGCGGATTGTAAGGATCGTACTGTGGGATATCACTTATATTATTGACTTCGGGCATCGTTATTCCTCCACATGATTATCAGGCCACCATATTCAATGTATATTGCCCCATCGGCATCGCGGCGGTAGTAGGCGGCGCATCCGCGACTGGAGTAGACTGTTTAATCCCGGCGGCTGCCTGATAACGACGATTTGTTTTCGGTTTGTACGCATAACGCCGTCGCTGGGAATCGGTGTCGGGGTGGGTCGGTGACGCCCCGGCGGTATGTCCAACGGTTACCGTAAAACGGTCAATCACCAATCCGGCATCGGCCAGGGTACGTTGCAATTCGGCCAGGTTTCCCTCAACCGCCATCCGGGCCGCCGCTGATTGCACGATCACCCGCGCCGTCAGATGGTTTGCCACCGCCCGCAGGGTCAGTTTTAGCACGCCCAATGATTCGGGCACCAACCGCAACCGGATTTCCGCGGGGAGCTTGGCCGGCGAACGAAAGGTTTCCGGTTCAAGAATAAATTGCGTCCGCGACAGGTTTTCCGACCGGGTTGTTGCGGTATCCGTTTTCGTGGCCCCCGTCACGTCGGCGTTTGGCGGAGTGGTGACGGGCTTGATTTCTGTCTCCACGTGCATTCGGACGGCCTGGGATTTGATCTTCATTCCACCCGGAAGTTCGGGACCGTTCGCAATCGTGATTGTTTTCCTTGGTGAGGTTATATGTTCCTGCCCGGAGGAATCTTGAGACAACCGAATAATAGAATCCGGTCCCTCTGGCGATTTACGCGCCACCGTCGCCGCCGTCGGGTGATTGGTTTGATCGAATAAAACAGGTGGGCGGGGTTTGGCTTTGGCCCGGGTACCATTCATCAGGTCCGTTCCGGCTGTTTCCCGTTTTTTGGCCGGCACTTTTAACATTTCGATTTCAGCGTTTGGGAAAAGCGCGGCAATTTCCTTGGCCGACACCCCGGCTTGCGCATTGCTGGCGACGATTACCGGCGCAATCGCGGCGGATTGCGTATCGACAGATAACGTAACCGGCGTGGATGTCGCGGGGATCGGCGTGGATGTCGCGGGGATCGGCGTGGATGTCGCGGGGCCAAACGATTGTTTTACCGCCGGGATAACGGGTATAGTCGCGGCTTTGATAAACGACGGTTTCTGCTCCGTTACCGCGAAACCTGTATTAAAAGTCGGGCGCTCGGCCGGAACCTGGCGTGGACCGGCCGAAAGAATATCCCGTTTGATGGTGTATTCGTCTGCGATGTTTTCGTCGATCAAGGGGCTCGGGCTACCGGCGGGTATTGTAATTTCGACACCTGGTTGCTCGGGAAGTTCAACGCGATAATCGAGCACTTCGATCCCGCCGTTTTTCAGATCCACAATCACCGGCTGGTTCACCGACGGTGTGTACTCGGTCCGCGGAACGACCGATTCACCTGGTCCCGTAATCAGCGGTGTTTTACCCGCGTCACGCCCAAACGATTTGTCGATATCCGCCGTTCCTTTTTCCGATTGGACCGGCAGTAATCCTTCGCCAGGCTTGGCAATGTCGGTCAAGGCGGCAAATTGTCTGTCTTGCGTATTTAATAATGGACTCCCCACCGATGGATTTATAAGCCCCTCCGTGGCTTTGCCGGCCAGCTCGTCCAACAAGGCAGTCTGGGTATCCACGCGGAAGCCGGCACCAGTTTTCACCGACGCGGCGGTTTGTTTTCCGACCGATGCCGCAGTTTTCAATGAGTCGGCCGAATCATTGTTCTCGCCATCCGTGGTCGGCTGACCGGTCGTTTCCGGTTCCTCACCTACCGGAACAGCAAGTTCAACGGGCGGCGACTCCATCGACAACAGACTCAACAGCAGCGCTCCGAAATCAAAACTCCCCTGCCCGGTTCCGGGATCAGTAACACCAACGGGGTTGGTGAACCCGCTGGTGCTTTCCAGTAGTGTTGTTAACTGATTAGTCTGCATATTATTAGTCATCCAGGCCCAGCAGGATGGTGGTGATCCGGGCCGCGCGCTCGGGCGGCAACATCGCCAACACCTTTGAGGCCGAGGCCACCTTCATCTTGGGTAAGACCGCGACAATCGTGCTATTCTCCAACTGGGCCATGAGTTTGCTGATTTCATCCTGTTTCATACCGTCGAAGAGCTTGGCCAGGTAAGCGACACGTTCACTTTTTACTTCGTCTTTTTTAGCCAGCAGACCTTCGACTTCCCGCCTCAGTGTTTCAAGTTGCTTGCGCTCGATGGCCAGGGCCATTTTTTCACTCTGGATTTTCTTTTTTTCCGATTCGACCCAGGAGACCTCGGCCATCGTATCAGGTTCTTCACCGCCAAAATTGAATTCCACTTTCCCGGCATCGTCGCCTTGGTCATCCGCATATTCACCGGTGGTTTCTTCCTGCCCCGACGATGGTTGATGCGTTTCGGAGGATTGTTCGGTCGCGGCCTGGTCTTCGGGCGGTTGCTCGTCGAACACACCCATTGTAAAGCTGAAAATGCCCAGAAAAACCACAAAGGCGACCAGCGCGCTTACCGCCAGGATAATCGGCGAGGGGCCGGATTTCGCCGTGGTTTTTTCCGCCGCACTGTCCTCGGAGGCCTCGGAAGCTTCAGAGGCCTTGTCCGGGCCCGGCTTTTCTTCTTCTTTTTTCTTCCCTTTTGCCATGGTCGTTTACATCCTCATACAATAGACCATACTTCTTCCCGCCGGCCATTGAGCAATGTCCGTGCCGTTCAGCGTTCGACGCCTGCAAATTTTTGTTAAACCGAGACGGACAACGGAGTTGAGAGAATAACTCTTTTGGCGAAAGCTCGGATAAAGGCATCTTTTAAAAAATGATCAGGCCGGTCTTTCCCCGCTGAGAGGAATGTTTTTCCACAATCAGGATGTTCATTCTTTGGCGTTATGCATGCGGAAATATTTCTGCCGGGCGGTTTCATCGATTTGTTTTTGCTTTTCCCGTTGCGCGTTGACCCGGTATTCGGCCAACTGGCGCTCGCGCAAACGATCGAGGATCTTTTTGTTTTTGGCTTTTTCCATCAGATCCTGCCGGGCTTCCTCCACCTTACCCTCGGCGGTGGCGACATTTTTCCCCTGCTCGGCGACGTGCCGTTCGGTGGCCGATAGATAATGCCGGGCCGTGGCGACATGGACGGCGGTCGTTCGGCCGCGGGCGGAGCCGGCGTACGCCACCCCCGCCTGCTGCTGCTGCTTCTCCAGGATGGTCAGCCGACTAAGCTGTTCGGCCAGGCGCCGGCGCGCCTGCAGGAATTTGGCTTGCGACTGTCGGCGTAGCGTCTCTCGGACCTGACGCACTTTCTCCAGCCGGAACTGAAATATCTTCATCTGATAATACCTGAGTTAATTGCTCCCAGCCAGCGGCGGGATCGACCGTTTCAAAAATCCCCTGGCGAAGGAATTCGCGCATCGGGCCGATCTTTCTTAGGGCCAAATCTATCTCCGGCGAAGCCCCCTGTTTGTATGCGCCGATGTTTATCAAATCTTCCGCTTCCCGATAGGTCGCCATGATGTCCCTGAAACGATTGGTTAACGGCAACCGGTCCTCGGGCGTGACCTCGGGCGCGACGCGTGATACCGAGTCCAGGATATCAATGGCCGGGTAATGGTTTTGCGAGGCCAGTCGCCGGGAAAGGACAATATGCCCATCGAGGATTGCACGCACCGTATCGGTTACCGGCTCGGAGAAATCATCACCCTCAACTAAGACGGAGTAAATCCCGGTGATGCTGCCTTTTGCCGACCGCCCGGCGCGCTCCAAAAGCCGGGGCATCATTGCAAACACCGATGGCGGGTACCCGCGGGTCGTCGGCGGTTCACCGGCGGTCAACCCGACTTCGCGCTGGGCCATCGCCAGCCGGGTAATCGAATCGATCAACAACATCACATCCTTGCCCTGGTCGCGGAAATATTCCGCGACCGCCGTGGCCACGAACGCGCCCTTTAGCCGTTCCAGCGACGGGCGATCGGAGGTCGATACAACCATAACTGTTCGTTTTAACGCCTCCGGTCCCAAGTCACGATCCAGGAAATCGCGGACTTCCTTTCCCCGTTCGCCGACCAGGCCGATAACGATGACATCGGCGTCGGAATTACGAGCAATCATCCCCAACAGGGTGCTTTTACCCACGCCGGAGCCGGCGAAAATACCCATGCGCTGTCCACGCCCCATCGTCAGCAATGTATCGATTGCGCGGATACCGGTTGAGATGCGTTCATTAATTCGCGGGCGGCTCATCGGCGGCGGAGGTTTTGCATCGACTACCCGGGGGGTAACATCGTGCAAATCGCCCTTGTCATCAATCGGCACGCCCAGACCATCGATAACGCGGCCCAACAATCCATCACCCACCGGGATAGTAAACCGCCCACCGGTGGAGGTGACCACACATCCCGGGCCAATCCCGGAAGTATCGCCGAACGGCATCAGGATCAATCGCCCCTTGCGGATACCCACGGCTTCGGCGAATACGGTCGAATGGTCGCTTAATCGTTCAATAATGCATGTCTCCCCCACATTAACCGCCGGGCCCTCCGATTCAATCGTCAATCCGACGACCTCCACGACTCGCCCCGCGGGACGAATAGTGGCCGCCTTATTCAGCAGTTCGAAATACCGGCCATAGTCAATCGAAATGGCGGGAGCGTTTATGTCTGTACTCCTGTGTCTTCCGTGGCCGATTCCCGGGCGGCTTCACGCCAAACTTGTTTCAAGACCGCCAACCGTTTTTCCACGCGCGCGTCGATGGTCCCCCATTCGGTCTCAACGAGGCAGCCACCGGACTGGATGGCCGGGTCTTCCCGCACGGTAAACTTGGCGATGTCCTCAAACTCGTTACGGTGATCGGCCAGCAGAGTTTTAATGAAGGCCGCATCGGCCGGGGAACAGATTATCGACAGTTTGTCCTTAGTGCTCAGCAGATCGAATGCTTCGCGCAAAGTATCGGCGATTTTCTCCGGCTGCTCGGGACGACCGCCGACAATTTTATCCACGGCGGCGATAACCAAGTCAATTAACTGTGTTTCGGAAACGGCAAACGCCTTACGCCGTGCTTCGGCGAGTTGATTCATCAGTCCGGCCCAACGCGCCTGCTCGGCGGCCAGCCGCCGCCCGGCTTCTTGTGTGGCCTGCTCAAACCCTTCCCCCCGGCCGGCCACAAAGGCCGCGTCTTTCTCGGCCTCCAGTCGCTTCCTGATCACCGCGATTTCGGCTTCGTGTTTTTGTTGCAAACGCCGCAACCGGGTTTCGGGGTCGGCTTCATCCTCGGGGTTGCCCCCGCCGGGAAGGCCCAGCTTATAGGTACGCGAACCAAGACGTACGTCGAGGAGGATATTCTTAGACGATGACATCATCTTTGCCTCCGCGCCCGCTGATAACCACCTGACCTTCCTCCTCCAGGCGTCGGATCGACTCGACAATCTTCTGCTGCGCCAACTCGACATCCGACAACCGCATGGGGCCGAGGAACTCCATCTCTTCCTTGATCATCGTGGCCACACGATCAGACACATTGGCAAAGATCTTCTTTTTTATCTCTTCTGAGGCCGCTTTCAATGAAATTGCCAGATCCTTGGTCTCGACTTCCTTGAGCAACCGCTGGATCGAGCGGTCATCAAGCAGGATCAGGTCCTCGAAGACAAACATCATGTTTTTGATTTCCGAGGCCAGGTCGGCGTCTTCGGACTCCATTGTCTGCATGATATGTTTTTCCGCTGAGGTCTCAATAAGATTGAGAATATCGGCCACGACTTTGGTGCCGCCGGAGATGGAGAGATCCCGCGCGCTGGCCCCCTCGAATTGGTTCTCCAGCTCTTTTTCCATCTGGTTGAGGATTTCAGGGGATATCTTTTCCATCGTGGCAATGCGCAGGGCCACTTCGGACTGTAATTCCGGTTGGAGTTCGGCCAGCACGGCGGCGGCGTTCTGCGGCGGAATCTGGCTCAGTAAAACCGATATCGTTTGCGGGTGTTCATTCTGTACAAAACCAACCAACTGTTTTGGGTCAATATTACGCAACAGAGAAAAACCGGTCTGCCGCAATGAACCCTCCAGCCGCTTGAGGATTTCATCGGCTTTACTCGTACCTAAAGCGGTATCCAGAATTTCACGGGCATAATCGACGCCGCCCTGGGCTACGTATTCCCGCGCCATAAAAATTGTATGGCACTCCTTGATGACCTTCTCTTCCACATCCGGGGGAATTTCCTTAAGGTTGGCGATTTCAACGGTCAGCTTTTCGATCTCTATCTCATTGAGGTTTTTAAATACCGCGGCGGAGACCTCGGTGCCGAAAACTATCAGCGCCACGGCGGCTTTTTCCAGCGGTTTCAGGTTGTTGACATCCACGTTCCTATTCCCCTCAAATCCGGCGGTTGGCGGATTACTCGATCATCATCGTCCGGATCACTTTGGCGATTTCATCCGGTCGGTCCTTGGCTACTTCAGACATCTGGTCGGTCAATTTCGCTTTCCGTTTTTCCGGTATGATCGGTTCAACCTCTTCTTCCTCGATCACCGGCAGCGACGCCGGTTTCGGCGGCGACGGTGGCGGCGGGACCCAGGCCTTGACCGCCGTGACAATCTTCTTCCAGGTCTTGCGTAAGAACAGGAAAGCCACGATTAAGCCGAGGACTTTCAGCGCCTTGATCCCGATATCCATGAGGAAATTCCGCTGCTCGAGTTTGTCCAACTCCTTGCGTTCATCCTTGAAATACTCCCGGTCGAACTGAATACTGACCATCTCGAAACTGTCATGGCGGTTTTCATCCAACCCCACCGCGTTTTTTACCGCGCCGGAAAGCTGGGCGATCTCCTCGGCCGAACGCGGCGTAAAGACCGGTTCGGCGCCCTCCTCCGCGGCCGGTTCGTACTTGCCGTCGATGATCACCGACAGGGTAAGTTTTTCAATATTCCCGGTTTCCATGACAATCCGCTGCACGGTCTTGTTGACTTCGTAATTGGTAATCGAATTGTCTTTTCGAATCTGACTGCCCGCATTGCCGCCCTCGGCGGTGGTGGAGTTGTCGGTCGTGATCTCCTCATTTCGTTCCTGCGAAACAATAGTCAGATTGTCGGGATCGTATTCCTCAATAGTTTTTTCCACTCGCTCGAAATTCAGTTCGGCGTTGACTCGAACAATCGAACGACCCGGACCGATGACCCCGTCCAGGAGCGACTGGGCCTTGCCCTGCAGGTATGATTCAACGCTTTTCTGCAAATCCAACTGCCGGGCCGAAAGTGCCGCCACCGGGTCGGCCCCGGTTGAGGTTGAAAGAAGATTGCCGCCGTAATCCAGCAGGGTGACGTTTTCGGCATGCAGTCCCTCCACGCTGGCGGCAACTAGTTGTTGAATGCCGTTGACTTTGCGTTTTCCGAGCCGCGCGCCCGCGCGCAACTTGACAACCACCGAGGCCGTGGGCGGGATCTCATCCTCGACAAAGAGTTTCTGTTCGGGGATGACAATATGCACCCGCGCGGCGGCGACCTCGGAAAGCCCCGAGATCGTGCGCATCAATTCGCCCTCCAGCGCCCGCCGATAATTGAGTTTCTGGACAAACTCGGTCATTCCCATCGTGGACTTGTCGAAGATTTCATACCCCATCGCCCCGCCAGTGGGCAGACCGCTCGAAGCCAGGCGAACGCGCGCCTCCCCGATCTTGCCGTCTTCAATCGAAATCGTCGTTCCGCCGCCGGAAAGGCGATACGAAATTTTCAGTTGCTCCAGTTCATCGACAATCGCGCCGACATCCGCCGCCGGCAGGTTGGCATAAAGGACACCGTACGTCATATGGCGCGCCCAGGAATAAATCAATACCGTCCCCGCAAGCACCACAATCGTGGAAATCACGATCATGAAGCGCAGGTTCGGCGGCATGCGCTTAACCGTATCCACCATCCGCTGAAATAGCTCGTACATACTAATTCTGCCCTCTTAGAAGGAAATCAAACCGGCATGCGCATTAGTTGTTGATAGGCCTCGACGAGTTTGTTCCGCACTTCGACTAGCAATTCCATCGCCACGCCGGCCTCTTCAAACGCGATCATGACCTGATGTAAATCGCCCCCCTCGCCAGCGATCAATTGATTGCGCAACTCTCCGGCGGTGGCCTGCAGACCGTTGACATCCTGCACCATGCCGGAAAGAATATCACCGAACGACCCCGTTACGGGGGTATTTTGCCCGGTTGGATTTAGCGTCACCCCCGGCGGAGTCAACACCCCGGGTCCGTTGATCGGGTTTATTGTACTCATGCTAACACATCCACAAATCGCCCGCGAACCGGCTGACCGTTGGGGGGCTGGTTGATATTTCGCCTCACGGCGGAGGGCTTTTGGCCGTGATCAAACAACGCGCCAAGCGGATTGATCTGCACGGCTTTGGTTTCGGCGGTTGCTTTCAACTCCGGACGTTTCGGACCCGTTACGGCTTCCGGCCGCTCTTCGCGTGGCGGCGGTTTCTCCACGGGGGGCGAAATTACCGGCGGTCGATATGGAGTTATGCGAACGTTGTCCATAATCTCTCTGGTTAGTCGTTTGATCGACGCCCTCCTCGGGGTCAAACCGACGGAGGGCTCTGCGAATCAACCACACATAACGGAAAAAGGGAACCTTTCAATTTATATGTCCAACGCCCTCTGCGCCATTTTCTTGGCCGATTCGATGGCGGTGATATTGGCTTCGTAACTCCGCGAAGCGATCATCATTTCCACCATCTCCGTGACTATGTTTACATCCGGCATCGCGACATACCCCTCCGCATCGGCATCAGGATGCGCCGGATCAAAAACACGCCGTGGGACCTGGTTCGGGTCGACAAATGTTTTGGCCTTCACCGGTGATACATTGTCCCGTTGTGACGCCGCTCTGGCGGGATTAATCATATGCCCCGATTTGGTCCGTCGCAGACCCAATACCGCCCGGTTGAGCACCTTGCCGAATGGTGCGTGGTCGGGGTTCTCCTTGAATTGAACACGCTGGCGCTTGTACGGCCCGCCTGCGGCAGTCCGGGTGGTTTGGGCGTTGGCGATATTCTCGGAAACAATATTCATCTTCTGCCGCTGGGCCGACAACCCGGAGGCGGAGATCTCAATCGCCCGGAAAATTCCGGAAATCATGGTTTACTTCCCTCCCCGGATGGCCAGACGCAGACCGTTGAAAGATTTCGATAGTAATTTCATGCTGACCTCGTAATTGAGGGTATTCATCGCCAACTGGGCCATTTCCTTGTCGATATCCACACCGGTAACATCCGTGGCGTTCTCTCCGCCGGCGTGGCGCGTCACCTTTGGCGCACCAGCGGCCTGGCCGGAGATAATGTGTTTGGCGCGCGTGATCTTCGGCCGGACCGCTCGCGATCCCAGTGCCTGGGACAACTCTTTTTGGAAGTCAATGTCCCGGCGTTGATACCCGGGTGAAGTGGCATTGGCGATATTCGAGGCCAGAAGCTTGTGCCGGAAAGTCGCCAGATCGACCATCCGTTGCAGACGTGGTACTCCAACCTTATCAAAAACCAGCTTCTGGATCATATTCGCCATAAGCCCATTCCCCCTTTCGCCCTTCGGCTTGGCAAGCCCCATGCCGCCATGGAATAATACGGCCATAAAGAAACTATGACCATGTCCGCGTTAGTGTTACGCGAAATCGGTATTCATCATGTGCACGGATACAACAATTGATACGGGAAAATCTTTCCGCTTGCTAACGAAGAATCTTCAAGCCCGATGTCCACGTAGGGTTCGATGGATAACAACAACTTGTGCGCGGCCGGAACAGGGAGATACCGCTACGGCTCGGGCCCCGCCAGCTCCAGCGGGGGAATGTCGCCGATTGTATCGCGGTATGTATATGGCAACCCTGCCGGTTCCGAAAGTGACAAGTTTGCGGCCAAAACGACGATATCCACGCGACGGTTCTGGGCCATATTCTCCGGCGTATCATTGGGTTTTAGCGGGCGGAACTCGCCATAACCCAGCGCCGAAATACGACGGGGTTCCCAGCCATGCTCGCTGACGAAAAACCGGACAACTGTCGCGGCCCGCGCGGTGGAAAGTTCCCAATTGGACGGGAAACGCCCGGTTTTAATGGGGCGGGAATCGGTATGCCCCTCGATCCGAATAATTTCCGCCAGCCCCTTCAGCGATCTGGCCACCAGACTGAGCGTGGGCCATGCTTCTCTTTTCAGATCGGCTTGGGCTTCATCGAATAATGCCGATTCGGTCACATGGACAACAAGTCCGCGTTCGTCGATAGTCGGCGTGATTTTATCTTCCATCTTCGCCTCGATAATGGCCTGCTGTAGTCTTGCCTGCATCAATCGGAGGTCACCGATCTTTAACGGCCCGCCGCCCTCCCATTCGCTCCGATTGATAATTGAATGTTCGGGAATAATCGATTCCTGCCCGCGCAAGACACCCTGCAACGCCTTGGACACGCGGCCGAATTTCTTGGCATCAATACGCGACATGGAATACATGACAATAAAAAACGCCAACAACAGGGTGATTAAGTCGGCGTAGGTCAACAACCAGCGTGCGTGGTCGTCGGTGGACTCGATCGGCTTTCTTTTGCGGGCCATGCTCAATCCTTCGGTCTTCTGGCGGGTCTGAGAAACGACGTCAGCCGGAGCCGGATCATCCGCGGGTTATCGCCCGATTGAATGGCCGTGGCCCCCTCCATCATCAGCTCGAGGTTGGCCATTTCTTCATCGTTGCGCATCTTGAGCTTGTCGGAAATCGGCAGGTAAATCAGGTTCGCCGTGGCCACTCCCCAAAGAGTGGCGATAAACGCTGAAGCAATCGAGGTGGCCATCTTGCTGGGGTCGGAGGTATTGGCCAGGGTGTGAATCAGGCCCAGGACAGTCCCGATGATTCCCATGGTCGGGGCAAATCCCCCCATTCTGCGGAACAGGTCAATTCCTCGACGATGGCGCTCTTCGATAAAAGCGATGTCTGTTTCCAGGATACTTCGTAAGACCGTGATCTCCGTGCCGTCGATCACCAGTCGGATTGCCTTGCGGAAAAACGGTTCATCGCTATTCGACACTTCGCTTTCCAGGCCCAGGATGCCCTCACGCCGCGCCCGCTCGGCCATTTTTATAATTCTCTCGATGATGCCTTTGGGGTCTTTACTCCGGTGAAACATGGCAATCCGCAGGTAGGACGGGACAGACATCACCGTCCTAAATGAGGTAGTCACCATTGAGGCGCCGATTGTCCCGCCGAGGACAATCATAATCGGCGATAATTGGAGCACCGAGGTAAGGCGCCCTCCCTCAATCGCATAGGAGATAACAATCGCCGAAAGCCCTAAAATCAGGCCGCCAATAGTTGCAATATCCATACCATTCCCCTGCCGGGGACAATTCCTCCCCGCCGGTCGGACGCAACCTCCCCCAAAAAAACTGCCCGGCGCGTGTACGCCCGTTCATTACTGGTATCGGCGGGCACAATACCTCCCTTGAATGGGCCGCTGACCCCGGCCCGTATTGTGTAAATTCTTTTGTGTAAAATTAGGTTTCGCGGATAAGCAGAACGGGCATATCCAATTAGGGAATTATTTTAACGGAGGATATGCCCGATGCGAGAAATGGATTTCTCAGAGGGG
>SDBS01002186.1_pt1 | contig 19661 bp, 16 predicted proteins | sample 2277091 | NCBI WGS metagenome assembly SDBS01 (sample SAMN10404972, study PRJNA504765) | marine sediment metagenome | isolation source: marine sediment core GS10_PC15, 163 cmbsf | place: Arctic Ocean: Southern Knipovich Ridge | collected 2010 | reverse complement strand
GAGTGGCAGGACGACCTTGACGAGATAATAAGGCTGGTAAACGCCATCGGTGTTGAGGTTAACGCCGTTCTCTGCGGTGGATGCACCCTGGAGCAAATCCGCAAAGCGCGCGAGGTGGAACTTAATGCTTCCTGGTGCTACGACTGGGGGCAGAAGCTGGGCGACCTGATGCAGGAGAGATTCGGTATCCCCTACAGTCGTACCGGTCAGCCCTATGGCCTGCGAGCCACCGAGGAGTGGCTGATGGGGGTGGCGGTACCACTGGGTCTGGAGAAAGAAGCCAGAGAGGTCGTCGAGAAGGAGACGGATAAGGTTAAAGAGGAGGTTGAGTCTCTAAGAAGGAACCTTAACGGTAAGACAGCTATTATGGAAGTGGCCGAATTCCCGGGACCAATACGAGCCCTCTCCTTAGCCAGAATGGCTGAGGAGTTCGGCGCCCGACCGGTGGTTATCAACATCCACCCCTACACCATCAAGGAAAGGATGCCCAGCATAAAGTTTCTTCTGGAAAGCGGACAGAATCCCGAGGTGGTGCTTACCAAGGGTCTCTTTTCTCTGGGCACCTTCCGTTCCTCCTGGCAAACGGAGTCTGAGATAGAAAAACTGGTTACGGAATACGATAACGCCATCTTTTTCGGCACTCCGATGAGACAACCGGGCATACCTCAGGTGAACCTGACCACCCAGACCGGCTATCCTCAATACGGGTATCCGGGCATTCGCAACATTGCCAGGCTAGTAGAGTCGGCAATAGCAAACGCGGCACGTCCCCGCTCGAAGCTATTCCGTCAAGTCCTGTATGGAGACCAGTGAAGATGACTGTAGAACGTGAATTTCTGATGGGCACGGCTGAGAAGTGCCACGACCCGTACCTGCGATGTGCTCTCTATGGCGCGGCACAGACTGTTCTGGGCATCAACGGGTGCTGTGCCTTATCCCATGCCCCACAGGGCTGCAATATGCTGGTGGGCTCTGCCTTTGGCTGGCAGGATGCCGATTACACGCAAACTCTGACCTTGTGCACCAAACTCTGTGAGAGTGAGATTGTCCACGGCGGTGAGGACCTTCTCGCCCGCACTATTTTAGAAGCCAAGGAATTCAATGTCCCGATCGTCTTTGTTCTGAGTTCCTGCGGGCCAGATATTGTGGGGGACGACATCATTTCTGTGTGTGAGGATGTACAGAGCCAGGTGGACTTTGATGTGGTACCTATCCAGTGCGCCGGCTTTCTTGGCTCCCAATACGACGGCGCTGACATAGCTCTTGACGTGCTGTTGAAAAAGCTGGTTGTTAACCAGCAGCAGAAGACAGCTAAATCGGTCTGTATTATCGCTCCCTTCGCCAATGCCAATCCCACCTGGATGGGTGACCTGGAGTGGGTGAAGGCAGTGCTGGCACAGATGGGGGTTCAGGTAACGGCTACTATCACCCACCAGACAGCACTCAGCGACTTCAAAAAGGTATCGGCAAGTGAGGCTTCACTGGTACTGACCCATGACTGCGGTCAGAAGGCAGCGGATTATCTGGCTTCGGAATTTGGTGTGGAGCAGCTATGCAAGGATATTCCCCTGCCGGTGGGTTTCACCAATAGCCGCCGCTGGTTAACAGAGCTAGGAGATAAATTCGGTACCAGAGCGGTAACTGACAAGCTGGTTGCCGAGGGGGAAAAGAGGGTGGTGGAGGTCTGCCGGCGAAAGGGTCTGGAGCAGTTTTTCATGCACCGGGCACCGGCGGCAATTGTTGCCGATGCCACAGTAGGCATCCCGCTGGTCCATTTCATCAGCGAGGACCTGGAAATGATTCCCGAAGTAATCTGTCTTCGGTCTTCCCAAGAGTCCTCGAGAAAGATACTGGAGAAGGAACTCGCTGAGCTAAATCTCAGTCCGCAGGTAATATACGGCGCCGATGTGTACCAGTCCAAGACGGCAATAGCCCAGGTCAAGCCAGAGATAGTCTTCGGCAGCAATATTGAAAAACACGCCGTAGAGGAGATGGACATCCCCTTTGTTTTTTTGCTGGTTTCGCCTACCTCCCGTTTCCGCCTGATTAATCGCGAGTATTTCGGCTACACCGGCATGTTAAATCTTATTGAATGTATCCAGAACGACTGGCGAGAGAAATATCGGTCAAAGCAGCGAAGGTATCAAACAAGGTGGTAAACAATGAGACAGATTGCTATCTATGGTAAGGGCGGTATTGGCAAAAGCTCCACTGCTGCTAACCTTTCGGTAGCCCTCCAGGAGCAGGGCCTTAAGGTAATGCAGGTAGGGTGCGACCCCAAGAGGGACTCCACCAGGATTCTAACGCAGGGACAGCTAATCCCGACCGTACTGGAAACCTACCGGGAGCACCTGAGAATGGGGCGTGACGAATATGCCATTGCCATTGAGGATATCGTATTCAAGGGACATCAGGGGATTTACTGCGTGGAGTCAGGCGGTCCTGAGCCGGGGGTTGGCTGCGCGGGGCGAGGAGTACTGACCGCAATCAACATCCTCAGGGACCTGAAGGCTTTCGACACGTACAGTGTTGATGTGGTAATTTACGATGTTCTGGGAGACGTAGTCTGCGGCGGTTTTGCCCAGCCAATCCGTCAGGGCTATGCCAGAGAGATATACCTGATATGTTCCGGTGCTTTCATGAGTCTCTATGCAGCAAACAACATTGCCAAGGCAATCCGCCGCCTGTCACGAAGGGGGGGCACAGGACTTTCCGGGGTGATATGTAACAGCTCAGGAGAAGAGCAACTTGAGAGGAAAGTCCTTGCCGATTTCGCAGAGACGCTGGGGAGCAAACTGCTCCATTTTATCCCCCGCAGCCCGGCAATCCAGGCTTGTGAGGTGGAGTGCAAGTCGGTACTGGAGCTTTCTCCGAAGTCAGAAGAGGCAGAAGTATTTCGCAAGCTGGCACAACAGGTGATGGATAACGACCGCCCGGTGATTCCCACACCGGTGGAGGAGCTTTCCGACCTTGAAGCCCTGTACCGCAGGCACCTGAGGAATTAGAAATGACACTTGCTGAAAAATTAGCGGCACTGGATATTACAGGCGAACACCCGTGCTTCTCTGAAACGGCATCCCGTCACTACGGGAGAATACACCTCCCGGTAGCCCCCAGGTGCAATGTCCGGTGCAATTACTGCGACAGAAAATATGATTGTGTCAACGAGAGCAGGCCTGGCGTGACCAGTAAGATTATCAGCCCTCAAGAGGCAGTGAATAGAGTTGAGGAGGTAATAGAGAAGTATCCCAATATAAGAGTAGTGGGCATTGCCGGTCCGGGAGACCCCTTATTTAATGAGGAAACTTTTGAAACGCTCAGCCTGATAAAAGACAGGTTCCCCTACCGGCACAAATGCATCAGCACCAATGGCCTTCTGCTACCGGAACAAATAGGTTTGTTGAAGCAGCTAGGTGTGGATACCATGACAGTAACCCTGAATACCGTTGAGCCTGCCATCGGAGCCAAGATATACTCCTCTGTCTATTATCAGGGCAGGAAACTGGAAGGCATTGAAGGAGCAGAAGTGTTACTTCACAGTCAATTGACAGGGATTGCGATGGCAGTGCAGGAGGGAATAGTTGTCAAGGTAAACACTGTCCTGATTCCCACCATAAATGATAGTCATATTATTGAAGTGGCAAAAAACATTAAAGAGCTGGGCGTTTATACGCAGAACATTATGCCGCTGATACCTCTTTTCAGGTTTGCTCACGTTATCCCTCCTTCCCCTGTTGACATCAAGAGACAACAGGATGAGTGTGCCGGAATTATGAAACAGATGACGCATTGTCGGCAGTGCCGTGCCGATGCTGTCGGGCTCCTGCACGAAGATGTATCAGCGCAATTATTTTGTTAAACTCGATTGCAGAAATGCGGACGTTACATGTACGAAGAGAATTCTGGTAATCACACACGATTAGTCAGAGCGAGAAAGCTAATCTGAATTGACATCGCACTTGACATACGATAGGATATTACTGCTTTACGCCAGTGAAATCTCCCGCGGGGGGATTTCCTGTTGATTGCTCGGTGATTGGCAGACTTCAGCATGGTGGGAATATCTGGAATGGAATGAAAGGAGTGTGAATATGGTCTCAGAGGATGCAGAGCAGGCAGAAGCTTTCAGGCAGGAGGTTCGTGGCTGGCTAAAGGCAAACCTACCCACGGGATGGGGGACACCCGAGTATATAGCGACGGAACGACGCAGCAAGGAGATGCAAGAACTGGGTGAGTCGTGGACGAAGAAGTGTTACGATGCCGGCTATACGGGATTCGGCTATCCCAAGGAATATGGCGGCATCGAACGCCCGGCCTGGCAAATACGGATTATCCGTGAGGAAATGTCGCGCACCGGGACACCACCGGGGCCGATGTCGCAGGGCCTGCTGATGGTTGCACCGACGATAATGGCTCATGGCCAGGAGTGGCAGAAGAAACGCTTCATCCCCAAGATATTAAGCGGCGAGGAAAGCTGGTGCCAGGGTTTCTCCGAACCTGATGCCGGGTCAGACCTGGCAAATGTTCGTACTACTGCAGTCAGAGATGGCGACGAGTGGGTGGTCAACGGACAGAAGGTATGGACCAGCAACTGGGAATTCGCCGATTTTGGCCTGCTGGTAGTAAAAACAGACCCGGATGCACCGAGACACCGCAACCTGAGCTATTTTATCTTCGACTGTTCCGACCCGGGGTTTACCAAAAGACCGCTGCGCCAGATGTCCGGTGAATCCGAGTTTGGCGAGCTGTTCTTTGATAATGTACGCGTTCCCCATGAGAACCTGCTGGGCGAACTGGGTAGAGGATGGTATGTAGCCCTGACCTCTCTTGCCGCCGAGAGAAGTGGTGGCAGTGGTATGGCTGGCATTGGGCTGGGTATTAGAGGTCCGGGGAGCAGCATGGCAGGCATTATTGAGCTGGCCCGGAACACGAAACGTCGTGACAAGACCGTCTGGGACGACCACACATTCAGACAGCAGATAGCCCAGTTTGCCATCGAGGGTGAAGCTATCAGATACAGCGGTGCTCGTACTGGAGCACGGCAACGCAAAGGGATTCCCATTGGTAATGAAGTTTCCGTAGGAAAGAACTTCTCCGCCGAGATGAGGCAGCGACGAGGAGACATGGTGATGGAAATCATCGGAGCATATTCCCAACTGGTCAGGGACTCAGACCACGCAATAAACAACGGTCAATGGGTCTACGACATGCTCAGGTCACGCGGTGCCACTATCGAGATGGGCACCTCGGAGATAAATCGTAATATTATTGCCGAAAGAATACTGGGTTTACCCAGATAGCATTTGGAGCACGTTTTCTACGGCATACTTGAATGAAATTGATGGAAAGGAGCACCAGACATGGAATTTAGCCTTAATGAAGAGCAGGAAATGCTGAAAACTATGGCTCGTGATTTTCTGGAGAACGAGTGCCCGAAGACTTACGTCAGAACAATGATGGAAGACGAGGTGGGTCATACGCCCGAACTCTGGCGGAAGATGGCAGAGGTAGGGTGGTTGGGTTTGATATTACCCGAAGAGTTCGGTGGTGCCGGGATGTCCTTTAGAGACCTGACTGTCCTGTGCGAAGAGATGGGACGGGCACTTTTACCCGGTCCCTTCCTATCCACTGTACTTCTCGCCGGGATACCCATCCTCACCGCCGGCACCGAAGAACAGAAGAAGGAGCTTCTCCCCAAGATAGCCAACGGGGAGGCAGTCTTCACACTGGCGGCAATAGAGGCGGATGGTGACCTGTGGCCGGGAGGGATAAACATCAGGGCAGTTGGACAGGGTGATACCTATATCATTAACGGTACCAAGATGTTCGTGCCTGATGCAAAGGCAGCGAACTACATGCTGGTTGCCGCCCGGACCAAACGCTCTGAAGACCCCAAAGACGGCATTACGCTGTTCCTGGTAGACACCGAGGAATGGGGAATATACACCACCCCACTAAAGACGATGGATGAGACCAGAAAACAATACGAAGTTCTATTTAACCGGGTGGCGGTACCTGCCAAGAACATAATCGGCGAACTCCATGAAGGCTGGCCGATTATCGAAAATGCGGTGCTGAAGACGACAGCAGCGCTGTGTGCCGCGATGATAGGAGGAGGTGAGTGGGTACTGGAGACAAGCGTCAACTACGCTAAAGAGAGGACAGCGTTCGGAGTACCTATCGGCAGTTTCCAGGCGATTAAACACAAGTGCGCGGACATGTATTCCGGACTTGAATATGCCAGGTCGCTCATGGAGTGGGCGGCCGAGGCGATAAAAGAGGACTCCCGAGACGCGCCGATAGCCGTATCCATGGCGAAGAGTTACTGCGGCGACACCTACAAGATGGTTACCGACCACGGGATTCAGATTCACGGTGGCATTGGCTTCACCTGGGACCACGATATGCACCTATACTTCAAGCGAGCCAGGTCAGCCGACACTGATTTTGGGGACGCAAACTATCACCGCGACTTAATAGCCCAGTACCTGGACCGGTATTAAACCGGAGGAACGGACGAGTCTACACCCCCAGGAGTGGCTCTGCTCTGACTGATGGCAACGTGCCAGTGTACAGCGGGTTGTAAACTACTACCCGGGTGCGGTGTGGTTTACCTGCCCTCTAATTCCTTTCAACCACGATAAGAAATATGGGGATGTCCTGCCGTGTAGTTACTACATGGCAAGAGAAACGGAGAGAACAGGGTTTGAGAATATGTCTTTTATCCTATAGAGGCAATCCTTATAGTGGTGGACAGGGGATATACATATATTACCTCTCTAAAGAACTCCTCAATCTAGGGCATGAAGTGCACGTGCTATCAGGACCGCCTTACCCGGACGTTGTGGAAGGAGTGCACGTGCACAAGCTGGAAAGCCTGAACCTCTACGATTCGCAACACTCTTTCCGGGAAGACCTGTCTCGCTTACGCACACCACTGCGGCTGTACGAATACCTCGCAGTGTGCCTGGGTACGTTTCCCGAGCCCTTCACCTTCAGCATACGAGCCTACAACAGATTGCGAGGACTGATGCCTGATTGCAGGTTCGATATTATCCATGACAACCAGTGCCTGGGCTACGGACTGCTCCTGATGAAGCGTCTGAAAGTTCCGGTGGTCGCCACCATTCATCACCCCATCCCCATTGACAAAGAGATAGAGCTTGCTCAGGCCAAAGGTCTCTGGGACAGGTTAAGACTGAGAAGGTGGTACTCATTCCTACCGATGCAATACCGGGTATCCCCGCGACTGGATAGAGTGATTACGGTTTCTAACAGTTCTGCGGAAGACATTCAGCGCATTTTCAAAGTCCCCAGCAATGTACTAAGAGTGGTACACAACGGCATTGATATGGACTTCTTCCACAATGACGGCAATATTCCCAAAGAACCGCACAGCCTGATAATGGTAAGCAGTGGGGCGGGGCATACCAAGGGTGTTCCCTATCTACTGCGAGCACTGCGGTCACTGAGGAGAGAGGCCGAGGTAAAACTGACCATTGTAGGCAGTGATGACCATGATAGTGAACCGGCAAGGATGGTCAGAGAATACGGGCTTGAGGACATAGTTACCTTCACCGGAGGAATAGAGAGGGAAGAACTGGCAAGGCGCTATTCCACCGCGGAAATAGCGGTTGTGCCCTCCCTGCACGAAGGTTTTGGGTTTCCCGCAGCCGAAGCAATGTCCTGCGGACTTCCTGTAGTTTCCAGCACCGCCGGGGCATTACCTGAGGTGGTGGGAAGAGATGGAGAAACGGGGCTTCTGGTACCTCCGGCAGATTCCGATGCTCTGGCAGCAGCAATCAAGCGCCTGCTTGATAACGAAGGACTGCGAAAGAAAATAGGGCAGGCAGGGAGAAAAAGAGTGGAAACAGAGTTCAGCTGGAAGGAAGCTGCCAGAAAGACGGTACAAGTATATGAGGAACTCCTGTGAATGCTTACTATAGACTATAATCTCCTCGGAATCAGGGATGGAGAAAAGGTTCTGGACGTTGGTTGCGGTCAAGGAAGGCACAGCTCCACAGCATGCGAGCAAACCGCTTGCACGGTGTGTGCTCTCGATATTGACCAGGCAAACCTGGCCAAGACAAGCTATCTTCTCCGCCTCATGGACAGGGAGGGAAAATCCAGGGGGAAATGGGTCTCACTTAGAGGAGACGCCATGAATTTACCCTTCAAGGATGCCTACTTTGACAGAGTTATTTGTTCCGAGGTGCTGGAACATCTTTCTGACGATAACCAAGCACTGTGTGAACTGAAGCGAGTGCTTAAAGATGACGGCACACTCGCTATCAGTGTGCCCACATACTTCAGCGAGACTATTTACTGGCAATTATCCCGCGAGTATCACCACCAGCCAGGGGGACATATCAGAAAGTACCGCGCAAGCAAACTCATCGCTCTACTGAAAGAGCATAACCTTTATGTTCATGCCATCCGCCGCAAGCACGCCCTGCATTTCGCCTACTGGCTGCTCCGCTGTCTCTTCGGTATAAACAGAGAAAAAGCGATAATCCCCTCTCTCTATCACCGTTTTCTGGTATGGGACATTGAGACCAAGACTAGACCCCTCCGCCTGCTGGAAGGCTTACTCAACCACTTCATCGCCAAGAGTATAGTCCTTTATGTCCATAAGAACAAGAACTCAAGGGAGAACGCAGAGACCTAGAACTAAAATGACAACACACGATTTTTTGGAGTTAGTCAACAGGACGGTAACCTTCATTGGTGAGCACCAGCTCCCTTCCGGAGCCATTCCTGAATATGAGGACGGCACCATAGGCCCATGGTGTCACGTGGAATGTGCCATAGCCCTGGACCTGTGCGGCAGTTTTGAGCAGTCCGCCAGAGCCTACCAATGGCTGAATGAAAAACAGAATCCTGACGGAAGCTGGTGGTACACCTACGAAGACAATCAACCCAAGGAACTGGCCAAAGACAGCAACCACAGCTCCTACGTAGCGACCGGGCTGTGGTACCACTACACCGCTACAAAGGATATGCACTTCCTGCGAGAAATGTGGCCCATGGTTGAGAGAGGTATAGACTTCGCCCTGGGCTTGCAGCAGCCCACCGGGGAAATATACTGGGCTCGTGATGACAAGAACGAAGCCTGGCCAAGCGCCCCACTGACAGCATCAAGCTGCATCTATCAGAGCATCATCGATGGTATCAAACTTGCCAGAGTTCTGGGGTTTGATAAGCCGGACTGGGCCAAAGCAGGCCGGAAGCTAGCCAAAGCAATCAGAGAACAGCCACAACTATTTGACACGGCGGACGACAACAAACGCGGTTATGCCATGAACTGGTATTATCCCGTTCTCTCCGGCGTAGTCCGTGATGGAAAAGCAAGGGAACATATTCAGAAAGAATGGACTCGATTTGTTGTCGATGGCTCCGGATGCAAATGCTCTCTTGACCAACCGTGGGTCACTGTGGCTGAGACCAGCGAACTGGTCCTGGCATTAACCCGCATAGGTGAACCGCAGAGCGCAAGGACTCTGCTAGAATGGATTATTCCCCTCCAAGACTCGGACGGCGGTTTCTGGACGGGGATAAGAGTACCAGAGCTAATAATCTATCCCCCTGATGAGAAGACTGCCTGGACATCAGCGGCAGTAATAATAGCCACGTTGGCCAGTGTCGGGGGTAAAGACCCGGGCAACGTCGGCATTTGAGGGTTAGCTGAATGCGGAGCCTGATAGAGCTTACCCGAAGGGTACTAATGCCAAAATCGCCAGCCATTGATTTCATCGGTTACGAAGTTCTCTTGGATTTCATCAAGGAAAAGGGATTACAGAAACTTGATGGAGACCTGATTGAAATCGGTGCATATATGGGTGGCGGTACTGTGAAACTAGCCAGATTCGCCCGCAAGTATCACAAGAAAGTATACGCTATCGACATCTTCAACCCCAGTGCTGACGAGACCAAGACCCCTGACGGAATTAAGATGAGTGATATCTACGAAGCGTTTCTGGAGGGTCGTTCGCAGTTTGAGGTCTACCAGGAAACGACTCGCGGGTTTGGTAACATTGTAACCATCAAAAAGGACTCCAAAAGTGTCCGATTCTCCAGAGAACAGAGGTTCATGTTTGGGTTTATCGACGGCAATCATCACCCTGAATATGTCAGGAATGACTTCCGCATTATCTGGTCCAATCTTGTTCCAAATGGCGTACTTGGCTTTCACGACTACAATTTTGAACTACCTGAGGTTACTGAAACCATCAATAGCCTGATGGCTGAGCACGCTGCTGAGATAAGCGGAACGCATGAGATAAAAGAGAAGCACATCATCCTGTTGACCAAGGGGGAGAAAAAGCCACACCCCGCTAGCTGGTTGACCAATGCCATTTAGAGTTTATCTGTAACACACCTGCGGCAGACCTCAAAATTAGAGAATACACCTCTGCTCACGTCATCACGAAGTCTCTGATAATCCCTGCAATCCCAGATAGTTTGCAGGGAGCTTTCGGCAACGTTGCCCATAACTGTATAGCCAGCCCAGTCTTTACAGCAGGGAACCACAGAGCCATCGGTGAGGATATAAGCCCTGGAGAAGACGTAGAAGCACCCCAGTGTCCTGTTATCCATAAAAGCCGGCTCTTTGCCTTCGCCTCCCCTGCCGTCACACGGAATAACATCAACAATATCAACAAGACCCTTCCAGAAACGCCGGAAAGCAGCCACTTCCCTTTTGTTACCAGGAGTCATGGTTAGAACAACCCTGGTGGTAACCTTCTTATGTTGCTTTTTTAACTTGACGAGGAAGCTCATTATATTAGCCATGACCTGCTCATAAATCAGCCCCCGCCGGTGTTCTTCGTAGACCTGCTTGGAAATGCCGTCTATAGAGAAATGCACCTCGCCAACATTATTCTTCAAGAGCAGAGAGCTTTTCTTATCGTCCAGAAGAGAACCGTTGGTATAAATATTAATTGACGTATCGGGTAGAGTCCGGGAAACGTAATCCATTGCATCTTCAAGGAAGGGATAAGCCAGGGGTTCTCCATTAACGAAAGGATAGAACTCCCGCACTGCCTTCCCCCTACACTCGTCCACTATTTTCCTGAATAGCTCCCAGGGCATATCCTTGGGACGAGTGCGTATCTTCTTATTGGGACAGAAGATACAGTCGGCAGGACACCTGAGGGTTGTTTCAACAAGAATACTGCCAGGGAATTCGCATTTTTGCGGCATTAGATTCTCCACTCCAGTAATTATACGTGCCCGATTATATATCCGCAACATAGTGCTTACCCAGTCTCCTCTGCTATACTGGATTTCAATACCCCTTGCGTACTGTGGCTACTGGCTGATGCCATCAATCAAGAGAAGGAAGCGGAATGAGAAACGTACCAGTTGAAAGAATCAGAGCAATGGGGCAGGAGTCAATCTGGAAACTACTGGTTCGCTTCTCCACCCCTACTGTTATATCCATGCTGGTGGCATCCAGTTACAACATAGTTGATGCCATCTTTATCGGACGTCTGGGCAAGGAAGCGCTTGCCGCCATGACGATCTGTTTTCCATTGATGATGATAATGATGGCAATCAGTGCCGGAACAGGGGCCGGGGCTACCTCTTTAATCTCCCGACGTCTGGGAGCTGGTGCCAGTGACGAAGCCAGCCGGGTTGCCGGCGTTACTATCAGCACCACGATATTGATAGGCGCACTTGCTACCATTATCTGCCTGCCGAACTTAGAACCCCTGTTACGTTTATTCGGAGCTACTGATGAGGTGCTGCCTTTGGCCATGGACTACGTATCCATTCTAGCCCGCTACTGGGTTCTGGCACTTTTCCCGATGGTCTTGAGCATGATTGTCCGCGCTGAAGGAAGACCGATACTATCCGGCATCGTTATGGTTGTTTCTGCGGTAACCAATATGGCACTGGACCCGCTTCTTATCCTGGGTCTGGGCCCATTCCCCAGAATGGGTATCGCCGGTGCCGCCACCGCAACCGTGATAGCCCAAGCCGTAGCCGCAGTCATCCTGGTCGGTTACTTTCTTTCCGGTAAGACATCCTTCCGGTTCCGTCCCAGCTACTTTGTGCCGAACTTCAGAATACTACGGGAGATTTACCGGGTAGGTGCGGCCGCCATGGTTTCGACTGGTTCAGGCTCTATAGTTATGGTGCTGGTCAATAGAACGGCAATGTCCTTTGGTGTGCTCCCCGTGGCGGTACTGGGCATTGTCTTTCGCGCTTTCAGCTTCATTATTATGCCCTGTGCTGGCATCGGTCAGGCGATGCTACCGCTGGTTGGGTTTAACTTTGGCGCCAAGCAGTTGGCGCGTGTTGGCGAAATTGTCGTTAAAGCGGGACTGACCAGTTCTGTCTGGGGGGCAATATGGTGGGTGGTTATCATGCTCTTCCCTGGTGAAATCATATCAATATTCAGCCCTGACCCGGAATTAGTGGCGATGGGAAGTGACGTTATCCGAATATTCAGCGCTCTTTTGTTCATCATAGGAATCCCTTTGTCCGCGGGGTTCTTTTTCCAGGGAATCGGCAGGGGGCTTCCTTCTCTGGTGATAGCATCTTCACGGTCGGTTCTTTTCCTGTTACCCGCTCTCTATATTCTGCCTCCAATATTTGGTTTGACCGGGCTATGGGTAGTCTTTCCTGTTGCAGATGGGCTATCCATCATCCTTACCGTGGTATGGGCAGGATACTTATTCCGAAAACTGGGGATACCCTTCCGGTTGCGATACAAACAAGAGACACCAGTAATGGACACAACGACAAATAGCCCATAAGGCTGCACACAAAAAGATGACGTAGACAGAGAGGTTCTCTTAGAGGACTTGATGTCACGTGAAGTGTAAATCTGCAAAGGCTACATTGCTCAATTCATATATCCTGCCTTCGCGGGGTATTGGACTAATTGCACCAAAACTGATATGATAGCAGGTTAGGCAAGTCACTGCGAAAAGGGGGTGAGAAGTATCGCACATACTATCAGGGATCTATCGGATAAAGTTCTTACCGGAGGTTTTGAATGAAAAACAAGCGCAACCCAAGAATAATGATTGGCATTTGTCTGCTGGCGGTTTTAGCCTTGCTAATGCCGTTGATGAGTGCCTGTCAAGCGGAGGAGGAAGCACCACCGGTGGTGGAAGAGGAGGAAGAGGTATCACCAGCGGTACCGGATAAGGTGTATAAAATCGGTATTAGCCAGCTCGTCAGCCATCCGGCGCTGGATGCCACCAGGGAAGGCATCATTCAGGCTCTTGCCGATAAAGGCTATGTAGACGGCGAGAACGCTGATATCAATTACCAGAATAGTGAGCTGGACATGTCACTGGTAGCTTCCATTGCCCAGGGATTCGTAACAGATAAGGTAGATGTAATTGTCACCATTGCCACTCCCAATTCCCAGGCAGCTATCAGTGCCGCTGAAGGAACAGATATACCGGTCGTCTTTTCTGCCATTACTGACCCGGTTGGCTCCGGGATGGTCACCAGCTGGGAATCTCATCCTGATGAGAATGTAACTGGAATCAGCGACATGGTGGCGGTAGCAGATGATGTCGACCTGATAAAGCAGATAGTGCCAGAAGTCGAGAAAATCGGTACCATCTACAGTGCTGGTGAGTCAAATTCGCTGTTCCTGGTAGAGAAACTCAAGGAAGCGTGTCTACTACTGGGCATCGAAGTGGTGGAGAGAACCGTAGCTACCAGTGCCGATGTTCTCGCTGCGTCGCAATCGTTGGTGGGACTGGTGGACGCCATCTGGATCGGTACCGATAACACCGTAGTTACTGGGCTGGAGGCGTTGATTGGAATCTGCGAGGAAAACGATATACCTCTGTTCCCCTCTGATGACCCATCAATAGAGAGGGGTGGTATTGCCTGCTACGGGTTTGACTACTACGATATCGGTTACCAGACAGGTGAAATGGTAGCTAAGATACTGGGAGGAGTCAGTGCCACTGATATCCCCGTAGAAAAGGGCGAGAACGTTTTCCTCTCCGTAAATGTCGCTGCGGCGGAAGCAATGGGCGTCACCATTCCTCAGACACTGATAGATGCCGCCGAAACGGTATACGAGGAATAAGGGCAATCTCAGCGGTATCTATTGTAACAGTTAGATAGTCATAAGGTATAACTAAGTTTATCTTAGGGGAGCAAGCACGCTTGGATGTTGTCGTCAATTTGCTGCCTATATCCCTCTATGAAGGCTTGGCGTATGGCTTTGTAGCCATAGGCGTATACATCACCTTTCGCGTGCTTGCCTTCCCTGACCTCACCGTAGATGGCAGCTTCCCTCTTGGCGGTGCCGTGGCTGGCATACTGATTGTAGGTGGCGTTAATCCCTGGCTGGCAACCGTAGCTGCTCTTGGTGCAGGTATGTGTGCCGGACTGGGGACTTCCCTGCTTAATACCAAGCTCAGGATAAATGCTTTACTTGCCGGTATCCTTATGATGGTCGCTCTTTATTCTATAAATCTGGCGATTATGGGGCGGTCCAATATCCCTCTCCTCCGTGAGGTAACAGTCTTTGACCAGGTCTCCCAATTGCTCGGAGTCAAACCCGACGTTACCCTGTCACTCATATTCATGGCAATGCTCACTACTATTGCCCTTGGTATCTTGAACTGGTTTCTGCGCACTGAGATTGGCCTGGCACTGAGGGCAACCGGTGACAATGAGCAGATGGTACGAGGCCTTGGCGCCAGTACCAACATGACCACGATACTGGGTGTTTCCCTCTCGAATGGCCTCGTTGCTCTGGCCGGGGCACTGATAGCTCAGAATCAAGGTTTCTCCGATGTAGGTATGGGTATCGGTATGATTGTCATGGGTCTGGCATCGGTGATAGTTGGTGAAGGGTTATTTCGCCCCCGCAACATCACCACTATTCTACTGGCGGTGGTTGGTGGCTCTTTCGCTTATCGCCTGTTTCTGAGCATTGCTCTTAGATTAGGACTCCCCCCAACTAATCTGAAGCTAATTACAGCGTTGCTCGTAATTGTAGCCCTGGCAATCCCATACATACAGAAGAAGGTGCGGCGTGAGTGGATACCGCCAGCAGTAAGAATGTAGAGCAGGAGTTCTTATGGGTGAGAGTCGTAGCTTGCTGCAACTCAGAGAAGTAACCAAAATATTCTCAAGAGGTACTATAGATGAGGTCGCAGCGCTGGACAATGTTAAGCTGGATGTCAGTACTGAGGATTTTATCACTGTCATCGGTAGTAATGGTGCTGGAAAAACTACCTTGTTAAACATTATCGCCGGTGTCTATCCACCAGAAAGAGGCGGAAATATCATCATTAATAGTAAGGACGTTACCGGACTCAGTGAACATAAGCGCGCGCGATATGTTAGTAGAGTGTATCAGGACCCTCACACGGGCACTGCTGCCAAAATGACCCTAGAAGAGAATCTGTCGCTGGCTATGTTGCGAGGTCAATCAAGGGGGCTAAGAATGGCTACCAATAAACAACGCAGAGAACTCTTCCGTTCAGTGTTAGCTCCACTGGGATTAGGACTGGAGGACAGACTATCTACCCTAGTTGGCACGCTTTCAGGTGGACAGAGACAGGCTCTGGCTCTGGTGATGGCTACCATCAGTAAGCCAGCACTGTTACTCCTTGATGAGCATGTAGCTACATTGGACCCTAATACAACCCGGATAGTACTTGAGCTAAGTGAGATGATCGTGCAACGGGAGAAGATGACGACCATAATGGTTACACATAACATGGAGCATGCTCTGCATTATGGAAACAGGTTGACTATGATGCATAAAGGTAAGATTATAGTTGACATAGGCCAGAAAAAGAAGTCTAACCTCACTGTCAACAACCTGGTGGTTGCTTTTGAACGAGCCAGTGGCGAACGATTTGCTGACGATAGCATACTGCTCCGCGACCACGATGACACAAAATAGCGGTCTGTGCAATGCTCACAGAAAGGAATAGGCGCACTACGTCCGCAAACACTGGCTAGCCTAACATCAAGTGCGCCTGTCCAGCATTTGTTAGCGCTTTGTCCTGATAGCAATTATTGAAGAGTACATGAAGCTGGACAGCGCTAATTGTTCTTCTCAAGATTATTCCCAAAATATACCTTGGTGTGTGGCCACGGAATCTCAATGCCTTCCTTGTCAAAGCGATTCTTTATCCGCTTGCGCAGTTCTCCCGTCAGCGACCACTGCTCCCCGGTCTTGGTATAGCCCCGAATACATATCTCGACGCCGTGAGCACCGAGATCGCTGACACGCATCGCGGAGGGAGTCGTTGTCAAATTTTTTCCCCAATCCGGATCATCCTTGAGCTCCTGGCATACCTCATTAATGACAGCATAGACGTGGCTAATATCCTCTTTGTAGGCTACAGTGATATACAGATTAATGCGAGCCCAGTCTCTCGTCTGGTTGCTGGCAAGTGGTATCTGACTGTTGGGGATAACATGCATTGTTCCATTTATTTCCCGCAAAACTGTCCGTCTTAAGCTGATTTGCTCAACATCGCCTTCCATACCTGAAATGGTGACCCATTCACCAACACGATACCAGTCCTCCATCAAGATGAAGAAACCATTGAGATAGTCTCTAATGATGTTCTGTGCGGCGAAGCCGAGTGCCAGGGCTGCGACGCCAAGAGTAGCCAGGAGGGGAGCAATGTCCACCCCTATCACGCTCAGAATCATCACAAATGCAACGGTCCAAATGACAGTAGCAACAGAACGCGTGGCTACGTGCGCAAGCGTCTTGGACCGGATGGCTAACTGTTCGGGGGCTTCTTCCCTGATTCTTGGGATACGTGCTGTTATTATCTTGGGAATCAGCTTTTTAAGGACCATAACCACCACCAGGGCGATGACGAGTACCACTGCTACCTTGATTGCTGCGTTTGCCAGAGTAGGCAGGTCAAAATTGAAACCGGACTCAAACATAATACATCCTCCTTCTTGTCTTTGGTACTTTAGATATTCTCATTTATTACCTGTAGCTCCCCCTCCCATATTCCTGTGCTGATTAAACAAAATTATCGTAACTTGTGAAATAAGTCAACATACTTTCTGAGTAAGTTAGAGTTACCGGAAAATTTGGACTTGCCCCCATTTTTCTACCACGTGAGTTCTGTGGACTCTGAGAACAACTAGAGTTTGTGATACTGCACAAACAAGCGCTAGAAGATGCCACGGGCTTCCTCCTACACAACAAAAGCTCCCTCAGCAAATCAGTGAACGAAACGTCAGAAAGCGCAACCAGGCCGAGTCCACTTATATACCAACGATAAACCAAAACGGCATTCCGTGGTGCAACTGTTTTACGCAAAGCGATGCCCTTGTTCCATGTTAACCCTCTCGACCTTACAACTCCCTGTCAAGCGTTTGATGGCAGCACTTTCTTATACTACGAGACTAAATCAGCCAAATGGCAAATACAGTTGTTTCTCACCTGAGTGTGGAGGCTAGGGGGCTTCCTTCTTTCCACGGCTTTACCTGGTGAGCATAAACGGACGGTCCCTTTCTGAAGTGGGATGCCTCCTCGAGTGTCTCAACGAAGGGCATATCCTTCGGATATAGCCTTTTGCCCCGCGGTCGCGGCCCAGCTTTGGAGACGTGACCCCACAAGGGATGCCCAACGACTTCTTCTGCAACGGCAGTAGCCTCTATCAGTTTGTCCAAGTCAAGACCCGTCTCGATGCCCATTTCCTCGCACATATATACGAAATCTTCAGTGGGTACGTGACCAGCGGCTCTACCATTACCGCAATACGGACAACCACCTAGTCCACCCAGAGACGTATCAAAATGGGTGACCCCGAACTTGAGAGCCTCATAATAACTGATATTGGTTACACCTCTCTGGTTGTGAAGATGAAGGCCGAAGTCTGTGATCTCAGGCCACTTCTCTTTAACGGCGGAGAGCATCTCTATCAGCTGGTCGGGCATGCATGCACCCATATCATCTATGATCCTGCAAGCGTTAACCGTTAGGTCACACTCGTGCCAACGGTCGATTCCCTCCTTTAGAACTCCCAGCGACTGTTGAAGAGTGAAGTCTCCTTCGAAGTTGGAACCGAAGGGATTGCCAAAAACAATCCCGCCCGACTTGACGCCGTCTTGTTTAGCACGCTGAATAACAGTGTCACCCTCGAGAAGGAGTTGTTCCGGTGTCCGGTTGTAGTTACGCATGGAGAATATTCTACCCACTTCAACGTGGGTCATGTATTGCCCCGTCCTTACCTTGATCTTGGGATAGTACTTGTCAGCTCGCTCAAAACCTTTCGGGTTGAATACAGCAGCGGTATAGGTAATACCAGACTTAGGTACGAATTTCTCTGCAATCTCATCTATACATGCCATCTGGGGAGTCCATCTTGGGCTGACGAAAGACCCAATCGAGATGACTTTCAGCCCAGTCTCTCCCAAGGCATCCAGGAGTCTCAGTTTCTCTGAAACAGGAATGTCTTTGCTCTCAATCTGCAAACCTTCACGCATCGTGTCGTCCCTGACCTCTATCGACTTCGGTAAGCTACTCATGCTCACCTCCTTTCACTGTAAATACCCGCTTTCCACAGAAGGGAATAGCTTCCGCAATATGGCAGCAAAAGCGGTCTCACTACTCATAGATTATCCTTACTTCTGTATTCTCCCACCTCCATTTTACTACCTAACAGCACATTCTGAAAGGCAGAGATTGGGTATTATCGTGAATATGTAACTAAGAAAGACCAATATCTTGGCGGGATACATCGGATGACGAACGTACTTATATGGGCCATCTCTGACCATCCAATGTCCTTCTTTAGTGGACGCAGAAAGTGACCAACTATCGCGCAAGAACAGGATGGATACGATGTAATCAACCATCCCTGAGGGTTTAATCATTGTACCACCTATCTGTGCTACTGAACTACTCCCATGCGTGCCGAAGTATCCTCTCGTAAAAGGACCAAATATAGTTATGACCATTGCTGGGGAACGACAAGCTACGGCAGTAAAAAGAAGTTTATTGACAAATCTCCAGGTAGACGTTTAAACTTCAACTACGATACGTGTGTTCCAGGGACCTCGCTGGTCAGGCATTATGTGTTAATGGAGGTGTAGCAGTGTATTGAGATGGAGCAGGGTTTATCTTAGAAAAACAAAAAGGAGATAAATAGCTATGGAATTGCCAACAAAAGAAACCTTACTCAAGTTATACCGTGACTTACTTACAGCCAGGCGAGTAGAGGCCGAACTCTGGTCAAGACAGGGCAATCTAGCCGGTACCGGGGGGGGTGCTCATCGAGGACCAGGTGAGGAGGTGATTCCGATTGCCTTCTGCAACAACTTGACGGAAACTGATTGCTTTATGCCTAACTTCAGAACAATGATCTGTAATTTTACCAAGCCTGGCTTCACCCTGCTCGATGTCGTTGCTACCAGCATGGGGAAACAAGGCAGGAAAAACCCCTGGATGAGCCCCGAGAATGGCACACTGGGTGGTAGCGGCACATTAGGGGAAGCTAGCGTCAGGTTCGTGGGTGCTGCCGTGGCGGCGACTATGAAAAAAACTGACGATATCGCTGTTTTTATCCAGGCAGACGGTGCTTCCAATAGAGCCCCTACCCACGAAGCGATGGGAGTCGCCGGAGCCTGGCAACTACCGAGCATATTCGTCACCCAGAACAACACATACGGCATGGACCCCCAGG
>SDBS01002185.1_pt1 | contig 19661 bp, 12 predicted proteins | sample 2277091 | NCBI WGS metagenome assembly SDBS01 (sample SAMN10404972, study PRJNA504765) | marine sediment metagenome | isolation source: marine sediment core GS10_PC15, 163 cmbsf | place: Arctic Ocean: Southern Knipovich Ridge | collected 2010 | reverse complement strand
TGTGACATAGCAGAGAAAATCGGCCCCGTGCCAGGCAGCCACCGCACCGCCGATCGCCGCGGTGATATGGTCGTATCCCGCCGCGACATCTGTCACGAGCGGCCCCAGCACGTAGAAAGGCGCTCCGCCGCAGACCTTCTTCTGCAGCATCATGTTCGCCTGTATCTCGTGGATCGGTACATGGCCCGGTCCCTCGACGAATACGCTTACTCCCGCCTTCCTCGCCCTGTCGACGAGCTCTCCTATGACGAGCAGCTCGCCGACCTGGGGCCGGTCGGTCGAGTCGGCGATGGCGCCGGGACGAAGGGCGTCCCCGAGACTCAGCGCGAAGTCGTACTGATGCGCGAGCTCGAGGAGCTCATCATAATATTCGTAGTACGGGTTTTCCCTTTCATTCTTTACGATCCACTGGAGAAGGAAGCAGCCGCCCCGGCTGACGACCCCTGCCGTCCTGCTCCCGGCGACCTCTTCGGCGATGCGCCGGACGAGACCACAATGGATCGTCATGAAATCAACGCCGTCTTTCGCCTGCCGTTCGACGACGCCGAGAAAGTCGTCCTTAGTACAGTCCGCTATCTCTCCACCCCTCCTGCTCATCTCGACCACGGACTGGTATATCGGGACCGTCCCTACAGGGACCGAACATCTTTCAAGTATGGAACGCCTTATAGCGTCGATGTCACCGCCGGTCGAGAGATCCATCAGCGCGTCCGCCCCCGCATCGATCGCGACGTCGAGCTTCCGCAGCTCGATCTCCAGATCGTCGTGGTCGGGACTCGTACCGATGTTGGCATTGACCTTTGTTGTGAGGCCCTCTCCGATCCCGATCACCCGGCTGTGGGCGCGAGCATACCCGCTGATCACGACCCTGCCGTCGGCGACGAGGACCCTGAGCTCTTCGGGATCGATTCCTTCGAACTGCGCGACTTCCTTGAGCGCGGGGGTCATCTCGCCCGCCCTGGCCTTTTCAACTTCCGTCAAGCGGAGCCTCCTCTCGTTTTTCATCCAAGGGCACTCCATTATAATCGACATACGGTGCCCTTGCCACCCCGATTTTGCTGATGATCAGAAGTTTTCGACAAGGGATATGTGGATAAGCATACCGTCGAGGGCGATCCTCTCCCCCATGCCGAAACTCAGAGCCACCGTACCGAGCTTCGAGGAGGACATCAGGCCGAATCCCAGTCCGTCGAGGAATTGCCAGCCGGTGTCTTTCCTGTAGTATGCCCCGGCATCGTAGAAGAGGAATATCCTCGAATCCCCGCCGAACCTGTACTCGAAGTTGGCCCACGCGATCTTCTCGCCGCGGAACTGATTCTCGCGATAGCCCCTCAGGCTCCTCGCTCCACCGAGCGGATAGGTCTCCGCCAGCTTTATCGCGTCCTTCGAGAAGACACCCTCGGATACGAGCCTCGTGTAGAACGACTGCCCCGTGAAGGCCGGTATTTCGACATCCCCTTCGAACCCGTAGAGAAGTTGACTGGCTGTATTCGTCTGACCGGAGGCATATTCCTTCCGCACCGCTCCCTCCACCTTGAGGGAGAGATGGGCCCGTCCGGGCCAGAGCGTCCTCGCGCCGGCCCTGAACCTGTGGCGCACGCTCCTGTCGAGAAGAGGATCGTCCTGCGGAACGTTATTGTCCCAGGTGTATCCGGCGATGACCTCGCTGCCGGGACCGGTGCCGAGACTCATATCGAAGCCGACCATCGTATAATCGTAAAGGGTATCATAGACGTCCTGTCTCAGCTCCGCGTCCAGACCCGGGGGCAGCCCGAAAAAGAAATCCTCCGAGTACCTGAAGTGCAGCGTCTGGTAGCTCAACCCGTCGTTGAGCCATCTGAAATCGATGTCCCTTCCGCTCCCGCCTATGTTCCTCAGGGCGATATCGACCGATCCGTTCGTGATGTAGCCTTCTGTCTCCTTCCTGGCGAAGCCGAATATCCCCTGGATCGTATTGCCCCGTTTCGTCTCTTCGACAGGGATCCTCACATCGACCCTTCCCGGCCCGAGCCTTCTGACCTCGGGCTGCCCCACCGAGGCGAAGAGTCCCGAGGCGGAGAGATAGCGCTGCGCGCGCGCCAGCTTCTCCTCGTTGAACCTCTCTTCTTCCCTGAGCCTTGACGTCTGCAGGGCGAGCGACGTGTCTGTCTTCGTGAGGCCGTCGAAGATAATCATCTCCACGACCGATTCCTCGCCCCCGTACACCGCGAAGGTGAGATCCACCACGTTCGTCTCCGGGTCATATTCGAATCCCGTCATCCAGACCTGCGCGTAAGGGTATCCCGAACTGTTCAGTCCGGCGAGAAGGGAAGCCATCGATCTCTCCAGGCCGCCAGGATCGAAAGGAGTTCCCCGGGTGACGCCGAGCATTCCGGCGATCTCTTCCTCAGGGATGACTTCCGATCCGCTCACCGTCACTTCGCCTGTCAGTGTCGGACTGCCCTCGGAGATCAGCATCGTGATCTCCACCGACTCTCCCTTCATCACTGTATCGACAGCGGCGCGGGCTCCGAGCAGTCCGGCGGAGAAGCATATCGAATCTATCCGCCCGAGTTCCAGATTTACGAGCGAATCGCTCAGCAGGGCGCCTTCGCGAAGATAGCTGCCGCGGCCCAGCACTCCGGCGTCAAGCAGTTCCAGCCCCTCCCAGCGCACCTTCGATATCCATGAACGGGACGTTCCGAGGCTGTCCCCGATCTCCTGAGCGGGACCCTGGCCGCCTGAGGCGGACACACCTCCCCACGGGGCGGACGCTGCCGCCGAGGCGATGATAGCGGCCGTCAGGACCGCTCTAGAAGTAAGCGCGGCTTTCCAGCTTGAAAGCATGGACTGTCCTTACCTCTCCGGTGAAATCCTTTTCCCTGTGCCCGTTGTAGTTGATTCCGAAGCTGATGAACTTCGTGAACCTGTACTGCCCCACTACGTTCCAGTCCTCCCTGAGCCCCTGTTCGAGGAAAAAGAGGGGTTTCCCCTCGCTCTCCTTCTCGTCGGTCCATGTGAATCTGAGAAGGACGTTCAGATGGATCTTCGTTCCTATCGACGCGTCGCACGAAGGAGTGCCGAATATGGAGATCTGCTCGGCCTTCGAGACGGCGTCCTTCCTGTTCTCCGCTCCACCCTCGATGGCTAGCTTGACCGACGGCCTCAGCCTCCAGGCGAGGATAGTCGATCCCTCGATGCTCTCGATCCTGTACATCTGGCCGGCAGCTCCCGTCACCATGCGGGAGCTCAGCGAGGTCTCGCCCTGGAAGGTCAGGGTCAGCGATTTCGCGGGGATCAGCTCGAACCTTCCCTGTATCTTCCTCGTGTATCTCTCGACCGAGACATCCTCGCTGCGGTTGTCCTCCTCGTCCTCCCTGAAGAGGACGAGCCTGAGGTTGTATCCCTTCACGTCCCCGAGAAAACCCCACTCGCTCCTGAAACTGTTCTTACCGTAGAGGGTCCACTCGTCCCTCTGCAGGAATGAGGGGTCCATGAGGTAGAGTCTCGCCAGTTCATCGGTGCTCGATCTCTCGACGACGGAGAAGAAGTTGTCGACCGAGATGTTCCTCCTGATCCACTGCCACGTTCCTGTATCATGAGAGGGCATGAGCGACAGCCCGCGGACACCGCTGCCGATGCTGAGCCGCCATGAGAGCTCGACCGTGCGGACCGGGACCGCGTCCTCGGCGGGAAGGAAGATGACCATGTAATCGCCCCTGTTCTGACCTGTCTCGTTTCCATCCTCGTCGTAGTCTCCCTGATTCTCCCCGACATATACGACAGCCTTTTCGAGCTTCCTGTCGACTCCGGAGCTTATCCGGTAGCTCATGTCGCTCGTCACGGAGCCGGCCCACCAGGCGTCCCTGTACCTCAGTCTTCCCAGGTCGTGCTTCGCCGAGCCGCCTGTATCCTCGTACCTCGTGCTGCGCCTGCTCCCGATCACCTCTACTATCGCCTCGCCCGAGACGTATCCCCCGTCGATCCTGATCTCGTCATTCTCCCTGGCCCTCGACCATCCCCCTCCATCTGTCGCCATCCTGTCGGTGTTCCTCTTCGTATATGAGAGCGTTCCCCGGAAACTTCCTTCCTTCCTCTTCGAGATCGAGAAGAAGTTCTGGTAATAGAACCTGCCCGTATCGGGGGCATCGGAGTTGAAAGACCTGTACCTCTCAGTGTCGAAAACGGCCCGAGGGAGGATCTCCCAGAATCCGAATGCTCCCTCGACGTGCAGGTACCGCCTGTCGCGTCCGAGATCGTTCTTCGAGTCGTACCCCGCCGCCCCGAGCCCGCGATCGGTCTTGTCGCCCAGTGCAAGTGAGGCATCGGCCTTTCTCGCACCGGGCCCGCCCGTCCTTTGAAGCCTGTTATAACTTCCGCCGAACTTCCAGAGCTTCTCGCCCTCCCACTTGAGGTTGAGGCCGGAGATCTTCTCCGTACCCGAAAGCGGTATGTCGTCGAGGTTCCAGTTCCTGTAGAAATACGCGTCCCTCGTCTCATCGGGAGCGCGGAACCTCTCCTCGAGGGAGGAGTACTCGGCGAGCAGCGAAAGTCTGCTCGAACCTATCGCCTGATCCTTTACTCCGCCGCTCAACCTCAGCGCTCCTCCTTCGTTGTCATCGTTATCGATGCCCGAGAGGACATTACCGTCGAAGATCGACAGGTTTCCCTCGGCCGAAAGGAAGAGACTCCCCTTTGCCCCGTCGAATCCGATGGAGATGACCTCCTTACGCTGGGGCAGAGGGAGCGGTTTGCCGACGAGGTAGTTCCCCCCTCCGGGGGAGACGTACCTGTACTTTACCTCGCCCCGCCTGGTGAATCCGTCGGTGGCGTAGTCTCCATTGCCGTCGCCCGCGTCGAAGAAGTCGACGAGATAATCCCCCGCCTCCTCGACGAACTCGAAATGCTCGGGCAGCGAATCGGCGGGGACAAGGATATAGGCGTCGACGGCATTCTCGACCGGGTTGATCCCGGGGGCCACCGCTCTGAGGGGATCATCCCCCGCTTCGGCGAGGATCTCCCTGTCTTCGTCGGTCATCACGCCTCGCACCGGGTCGTCGGGATCATCCGATTCCCTGAAGTAGAATCCCCTGAGCGTCGCCGCGCCGCCCGCCAGCGGCGATGTCCAACCGCCGGTAAGGGTTGTTCTGCCGTATCCGTCCTCACCACTCTGGTAGTCGACGACGATCTCCGAGTCGGCAGTTATCGTCACCCGCTCTGTGAAGGTGATCGTGCCCCTGCCGTAATCTATGACGTAGTGATTTTCCGCTCCGCGCCGCATCTCCCGTCCATCCAGAAAGACGGTCTCGGAACCGGGCAGTATGATCACCCCGTTGAAGCGCCTCGCTTCGAGAAGTTCGTACGGTCCCTGGACCCCCTCGACACCGAAGAACTCCGCCCGCTGGAACCTGCCTTTCGTGATGCCTCCGCCGGCGAAGAGTTCCTGGTCCCACGCGTTGACCTTCACCGAGGCGCCCCTGAGCTCCCGCTGGAATCTCGAGAAAACCGACCACTGCTGCCCGCTGATAAAATCGCCGAAGTTGGTCTCCGTGTGCCTGCTCTTCACCTGAACGGCGACCTTGTCGAGCTGCTTAAGCTCCTCGGTGTTCCCCTGCGGCTGAACCGGAAGGTTGTCGTCGGTGAGATACGCCCTGACCTCGAGATCCTTCGCAAGCTTACCCATCATCGTCACCTTGAGACTCTGATCGATGCCGAGATCCTTCCCGGAACCCATCGAGAATCCCACCGTCTTGTTGCCGGACAGCCTCAGCTTGTATGGATTGACCTCTGATTCACTCTCCTGCTTCACCTGTGATATGTCGGGCATCGTGACCTGGTACGGGGGGCGCTCCCCGGGAAACCTCGAAGCGAAGAGAGGCGCGAAGGCGAACGGGTACCGCTTCCACCTGACCACGAGCAGCTCGCCGCCAGCCGGCGGCTGGACGAGGATCAGCGTTCCCTTGAGGATGTTTATCCTGTAATCCGTCTCTCTCCGGAGGGCAAGGCCGTTGAGTGTTATCGAATCGCTCCCGGCGATGATGAACGATACGCCGAGATCGATGCGTGTAATGCCCTCTGTCAGGATGATCCTCTTCGATTCGACATAGTGGTCGCGCACCGGCGCCATCACACGCAGATTGCCGTCCTGCGCGGCCGAAAGCGGGCCCGCTACCAGTATCGTCAGGAGAACTGCTGCCTGAAGCCGAATGGAGATCATGGTCACTTACCGGGGTAGTCGAGGCGATACACGAGAATCGACCTCGTCTTGAGGTCGGCGATGTAAAGACGGTAATCCCAGGAGGCCGCCACCGCGGACGGCCTTATATCTTCTCCCCCGCCGATCGTAAGGACGTGCTCGAGCGAGGGCGTGAATCCGTATACGAGGCCCGTTTCCGGATCGGCGACAAAGAGATATCCATCGAGACCGCCGCAGACGTAACGCGGCGATCCCATCTCCGCGCCGCCGGAGAGAACGGCATAACCCTCGAAGCCCCCCGAGCCTCCGAGGATCTGCACACGAGAGTTTCCGAACTCTGCCACGGCGATCTTCTCGTCTCCGAACAGAGCGGCCTTTACAGGTTTCTCGAAGCTGCCGTCGGCCCAGCCGTACTCACCCGTCCTGATCTCTATGTCCAGGAGGGGCGACCATACGGTGATATTGTGATTCTCGAGATCGGTCGTCAGCAGCCTTCCGCCTGTGCTGCTCGTCAGTGAAACAGGCTTCATCCGCGAAAAGAGCGAGAAGTCGAGGAGCACGTCGAGGTACGCTCCCTTGTACTCATACCGCAATATCCTGTTGCCCGCGTAATCAAGCACGTAGACTCTCGTCCCATGAGCCGCAACATCGATGGGATAGAACCCTGCGTCCAGAGCGGGGGCCTCGAACGCCAGGGAACCGCCGTCCTGCGAATACCTGTAGACCTTGCCCGCCATCGCGTCCGCGACGAGGACGAATCCCCTGTCGTCAACGGCTAACCCGAGAGGTTCCCTCAGTTCACCAGCGCCGAGGATGATATCGAGACGCTCGGCGCGCAGCACATCATCGGCGACGGCAGAAGTCGAATCCTCCTGGACCGGCGCGCCGGCGGCGAACGTGGCGACACAAAGCAGAACGCATGACAATATCGAAGGAGTTTTCATCTGACGTCCGTTTCCCCTCGCCGACGGTTCGTCAGAACGGCCTGTTGACCGCAAAAAAGAATCCGCCCGGCCTCGGTCCCACCTCGAATCTTACTGGAATATTCGACGTGGTGTCGACTTCATTCGTCGACCTGCGCGCGATGTACACCGCATCGACAGAACTGACGACCCTGAGCGCAAAGAGGTAAAAAGCGGTATAGAGAGCGTTGCGCTCCGCGTCCTTGCTGTCTCCTCTGAGCGTGTTGAAATTGTGCTGGGCGTCGATCGACGTCCACCGCCAGGCCATCTCGGACGTGATGTAATTATCGAGGTAATAGGAATCCATCGCGGTCTGGTCGGGGTAGTACAGGTCTCGAGCCTCCCGCCTGACGTACTCGTTGTAGCCGCCGGGGCCGTCGCTGCTGATCCACCTGCCTACATTCTCGTAGTATGTCTGCTGATACCCCGTTCCATTGACGCCGGCATATGCGGCGGCGTAATCCCTGTAGGCGTTCTCTTTCGAGTTCGACTGCCAGAGAGACGTCCCGAGCATCAGCCATCCGGCTCCCTCGAGAGTGAAATAGATATACGCCCGGGTCTTTCTTCCCATCCTGTACTGGCCGAGGCCGGGGAGCAGAAAACTCATCCCGCCCTCTCTGGCGGGAGAATATGTGCCGATCCCGGCGGGAGCGGCGTCCTCCTGCGGCAGCCCCTCGGAAGCAAGGTGCCAGCCGTGGCCGCCCGCGGGCAGATCGGACGGGAGCTCTGTCGAAAAGGGCTTCGCCGCCATCGCTCCATGGGAGGCTGTCAAGATTACGAGCAGGAATACTGTCAGCTTTCTCATGATCTTCCCCCTAGAAACGATAGCTCAGTCCGACCGAAGTATTTTCGAGACCGGGCCGCAGGTCGAGTGTCCAGCCGCCGTCGTCATACTCACCCTTGTTGTATCGGTAAGCGAGGTATCCGGCGTCGAGCATGGAGACGATACGGTTTAATATCAGGGCCATCACGAAACGATCCGCCTTGAGGAGGTAGTCGTCACTCTCGATCCGCATCGCCCAGTAGGTCGTCCTGTTCGGGGTCCACGGCTTGAAATTATCGTAGTCCCCGTTCCAGTCGTCCCAACCGAACGAGAAGGCGTCGTACTTGCCCATGTTCTCGTAATATTCCTCGTGATCGAGATGCCTCGGTATGTAGACGAAGTAGTAGTAGTTTCCCTTGGCTTCCTCGTTGTACTGTTCCCAGCTGTCGCATCCGCCTATCCCGTCGCAGTAGGGATGCAGCAGGAGGAACCTCTCCTCGCTCCAGTGCGCGTCGCCGAATATCTCGTATTCGGCCTTCACTTCCTTGCCCTTGTCGTAGTTGTCGCGGTATGAGTACCAGAAGTAAGCATCGAGAGTGAGGAACAGGGGGACCCTGAGGTAGTGCGTGATCTTCTTCGAGCCGGTGGCCACGTAGAGCTCACCGATTCCCGGCAGGACGGCAGATGCCAGCATCGCTACGGCGATGTTCCTGCCCGGTCGCACTGAAACCGCCGGGCCCGTCCCCTGGAATCCGGACTTCTGCGCGGCGAGTTCCTCGCGTGTGACGATCGGAGTCTCGAGCTTCGTCCCGTTGAGCTTCAGAGTCTCGTTTATCCTCCAGCTTTCAAGGGTGTACGTCTTTCCGGCATTCTCCTCCGAGGCGCCTGCTTGCGCGGGTGGGGCGGCTATGAGAAGTGCGAGCATGCAGCTGACGACAAAACGCATCGATATCCTCCGGTCGTTAATTGACTATCGCGAATTTTTTCTTCGTCTCCACCGTCGTGCCGCCGGATCTGACGACTATGCGGCAGAGGTAGATGCCCGACGCCAGGCCGGTCATCTTCACGGCGAACTCGGCCTGTCCCCCGGACAGCGGCATCGACCGCTCGAGGATCCTTTCCCCTTCGAGCGTCAATATGTCGAGTCTCGCCTCTCCTTCATCGGGAGCGCTGAAATGAAACGCCACCCTGTCTCCATTCGAGGGGTTGGGATATATAACGAGGTTCTTTTCGAGGTCGGCCCACTGCGGCTGCTCGACATTGAACCCCGGTGCCGGCTGGACCTCCGAGTCCCTGTCAGCGCCACCGTATACCGAGCCACCTGACGCATCGATCTCAAACTCCCCGAAGGGTGTCTCGTGCCATCTCGCCCTGCCGCTTTCCGGCCTCCATGCCCCGAATCCGCTCTCCTCAGAGTTGGATATTATATCGATCCAGGAAAAGTACTTTGTTCCTGTAAGATCTACCGGTTCGATGAATGTACCGGCCGCCTTCCTCGGCCATCCGGGCACAAGCTCGCCGGCGTGGTCGAACATATACATGATGCCCGCGTCGGTCCCCGCTATTGCCCACGCCCCGTAGTCGTTGGAGGCTGTAACGAGCGGTGCCGTGATCCTTACCCTGACCGGGAGCAGGTAGACCCCGTTATTGATATCTCTCGGCCACCCGGTGACATTCGCTCCCGACGGGTCTATAACGTATATCGTGCTGCCGTCCGTACACACGAGGTCGAGCCGTCCATCGCCGTTCATGTCCTGAACCGCCGGCGGGAACTGTATCGCGCTGCCGACGCGCCTTTCGCTGATCCTGCCCCCGCTGCCGTACAGAAGTATCCTTCCGGTCGCGGCGGCAGTTATCCATATCTCGCTGCCATCGCTGCCGGGAACCATATCTCCTCCGGCGAGGAATATCTCCCCTGACAGGTCGGCGGTCGAAATGGAGACCTTGACAGAGAACGCATCGTCACGGAGGAATCCCCCGGACGATACCAGATACCTTTCCAGCAACCCTCCGCTGCTTCCGTCGGCCGGGACGGTGAGGGCAAATACCGCGACGGCGTCATCACTCACATCCTTCTCCAATACGAGATTGCCGGCAAAGCGGTATCCTATCGCGGGCGACTCCGGGGCACCGGCATCGAGGCCGTCCGTACCTATAAGGTGCAGCTCGTACTTCTCGGCGGCGGCTACGTAGACCTCGCCCGATTTCTGGACCGGCACGGGGAATGTCGCGAGCGAATCCAGGGTGACGGGCCACGCCGGACACTCGGTCCAGTCATCCTCGCTCAGCGCATGGATCACGCCGTCCGCCCGAGCTATTATTACGGCGCCTGAAGAGCCTCCCCCGCATCCGGTGAACCCGGATACGCGGGCGGCAGGCATCATGGCCGGGCCGCCGATGCTGAACACCGGCGACGGTATCCCCGCCTGCCTGCCATCACCATTGTCGTATATCAATAAGGATTCCCGTGGATCTCCCAGTGGGAGCACTCCAGATATATCAGCTGCAGGGTTTCCGGGTATCAGTTTTGTAGAAGATCTGTCCCTGCACCCCGCCCCGAATGTCATAAGAGTATCCCTGCCTGAGACGTTCTCGAGACGGAGACCGCTAGGGACCTGCCAGTTGCTCCAGGCAGGCGGAAGCGTCTCATCGTTCATCTCTGTGAAATTTTCATCGCAGAACGCGTCGTCATACCATCCGAGCCTGAACCTCGAGGTCGGGTCCCCGAGATCGACGACGCCGTTGGCCTCGATCAGCGAAACGCCGAAGGGCCAGCGTGAGTTGACCTCGTTCGCTTCCCACCTTCTCTCGATGAAGTACTCGTCGACGTGCCATACAAGCAGACCGGGTCCCCACTGAGGACTCGGGTATGGCTCCTCGGTCGGAAGCAGGTAGTCGTATCCATTGGTGAATTCCCAGACGATGTCGTCGGGTATCCCGCTCCCGCAGTTCATGCAGTTGCCCGTCCCGAGTATCACGCCGGTGACCTCATCGGTCACATAGCCTGTAGGCAACCCATCCAGTTCGGCCGCCCTGTTCTCGATCAGCCAGTACTCGTCGGCCGACATCTCTACCCTGACGCCCTTCGCGGGGCATTTGCCCGAGGCGGAAAGGGAGATCGCTTCGTCGAAGGTTCCGACGGTGTCGGCCTCCAGCCATCCGAGGAAATACTTCGACCAGGCGCAGAGCCCACCGGGTACAAACCCCTCGGCGTAGTGCTCTCCGCCCTCGGCGTCGACGAGGATGGCTCCGAGCATTCCACCGCTGTCCATGTTGTCGAATACGCCGATTGTCGAATAATTCGTATATGTATCGTAGAGATCGGGAAGGCCGAGCGCGTGTCCGAACTCGTGAGCGAGCACCGCGGCGAGCCCGCCGTTGTAGCCATCCTGGATCGCAGTTTCGGGTACGACCGAGAGCTCGGTGATGACATAACCGTCCTCTATGACGATCTCATCGCCTTCGCCGAGCCTCGCGTTGAATGAAGGGATATCGTTGGGACTGTTGCCGAGTACGTCGGACTGCAGATTTGCCCCTGCATGTACCACGATTATCGCGTCGAAGTCGCTCAACCTGACGGGGTATCCGTCCGATCGCAGTGAATCGTCGCAGGCGATGATCGCGTCCTGCACGAATTTGACGAGCATCTCGACCGTCCACTGGCCCCCTCTGCCAGGGCCGTAGTCGGCCAGGTCCGAGAGTTTGTAGCTCCCGTTCTCTCCGGCGGGAAGCACATCCCACGTTATCTCCGCGGCGCCGCATGACTGGAAATCGTAGTAGCGGGCCATCGCTTCCATATGTGAATTAAAATATGACTTGTTATGCGGAGTGGGATCGATGACCGAGGTACCGGCCGGCGTGAGATCGAAATCGCCCCCCGTCCTGATGCTCGTCAGGTTGCCCGACCTGTCGGTCTTGAAGGATATACGTACGAGGGCGACGTCCCATATCTCCGCAGGTGCCGCGGGGCCCTGCAGCATCCTTCGCTCCGACGCATCTCTCGTGCGGCGCAGTCCACGGATCGAGGGACGGTCGAATCCGAATATCCTCGCTCCCGTCACAGCTTCCGCGGGAATGCCGGCTACCCGGCCCGTGGCGTAAAGTCCGCCCGCCCGTCTCTCGAGTACAGGCACGGAGCGGCCTTCGGCCGCGAGCGCGTCCATCTGCAGAATGGCTATCAAGCAGAATATGATCACACCGGCAGGCTTTCGTAAATAGTCGGCCATCGGTTGGATAATTGCCTTTCCCAAGGGTATCAGAAGTTAACACCAAGGGACCAGCGGTGAACCCTGGCGAGCTCTTCCGCCTGCGGGACACTGGCCCAATCTATCCTTACCCGGTTATTGAATACGAATCCCAGTCCGTAGGTCGCCGATTTGATATTCCCATCCTGGTCATGGACGTACCCGAGACGCAGCGCGATCAGGTTCGAATAGAGGAATTCCGTTCCAATATGATACGTGTTGGAACGCTCGAACTCGACCAGCGGCCTGTTGACCTCGCCTGTGACGTACCACTTGCTGACATCGCTCCATACGGGCGCCCATGCGAGGCTTGCCCTGAGGTTCCTCGGCAGAGAGGCCGCCTGGTCCCTGTTCATGAAGGTGATCGACGGCCCGAGGTTCGAGACGGCAAGACCGAGGCTCATCCTTCTGATCTTCGCGCTGCTGATGCCGAAATCGGGTATCTTCCACAATCCGCCGAAATCGACGGCCACGGAGCTTCCCGTTCCTTCCGTGCCCTCGAGCGTGGCCCATGCCGGCGCGAGGCTGATATAGACAAACTTCAGGTTCATTCCGATCGATAGCTGGTCGCCCAGCTTCACCGCTCCGCCGATCATCGGAGCGATCTCATATGACGACGCGGTCCCCAGTTCCTCGGGAGTCGTACCTGTCACGGTCCATTCACCGTAGGTGAGGTACTGGATAGCGAACCCGATCGTCCCTATCCCCTTGATCTTGTATATACCCGCGATGTATTCGAAGAAAACGTCAGATGCGAGATCGGGGACGAGCTGTGAATGCATCAGGTCGATCGCGTGGTGCTCGGCAAACGCCATTCCGGCGGGGTTCCACCACATCGACGTCGCGTCATCGGCGATCGCCCCGAAACTCTGACCCATCGCGTTGGCTCTCGCCCCGGGAGGGATGATCAGGCTGCCCGCTCCCGATTCTCCCTGCGCGAACGCCGCGGAGGATGCGGCAGCTATGATGAACAATGAGATTGAAATCAGCCTTATCGTTTTTACCATAGTTCAGATTCTCCTTTTTAGTTGGCCTTCTTTAAGTAAATTAAGTATCTGAAAACTTCCCGGTCAAGCATTTATGGTCGATCCGGGAAACACTTTCCTTTGTGATAAACATTTCTTTGACAAATGGTTATCTGAGATGTACCACCTTTCCCCTGACTGTTTCGCTGCGATGGAAGGAATCCCTGAAGGATACCTCGATGACGTAGATGTACGTTCCGTTCGCGATACGGTCACCCGTAAAATCCCTTCCTTCCCAGTAAACGCTGTTAAATCCCTCTTTCGCAGCCAGTTCGGCGTTCCATATCTCTATGCCTGAAAGGTTGTATACTCGCAGGAGGACATCCGCCCTGCTGCTCAGCTGAAATATGAAATTTGTCGTTTCCGTGAATGGATTGGGCATGTTGAATACGTCGCTGACCGTATAGAGGCCCTCTTCGACGACCTCGAAGACCAGTGTGTCGGTCGCTGATTCGCCCAGATTATCGAACGCCCTCATGATCACGGAGTGCTCGCCGGGCTCGAAACCTGAGTGAAGCGGGTACTCGACTCGCCCGGTCGTCGAAGATCCATGTTCATATTCGAAGTATTCAGTAACAAATACCGGGTAGCCGCTGCGGTCGAACTCGAAGAAGATCGAGTTCTGAGGTTCGGTCCCCAGGATCGCGATCCCGTCATCATCTGATATCTCGGATACGAGGATGGCCCCCTGCTTCACCTTTGTCGCCTGGCCGGAGAAGTAGAGATTCACGTCAGGCGGCCCCTCGTTCGGGGGAACCGTCCCCGACGGGATTATCACGAGCGTATCGGACGAGCCGATACCGTCGCCTCCCGCCTCGCTGACATACGACCGGACCCTCGCTCTCGATCCCATCCTGCACCTGACAGGTATGACGAAGTCAAGATCGAACCTTCCGGCGCTGACATCGACCGAGCCCCTGAAGATATCCTTCCCGGGCAGTCTGTAATCGAGTTTCCTCTCTGTGCCCCAGTGGATGATATCCTTGCTGATCATCTCCATCGATTCCTGGACGACGATCTCAGCTGTGCCGTTGAATGTCGAAAGGACAGCCCCGCCCTCGGTCACCCGGCCGCTGAGAGTGTACCTGCCTCCCGTGCCCATCGTGTCTATAGCAGCGATATCGTGCTCGACCATACGCTCCGGGATCGCGAGCGTGAGTGCGGGATCGCCGAGAAGGATGTACTTGGCATTGTTACTCGTGTACATGAAGATCTTGCTGTCGGCCTTCGCCATCATAAGCGCTGTACCGATCGGTTCTGTCGCTGTACTGTCCCCGCCGGTAAACAGATAGTCGAAATAGATATAGTTGAGCTCCCTGTTCGGGATCAGTATTGTCGGCGCCACTCCGGCGATAACAGCGATGGCCCCGCCCTCTTCGAGGACGGTGATCTCCTGCCCCATGCTCCTGTGAAAGGGGGATTCCAGGTCGCCGACCGTGCAGGAAAACGCGAGGAACAGAGGAAGCTTCGATCCGTTCACAAGCGAGTACAGATCTGACATCTGCATCACTCTCTCGTCGGAAAGCTGCAGGGGCGAACCATGCCCCGCGTAGTTGACCACGAGAGCGCCGCGCGACCACGCATCGAGCAGATCGCTCGTCGCACCCGGCTTGAGGTCCCCGACGAACGGATAGTGGTGCAGGTATATCTTGCTGTAATCGACGAATCTCGGGATCGGGCCGTCGTCGGCCGTCATCCATTCCGCGTCCCACGTGAAGTAGAAATCATTGTCGGTGCTCGTCGAGTGCTCATCGTCCGCGATGATGATCACCCTGTTCCTCCAGGTCCCCATGTCCAGGTCGGATTCATACCTGATCACGCGATCGATCCAGAGGTCCGCGTCCCTGCGCGTAAGCACGGGCATCCTGCCGATCGCCACGTCGATCATCCTGTCATATCCTGTATCGAGCTTTACGAGGAAGTCGTCGTCCTCGACACCCTGGTCCTCGTAATTCACGTTTATAAAGACAGGTACGAAATCGTTCGACCGGCCCAGTATGTTCCTAGCGTCGTTGGTGCAGTTTCCAATGAGCAGCGCGAAGTCGATCACCGGCGCGCCGTTGTCATCGAAATTGTCATAGAGGAATTTCAGATAATTTCTGACGGCCAGCGGATCCTTCATCCCTCCGGAGAAGTTGTTATATACATCCTCGATATCGACGACCCTCACGACCGGATCGTTCGAATACGGAAGATTGTTCCTGCGGTGGACAGCCAGGCGGCCGGCCGCGTCACGGAAATCCCGGTGATAGACAATGATCATGTCGGGCGGCGTCTCATCCCTGAGTGAGGGGAACACTCCGGGCGACATGCTCTCGATCGATATCACCGGGGTGAGCAGCGCCGATGCCGCGCAGGCGTGATAGTGAAGCGGGACGGCACCGAGCATATCCTCGAAGACTACCTCGCCCAGGACGTTCTGCCATCCGGTCAGCCTTACCGGCCCGGAATGAGCGGTGACATCGAAAAGGAAGATCTCCTCACTCGAGGAGAATCCGTTCATCGTGACGGCCGCGGTCCGCATGTCGGACGGGACGAAGAAATCGAGTCTCCCGTCGACCGGTTTCAGATACCTGTCGTAGAATATCTCGTACCACAGCACGTACATCACGTCGTCTCCGGTCTTGACAAACCTGAATGTGTTGGCACCTTCAATGATCGAGCTGACAGCCGTCTCGACAGTGTCGGGCCTGAAGTCGGAATACACTATCCAGCTCATGCTGCCGGCATGCTCGGCGTTCACGTAGCAGTCCGCCGCATTGAGGTTGTTGTTGTATATGTAGGGGCCGTAGCCGAGTGTCCTTACCATCCCGGTCCCGCCCGCCACGTCTTCGCACTGGAACTCGTCGTTGAATGTTGTCGTACCGACATTCAGCCGTCTCCAGTACCAGAAGTCGTCGGTGTGTTTGGGATCGTAGAGCGCGTCACGCTCGACATGGATGCGGTGACTGTAGGTCGTGATGTCGAGATCGGGAGAACCGGTCGCCGTGACGTCGCGGCTCTGCACTCTCTCCGGCAGACCCTCGAAGGACCCATCCCAGCTCATCCAGTAGACGCCGTCGTCGAAATACATGTGCTTGTAGAAATGGACCTCGCTGGAAGAAGGATCAAGATAATCGGTCCATCCGCGCACAGCAAGACCGTAGAAGATGAAATATTCACCGGGCATCATCGAGCCGGTATTGGTGCCCGAGTAGTGAAGAGCCACCTCGGAGAGATGATAATCCTCCTCGAAGCTTCCGCCGTGTCTCGTGCTGTCGGGCTGCTGCAGCGGACCGGTCGTAAATATCCGGACCGTCGCGGGATCGATCGACTGCGGGTTGACGCCTGCCCCGGTCAGGTCCTCGTAGGAGATCCTGTACAGCCCTGTTTCATCCATCGTCAGCTTCAGCCATTTGTCCGAGAGAGCGAACTCGAAGGGGGTCCTCAGAGCGGGAGCCTCCAGTGCGGGCCTCTCCCCGGCGCCGGTCCACCTGCCCGCTCCGATGACGTAGCGGTCCAACAGCCGCGGAGCGAAAGGCTTGCCGGAAGAAGGACGCGCTGGAGCCCAGGACAGCCTGACGGTTATCCTCTCCGCATGAAACAGTCGCCCGTTCCCCTGATCGGGGAGAACTGGATATATATCGACGAGCGCCAGCCTCTTCTTCCTCATCGTCTCGACCGATGCGAGCACGGCGTGATCCCTCGACACGGCAGGGGCTGTTCCCTCTTCGCCGCCGGGCCAGACTTCAGGTACGCCGCCTTCGATCGGTACACTGCGGCTGCTGAGCACCTGAAGCCTGATTCCACGGTCAGCTGGCACTTCTATCAGAAATCTCTTGACTGGCAGTACGGGCAGTCCCGGTATCCTCTCCAGTGTGAAACCGGGTATGCGGACGATCGCGCCCCCGCCTTCCTCCCCGCCCGCGGGTATAATGGCCAGGCGGCCCGAGATAAATTCAACCGTGATACCGGCATCATCTTCGGAGATTATACGCCAGTTTCCCGCCCCGGCTGCCGCCGGAACGAGCATCGCGATCAGAAGCAGTATCGATAGTTTTTTCACCCGTTCCTCCTGATCATCCACACTATTGCAACAGTCGTAAAGGCGAGCTGCAGGACGACGCTCCACACACCGGTCTCCCGCCCGTGCCTGATAAATCCCTTCCTGTGCCCCGGGAATATCATCTGATCGCGGCGGATCGCCCCCGTCTTCTGGAGCAGGTTCTCCAGGTCTGGCAGGACCGCGAAGAGCCCGGCCAGCACTATGGCCCAGCTGTAAGCGCCGCCTGCGAACAGAGCGATCATCGCGACGACCCAGAGCACGATCTCGATCCGGTGGTCCTCGAAGTCCTTGTGGGGAATCATATCGAGCAGCAGATGGCTGCCGAGTCCGATAAACGGAGCCGCGAGCGGATTCGGTATCAGCGATCCGGCCAGCGCTCCAGCGGCAAAATGAGTGAACACGCTCACGGACGGTGCCTCCGTGGGGGAAATCAGTCGTCGATAGATACCGCGCGCTCGATGAGCATAATGGGAATATCCTCTTCGATGGGATATCTCACCGCGCAGTTCCCGCAGATCAGCCACGAGCCGTCCTCGCTGAGGCAGACCTTCTCCTTGCAGCGGGGACAGGCAAGAATATCGAGCAGATCCTGTCTGACCATCGTTCTTTTCCCCTCAAAGAAAAATCCCTGACAAAGACGGAACTATCCAACTTCCCTTCAGGGACCTGCAGCACAAAAGCAATATTTTAGCGGGGATCGATGCTCCCCGCTCCTCAAGCTGGCTGTATAATTATAAGAAATATCAGGCCTTCAGGTCAAGTCGATAATCAATAAGGGGTATCCCTCACTCCTCGAAGACCCCCATTTCGGAGAATTTCCGCCTCCGCCGCTCGAGAAGAAGATCGGCCTGGATGCCCTCGATCATCTCCAGCTCCGCCAGGATCTCGCTCTGGACCCGCCCGGCCGTCCCTTCGGGGTCCCTGTGGGCCGCTCCCTTCGATTCCTCGATTATCCTGTCTATCACCTTCAGCTTGAGACAGTCACCGGCTGTGAGCTGCAGGGCCTCCGCCGCATCGGGTGCCTTTTCCCTGCTCTTCCACAGGATCGCTGCGCATCCTTCGGGCGATATGACTGAATATATCGAATGCTCCAGCATCAGCACGCTGTCCCCGATGGCAAGCGCCAGGGCTCCTCCGCTCCCCCCTTCGCCGATTATCACGACGACGATGGGTGTATCCAGATCGAACACCTGCTGCAGATTATCGGCGATCGCCCTCGGCTGGCCCCTCTCCTCCGCCTCAACGCCGGGATAGGCTCCGGGGGTATCGACGATCGAGAGTATCGGCATCCCGAACTTCTCAGCGGTCTTCATCAGGCGAAGCGCCTTCCTGAACCCCTCGGGGCTCGCCATCCCGAAGTTTCGCGTGATCTTCTCCCTCGTATTACGGCCCTTCTCATGCGCGACGATCATGACCTTGCGGCCGACTATCACTGCGATCCCGCCGATCACGGCAGGATCGTCCCTGAACAGACGGTCGCCGTGGAGCTCCTCGAACTCCTCGCATATCATCCTGATGTAATCGATCGCGGTCGGCCTCATCGGGTGCCTGGCGAGCTGGACCTGTTCCCATGCGGTAAGCCCCCTGTAAACCTTTCTCTCGAGATCTGAAAGACGCTGCTCGAGCCCGGCTATCTCTCCGGCCGAGCTCTTTCCTTCCTTCTTCAACCGATCGATCCTGCCCTGAAGCTCGTAGACCGGCCTCTCGAATTCGAGGATCCTCGCATCGCTCCGTTCCATTCGATCACATCTTTCTAGAACCAGTTTATATAGACGATCTCCAGCAAACGGGCCACGCCGCTCTCCGGAATGTAATTACCGAGAAGGTCCTTGAACAGGAGCCGCATTCTGAGATTTTCCCCGTAGTCGACCCTTATCCCGCAGTCGAGATAACCCCTGCCCCTCGTCAGCGTTGTCGGGACGTCCGGGTCATCGTCATCGAAACTGGCGTCGTAATCAAGGAGCAGCGTCAGCCCGGGGATGATCGTAAAAGATGTGCCGGCATAGAGGTCGATGCTGCTCTCGTCCCGGTTCTCGAATGAGTAGTTGATGCCTCCATGCAGCCCGATGTTGATCCGGGCGTCGAAGTTCCTGCTCACTACGGCGTATGCTCCGAGTGATTTGCGCTCGTATCTTTCAGCATCGTCGATGTAGCGTCCCTCTCCCTGCGTGTCGATCCCGATGGCGAACGCGGGCCCGGCGAGCCCCTCTTCGATCACACGGACCCTGAGCAGGAATCCGGGCAGGTTGTTCGCCTCGATCTTTCCCCGGCCTATGAAATTCTGGAGACCGAACGACATGCCGACCATGAGCCTGTCGTGGAAACCGACCCCCATGCCGAAGAGAAGGTCATTGCCCGGCCCGATCCTGCCCTCCAACAGATACGATCACTGCCCGATCAGACCCGCCGTCGGCGTGGAAACCACCTTCAGATCCTCGAGCAGCTGC
>SDBS01002184.1_pt1 | contig 19661 bp, 12 predicted proteins | sample 2277091 | NCBI WGS metagenome assembly SDBS01 (sample SAMN10404972, study PRJNA504765) | marine sediment metagenome | isolation source: marine sediment core GS10_PC15, 163 cmbsf | place: Arctic Ocean: Southern Knipovich Ridge | collected 2010 | reverse complement strand
GGCGAAAAGATGCGCAATACGCGATACGCAATACACAATACGAGCCAGCATCAAGTGCCGTGTCTCGGAGATTTTTTTCAAATCTACTTGAAATCAAACTCAAAATTTGGTATAATACACATCTAACTATGGATGGTTCATAGCTAATAGAAAATAGTCAATAATCAATATTCAATCAGAAAGGGGTTTACCCAAATTACCATCTTTTCACAAAACGCCAAAGGAACAAAGTTATTACAATCTACTCTGAACCTCTGTGCCTTACAAAGCGAAATAGCGGAGAAATAGAGAGTGAGTTTTACTATCAATTATGCAAAACAAACCCAATTTCCGAAAAAGTCAAATGAACGTAAATCAATACAATACAACGGATTATGAAAATATATCCAATCGGACACTTGGTCAAAACAAACCCAAACAAAGCCAATTTCATAATCCTGCCCCAAGTCAGCGGCAAGCTTCTTTTGCTCATCAAAGGTCCAGGGTTGATTTGCCTTTGGGTAAGTCAAAGCAAACCGTAACGTCCCGGCCTTGTGTATGCCAGGTCTGGCTTTGCAATTGCAGCAGCCTGCTCACACTACGGAGTTGGATAGGCTTTCTGTTGATTACCAGCCTTGGAGCGTTCGCCGAATTTGTTTTTATTCGCACAGTAAATCGTGTTGTGGCAAATGGAGCGTTGAAGGTTATACGACCGCCCTGCTTTTCAATCTTTGTCAGCTCCTTAGCCGCCCAGTATCGTGCAATCTCGCTATTCTTCATCCAAAGCAGATTGTCATATTTAGAGTGGATTCGGCGAACTACTTCTTTGAAGATATTAAAGCCTATTTCCTCGCCGTTGAAATATATTCCCGGCCAATGGCAGACGAGTATTGCCGGCTCGCCTTTGTCGATGACTTCGGGCAGCCGACCTGCTTTTAGGTCTTCAGTGATGAACCTATCGACTGAGCCGGGATTTAGTCCATCCCAGCCGCCGAACCAGTCGCCCGTACAGCCGATGATAGAGACAACGCATTTCGGATCATCACCCTCAAGGCCGGATGCGTACTGGACAAGAGGGGCAACACTGCGGTCATCGGCGAAGAGGTCACGGAAGTAGTGTGGAATCTCGGCATTGAATACATCGCGGCAAGACTGGAGCGTGGCCTTGGCGAGGTTATCGCGGTTCCGGCTGCCGAAACCGCCGGGCGTCGTGATGCCTTCGCACGGCAGGCCGACGTTCTTTAGGATTCGCAGGGCGTAGGCCATGTAGTCGGCGAGTTCATCGGCGGATTTGTCCTGGCTCCAGCCCGCGTTCTCGATGTAGTAGCCGGTTCGCTCCGGATAGGGCCGGCCGGTCTTGAGGTTGATGACCCAGGTGTGGCTTATCATCTCCGGATGTATATCCCAGTTGGGCATCATGAATTCGCGGACGAGCTTAAGGCTGTCATCCAGCTCCTTCTGTGACCAGCCGGGAAGACAACGGTCCATCCAGCCGACGCAAGCCGGGTACGGCACGATGCTGTATTTGCCCTTGACCTTGTGTTCGCGGCACCACTGGCCAAACTTGCGCACGAACGAATCCGGTATCTCGCGCGGCAGGCTTCGCCAGTCCTGCTTATACCTGTCAGGCCAGGCCGTGGCGAAGTGCGGGATGCCGAAGTGCGCCATGTTCACAAGGCAGGTCGAATCATCGATAATGAAACTGACAGGCACACGGTTCTGCGGATTGAGCACAGTAACACCGGCAGCCTGCATTTGCCGTTCGCCTTTGTCCTGAGCTATAACAGGTCTGCTGCGGATAACAGATGCGGCGCCTGCGGCTGCCATTGCTGTTATCTTTACAAAATCGCGTCGAGTTATTTGATTCTGCTTATACATATCATATTCTCCCAAAGATTTAAAAACGATACACTATTTTGAAAAAAGCTGCACGGACTTTTTCGCCGTTAACTTCATAATCGTTGAGCAGAAAATACAGGTCGGTATTATCCTTCATTGGCCAGGAAAAGAGCATGGTCAGATTATGACGGTCCTCTGATGTTTGTTCTGCGGTGAACTTGATTCTTCCGTTCCAGGGAAAGTTATATTCGGTAACCGAGCGCCACAGCCAGATATCCTCATTACCGTTTTCTTCTTTTACACGGTAGTTGCCTTCGAAGGTTGTAAGCAGGCGTTCGGTAATTTTTATAGGCTTTTCCAGGGAATATTCTTTATAAGGTTCCTCTTCATATACGCCTTTTGTAAAGCTGGTACTGATAGAATCCCAAACATCCACGTCCTCATTATATTCGACTCTGATGCGGTCGTACCAGTTCTGATGCGGGGCATGAAAACTATCGCTGCGCATGTACCAGAGTTCGATTTCATTTCGAAATCCCAACACAACTCCCTCTACGAAATCGCGCAGAGTAGTATCGTGGTCATTGTTTTCATAGACTTGAGCTTCTGAAAATACGCTAAACGATTTGAAGATACCCTGATCATAATATTCTCTATATCTCAAGGAGGAATTAGGACCGCGGATGTCCCGCCTGGGGATGTAGCCCAGGTCGGGCCGAAAACCACGTGAAATGTCAATATAACCCACTTTCCACCATAAAGGTCTGCTGTTTCCCATACTCAGTGCAGTATAGAGTCCGTAGGCATCATGGTCATTGATACCGTCTGTTTCAATGCCTTGTGAATCTCTTAATCCCAAAAACTGTGCGGTAAACGAAGTTGTGCTGTCAAAAAACAGGCGTGTATCTAATCCACCGGTTATGTTCGTACCGTCCGAGCGATTGGAGTTGGCCCAGATGCCGCCGATGTGGGAATTTTCTCCTATGTTATGGATGTACCTGCCAACGTGGTAATTTCCGGTGAGCTCTTTATCATCCCGCTCAATTTCGCCCTGAACATCTAACAATCCGAGTGTCCAATTTGCTCCCTGGCCGGTAACTTTCGCTCCGGCCTCAATATCCATGAAACGTCGGCTGTAATAGATATTCAGCGGCGAGTCGAATATCTCGTTACCCTCACGGAAAAAAGAACGTCGCTCCCTGAGAAATCGCTCGGTGTCTCTGAGTTCAATAGTGTCGGGGTCTGCATCGACCTGACCGAAGTCCGGGTTGACGGTAAATGCGCTGGTTAACTCTGAATTTAACCGTATCGACATGTCCAGGCCTGTAGATAGTTTGTTTCTGCTCTTTTTCAAATCTGAGGAGGCGCTAAAATAGGTTTCGTAAGCAGGTTTACGATTTAGCTTTACTTTCGCAAGGTCCAGATTTGTCAGATGACCGAATTCACGAGAATAGCGTGCCCGGCTATTTCGATAGCACCAATAACTCCTTTCCGGTATGCTTTTCTCGCTGCGGTAGAAATTAAGGCCCCAGGTTACTGCGTCTTTTCGGTCAAAGAGCATATTGCAAATCGGGATAGCCATTTCTGCAAACCAGCGGTCTTTCTCAACCGTGCAGGCAACCAACCAGTCACAGCCCCATGTATCGTCATCATAATAATCTAAAAGCCCCATTCGTGCATCGTAGCGGGTCCCTAACGTATTCACGCCAAAGGTGTATGCGCAGCGATGGTCGTGAAAGGTGTCAAGCCGAACAGTTACATAGTCTTCCTCTCGGAGGGACTGGTCATATTTTCGTTCGACGCCCACTATGCTGTTAGGGTCCGGTTCCATACACTCAAAAGCTATGTAGAGATACTCATCGTCGTAGAGTATTCGTACAAGTGTCTGTTCTTTGGCTAATTGTTCGATTCTATAGTCGGTGAAATCCGTAGCCACATTTGCTTTCGACCAGCAGGCCTCATCGAGTTTTCCATCAATTACCGGAGGGGTATCCGTGCGTACAACTACTATAGAACGCGCTGGTCCCCTGTCCTGTGCTGTGCCCGTGTTTGTTAGCAGTACCATTACCGGCAGGGCTATAAACAGTACTGTAATGTGTTTCATAACGTCGTCTTTATTTCTTCAGCCCCACCGTATTCTGAAAGGGTATTTCCCATACTGACTTTCAGTTGTATAAAAGGTTAGAACCTATATCATACTTGATTTGTGTTTGTTAATCAACCTTTTAGGTTTCGATTTATCCGCCGAGGTTTTTATCTTGGCCGCATGAATAGCAATGACAGTTGTTATTTGCCGATGCAGTAGAGATTTCGGGCGGTACGGATGAACAGTCGGCCATTAGCGACAGCAATCGAAGACTGAATGGGCGCCTCCTCTATTTTTGTCTGGAAGATAATTTTTAACTCATCGCCGGCGGCGGCGAGCACCACGACTTCGCCCGTCTCGTTGATGCAGTAAAGTTTGCCATCTGCGCCTGTCAGTGAGGCGCGCCAGGGACCACGTCCGCCGATTGTTCCCTGCCAAATTTGACGGCCGGTTTTTGGCTCAAGGCAGGTTACTACTTTTCCGTACTTGACGCCGTTTAGTACATACAGGCGTTTTTGATAATAAAGAGGAGTGCCGGCATCAGGTGAGGGACCGTCAAATTCCCAAACGATACGGCCCGATGGATTATTTGGATTGGGGGGTTGAAGAGCAAAGACGCCTCCGTGTTTGTGCCGAGTGCCAAAAATCAAACCGTCGCCGGTTACAAGAGAAGGAATGATACGCGTATCTCTGACTTTGGATGTGTGATATTCAAAACGCCATAATTCTTTTCCTGTATCCGGATCATGTGCGGTGATAAAGTCAGCACCTGTATTAAGGATTTCAGTGCGTCCGTTACGAACAAAAGGAACAGATGTGCTGTAGGTTTCCATAGCCTCGTCGAATGCGTTGGTTGGGCGCTGCTGTTTCCAGAGAGTTTTACCGGTTTGTGGATCAATCGCCATCAAATATGAATCAAGAGGCGCATCAGCCTCTGGTCGTTGATAAGGTTTGTTGCGGCGAACTACGAGGATGAAGAGTTTGTTTCGGTAAAGCAGCGGGCTGGAACTATATCCGAACTTTAGGGCAAGATTACCGTATTCGGTTTCAATGTTCCGCGACCAGAGCCTGTTCCCTTCATAGTCAAAGCCGACGAGGTCACCGCTGCCGTAAAGGAAAAATACGTATTTGCCGTCGGTGACAGCCGAAGGTGAGGCCATGTTGTTACGGGGGAATCTGCGAGCATCTGAGCCGATATGTTTTTTCCACAACTGTTTGCCGTCCTGAGCGTCGAAGCACAGAGCGACAAAATCATAACTTCCTTTAACCGTGGAACTGACGAACACGCGGCCGTTACAGATAACAGCAGTAGCGCCACTGGGACCGGGAAGCGGGCTGATCCAGGCGATGCCATCGGTTTGACTCCAGGAATCGGGTAGATTTTTTTCGTCAGTGGAACCATTAAAAAACGGACCGCGCCATTGAGGCCAGTCGGTAGCCGAAACCGGCACAGGCATCACCAATATTGTAACGATTGTGCAAAGTAAAAAATTCTTTTTTGTCATCAGTTGTTTGTGAATAATATCGTTTTTCATAATTGCGTCCACCACGGCTTGCCCTGACCGTTTAGAGTACCCCTGCCGGTAACGGCGATGTTTTCAAGGTCGATACCGGTAATCAGACTCGAACGTTTTGTGTCATCTGACAGGATGCTCCAGTTTGGTTTAAATGGTGGAAAATCCTCGAAGTTGGTGCTCGCCAGCAGCGTTGCGCTCTCACTGATGTGCAGCGTTACGTTACTTTTGAGAAAGATTGCGCCCGAGAGATACTTTCCTGCGGGAAAATGTACCTTTCCGCCTCCGGCAGCGGCGCATGCATCCACGGCCTTTTGGATGTTCTCGGTGCAAAGGATTTTTCCATCCCCTACTGCTCCGTAATCGACTACGTTGAAAAAAGGCAAAGTTTTGGTTGTCTGGGCAGCAGATACGTTCGAAACAAGGATGAATCCGAAAAGAAGTAACAAAACTGACATACAAACTTTTCTCATGATTGTTCTTTCCTTCCTTATAAAATCAATCGCTTACTTTGCTTCAATCAACAACACCCAGTCATTGCGATCCACGGTCTTGAAAGTCTGTGGTGATTTTTCGACCTTACCGGCGTCGAGCCATCCGCCGGTACGGGGATGATACCAGCGAACGATTGCTCCATTTTTGATTGAATCAGTTTTCATAGTGACGGAGCCGCCTTGGGGAAGATAAACCACAGCCATATCTCCTTCTTTCGACTTTGCTGCTGCGATGAATTTCGAGGCGTCTTCTTTACCCGGTTGTTCAGTGAGAATTTCCGGTGCGGGGACCAGCCGCCACCATTCAATTGACTTGAAGAACTGGTGTAAGTATTTCATGCTCAATGCGCCGGGAAGGTCTTTCGCGATGTACCAGGGTGAGCCAAGACCGGTGCTGAGGTGGTCCGCCGGCGCTTGTACCTTTGTATGCCAGCCCCAGATTCCCTGACCGCCATAGGTTACCCCTGCTGTGGGAGAAACCAGCAAACTCCAATAGGCGGCGCGACGGATGGAATGGTCGTTGTGAACTTTTCGATAAGTGTAGCCGTTATGCGCTTCGTAGTTGGGTTCGATATTGATAACGGGCAGGTTGGGTTTGTTGTTCCATTCTGTGCCGGGCTGTCCCTGGTTGAGCCAGCGGAAGGTTTTTTCGTCATCACCGTGTCCACTCTGATAACCGATGAAACTGAACCAGGGCTCATTGCGAAATTCCTTGCCGACCCAGCTTCTTCCTCTGACGTGCATGGTCGCCAGGCGATGCTGGTCCTTGTTAAAAACCGCACGGCCAATCCGTTTCCATGTTTCCGCATTTTCGCCGCTATAATTACCGTCACCACCAAGGAACCAGATAACCTGATGGGCGCCATATCTGGCTATCATATATTCGGCCAACACAATTTTTTGGTCTTCGGGCAAATAATAGCCCGGATTGTCGTCGCCCCGGATTGCCCAGAGCAAAACCGGCACGGCAAGAAGCCCTGCGTCATTAATCGCGTCCATGTATTTGTCCAATCGCTGGAAATATGGAGGATTGACTGCGATTTTGTCCTTGCCTAAAAAAGTGGGATTTCCCTCAGCGTCTGTTTTGGCCATACGCCATTGGGTCATTACAAACTGGATAGCGGTAAATTCTTTCCACAGGCGGTCTTTGAGGAAAATGTTCCAATCATTCAGGTCCGAAAGCGCCGGACCGCACCAGACGGTATCGGCCAGCCAGAAAAAGGGAGTACCATCAGCGTGCTCGAAGTATCGCCGATTGCCGGAAAGGCGCAATTCTCCAAACCGGTAAAGCGGAAGAACACCCCGGTATTTTTCACATTGAAACGAGCCGGTTTGGTTGTGAAGTCCTTTATCATTTCTGTCCGAGCATGTTGTTTTATATGTCCAGTTGCCCGGTTCATCCGGCGAAAAACGTACACGCCATACCCGGCCTCCATCCCAGAAGGCAGGGAACATTCTTTTGTTTCCACTTGGCGAGGTAAATTCTACTATTACCTTAGTGTCCTGGACCGGATTATTATAGTCCTTTGAACTTTGAAACGTGTCCTCAAAGCGGGTCCATTGTTCTACAATACTATTTGCGGCTGGTGCGGTGGTATCACAAAAGAGTGTTAGGACAAATCCAGTAACGAGAGTGAACAAAAAAGAATTGATGCGTTTCATTATCGCCTCCTTAGGTTTAACCGGTTTATTTTCCGGACACTTTCAACGCGTAGAGTTTCTTCATTGTGGCAATGTATAACACGCTGTTGGCGGCGACCGGTGAGCCGTAAATGGGACTGTCTAACTTAATTGAGCTGATAATCTTCTTGTTCTTGTTGGCGGCCATGATCCAGAAATTACCACGCCGAGTGCCGATATAGATTTTTCCATCGGCCACAAGCGTCGAGGCCCAGATTTGATCTCCGGTATCATGGGTCCAGTAAGGTTTGCCGGTTCTGGTATCCACACAATGGATTGTTTGTCCACAATCAGCAACAAAAACCAAACCATCGTGGACAGACGGCGTCGTGCAGCAGTGGCTGTTGAGCTCGTATGACCAAACCTCACAGGAGTTTGTAACGTCACCGGTCCCGGTCGCATCGAAGCACTTGAGCCAGGATTGGCGCTTGCCCCACCAGATGTCACCTCCGTACGTAACATACATTCGGTCCTTGTGGAACACCGGCATACTCTTAATATTACTTGGACTTTTCTGGCGATTTCCAATGTATTGGTGTATGTTTTCTTTCGGGGCCGTGGGGTCGCAATCGAACCGCCAGGCACTTTTTAATTTCTGTACGACTGACCTCTCTGGAGCGGACCGTAACGCATCGAAGGCGTAGCAGACGCCGTCGCCGCCGCAGAAGAATACCAGTGCCCGGCCATTGACGTCACCCGCTGCGGGCGATGACCAGGTGCTATGGAAAATCCGAGTACTAATCTTCTCGTCTTCCTGGGCTACCAGCCGCCCTGTCATCTTGTCGAGCACAATCAGGCTCGGGGCATTGGGAGAAAAAATATATTCATGATTGGTATCAAGACCATTGCTCGTGTTAATGTACAGAAACTGCCCGTGCAGGAGAATCGAGCTATGAGCGGAATCATGTTGGTGAACTCCTAACTTGGCCCGTATATCGAACAGCCAAATGATGTCAGCGTCTGTTTTTGCTACCTCCATAGTCTCAGCACCAGGTGGGGCCATGACTCGGCCTTCGTCCCTGTATGGTCCATCATTGCCGTTGGTCTGACCGTTGAGATCGAGGCACATTACTTGCCCGCGATTGCTCACGAGGTAAACTCTGTCGCCTTGGACAGTAGCCGGCGAGACCATACCTGCTCTGGGCCAATCCACACGCGGGTCGCCTGGGATTTTGGGAAGGACGAGCTGCCAGCGAAGGCTCCCGTCTTTTTCGTCTAAGCACAAGAACACGCCGCGGTCTCCCTTGTGACGAGGGTCTCGCGGCTTGTCATTGTTCGTGCCAATCAGCACCCTGCCGCCGGCCACTACCGGGGTCGAGTAGGTCGATGTACCTAATGGAACCACCCACTTTATATTTTTGCCGGTGGCTGGGTCAAAGATTTCGGGCAGACCGGTTTCATCAGAGACCATGTTCCGGGAATATCTCTGGCCCCACTGTGGCTGGTCATCCGCATAAACAGTAGAGGTGACGATTAGGCTAAAAATTGAGGTGAGGATTAACAACTTAGATAGTATTTTTTCTTTCAACATAGCTTATTACCATCATATTGTTTTAAGTTAATTATGGGTAGGAGATACAAAATCACCGACCGAAGTAATAATAACTTAAGCGCGGCTGTAATGGAAGCATTAAATGAAGAACGCTTTTCAATGATTCCCTCCGTCCTCTGTCATCCGACAGTTACCACCTGACAGGTAACCAAACGGTCATCTTCGGCTCTTGTCGATTGTTCCATGCATAGTATGGGATCATTGTGATGTCAATGCGACGTGGTTTGATAGCGTTTATTTCCCGGTAGCCGCCGATATCTTTTGCAGTGGTTTTATCGATGACGATAGCTTTTGTCTTCAGCACGGTTATGCCACCGAGCAGGTCAGGCTCATGTTGAACCTTCCATTTTGCATTTGTGGGAAGGCAGATATCTTCAAACCGAATCCCCTGCGGTACGTCAATAGACTCAAGGCAATAAACGACCGGGCCGCGCATGACCGCAACCTGGTTGCGGGTATGCTCCACGCGCGGGTCGGCCATAATCATTCTGACCGGCATAGGCAGATCCAGCTCGATAACGTCACCGGCAGCCCACTTTCGTTCAATCACCGCGTATGATGCCGGCTCGCACGGGGCCTTTGTTGCTTTGCGGTTGACGGTCAACTTAGCGTTCATTGCCCAGCCGGGAATCCTAAGCAGGATAGGAAATGCGTCACCAGATTCAACATCATCTATGGTAATGTGCACCCTGCCGTTCCAGGGGTAGTCTGTTTTTTGTGTGAGCTTTAGTTTTCGTCCATCGGCCAGCTTGCCATCAAACACGTTTCCACCATAATGATGAATCCACAGTCCTTCGTTGCTGACCGTGTAAAGGTAATTGTGCCAGGAGGCAATGGTTCGCAGGAGATTCGTTGGACAACAGATCATCCTTGTTCCAGGTTCTAAACGTTTGTGCGTATCGTTGCTGCGCAGTACATGCTCAGGGCCGTGCCAGCGAAGCGGATTGGTATATGACCAATTGTCGCCGTCAACCTCGATACCGGAGAGAATCGAGTTAAAAAGAGTTCGTTCCATTATGTCGGCAAAGCGGGCCTGCCCGGTAATGGCCAGCATCCGCCAGTTCCACATCAAGTTGCCGATTTGGCCGCAGGTTTCGTTGTAGGCCGTATCATTCGGCAGCTCATAAGGGCCACCGACACCTTCGTGGATGGAGTCGCCAACGATAGCAGAAAGATGGCCGGGCTGAAAACTTCGGACAGGATGCGCTTTGTGTATGGGGCTTACGCCGCCGGTGATATACATCTTTTTCTCCACGAGGTCTGTCCACAATCTCTCAAGCACGTTGAGAAGCGTTTTATCGCCGGTTTCTATATAAGCATCGGCCGCACCGGCATAGAGATAAGTAAAGAACACTGCGTGACCCACCACTTCGGTCTCCTTGCGGAGTGGACGCCAGTTCTGATTGAGGTCACTGCCATTTATTATAATGCCCCAGGCATTTCTACGCCCTTTTCCATAGCGGCTTCCGCGCCAGTCGATGAAGAAATTGGCCATATCCAGGTACTTCTTCTCGCCTGTCGTGCGATACAGCTCGACACCAGCCATAATGATTGACGGGTTGCGTGGAAAGTCGGCCAGCTTTGGGTCGCGTCCCTTAAACGTTTCGTAAATGTAATCCGCTGCTTTACAAGCAACTTTGAGTAGTGTCGTTTTGCCTGTAGTCCGGTGATGAATACAGGCAGCGGTGATAAGGTGACCCATCGTGTACAGCTCATGATGATGTGGGTCCTGTAACTTTGGCCAGCCGCGAGCAATCGTCTGGGAGGCGATATAACCATCCGGGCCTGAGGCGGACTGTGCCCTGGCAATCACATAGATAATCTCATCCATCTGTTTGTCAAGTTCCCGGTCACCGGTAACAGAGTAGATGTAACAGGCACTCTCAAGCCACTTGTAAATCCAGGCATCCTGCCAGTGGGTCCCCTTGAATTTGCCCTTTTCGATACCGGCGGCAATTCTCAGGTTCTGAATAGCGTGTCCCATATCCGGGTCCGATGCCAGCTCCCATAGCCGCGGGAGCGTGACATTGTAAGTCTGCGCAAATTTGTCCGCCCAGAAACCATCAGTCCAGTGAACATCTCTCAAGTCAACACTCTTTAGTCTTGCATACTGGCTGTCCTGGTTCTTGATGATACCGTAGTCACGTTTAGCCGTCTCGGCGCGGGATGGGGTGGTGCTTAACAGAACAGCTATTAAAACAATCGTAAGTGTTATTGATAACCTGCGCATTTTCAGTCTCCGTTACCACTTCCAAGCGTTTTGTATTTTGGTTTCAAGCGTTTTTCGCACTTGTCTGAAATCTCGTTTATCGGCGAGGTTTTCTTTCTCAATCCAGCCGTCTGCCATGTTGTATAATTCCGGCGGACGTGATTCATTCAATATCAGCTTCCACTGGCTCGTGCGTGCCATAGCCGTTCTATTTTCAGCCTTCCATGTAAGTTTTTCTACACGGCTATGGAACGGGACATCGCTATCGGGATCGTAAGCCGGCTCAGGATTATCAAAGTAATTCGGCGCTAAATCACTATAGGCCGCGGATGCAAAGACAGTAAAATCTTTTTCTTTTTTCGATTCACCCTGCAAAAAGGATTTCAAGGACCTTCCGGGAAGTTCATCGGCGATTTTGCCACCGGTAAAATTCACTAAAGTTGGGAATAGGTCAACGCCCTGAGCCATGTTCTTCACGCGAATGCCTCGGCTTACCAGCCCCGGAGCATACCATATCATTGGAACGTGCAGCAATGCATCATAAAGAAACATACCTTTTCGAACCATACGATACTCACCCATGAAATCGCCGTGGTCCGAAGTAAAAACGACGATTGTATTTTCAACGAGTCCTCTGTTTCTGAGAGTTTCTAAAATCCTGCCCACCTGATAATCCACCCCCCATTCTATCGAAGCATAGTAGTATCTCATGGTCTCGGTCAAATCTGCATCTTTGATGCGGTCGTAATGGAGGGCTCGATACTGTTCATCCAACCTGTCGCTTAGTTTTTTAGGGTGCACAAACGGCGGAAGCACCATCTCTTTACTGGAGTATTTGCTTGTATATTCCGAAGGCGCCATATAAGGCGGGTGCGGGTCAAAATAACTGATATGAAGGAAAAACGGCTCATTCTTTTTTGCGCTGTTAATAAACCTTATAGCATCGTTGGTGTTCATTCGCGGATAACACTTTTCTTCGGGCCATAAGGTGTCACTATGCCAATAAGGCGGAACAAATTTACTATAAGCTCTAAAAGGTTCCCGGGCCCTAATCGCACACATATCCAGGCCCTCAAGGACCTTTTTCGAATAGGTGTGATTTTTTCCGGCCCATCCTACACGGTAACCTCGCCGGCGAAAATAGCCTAACATAGAGCCGGCAAGTGATTCTATGAGTTTTCCGCTTTTATTTGTAAGTGTGCCGTGCTGATGCGGATATAGTCCATTGAATAAAGTAACTCTTGACGGAACGCAAACGGAATTGTTTACAAAAAAGTTTTCGCATAATGCTCCTGCTGCCGCCATCTTATCTAAATTAGGTGTGCGGGCATTTGAATGTCCGAGGCAGCTCAGAGTATCGCCGCGCATTTGGTCACAAATGATAAATACCACATTGGGTGGTGAATTAGAGCTTTTTCCCTTCAGGATTGATGGAGCGTTAAACGCCGCAAATGTGGCTGACGATGTTTTCACTGTTTTCTTGAGAAAATCACGACGATTCAGGACATTGTTCATTTTTTAACCTTCCTTTTAATGTTCACGTCTTTGCCGGCATTCCTCGAGCATTATATGTTCCTGCAATCACTTTTTCACGCATTGAATTTGTTGGTTCATGATTATCTGCTGTACGGTCGATTATAAAATTTACCGAGCTTCCTATGAAAAATATTTTAGCAAAGCTTACCGGTCATAAAAACAATTGGGGCCTGTACCGAATCAATTAGCACAGGCCCCAAATTGATGCAATTTGTCAATTCAAATACACAATCTTAATTGCCGTCTGAATCTATGGTACCGGTTCCGGCTCTGGTTCTGCCGGCCGATACAGTCGAATGTCATCAAAGAAGACCATACCCGAACCACCGGCCTGCAGATTATTTTTATCGCCGAAACCAATAGCAATCGTATTGACATTGGCAAGGTTCACGCCCTGGGCCGCAAACTCTTGTAAGTCGATCGTCCATCGTGTCCAGGTAGCTATCTGCGCCGCATCGGGATTACCGTGATAGACCACCGCGCTGCCGTTGAGAGCTACATACATCGGCTCAGCAGCATTAGAGGCATCACCGTAGAACCACAGCGACAATACTCCAACGCCTTCTTCTGTCCAGTCACGCACAGAGACCAAAGTCATGGCTGCCTCAGAGTATTTGAAATTGTTGTCGTATAACAACGGCATCGATTGGCCGCCGCCGTGAACAATCGTAGTCTCAACATAATGCTCTCCAGCAAGGAAGTCCGGCTCAGCATAACCTGCCGTGGAACCGTTTGTCGTGGTCCCATATCCATCTATCCACGTACTGTATATCTCGTCGGGCGGATAGTCGTTGTAGTCCTCAAAATCCTCTATCACAATAAAGTCGACTGTTGTAAAGTTCCAGAGGCTGCCTGTCCAAGGACTGTCGGAATTGACGTTATTGACCTCGTCAATACGCCAGTAGTAAGTGGTATACCAGGAGAGTTTTCCGGGATCATAGCTCTCAGAGCCAAGGTTCCCGCTGCCTTTATACTCTGGCGAACCGGTATCGGCGTTTTCCACGGCTTCTTTATCTGTGCCGAAGTACACTTGATGCGAAGCGGCAAAGACCCCTGGCGACCAGGTAAGAATCGGTGTCTGCTCTACATCGGCAGCGCCATTAGACGGATTCGGGTTCCCGACGGCGCCCTCAGTAGTAAAGCTCCAGACGTCGCCTTTATAAGTGTCGATGGCATCGAACTCATCGACCCGCCAGTAGTAAGTCTTAGCCAATTTAAGTGTGCCGGGAGTATAAGTTGTTTCTGACTGAGGCAGACCCCCAGCGTCATTATTCACATCGTCAAAATTATCGCCGAAATATACGGTATGTAATTTCGCACCGAAACCTCCCGTCCAGCTAAGCTCCATATCCGGTTCTACAGACTCGGCACCATCAGCCGGGTCGGGCCAATAGGCTGTCTTGGGTGGAATCGTGAAGCTCCAGATATTGCCTTTCCAGGGGCTATTCGGGTCGGCGTCATTGACCTCATCGATTCGCCAATAGTAAGCTGTGCCCGGAACAAGACCATCCGGATAAGCGAATCCGGGAAAGCCGACAATAAGAGACGTTCCGGACTGGTTACCTTGGAAAGTGCTTTCGACGCTGTCACTCACATCGTCAAAATTATCGCCGATGTACACATCGTGTGAAACGGCAAAAGTACCCGGCTGCCAGGAAAGGTTCACCCATGTAGTCTCAAGCAGGTTACCATCAGCGGGTGTCGGATTATAGCCCTTTGGCCGGGCCGACAGTGCCTTTATCTCGGCTGCCGAGAGCACGTGGTCATAGATGCGGACGTCATCGATGGCACCGTCAAATCCATAGCCTCCAACGGAGTGGCCGGAATTACCCAATACCACGGAACTGCTTGCGGTGTTCATCACTCCACCGCCGGAAGTGCCCGACAGACCATCCTCAAGTTGACCATCGACATAGAAACTTACCTGTTCAATAGATGATCCTTCTGCGTTGGTTACGGCAACGTGATGCCATTGACCGTCATTAAGTGGTGTCTGAGTTATAGCATAACTACCTTGAATCTCGAGTCGAAGGGCCCACTGCGACCCATTAGAAGCGCTTGCATTTAAGCGAAAGCTATATCTTTCGGTGGGATTATTAAGACCCCAACCAACAAAGACGGCATTATTGTTCTGTGTGGGTTCAGCCTTAATCCAGGCGGTCACGGTACGCTCCGCTTGGCCCAGAATACCCACATAGTTAGTCTCAATCCGGTCACTATTCGCCGATTCAAAAAAAACAGCTGCAGTGGACACCGAAATCGGAGCTACATCAGCGGTTACCCAGGTTGCCCCCACTAATGTGCCATCTGCATCAGGAGAACCGATAGCTGCTGTCGTAGTGGTACCAGAACCTTCTTCCAATTTCCAGTGAGCTACGAGATCAGCCGAGGCGTTACCTGCTACGTTCAGCACCAAAACAAAAGAAGTTAAAAAAATCAATTTCTTAGACATAATAATCCTCCTTCAAAAAAGTTAAAATAACCGTGCATTGGTCACACACCAAAATCCCGACGTATCGGGATTGTTCATGAGAATCGCCAATTTCCTATGACCGATTGCCGATTTAGCATTGAAAAAAAGAAATCTTAAATTCAAACTCGCAAATCGGAGATCAAAATACTACCTCCTTCCTAATTATAACCCATAATCCACAAAAAAACCAATTATGCGGACACAAACTATACCCAGTATATTCAGTATATTTATACCAAATTGTCTATCCTCCCGTCAAGAAAAATTTTTACGAATTATGCTTCTCTGTTAAACACCCACAAATACAATTAACAATCTTCGAAATAATCAATATCGCAGATACTTTGTATTTTGGCGGAATTAAATAAAAGGGGGCTTATACCGAATGGTTGGGTATAAGCCCTGAATTGACTCAAATCTGCTATATCAACAGTGCAATTTAAATTGCCATCTGAATCTACGGTGCCGGCCGATACAGTCGAATGTCATCAAAGAAGACCATACCCGAACCACCAGCTTTCAGATTATTCTTATCGCCGAAGCCAATAGCAATCGTATTGACATTGGCAAGGTTCACACCTTGAGCTGCAAATTCCTGCAGGTCGATTGTCCACTCTGTCCAGGTATTTATCTGCGCTGCATCGGGATTATCGTGATAGACCACCGCGCTGCCGTTGAGAGTTACATACATCCGCTCAGCAGCATTAGACGCATCACCTCTGAACCACAGCGACAATACTCCAACGCCTTCCTCGGTCCAGTTACGCTGAGTCAATGTCATGGCTGCCTCAGAGTATTTGAAATTATTGTCGTAGAACAACGGCATCGACTGAGAGCCGCCGTGAACATTCGTAGTCTCAACATAATGCTCTCCCGCAAGGAAGTCCGGGTCAGGATAACCTGCCGTGGAACCGTTTGTCGTGGTCCCATATCCATCTATCCACGTACTGAATATCTCGTCAGGCGGATAGTCGTTGTAGTCCTCAAAATCCTCTATCACAATAAAATCGACTGTCGTAAAGTTCCAGAGGCTGCCTGTCCACGGACTGTCGGGATTGACGTTATTGGCCTCGTCAATACGCCAGTAGTAAGTAGTATGCCAGGAGAGTTTTCCGGGGTCATAGCTCTGGGAGCCAAGGTTCCCGCTACCTTTATACTCTGGCGAACCGGTATCGGCGTTTTTCACGGCATCTTTGTCTGTGCCGAAGTACACCTGATGTGAAGCGGCATAGACTCCCGGTGTCCAGGTAAGAATCGGTGTCTGCTCTACATCGGCAGCGCCATTAGCCGGGTCCGGATTCCCGACGGCGCCCTGAGTCGTAAAGCTCCAGACGCCGCCTTTATATGTGGCGATGGCATCAAACTCATCGACCCGCCAGTAGTAAGTCTTAGCCAATTTAAGTGGGCCGGGAGTATAGGTCATAGCTCCCTGAGGGAGACCACCGGCGTCATTATTCACATCGTCAAAATTATCGCCGAAATATACGGTGTGCAATTTCGCACCGAAGCCTCCCGTCCAGCTAAGCTCCACATCCGGTTCTACAGACTCGGCACCATCAGCCGGATTAGGATTATAAGCAGTATTGGGCGCAATCGAAAAGCTCCAGACATCCCCTTTCCACGGACTGTTCGGCTCGGTGTCATTGACCTCATCGATTCGCCAGTAGTAAGTCGTGCCCGGAACAAGGCCATCCGGAAAGGCGAATCCGGGAAAGCCAACGATAAGCTTTGTTGTGGCCTGGTTGCCTAAGAACGTACCTTCGGCTCCATCGTTCACATCTTCAAAATTGTCGCCGATGTACACATCGTGCGAGACCGCATAATATCCGGGCCTCCAGGAGAGGTTGGCCCACGTGCTTTCGTATATGGAACCATCTTCCGGGTTAGGAAGTAAAGCAAGCGGGAATCCTTCACCGCCTCCCGCCATAACAGTCTGAATTTCATTTACCGTCAGGGCTCGGTCGTAGATACGAGCATCGTCCAATAGCCCGTCGAACCACCTGTTGCTCGCATGTGGATTTTGACCTATCGTTACATCCATGTCCTCAGCCGTATTGATCGGCTCATCCGCTATGTCCGCATTGCTGGTTTCCAGGATCCCGTCCACATAGAGCTTGGTTTCTGCTACGTCCGGAGAGCCGTCGTCTTCCAGAACGACGGCAATGTGGTGCCATTGATCGTCGGTGAGAATCGTTGTGCCGTAGTGGTAGCCATTGTGAACTTCGCAACGTAACTCACCGTCATTGTTGAGCCGCACGATCCACTTGGCGCCGGCGACCACCGGCGCCCAGCCGAAAATAACGCCGGGAGCGGTCGTGGTCTTGATCCAGGCGGTGCATGTACGAGGAGTTGTTCCCAGGACACCTTTGTATCCGGGGACGACAACATAATTATCTAATGAAATCCTCAGCGCGCCACCTATCTTTCCATCAGTCCACTCGGGAGAGCCCACGAACTCACCGTGGTGACCGTAGCCGCTTGAGTCAAGGGCTTTGGTACCGGAACCATCATCGAACTTCCACCAGCCGACAAGACTTTGGTCGGCAGCATTGACTGCACTTGTCAGAACTATACTAAGCCCCAAAATAAAAGAAGCCAAATAGACCAATTTCTTAGACATAATAGTCCTCTTTCAAAAATTTAATACTTGCTGTCAATTGAACTGTAAAAACTTCATTACGATGCGTAAAGTTCTTATGAAAACCTTTGTGCTTTGCATAATAACTCCTCCTCTATTAACAATCTGCAAGATTTCCCATCTCAGAAGACCGAAATCTGTTGACACTCGTATATTCGAACACAAACCTCAACAATCCTATTTATACCAAATTAACCACTTTCACGTCAAGAAAAATTTTATGCTGAACTGCTATTGCGGCCATTATTTATTTATCTGCATAACTGCTCTAAGACCGCGAAAAAGGCTGTATCGGGATAATCCGACTTTTTTTGTTCCAGTTTTTTTTATATTGCACGAAAAGGGGATTTAAGGTATAATACCTTTTTAATAAAGTTGCATTAAGGCAGAGTAAAATGTGATACTATATGGAACAGGAGGTTCACTTAGCGCATCTTATAAATTTGTAACAAGATGACGATAAAAAGGAAAGGTGGTTACATGAACAAATCAAGAGGGTTTACGTTAATTGAATTATTGGTTGTAATTGCCATTATTGCGCTGTTGATGGCGATATTGATGCCGGCCCTGGCACGAGCGAGGAACCAGGCGAGGTCGGTTACCTGTCAGGCCTTACTGAGACAATGGGGTGTTATCTGGTCGATGTACTGCGAAGACAACGACGGCTATTTCAGTTCAGGTATCGGAGTCGGCTGGAATCGTGGCGAATGGATAATTTGTTTACGAGACCAGTACGAAACAAAGACAAATATTCTACGTTGCCCGATGGCTGTTAAACGGCTGTCCACTGGGCAAGAGTGGGGTGGTTCCTTCAATACTTACTATATGCCGATGGGTGGAAAAGGCAGCATAGGAGGCGGGGAAGAAATAAGCTATGGAGGAAATAACTGGATTTTTCATCCACCGTTGAACGTTCAGAATATTCAGAGCCGTCCCACTGAATGGAACTGGAGGACACCCAATACCAAGGGCTCAGCCAATGCGCCGGTTCTTGGAGATGCAATGTGGAGAGGAGGCGGTCCATACGAAAACGGTACACGCGGCGACCCTCCGGAATTTGATGGTCAGTGGTCGGGCTACAACAGGGAAATGATGCATTTCGTCATCAACCGACACGATGGATTTATAAACCATGTTTTTATGGACTGGTCCGTCAGAAAGGTGGGGCTTAAGGAATTGTGGAAACTCAAATGGCACAAAGAGTACGACACTAACGGCCACTGGACTACGGCAGGCGGTGTTGTGTCCGGTGACTGGCCGGACTGGATGAGAAATTTCAAGGAATATTAGCGAAAATAAGAAGCCTGATCATCCATGCAATAAAAGCTGGTTGAAACGGCCAGTACTACTTCCATTTACATTTGCGATTTGTCAGGCGGTGGTCACCGTGACAATCGGTACAATATTTTTCCTTGATGGTGCCGGCGAAGAGAGGTTTGTGTTGTTCGGTATCGATTTTTTCCTTGGGATGACAGCCCATACAGAACGGATTGATCTTTGCCCGAGGAAACATTATATCCGGCGCTGTACCGTTCCCACCTGAGGCCCAGGATTCATCGGCGATGTGTTCGTCGGATTCGCCGTGGCAATGCGCACAGCCCATGTCCACCCGTGCGTGAGTGACGGCGATATCCTCCTGCATGTAGTTGATGTGGCAGACA
>SDBS01002183.1_pt1 | contig 19662 bp, 11 predicted proteins | sample 2277091 | NCBI WGS metagenome assembly SDBS01 (sample SAMN10404972, study PRJNA504765) | marine sediment metagenome | isolation source: marine sediment core GS10_PC15, 163 cmbsf | place: Arctic Ocean: Southern Knipovich Ridge | collected 2010 | reverse complement strand
ATATAAAAGAAATTCCAACTCTAATAAAGACATCTGATGCCATATTTGTAGGGAGAAATACCACAGAAAAAGCTGTATATGATTTAGTTAGAGCATGGGAAATTGTAGTTGAAAAATATCATAAAGCTAAGATCTTACTTGTAGGTCTAAGCAGTAACACTGCTAGAGCTACATTGATTCATGAAATACATACCAGAAAATTGAGTGAAAATGTAGAATTGTATGGTCCAGAATCAAACTATGGCAAATTAATCAAGTTGATTAAAAGTAGTAGAATTTTTGTATTTCTAAGTGTAGCCGAGACATGGGGAATTGCATCAATTGAGGGATTAGCATGCGGATTACCCGTTGTAGCTTATGATTTACCCGTTTATAAAGAAAATATTAAAGATTGTGAATCAGTGTTTCTCGTCCAAATCTCTAATTATCATAAGGCAGCCGATAAAATAATCCAACTATTAAGTGAAAACGAGAACACCCTTGCGAAACTAAGTGAAAGCGCGAAAAAATTTTCGCATAAATTTGACTGGAACATCCGCGCTAAAAATTTCTTCCACCACCTAATTAATTAAAACGATTTATGTATCAGATAAACATAAATAATTTGAATCAGTTCAAATCAAATTCTCTTAGACATTTGGGATAAGATTGAAAATATTAATTCTTGGCGATGGTAACGTACCAAGCTTATATAAAAATTATAGAGCTGATCCTTTAGCCAGATATCTTTCTAAAATGGGTCATAAAATAACAGTATTATGTCCAAAGCCGAGAATAACTGATAAGAATTATTCAAAGCATTTTAAAGATGTTAAATTTGTTTATGTATCAAGTTATAAGAACATAAAAGTTCCAACAGATTTAGTTCATAGACTACACCAATTAACGACCTTAATGATTAAATTAAATCACATTCTAAATACTGAAAAATTCGATCTAATCCGTTCAATATCCCTAATTCCAGGATATATTGCAGCAACAGTAAGTAAGAAATATCATATACCCACTATCACAAATGTGAGCGATTTTTATAGTGACCTCTATAAACACTCAGATTTACCTTTTCCATTAATAGCATCCAATATTCTTAGAAAAATGGAAGAAGTTGTCGTTAAGAATAGTGATATATTTATTGTCGATTCACCAATACAAAGAAAATATTGGAAAGAAAGAGGATTAAATGAAAAGAGGGGGGTTGTTATCCCTCACGGTATTTATCCAGATCGTTTTAATTCTAAGGAAAACCAGGGAACAGTAAGAAAAAAATATGGGATTAGTTCTACGACTAAAATTATTTATTATCATGGAGATATCAGTCATCAAGATGGTGTTGATATCTTAATCGATAGTGTACCATATATCGTTCGAAGTGAAGAGAATGTTCGATTTATGATTGTAGGTACAGGTACAGAAAAGTATATGACAAGATTGAGAAGACAAATTGAGAAATACAAAATACAAAAGTTCTTCATATTTACAGGGTGGATCCCACATTTCTTTATTCCTCAGTACATCACAACTGCTGATTTATGTGTAGCTCCTTTTAGACTCGCTCTCACATCTAACACAAGCCTATCAAACAAGATCATCGAATATTTGGCTATGCGAAAACCAGTAGTAGCCAGTCGTGGAGAGGGAACCAAAGAAATGATAGGTGACACAATAGTTTATGTAGATCCTGAAAATCCTCAAGATTTAGCAGAGGCCATTATCAAAACATTAAATCGTGAGTCTATGAAATCCACCCCACAAATAGAAACAATAATTTCAAGATTGAATTGGATAAAAATCTTGAATCGCGAAGAAGAAATAATTTCAAAAATAAATAACATTGAAGATCTTGACTTTCGAAAATATGATTATTTCCTTCGATAAAGATACTTAACATTTTCTCAAGAATTTATGTGAAGGATTATTTTATGTCATTAAAGAATGAATGATATAAAATCCAGAATAAAGGATTAGATAATTCCATAATCTGTTTTTTTCTAAAATTAATAAGAAATGAATTCTGCTAAAAATTTTAGGGACTTATGAAAATGAAAAAAAGTGAAGATCCATGAATGGATACGGGAAGAATCAACAAGAGAACATCCGTTGTGAGTTTGGAACTTCGATTTGAAGATTAATACTTCTAGCGGTTTTGATCATACAAGGAACTATAACATAACAATATGTAGCAGAATCCTCAAAATATCGATTAAATAATTATCCTCCGTAAGTAAAGTATGTTGTTAAGGGTAGTACCCATAGTAGAGAAAATTTTAACAGTTGTCTATTCTTTGTGAACGTACTAAAGACCATGAAGGAAGTAACAAGTGTTGTTGTGTGACGACCATAATTTATGATATCAGTAAAGGAATATTTATGAAGAAAAATTATGGCACAGGCGTTTAGGAGTAGGTGGAAAACTGCTGGTTCGAATTCTTTTTTAACCATTTTTCTTAAAGCTAGAACAAAAGACAATGAAGAAGGTATAATCACCAGAAATATCATATTCAAAAGCTCCGGAAGAACGATAGGACGGTAGGCTCTAACCATATTTTGGTATATTCCATCGAAGGGTATAATTTGAAGAGAAACTGTAGTACGAATAAAACCGGAATCACCGAATAAGAACATTAAAAATATTTGGAATAGCATGTAAGGAAAAAGTGTAAGAATAGCAAAACTTATTCCGCTTTTAAACTTGCGGTGTATTAGGAAATTTACTATATAGCTTGACAAAAAGAATATTGCAGTTTCCTTGGAGAATAATGCTAGATTGAAAAAGATTATTGAAAGAAAAGATGATTTTCGGGAGTAGGAATAAATTGCAAGGAGAACAAACATATATACAAGCGGTTCTGTCAAGTCACGTCTTACACTCCACAGCTGACCTATAAAAAGTCCATAAACGAGGCTGTACCATGGATTGAGACCTTTAAGTCGAAGCAGTCGATCTAATACTTCTGTACCGACGATGATTGCGCCTACATTAATGAAAATCATAACCCAAGGCATCAAATCATTCTGTCCAAGAGAAAATATGCGAATGAGCAACGGGTATATAATACGTTGAGATCTGAGACTGGGAATGTCAAGCATGTAAAGTGGTGTATTGAACAGATGTTGCGCGATATAATAATAAAATTGGCCATCATATCCTATACTACCATTTGAGTCATTGTTTAACCAACGTGTACCGACAAATATGAATGATTTAGGATCAAATTTTTGTATTGATAGTTGCCCGATTACATATAGAATATAGAATAAAGCTACAAGAACTGATGGTCGAATAAATGTATTGATGACAATTTTCTGTTTAAAAAGAATCATGAAAGAGGTGTACTTGTGTTTCCAAGAAATTTTAGGTTTTTTCTCCGCACGATAGTTAGGGTTTAAAGGCTCTGAAACTCTCTGATGACAGTCTTTAAGGGATCTTGAGTCCATATCTATCGCAACTCTGAAAAATCGTATTATAAATCCATATCGTCTAGAATGTTAAATAGATTATCATTATTGAATAGTATTAAACTAGTTTATCTAACAAATTTATAAAAAATAAATATACATTCCAACAGGTTTATGTCAAATAAAATATTAAATAATCCAGTTTAAGCTTATACGCTATTTAATGCCAATTAAGAAGAAGTATTTGAAAATTCATGTCAGAGGACCAAAATAGTATGTTAAGAGCGGGAAAAGGAGCGATTTATGTTGCAATACAGAGTATTTCACAATTTGCAATTGGTTTGATTTACTACGCAATCCTCGCAAGATCACTAACAGAGGCTGACATTGGGATCATATCCACGCTTTCTTTCATTTCAACCATTTATATTATCGTTGCACATTTATCGCTACCCATTGCAGCCACAAAACATATATCCGAATTTATGGGTAAAAATGATGAAGAAAGCGCCTCTGCGGTTGCAAAAAGAACAATTAAACTAGTTACACTAATATCTATAATAGTTCTCGCAGGAATCTTTGTCACGTTACAATTTTTCTTCGAAATTGATCAATCAATTAAATTACTAGTAATGATCTCATGTGCAACAGGTTTCTTTGCAACGATAAAAACCACATACCTCGCAATTCTACGCGGTCTACAAATGTTCAGAAAATATTCAATTACAATTACTTTAGCCACAATAACCAATCGGGGAATTGGTATAACGTTAATTTTATTGAACTTCAATTTATTGGGAGTAGTCACAGGATGGTTAATCGGAGAAATAATAGGAGTAATACTGGTAAAATCATTCTACAGCGGAACGTTACCTAAAACAGAAAAATCCTATAGTTCAAAGCAGTTATTAACATTTAGTATACCCCTCTTTGTTACAACGTTGATAGCAACAAGTTCTACATGGGCTGATCGCATCATCTTTTTAGCACTCACATCAGATTTAGAAAAGTTGGGTATCTATGAATTCGCTATTAGAGGATCACATACACTGGCACTTATCTGGATTACACTGAGTGTTATAACACTTCCTGCATTTTCAGAATTATTCAGTCAAAAAAATAAAAAAGAGTTAAGTGAAGCGATTTCAAAGACCAACCGATATCTGGCTTATATCATCTTTCCAGCAGCTTTTGGTCTAGCAACAATCTCAAAAACTGCTATGGCACTACTTTACGGATGGCAATATGCATTAGGAAACGTATTATTGTCAATACTGGCAATATTTTCAATATTTTTAGCTTTTGGAGCCGTTATAGGATCAGCTCTTCAAGCGATGGGAGAAACAAAAGTTTTCATTAAGACAACATTTGCAACTTTGTTAACGAATATTTTGATAAGCATTACGTTAATACCGATTTTTAACGTATTAGGCTCAACTATAGCACAAGCAGCAACAATGGTAGTAGGATTCACATATGCATTTTATGAATTAAGGAAAAGGCTTACGATCAAAATTGGTAGAGAAGTATTGTGGAAACCTCTCCTCGCATCCAGCATAATGGTAATTCCACTAATTTTATTCGAAACTTACTATTCAGGAGTCATATCTGATAACTCAATAATAAATATCATCATCGAGATTGGAATCGGTGTCTCAACTTATAGTGTAATATTGATTTTCACACATGCATTAAATGAACAAGATTTTAATGAACTTGAAAAAATAACACCAAAACCATTCTCAAAACTGTTAGAATTATTTAAAAAAATCTTCGTACGAGGAAAATAACATCTTCAAACAGTGAAAACAGAGAAATAGGACATTATTTACATAGTCCTACTAGTCACATATTTAGTTTCTAAATTTAGGAAACTACACAAGTTAAAGTTTCTTAAAACTTTAATCTAATTCAGTAATTACTATAGTTTAGTTTTCCAATAATTTATTGATTTTTGTAAACCTTCTTCTAAAGTGTTTTTAGGAACCCAATCTAGAACCGTTTTTGCTTTACTATTATCACCGATTAACACATCAATATCTAAGGGTCTTGCCGGTATTGTATTCCAAATGACTTCACCCTTAAAGTCTGTAAATTTTCTAATATTCAATGTTAACTCTTCAATTGATACACCACGACTCGTACAGAAGTTAAATACTTCACCGATTGCTTTTTCGTTTCCTAAACAGGTAAGGTAAGCATTAACATGATCATCAACGTACATGAAATCCCTCACAGGTGTTGGGTCACCAAGCAAAACTCGTTCACCTTTTAACATCTGTACAATTGTTCGTTCAACTACAAAATGTGTATTCTTCTTGCGACCATGGGTATTAAAATTACGGAAAATTGTTACAGGGAAATCATATGCATCATACAAATATTGAAGATATTTATCAGCAGCTACTTTACTCACAGAATAAGGGCTATTTGGGCGTAATTCAGCACTCTCTTTGATTGGAACATGCTTTTGATTTCCATACTCCTCAGAGGTTCCAGCGAATAAGAAGTGTTTAAAGTGTGAAACTTCCTGTAAACATGCTTCAGCTAATTTTACTGTACCTAGAAAATTAGTCTCAAGAACTTCTAGGGGATGATCATAAGAGAAAGAGACAGCGCTTAAAGCCGCTAAATGTATAATGTACTCAGGTTTTATATCTCGAATGTTTTTTCTAATGGAGAAGTAATCATTTAAATTGCAAAATATAGTTTTAACTGATCGTTGATTACCAAGGACATATCTTCCCGTAACATACCTGTCAAGAGAATAAACATCGTAATCCAGTTCAACAAGTTTTGGGATGAGATGGCTACCGATAAATCCTCCACCACCTGTAACTAAAACTTTTTCACCAGTCATCAAATTCTACCTCTAGAGAGTTAGTATTTATTTCTCACGTAATATAAACTATAGGTTCACATATATGAATAAATGTTAACATTTACTAATTTTATTTTTAAAAATTTAGATATAACTAATAAGCGAGAATATAAATAAACGTATAAAATATAATAGGGTTCAGAGGAAAAATTGTTGAAGGTTGGAATAGTAATTCCTGCTTATAAAGAAGGAAAGGTAGAAGGTATCGTAAATCGTATTAAAAAAATTTTTCCTAACGCACTCATTATTTGTCCATGTGATGATAAGGACACTTCTAAATTAGCTTTAAATGCTGGAGCAATTGTTCCACCAAGAAAAAAACGAATTGGATATGGAAGAAGTCTTGTGGAAGGATTGTATTTAGCCGCTCATACGTATGATTGTGATTACATTTTTGAGATGGATGTAGATCATCCTATTCATGAACTTAAAAAGATGTTCAATTTTACTAGACAGCAACAAATAGACATGTGTGTCGGAAACGAAAAGGCGAAATGGAAACAAGAGAGAAGATTTGCGTGTTGGTTAGCTAATTTATTTTTCATAAATTATATAGTTGAACATCCAACTTGTGGTTTTATCTGTTTCAGAAAGAAAGTTTTAACATCCATTCCGTGGAATCAGGTTAAAAGTAATGGTGATTTCGTCCACATAGAGTTACTATATTGGGCAAAAAAGATGAATTTTAAGATTGGAGAGTACGCTTTTAATGGACATTCAGGTGAGAGGAGATATAGTGTTAAAAGAATTATTGATTGGCTCATGAATTTTTCAAGGCTTATGTACTTAAAAAACTCTTAATTTTTCGTAGAGTGAGAAGGAAAACAAAAAAGGAACTATGGCGAGAAGGCTGCTAGTTTTCAAATTTTTTAAAGTATTAACTGATTGAAGAAACATTTGAATTCTTTCTTACGTATCCAAGGTCTATACATTAGATAAGTAAAGTAGAAGAGATATCATAACTTTTTTAGTAGTTGTGTTTCAATGCGATTATCAAAATATGAGTTAGACGAGAATTATCGCATGTATTATATGAATGAAATTAATTATTATAGAACAACCACCGCTTGTAAATAAAACTTTGAATAAAAAAATTTTCCGAATTTAAAAGTGATTTGATTAAGTTGGCTAGACCCCCTTTAAAGGAATACTTATTCTTAGGAAAGGAAAAAAGGAGTACCATTAAGCTTTCAATGGTACAGTTTATACAGAGCACTAAGTTTGACCTGCTAGGTCTATTTCTCATTTCAGCATTTACATGTCGATCTTTTTTCACATTAAATCTTGACTTCGTTACAGGAACTGATTCTTTAGGTATCCAAACATACATGTCAATGTGGTCTTATCTGGAACAGAATTTTAAGTCTTGGTTATTCACGTGGACATCGTTTCAAGGAAGTGGTTTAACAACAAATTTACCAGTACCAATATTCTTAGCAAGCAGTGTAGTGAGTATTATCTTTTCTTCACTTCCGGGTTTTGTGACATTCATAACAAAGATGATGCTGTTTCTCTTATTTCCTTTAGCAAGTTTTTCGATGTATCTGTTTACATATCATCTTTTCAAAAGTAGATCAGGATCATTTATTGCAGCTCTTTTCTATATGTATAATCAATTTTTCTTAAGCGAACATATCTCAGAGGGTCATTTCATTATAACATTTGGTTATGCTTTGGCTCCTCTTGTTCTTCTAACGCTTGAAAAAGTTATACGATTGCCTAACATGAAAAATGTTTTGATTTTATCCATTGTTCTATTATTTTTTTTAGATTCTAGGTCTCAATCGGTATATCTAATGAGTTTTTTAGCGGCGGTATACATTTTCATTCGAAGTTTTCAGATCAAGCTTAATATGAAATCACGAATTAAGGGGACAGTTGGAATTTTATCGGCAATAGTATTCTGTTTACTATTATCCGCTTATTGGATAGTTCCCGAAATGTTTGTTGTAAACAATTCAAGTGTATTATTTCGCGTTTATCACAGTATTGATGATGCGTATAAATTTGGGTTTAATTCCATCATTGATGCATTATCTATTAGAAGCTCGTCTGAGAACATTTTTGGACAGCGGATTTCTTCTTGGGAAATACCAAATCTTCAACAAACAGGGTTAAACTTCTTAATGTTAATTATTCCAGCTTTAGCATTTATGGCGCTGATATTTAAGAGAGACCGAGTAACAAAATTTTTTACGATAGCTGCTTTATTTGCGTCGTTTTTGGCATTGGGACCAAATGGGCTACCTTTTGAGGTCTTTGTATGGTTATGGACTCATGTTCCCGGATATTCAACGTTTAGAGTGGGAGGTAGATTTCTAATGGTGACTGCACTAGCGTATTCTTACCTGATGAGTATCACAGTTGATTCTTGTTCGAAAAGAATTCGATCATGGATAGGTTTTAATTTAGAGAAGCAAGCTTCGCCTTCAATTTTTAAAAGGATTAAGGGATATTTTTGGAAGTATAGAGTTCTAGAAACATTGTTTGTAGTAATTGTGATAATTATTATTTTTCTTTATTCTTGGGTTGGAAGTGTCGAGGGTTTCCAAGTGTACACTTGGCCTGATGAGTATATTGAACCTTTTGAGTGGATTGGAAATCAACCTGGAGATTACAGAATTGTAACAACACCGTATCAAAGACTTTATGCTAAATATAATTGGTCCTCTGCAACTTTAGATCTTGGAGTTTTCAGTTTTGCTATACATAATAAAGGGGTCTTTGTTGGAGGATCAGGGTATATAGCAGATTATACACCATTCGTCGGTAACCTTCTTCGATCCAACTTAACAAATTCACTTAGTTCACTGTTAGGTATCGCGGGGGTACGATACATCGTTAGTGAACCTGATACAAATCTAAATGAAAAACTTGTACTTGAAAAACAGAATAATTTAGTTCCCGTTCAAATTGGGAATGCATCAATCTTTGAAAACTTGCAATATTCGCAACACATCTTTGCTAACGAGAAGTCTGCACTTGTTTTTGGAGGAAGAAACTTGATAACATCCTTATTAAGTGTTAATGAGTTTGAACTTAACAGATCGACACTAATCTTTTATGATCAAGTTCCACGATTAAATTTAGAATATGATCAGATCATTTTTTCCGGGGTAACACTTCAAGATATCACATTTATGATCTATGGACGGAATGATACAATACAACTTGCAAATTATGCTTTTCCAAGTGCTAATCAAAGTAAGTATTGGACAAGCTATACACAATTACTTGACAGAGGATTCCTAATGTTCAGTGGAAGCACTCTTACAACTAAAGGAAATGTAAGTATAGACATACCTCTTTCAATTCAAGAAAAGGGAGAATATGAGCTCTGGATGAGAATTGCATATGGGCCCAATAGAGGGAAACTAACAATCGCTATGGATGGACAGATGATAGAATCAGAAATATATCCCCACGTTCCTTATCCTTCTGGTTTACGTTGGATCAAACTTCAAAACGTTTTTCTTAGTTCTGGAAATCACATAATTACGCTTACTAATGACGGTAGTGGATATAATGAAATTGATGTAATCACCGTAATTCAACCTGACCGGTTAGAATCAGCTTCTAATAAAGCACTTGATGATATTCAAGACATGGATTCTAGAGTAATCAATGTTATAGAAGCTGAAACCGCATTTGCACATAATTTGAATGGTTGGTACCCTTCTGAAAGATGGGGCGGTAATGCAAGTAATGGAATCACTCTTACATCGGATATATTGACAGTGAGTTCAACTCAAATCTTCATCCCAAAAGATGGCAATTATAAAATCGCTGTACGAACAATTGAAAGTAAAGAGCATGGAAATCTCCTTTTACAAATAGACGAGGGAAACATAACTAAACTAGAATGTAATAGTTCTAAGACAAGTTTTGTTTGGTATGAACTAGATCCGGTTCCAATGAATAGTGGTGAACATAGATTAACCATAATAAATGATGGAAGCGGTAAAGTTGATTTAGATGAAATTATAATTTACTCACTAAAAGAAACAGAAGAGAACCCTTCATTAAAAGAAGTATTTTCTCCTCAGAGTTCACAACCTAAAGAACTCAATTACACACAAATTACTCCAACGGAATATGAAATAAAGATTACAACAGATGAACCATTTTGGTTAATATTCAGCGAGTCTTTCAATCCACTATGGAGAGCATATATTAACAATGAAGAGATAGAAAAAGTGGTCGCGTACTCATTTATGAATGGGTTTTACGTTGATAAGACGGGGAATTTGGTAATTCAAATTCATTTTACGGGTCAAACGTATTTTTCTATCGGAAGTCTAATCTCAATATCCACCGTATTTAGCGGTATAATATATCTTAAATGGATTAAAAAAATTAAAATCATAAAAAAGTTGAAAAAAATAGTCAATCGGGTTTAAAGCTTGAAAAGAACCAAAAGAAATATTATTCATTTACCCTAATATAGCCATTCACTCTAAGTGAGCGATGTAAAAAATTGTCATTCAGAACCTTCATCAGTAATATCGGGAGGAAAAGAATCCTCACCTTAATTATTTTAATAATAATTATCGGAGGAGTTGTAGCAGTTTATAGTATTAATTGGTGGAAAATGACTAGTTCTGAGATAGAAATAGAACAAATCACCCCAGTACTGAAACAAGACGGAAGATACATAACATTAAAAGTTAAGGCAGTGGGTCACGGCGAAGTGGATATTGCAGATATATATGTTGACCAAATAAAAATAGTTACATATACACCAAATCAATCTCATCTTGAACCAAATGAATCTGCAAATATCACTATAATGTATCCTTGGCTACAAGAAAGCGAATATACAATAACAATAACCACAGAACAAAAAACTAAGACAGAATCAACAGTGAAAACTCCGTCAATATCACCAACAGCATCACTAAACATCACCGGTGTGATGAATGAAGTGTTATATCCTGATCAACCGATCTTAAAGATGACGTTTAATTACAACATATCATCATACGGATTCTCATCCGCATATACAGGTTTTTTCTTATACGGAGAGTATCAAAATGAAATAGAAAGACCGATCTATTTATTCTATGATCAATACACCATTCCAAAGGAGACTCTGCAAAGTGCAGAGATATTTTATAACCTGATGTTTAACCTCGGAATGAATATCACAAAGATTAATTGGAATCAGTTAAGCGACTTAGTAGATTCAAAACCTCAAAACGCCATTCTTATATTATTTAACCCGCTCATGAACGCATCAGGCACTAGCTTCAACGATGCAATTCCATCATGTTTGATAGATCCAAATGAGGATGGTTACATAAAGGCACACTCAGCATATCAGAAATCGCTTATCTACGATTGGGAGAAAGATCACGGTCTAATATTTATCAGCGTCGGTTCAAACCAAGCTCCATCCAAATGGATCATTGCAAAGAATGGAACAGCTTACAAATCTAAAGATGAAGATTACAGTGACCAATTCTTCGCAGATACACCTGGAGCTTTTAGAGGATGGGGGCCTAATGATATGATACCTACACGTATCGGTCAAACGCTTGGGTTGCGGAATTGGAATAGTGATTATTATTTAGATACAGCAATACTGAACGAATCCATTGGTGCAAATAATTACTATGTCTATGGCTTAGCAGAAAACACAAGTTGGGCAAATCCAGTCTATATCAGGGTTGGTAAGGGAGGTTGGCTCCAATGTAGCAATGGATCCAAGCTAGATGATAAAACAATTGCAGAAGATCTAGCTATGATCATCATACATGCACCATGGAATGGAGAATGGTTTGGACCAAACTCATGGAACTACGACAGCGGATTCAAGACGTATAAACCAAATGGTGGAATTTTAGAAAAAGTAGACCAGATCTCTACAGGTTGGATAGGGAATATTTTGCCGAGTAATTTCTCTTTACGTACTATCATTAAGTTAGAGGTTGGTGAAAATGAAAAGTATGTTTTAGAGGAAAAACATGAGATTTATGAAAATTTGTGGGGAAAAGAATTCGAAATTTTAATTGAGAATATTCGAACGGATTTAGAAACGGATGGACGATACATAAATTTTGAAGTAGAAGCTTTAGGGGAGTATAGTATCGATATAATGCAAGTGTACATAAATAATACGGAATGTTTAATCAATGCTGATAGAAAACATCTAGAACCTGAAACTTCAACAAATATTAGTGTTCAATATCCATGGGTTTCAAACCAAACCTATCTTCTAAGAGTTGAAACGAAGCAAGGATTCTATGATGAAGCAATCATTGAAACTCCAGAAATTAAACCCTTACTAAATTTTAACTTAACTGATATTGTAAGAGACGTAAACAATAATAGAACAGAACTGACGTTTAGTTATAACATAAATAGCACAGGATTTTCCTATGTAAACACGGCTTTTTTTATATACAAATCTTATAACCTGACAAATAGAGAGATCTATATTTTTTATGATCAAAGATACATGCCTTTATCTACAATTCAAAGAATTGACAATTTTCTTTCAATAACCAAAGACTTTGGAATGAACGTTAATAAAGTTAATTGGGAAGCTTTAGAAGGTCTTGCAGAATCTAAACCACAAGTTATCCTTATACTTTTTAACCCATTAAAGGGTGAAAATGGTGATGTCTATTACAATTCAGCGCCATCTTGTCTGCTTGATCCAGGTGAAGACGGTTTTATTAGAAACGGATCAGTGTATAATAAGTCACTTGTCTACGATTGGGAGAAAGATCACGGTCTAGTATTTATCAGCGTCGGTTCAAACCAAGCTCCATCCAAATGGATCATTGCAAAGAATGGAACAGCGTATGAAGCCATAGATAAAGATCACAGTGATAAATTCTTTATTGACACTCCAGGAGCTTTCCGTGGAATGGGATCCAACACAATTATCCCAACCCGCATTGGTCAAACATTAGGTCTTCACGCTTGGTTTGGTTCATGGCGCTTAGATACGAGTGTATTGGATGAATCTATTGGTATAAGTAATTATTACGCATATGGTTTCTTACCGAATACAAATTTGAGTCAGCCGTGTTATGTTAAGGTTGGCAAAGGAGGTTGGCTCTATGGGGGTAGCGGTTTGAACATTGATGATGGAGGCATAATGCGGGATTTAGCAATGATAATCCAACATGCACCATGGAACGGAGAATGGATTGGACTAAACTCATGGAACTACGACAGCGGATTCAAATATTACCCAACAAATGGGGGCACCTTAACTAAAGATGATCAGATTTCAATCGGTTTGATTGCTAGTGAAGATGTTAATACATTCGTTTTGCGTATTCTTTTATTTGCCTATGATAGTGATGGAGATAAATACGTGATTGCAGAGAATGTTAATTATTATAGTCCTGAATCTTAAATGCTTGACCTCAAATGTACTAGAAAGAATATGAAAAACTTGAATTAGTAACTTAAGTCTAAGACAAGAAAAGATAAAATGAAATCTTGATAAATGAGATTAAAAAAAGCTTGAACTAAAAAAGGGATAATGTGAAGATAAAGAAGGATTATCATTTGAGGTTAAGTGTATGGAAATAATTTTGCTATCCGATGCGCTTCGAGACACCTATGGGGCAAATCGTGTAGTTACTCTTTTAGCAAGTGAATTTGCTAAGCGATATGATATAGGTGTGGCATCTGTTTCTATTTCTACTTCAATGCGGGAAAAAATGGAATCCTATGGCATTAAACCGTTAGATCTAAATCTTAAATATTTTTCAAAGGATTCGTCCATATCTTGGATTGAAGCTTTCTTTCGTGAGACATTCTTTCATTCCAATTCTAAAGAATTAAAAAAGAAGATTGATATTAATAAATGTAAATTAGTAAGTTTTTCTTGCATATTCAACATTCCAACAGATATAGTGTATGGTTTAGGTTTTGGAGTAAGTTCACACATCAACGCGTTTGTGGATGAGATGCCGTGGTACTATAAGCTTGGGACTAAAATTTTAAACCCTGTATTTTCTCGGATGGAAAAGAAGTTAAAAGAGAATCTATTGGCATCTAAAATAATCCTTACAATCTCGGAGTATTGTTCACAATTATATGAAGAACTGGGTATCGATGTGAATAGTGTAATATATCCGCCGTTGGACCTTGATATTTATAAACCCAGTACATCTAGTCCAGTTGAGGATTATGTCTTAACCTATCTTGGGAAAGAGAGTAAATTTTCTCTAATAAAAGAAATTGCAGATTTGGGAATATATATCAAAGCATTTGGGTCAAAACTTTCTTACATTCCTTCCACTATTTTAAAACATTCTAACATTGAATGTCTTGGACATGTTTCTGATGAAACGCTTGTAGATCTTTATACCAATGCACATTACACGTTCTTTCCATTCACAGACGAGGTGTTCGGGTATATACCTGTTGAAAGTATGGCATGTGGAACTCCCACATTGACCTATGCTTATCAAGGTCCAATGGAAACGGTAAGTAATGGAGTTACAGGATGGCTCGCTAAAGACGATAAGGATCTTATTAGTCTAGCTTCTAAAATCAGTAAAGAAGGTTATTCATCTAACATTCGAAAAAAGTGTAGAGAATTCAGTTTAAACTTTGATAAACAACACATAGCCAAAAAATGGTTCAAGTATTTAGATGAAAGCCTCAATAATGTTTAAAAAGTTAATTCCATCAATAATTCTAAAAAAATCTTAAATAGAAAAAAAGAGAAATTACTGGAACTGATTTTCGTGAATGTTACTGAATTTAAAGAATTCTTAAAAACACGAATATTAAAAGATAAGATCCAATTAGGCATAATTGTATGCATCATGGTGTATACGGTTATTTTTTCTTATTTTACGATTCTAAGACATTACTCCTTTGACAGTGGAGCCTGGGATTTAGGGACATATGAACAGATGTTGTGGAATACAATCAATAGTGGAAAACTTTTTTGGACTGCGCCTGATCCAATAAATCCAACAGGTTTTTTCTTCGGTACACATTTTTCGCCAATCCTATTCATCATACTCCCTATCTATTTTCTTTATCAAGCAACTGAGACATTATTAGTATTGCAATCATTCGTGATTGCACTAGGAGCCCTTCCCCTTTATTGGTTAGCTCGTGATGAGCTTAAAAGTAAAATTGGCGGACTCGTAATTGCACTTGCATATCTCCTTTACGCACCGCTTCACGGGGTAAACTGGTTTGATTTTCACACACAAGCATTCATCCCACTTTTTTTCAACTTAGCGTTTTACTATTTTACCAAAAAAAAGTGGATAAAATATTTCATTTGCGTTATTTTTGTCCTGTCAGTAAATGAAGTCATGCCCTTGATGATTATTGCTATGGGGATCTATGGTTTATGGAAAAGGAGAAAGTACATAACGGATCACCTTTCAAAGAGGAAGAGCCTATTAGAAGAAAAAACATTCTTCATTGCACCAATAACAATTGTCCTGGGATTTGTTTGGTTTATTATTGCAAGAAAAATAATCAGCCATTATAATTCTGATCTTCCTTTCACAATGTGGAGTGATTTTGGTACAGATATTCTATCCATTATCAATGGAATGTTATCAAACATACCACATACGTTGGATGTTATATTTGCTAGATATGCAGTTGATAAATTCTTTTATATTGTTGAACTTTTTCTTCCACTTCTTTTCCTATCCTTCCTTGATCTTCCCTCACTATTTATCGCATTACCATGGATCGGATTGAGCTTCCTTTCGAATATTAACCCATACATCACACCAGTAGGATATCAGTACCCTGCCCAAATACTTACAATTATCTTTGTATCAGCCATCTATGGAGTAAAACGATTAAGAATAATCAAAGAGAGAATAGATACAAGTCCAAAATTTAAATGGACAAAATCATTAAAAATTAATAATAAAAAACTTCAACGAATTGCTCTAGTGCTCATCATGATTTGCAGCGTATCCACATTCATTGGATTAAGCCCATTAGGTGTTAATTTAAAGATTGGTGTAAATGGGAGACCGTTTGGATCATCGTATAATGATGTTTTAAGAGATGTTATTGCAGTTATTCCGGATAATGCATCTATATCGACTCAAAATAATGTTTTTCCTATTTTTGCTCGAAGAATGAATGCGTATCCTTATCCAAGTGCTAAAGCAGATTATATTTTAGTTGATACTCGAAATATGTGGTACCACATTATCTTCCCGTTTACACATGTAGAAACCAATATCTCCCATTTTGATGAACTAATTTTAGAAGTAGTGAATAATAAAACCTTTGGACTTTTTGTAAAAGTTGATGGGATTTACCTGTATAAAAAGGATTATCAAGGGAACGCTTCTACGCCAGTTCTAAGTGAAGGTCTTAAAGCAACATTTCACGACAACTCAGGAGAAATAGTAGGGGAAACCCATGTTTTGAATATAGTGTGGGATTGGAGCCATTTCTCCCCATTTCCAGGAAATATTACTAGACAACCAGATTATTCTGACAGTTATTCTATTAATTTTACAGGTTTTATTTATCTTCCTCAAAATGGAAATTATATATTCAGCTTACATAGTGATTACCGTTCGAAGTTAACAATAGACGCTTTAAAATGGCAAAATGGGTCTATCAAAGATTTTGAAATGGAATTTGATGAGGGAAGAAGAGCTTCAGATAACGTGATAAAGGGGGTATATAAGATCATAATTGATTATGAGAATCAAGGAAAAGATGGCGCTATTCTATTTTATTGGAACCCGCCATGGAAAAACGAGAAAGAAATAATTCCATCACAAAATTTCTATACAGGGTTAACAGAGGAGTGAAAAAGATTTTTCAGTGGAACCGTGAATTAAGTATATTAGCAATAACTGTAAGGTATACAATTTTGGAAGGTTTAGTGAGATAAGTATAAGTTAGTTTATATGTACAAAAGTTAGAGAGGATGGTCATCTTTGAAACGTATCAATGTTGCAGTGGTTGGTTGTGGGTTTATCGCTCAAACTGCACATATCCCTAATATTCTTCGGATACCAGAGGCACAATTGATCTCTATCGTTGACGTTGAGCCAAGTGCTCTGAGTGAGGCGGGTGAGCAGTTTGGTATTAGCGAACGATTTAGTGATTATCGTGATGTTTTAAAAAGAGAAGATATAGACGCCGTTGTAATTTGTACGCCAACTTCCATGCATAGTCAGATTGCAATTGATGCAGCTGAATCTGGAAAACATGTTTTCGTTGAAAAACCCATTGCTTCTACTTCAGACGATGCAGATCTGATAATAAATGCTGCAAAAAAGAGTGCTGTAAAGTTAATGGTGGGTCATTTTTCGCGGTTTTTACCAAATCATATAATTGCAAAAAAATATATTGATAAAGGTGAGATAGGGGACCTTCTCTACGTTAAAGCGCAGAGTGAGACTCTCACGATAAAACCCGATGAGGGGATACTACTTGATTATGGGGTGCATCTTATTGATCTTGTGTGTTGGTATCTCGATTATTCTCCGATTGATTCCGTAGCTGGATTGCTTCATTCATCTACTGAAGAAGCACCAGACACAGAGGTTACGTTGATAATGAGGTTTAAGAGTGGTGTTATTGGTAGTATTGAAACGTTTTGGATGGCTAATTGGCAAAGTTGGTCAGCAGCTGAGAGATCTGTGAAGATACTGGGTAGTAAGGGAAAGATCATTTCTGAGCTTACTGGGCCATCTCTTTCTGTTTATAAGGATGGTACCGTATTTAGCAGACTTCGAGGTTTACATAAAATTATGCCCAAACAAGCCGTTAATCCTAGACTTCCCCTAACTCAAATGGGGTATCTAAAGGAGATGGAACATTTTATCGATTGCATAATTAAGGATAAAGAGCCTTCAGTTTCTGGATACCAAGGAAAAAAAGTGGTCAAGATTGTTGAAGCGGCTGTGAAGTCAAATGAAGAAGGAAAATACGTGAAGGTAGAAGATTAATGTCGAATTTAGTCTCAGTCGTTAGAGTTCATGAAGATGTAAATGAGGCTGTGAGAAGGGCTATAGATCTTGTTGGTGGATTCACTGTTTCAAAGGGGTCTAATATTGTTATCAAACCAAATTTATGTTCATCTACACGCTCTGCGGAGTCAGGAGTGACGACTGATGTTCGTATTGTTGAAGCTTTGATACGTTACCTTCAGAATAAAAAGGAGAATGTGAGCATAACAATTGTTGAGGCAAACAGTGAGGGTACTGCTATTCAAGCCTTTAGACGTCATGGGTATAACGATTTAAGAGAGAAATATGGGGTTGAACTCTGCAGTCTAAGTAGAGATAATATCGTTAAGATGAGTCTTCCCAACGGAAAAAAATTACATACTTTAGAAGTGCCGGAAACACTTTTATTTATGGATTATTTCGTTTCGGTTGCAAAACTGAAAACTCAAGTCTTGGAAGGATATAGTGGAATATGGAAGAACCAATTCGGTTGTATCCCGAAAAGAACCGTTCGTCCACGTCTACACCCCTTCTTGCCTGAGGTTCTGTTTGATTTAAATAATGTTTTCAAAGCTGATCTTTGTCTAATTGACGGGATTATTGGTTTAGAAGGTCCAGGTCCTTTAGAGGGTACACCTAAAAGAATGAATGCAATCATTTGTGGAAAAAATGGATTGTCTGTGGATGTTGTAGGAACGAAAATAATGGGTTTCAGGCCTAGACAGATTGCTCATTTGAAATATGCTATTAAATATTTTCCAGATGCTGAAAACGTTTCCGTTTGTGGGGATGGGGCAGATCTTATTGATACCAAGGATAAGTTCAGGTTTATTTCGAAAAAACAGCACTTCTTGTATCGAATTGGTTTAAAATGGGGAAGATTTTCTAGCTATTTAAAAAACATTGGACTTTTAACACAAGACGGTGCTTATGCTCTTCGAGCAGTTGGTTTTTCACAAATTGCTGGGGGGAAAATACTTTCGTTTGGAAACTTTTTTTCAGAGATTAAAAAACTTCTTTTTAAGTTTGAAACATCTTATGATCGGGCATAACTATGCATTAACAAAATTGGTTAGCTAATACATTGTTTGAAGAGGAATAAACGAATAGCGACTATTTTCATGCATTATCATGTTCAAAGTATAACTATTAGTAGAACGTGAATGATCATCGCATAAAATCGCGGATGTGTCCCACTACGGAACTGAGACCGTTCATCGTGAACCTTAAATCGTCTAACCCTCTAATCTTTGTAAGCCTTCTAAAGAGATACTTAGGATGTAGATATATCCTCCAAAGGTCATCACACATCTTCATAACACTAGCTGGATTCATACTTGTTTTTAAAACTGGATGAGTCATGTCAAATAATTCCCAGGATTTAGGATTTATAGAAAACCAATTGTTAGTTAATGCTTCTTGGTAGAGTGGAGTACCTGGATAAGGAATAATTAC
>SDBS01002182.1_pt1 | contig 19678 bp, 19 predicted proteins | sample 2277091 | NCBI WGS metagenome assembly SDBS01 (sample SAMN10404972, study PRJNA504765) | marine sediment metagenome | isolation source: marine sediment core GS10_PC15, 163 cmbsf | place: Arctic Ocean: Southern Knipovich Ridge | collected 2010 | reverse complement strand
ATTATATCGAAATAATAAAAATGGCATGTGAAGAGGGGATATCCTGGATTTACATAGGTGATGATGTTGGCGGGAAGGGGGGCCTGCTCATGGGGCCCGAGCTCACGCGGAAATACGCGATTCCCTGTTATGAACGAATTATAAATTTGTGCAGGGGGTATAACATCCCTGTGGCACTACACAGTTGCGGTAACGCCGTTGAAATTATCCCTGATCTGATAGAAATTGGGATCGTTATGTATAATCCTGTAGAACCGACTTCAGGCGCTGATATATATGAAGTCTATAAAAAGTATGGCGATAAGATATGTTTCAGCGGGAATATCGACATTGCGGGTGTGTTGGCATTGGGCACTCCTGATGAGGTTGAAACGGATGTTCTGGAGCATATTGAGGTCCTCGGAAAAAAAGGCGGGTATATACTCACCTCAAGCCACAGTATTACAAATGATGTGCCTTTTGAGAATTTTATGTCTATGATAGCCGCAGGGCACAGATATGGCAGGTTTCCCCTGAACAGAAGCCAGCCATTCCAAAAAGATTGCTTCGCTGCAGTGCGGCTGGAAGAGATTAAAAAACACCGTGCAGAGGGAAAATTGGAGCAGAAGAAGTTTACTCCGGCAACCCGTTACGGTGTCTGTTCCGGATGCGAAAAAAGAAAGGTAACCTTTGAAGTCCCGGGTGGTGAGATGCTCTGTGAACAATGCTTTCATGAAAAGGGCTGGATACTGGTACATGATGGACCGGACAGCGGATGGCGGCAAAAGGGTGAACAGAATAGCGTGAAAATCTGCTGAGACTGTCTTTACGGCAGGAGAATCCCGGGCAATTAATAAGCATGGCAGTGTTGAGTACGGGGCTGAACAGGGTAACAAAAACAGGATTAAGGAGTGACAGAGATGGAAAGGCTTGCACTGGTGTACAGGGTTAAACCTGGAAAGAAGGATGAATACATAAAGGCTCATAATGAGATATGGCCTGAAATACTGAAGGGCCTGAAAGAGGCAGGATGCCGTGAGATGACGATTTATCTCCGGGGGAATCTTCTATTTCTTTATGCGCTCATTGATGATATCGCCGCTTTTACAAAGACCCGTGAAAAAGACCCACACTATCATAAATGGAATGCCTGGATGGCAGAGCTTCTTGAGCATCCATATGATGAAGAGGAGCCTTCTTCCTTCGCCAGACTTGATGAGATATGGAGATTTGAAGCTGATAAGGTGTAATACCGGCCGATTCACAGGTTTAAGCAGTAAAATGTCTGTGAATAATCGCGTGAACGTATTTTTATAGGAGGGGATTTGAAGGAACTGTATAAACTGGTAGAAATTATGAGGAAGTTGAGAGGAGAAAATGGGTGCCCCTGGGACCATGAACAGACTCATGAAACCCTGAAACCATACCTCCTCGAAGAAACATATGAAGTGTTGAATGCAATTGATAGTAAACAGGATAAGGATCTGGAGGAAGAACTGGGAGACCTGCTTCTTCAGATCGTCTTTCATGCTCAGATTGCTTCGGAGCAGGGAAGGTTTACGATTGATGATGTTGCCGGAACAATTGTGGATAAGTTAATAAGGCGGCATCCCCACGTTTTTGGTGATACAAAGGTTAGTAGCTCTGAGGAGGTGCTTGAAAACTGGGAAGAGATAAAAAAAAGAGAAGGGAAAGAGTCTGTCCTGGATGGCGTGCCGGAATCTTTGCCTGCCCTGCTCAAGGCCAGGAGAATACAGGAAAAGGCAAAAAGGGTAGGGTTTGACTGGGACAGCATTCAGGGAGCTTTTGAAAAAGTGCTTGAAGAGTTTCAGGAGCTTAAGGATGCCGTGGGGAGAAGAAAAAAGAAGGACATAGAGGATGAATTCGGCGATATACTGTTCTCAATAGTAAATATTTCCCGGTTTATGGAAATCGATGCGGAGGATTCCTTGAGGAAAACCATAAATAAGTTTAAAGAGAGATTTCAATATATCGAGAAAAAAGTAAAAAAAATAGGTAAAAAGCCGTTAAAAAATTATTCTATTCAAGAGCTTGATCTCTTATGGGAAGAGTCTAAAAATAGCTGAACATTTAAAATGAATGCATGGGAAGAGGAGGATGATGCCGGAACAATCATTTTTAAAACCAATTGTAAATAAAAAAATGAAAAAGGAAGATCCTTTCGAGTACTACCTTCTTAAAAAAGTAGGAAAAACAATAAAAAAATATGGAATGATAGAAAGGGGTGACAAAATTCTTGTCGGGGTTTCCGGGGGAAAAGACAGTCTATCCCTTCTCAAAATCTTGAATGATCGAAAAGGATTTTATCCCAACAGTTATGAATTTCTTGCCCTTCATATTGTTTCAAATCTAGCCTGTGATGGTTTGATGAATCCGGATATTATTAAAAAGTATTTTACAGATAATTGTTATCCTTTCAGGATTGTTGAAATGAAGATAGATGTGGGAAAAAAAGGGCTCAGCCCTTTCTGGTTCTCATGGAACCGGAGGAGAGTGCTGTTTGAAATGGCAAATAGATGGGGGTACAATAAAATAGCTCTGGGGCATCACAGAAACGATGTTATTGAAACACTACTTCTAAATATTTTTTATCAGGCTGAACTGTCAACAATGCTGCCGGTTCAGAGGCTTTTTAACGGGAAAATAACCATAATAAGACCTCTCTATAACATACCCGAATCAGATACGAGAAAATTTTCACGGCTATATAACTTTCCTGCTGTCCACTGCAGGTGTCCTATCGAAAAAGAGACAAAAAGGGAAATGTTTAAAAGAATTGTCAATGGAATAGAGAGGGACCATCCAAAAGCAGGTGTAAACGCGTTGAGGTCCCTTGAAAATATAAACGAGGAATATCTGCCGGGAGTTGTTGTTGTAGATGATGTTGTTGTTTAACGCGGAATTCAGGCTGTCCCTTAACATATATAATTAACATTTGAACACAACATTCTGTATAAAATAAGGTATTAAACGTATAATTGGTCGTATGGGACAGCCTAATTAGAGGTTGTTGGACAGCCTCAATTATTGTAAGGCAAGAACTCAGGCTTTTTCTTTCATAGCATTCGCGTATTCTTTTTCCGTTGAAGAATCAAATCCGCAGAATATGATCTCATCAAACATACCGGGATTCTGCTTTACAAACTTTATGACCGCACTGACAGCCGTTCTTGAAGCCCTGTTAACGGGGTATCCGTAAACTCCGGTGCTGATTGAAGGAAAAGCGATTGTTCTCAAGCTGTTGTCCATAGCGGCCTGCAGGCTGTTTTTGTAACAATTCTTCAGATATTCCTGTTCATCCCGCCGCCCCCCGCCCCCCCATACAGGCCCTACTGTGTGTATGACATGTTTTGAAGGCATATTACCGGCGGTTGTGATAACAGCCTCTCCTGTAGGAAGTCTTCCGATTTTCGCCACAATCTGTTTGCAATCTTCAAGAATCTCTTTTCCCCCTGCTCTGTGTATCGCTCCATCCACTCCGCCTCCGCCCATGAGGCTGCTGTTAGCTGCGTTTACCACCGCGTCTGTGCTGAGGGTGGTGATATCATCAACTATGGTTTTGAGCGTTGTATTTCCAATTAGCAGTTCCATATATTTCCATATAAAAACATTACTATTAATTGATCGCTTCAACAATTCGGACGTTATAATTGAGAAACTCAATCCAACCGTATTTGTCCGCATTATAACGTGATATGACAAGGTAAGGCATGTATTTTGGCTCAACAGGTTTCTTGATTAACGTAAAACTGCATTCTTCAAGTAGTTTGCTGCCTTTTCGCGCGTTACATATTTTGCAGGCACAGACCTGGTTTTCCCAGGAGTTCGGGTTTTCGGGTTTCTTATAAGGCGAAACAACATCCCATTTGCTCAACGGAATGATATGATCAACGGTAAGTTCATCCATACTAAATCGTTTTCCACAGTACTGGCACCGCATGTCATCTCTATAAATTATGTTAAGGCGTGAATAAACTACCCTTTTTCTGGGAATTTTGTGAAAATTAAAAAGCATAATAACACGCGGCAGCGGGATGGATAGGTACTGGGAGTGTATTGTTAGCGTTTTATCAACTTTTATTGCTTCGGCCTTGTTTAATAACTGTAGTATTACTGCATCCTTTACATTGCAGATATCTATTGGAATCATCCCTGAATTTAGTGTGAGTACCGGTGAATTAAGCATGGCTTTATAATAACATATCAGTTAATTTTTTTAAAGTATTTTATGAGATATTTTAATATGGGAGGGCCCCGCCATTCAGACCGATGCTTTGCCCGTTAATGAATTCTGCCCTTTCACTCGCGAGGAATAGAGCGAGATTTGCAACATCCTCCTTTGTGCACGAACGTATCATTGGATTTGGCTGTGTTTTTTTTAAAAAAAAATGGAATTATTGATTTTTTGCGTTACAGTTTTCATTAGTTGTTGTTTAATACATTTTTATACGGAGCGCTGAAAATGATTAGGATTAAAATCAAAACCATTTTGTTTATCGGCCTGTCTGTAATGCTTTTATTACCTGCAGCCGTGTTTGCTGATGAAGTCGCAGAGGTGTGGGCACAGATTTATAACCAGGCTCATACTCTGCATCAGAAGTATGAAATAATGCTCAGCATTGTCGAACTGGACAATAGAGATGCGGTTCCGGTTTTAATGGGTGCTCTTGAAGAGGTTAATCAGATGAAGCTGTATCTTGATGAAAAGGACATGGTAATTCAGAATAATATAAAAACCCTTATCATTAATGAGCTTGGTGATTTAAGGGCGGCAGAAGCCGCGCCGTTAATATACCGGGTCATGCGTGAAACAAAGGACCCCTACCTGAAAGGGGAGGCTTTAATTGCACTCGGGGAAACCGGTGCCAGGCGTTATGCTGAGGATATTGCATTAATACTGAGAAATAAGACCCTTTATAGGGGAGACGATTTGAGAGGGGAGGAAGCAATAGTATACGGATGTATCGTTGCCCTTGAAAGGATGAATGACCCGGCCGGGTATCTTCCTGTATTCCTTGCGTTAAATTCCGGATTTTCGAGGAAGATAAAGAAAACGGCTGAGAATGCATTGCCGAATATATTGGAAAACCCTTCCGAGGTATTGAAACATTTGATAAAGACTGATTCATCCCTGAAAGTGAAACTTGCAGCTCTCAGTGCGGAATACAGGTCTGATGCTCCTGTTGAGAAAAAGATTGAAGTTGCCTACGAGGCTTTAAATCAGGGTTTGATTGTTAAGACATCAAGTGTAAAAGATCATGCCTTTCTCAGAGAAATCCGTCTGCTTGCCATGGAGATGTTTATTAACTATGAGGTTGATTACAGCGGAGCTGTACCCTTGATTGAGCAGGTGCTTTATTTGAATTATGACAGCAGCGAAACTATTTATGCGATTGAATCTCTTCGGTCCATCCCTTCCATAGAGGCTGCTGAGGCATTGAGCCGTTTTCTTGCCTTTCAAAACGATAGGCAGGAGGCTGGAATTTCAGATCATGACAATGTAGTTGTTATAGCAACTATCAGGGCAATGGGGAATGCTAACGGTAAAGTAAGTCCTCTGGAGTTACTGAGGGCCAAGTATTCTGGTTATCCTGCTATTGTTGCCAGGGAAGCTGACAAAGCTATGAGTTCTTTATAATAGAGGTTGTTTCAAAACCTCTTATTAGGCTGTCCCGTACATACAGATTATACGTTTGATGCTGTAAATTACAAAGGGTTCTGTATCTAAAGGGCCATTTTATATGTTAAGGGACAGCTGGAATAGAGGCTGCTATGCAACCTCTTATTAGGCTGTCCCGTACATACAGATTATACGTTTGATGCTTTGTATTATACAGTGCCCTTATGTCAAGTTATTCGCCCTTCTTCGTCAATGTCCCTTATAAAACCTTCTGACATCAATACCTTTGTCACATCTCTCGCGTTTCTGATAATTGATTTCGCCGTTCTGTACAGATCTTCACGCTTCATTACTTTTCCGGCAATTTTTTGCTCGATTGCCATCATACCGACAGCGGCAGCTTCTCTTGGAAAAACTTCCCATTCATCCATCGTGGGAATGATGTAATTTTCATTCAAGCCTTTCTCCTCCGCGGTTTTTGCCAGTTCTGTTGACGCCGCTATGCACATCTCGTCTGTAATCGTTTTTGCCCTTACATCAAGGGTCCCCCTGAATATACCGGGGAATCCCAGAGAATTATTTACCTGGTTCGGAAAATCACTTCTGCCTGTGGAAACTATCAGTGCGCCGGCATCCTTTGCCTCCCAGGGCCATATCTCCGGCACCGGATTAGCGCAGGCAAAAACAATAGCGTTTTTCGCCATACCCCTGATCCATTCCTTCTTAATAACACCCGGACCCGGTCTTGATAGCGCGATTAAAACATCAGCCTCTTTCAGTGCCTCCCCGATAGAATAATCCGCATCATTTTCATTCGTGCATTCACAAATTTTCCATTTTTCGTACAATAATGGATTCCCCTCTATATCATACCTCTGTCTGCAAAGCGGGCCTCTGGAATCGTACATTACACATCTCCCGGGAACTGCTCCGGCTTTAAAAATAAGATCTGCTATCCTTATGTTTGCCGCTCCGGCACCCATAAAAATAATTTTCACATTTTCTATTTTTTTGTCAGCAACTTTCAGCGCGTTGATCAATCCTGCCAGAGTGACTGTCGCGGTCCCCTGCTGGTCATCATGCCAGACAGGTATTTTACACTCTTTTCTCAACCTATCCAGTATGTAAAAGCATTTCGGCTGGGCGATATCCTCGAGGTTTATTCCTCCAAGAGTTGGCTGCAGGAGCTTTACAGTTTCAATAAACTTATCCGGGTCCTTTGTATCCAGGCATATCGGATAAGAATCGACGCCTCCAAGATATTTATATATAAGGGCCTTCCCCTCCATTACGGGAATAGCGGCTTCAGGCCCTATGTCACCAAGCCCGAGCACTCTTGTCCCGTCCGATATCACAGCCACAGTATTCCATTTGCTTGTATATTCATACACGCATTCAGGGTTTTTCTCAATCTCCATGCAGGGGGCCGCCACGCCTGGTGTATACCAGATGTCAAAATCATGATAATCTCTGATCCTGCATCTGGGCGAAACGGCGATTTTACCTTTATAGAACGCGTGCATTCCTGAGGCTATTTTAAAGGGTTTTTCAGCTTTTTCCAGAAGCTCTTTTTCATTGTAATTCATTACAATATCCTTTTCATTAATTTCCTGCAGTGAAGTTAATCATAATAAGGAGAAATGTTTATTTCTACTTTTTTATGAAAAGTAGTGGAGTACGTCATCTTTACATGGCTGCCGTGGAAATTACAGGGAATGTAAGGATAAAATTTAATCAGGCATAGACAATTTTATCAAACCCCTCGGCATCGGAAGGAAATTCTGTTCTTGTGAAGAGTTGAACAATAACATGATCAGGAACAGGATATTGCTTTTCCTTATTCTGCTGCAATAAAACTGATGACTCTCTGTTTAAAAAAACGCAGGCAATTGTTTTATTATATTTTTTAGCATAACCAACATACCTGGCTCTGCCCTTTTTTGTCAGGCTGGTATTATCAATAATTATCTTTTCATTTCTATCAAGAAAATGACAGATTAAATCATATTCAACATGTTTTATAAGCCCCTCGATGTCTTCATTCCAGTCTTCAAGTCTCCATTTTTCTCCATGACCGGTCATCTCTTTTATAGTGTACCTTAATACATGCCTGTCTATTCTTTTTCTTTCTTTAAAATATTCATTCGCCAGGCGGGACTTACCTGCTCCATAATTACCGATAATTAAAATGATATCGTATATTCTTAGCTCCTCAAACATACTCTCCATTTCGACACCTTTTTAAATTTCTTGATCCCATGCTTTGTAATTGAATTACATATCAGTTAATTTTTTAAAGTATTTTATGAGCAATTTTAATATGGGAGGGCCCCGCCATTCAGACCGATGCTTTGCCCGTTAATGAATCCTGCCCTTTCACTCGCAAGGAATAGCGCGAGATTTGCAACATCCTCCTTTATGCACGAACGTCTCATTGGATTTGACTGTGTTCTTTTTTCTATAAGATCTTTTAGAGATGTTACACCTTCTTTTTGAAGAGAAATTCTGAGGAGCGATTCATTTGTCCAGCTTTTTGCGCCAATATCTCCCTTCCCTTCTGTTTCAGGGTATACATCTGAAGGGCATATGGAATTTGAAGTAATATTGTACTTCCCGACCTCAAGTGCGGCGGATATGGCAAACCCTCTATTGAAATATTTTGATGCTGAATATAGGGACATGCCGGCAGAAGCTTTCAGCCCTGAACCGGAATTGATGTAAATTAATCTGCCAAAGCCTGCTTCTTTCATCAGGGGGAGGGCCTGTGTGGTTGTGTTTATGTACCCCTTTATGTTAATATTGATTACCCCTTGAAGGTCTTTTTCCTTTATCTGTTCGATATAATCAGCGGTATTAATAGCTGCGCTGTTTACCAGAATGTGGAGGGTTCCGATTTCTTTTTTTATAGCTTGAAATAATTCTTTGACGCTTTCCATTTTTGAGACATCACATATTTTATATATACCCAGCGCCTCATAGCCTTTTACAGCATCTTTCAATCCGGATTCATTAACATCTGTGAAAACAGTTTTTGCATTTTCCCTGCAGAACGCCCTTGCGATTGCTGCCCCGATACCACTGGCCGCCCCTGTCACAAGAACTACTTTTCCCTTGAGTCCCAGGTCCACGGTTTCCTCCTCTATTATTAAAGAAAATTAGTGTTAGTCATCATAAAATACCATAATTTTAACAACAGGCTATACCAATATAATGTTAAAAGCCGGTATATTTGTTTTTTTTTAAAAACATATCAGGTAAAAACCATAGGCGAGAAATAAATCTCATCAAGATCGATAAGTTTACTTGCCTTTGGTTTTATCTATTAATATTCGGGTGTTTTGTAACAGAATTTGTTGCTTAAAAATGAATAATCAGTTATAAACCATAGGCGAGAAATAAATCTCATCAAGATCGATAAGTTTACTTGCCTATATTTTGGTTAAATAATTTTTATTTACTGTCGAATATTTAATATGTATCATTAAATGGTAAGAGGGATTCAATTGCAGGTTTTAATAATATTTGTTTTAATATTTATAGTTATTATTTTTCTTCTTTGGAGGCTTCGTGGAGGGAAAAACCAGTTTCCGTGGTATGAGTTTTACAGCAGGGGAAGAAAAGAAAATTTCTCTTTTAAGGAAATAAGTTTTATAAAGAAAATTGCTATACAGAATAAGCTTCAAAAACCTCAGTCCATCTTCTGGTCGACAAGACAGCTTGACAGATGCCTTAAACCGGCAATCAGAAAAATAGCCGCAGATGAAAAAATGACACCTGAATATAAACAGACGATGACGAATAAGCTCCTTGATTTAAGAACAAAGGCGGAATTCAACCTCCCGAAGTATAAAAAGAGGATAAGAGATACCGCCTCAATGCTTCCAAGGCAGAAGCTCATAATACGGGAAAGTACATACGGCACATTCATAAGCTGGACAGTTGAAATAACGAGGAAAAAACTTGTTATCACGCAGCCGAGCGGACAGAAAGAGTGGGAGATCTTAAACTGGGTTTCAAAGAAGATATCTGTATATTTTTGGCGGCGGGAGGATGCCGGTTACCTATTCGAGACCAAGGTATTGGACCAGATTACTCATGAGGAATATCCTCTCCTCTATCTGACACATTCGAGCAACCTGAAAAGAATGCAGAATAGAAAAAATATACGGGTACAGACCAGGATGCGGGCAAAATTTAATCCCGTAGTATATTCTCTGGTGGAGGGAGATAACAGGGCGGTTATTTCAAAAAGAGGCCATGGTGGTCAAATAATCGACCTTTCCGCAAACGGCTGCTGCATGCTCGCAGGGAGGATGCTGAAAAAGAACGACAGACTGAAAATTGATTTTAAACTGACAGGTTCAAAGCGTATCATTGTGCTGGGTGTGATTTTAAATATATCCAAAACATCTGATGAAAGGGTGAGAAAATATCACATTATGTTTGTTAGGATCAGTCCCACTTCAAAAAATAATATTCTCCTCTATGTTTATAACATATTTGGGGAGAGGGAAGAGGATGATCAGGAAAAGGAAGCGCAAAAAGTGAACCGACCTCCTCCGGTTAAAATAGAACAGCCTGTAGGTTAAAATTAGGATCACATATCCTCATAGGATTTCACAAATTCTTAGTAAACAATTGAGGCTGTCCCCTTATGATTCTTATTAAAATTATTTCTGTCATTTTTGGAATTATTCCTGATCCGGTTGTAATGTTTCTCGCCCGGCTGCTCCATCCGATCTTCTGCCGGGCGCTTAAGAAGGGAAAATGGGGATTGAGAGCTGCTAGAATTATCCCCAGAGTGTTCAAGGACAAGGATAGAAACTGGCATGACAGGGTCATAAGTCAAAACGCTCTTCATCTTGCGAAGTTTACGGGAGAAATATTTCAGGCACGTTTTAAAACTAGAAAGGGTGGATTCAAAAAGATAGTAATCGGGAACGGAAAGGAATATCTTGAAACACTGATTGAATCAGGCGGCGGATTTATCATAGTTACATGTCATCTTGGCAACTGGGAGTATGGTGCCGCTTATATCGCGGGAGCCTACAGGAATCTCTATGCCCCGGTTTTTATGATAAATTCAAAAGCCAACAGGGCGCTTAACTGGATGAGAAGCGGTTGGGGTGTTTATCTTCTTGGAACAAGATATGATCCGCGGACTTCCGCGATGACTTTTTTCAAGATGAGAGATCTGCTGAATCGCGGAGAGATTATTTTCCTTGTAGCGGACCAGGAAGCGCTGGGAGGAGATCTAAAAGGAAAATTATTTGGAAAGGAAATAAAAATATTCAGCGGACCGTTTATTCTTGGACAAAAGACAAAAAAGCCTTTTCTACCCATGTATACCCTTAGAGACGAAAGGAACCGGATAGTTATCAACTTTGAAGAGCCTTTTTATATGAAAGAGGGAAATATGGATCAGGATATTGACCGGATAATGAACTTTTTTGAAAGACATATCAGCGTCCATCCCGAACAATATATATGGTCTCAGGAGAGATGGTGATTCCGGGAAGCAGCATTGCTTAATAAAATTGGATAAAAGGATTTTTTTTATAACAGGACATCTCTGAGAGATTCGGCCGACTTTTCTATCATCTTTACCGACTTTGAAAAGTTCTTCACAGCAAGTCCCGCGTATAATATATCAATGATTATTATCTGTGCCACCGTGGATATCATCGATTCCTGGAAGAAAGTGGAGTCCTGCGTGGATGTGAAGAGTTTGATATCGGCATATTCCGTAATCGGGGTTTGATCAAAGTTGGTGATACATATGGTTGCCACTCCGTTCTCCTTTGCGTTCTTCAAAGCGTTAATTGTTGAAATAGTCCTTCCTGAATTACTGATGCCGATGGCTGTATCGGCATGTGTTAATAAAGAGGCTGAAACTGCCTGTTGATTCGGATCATTATAAATAGCGCATCTTTTCCCTATTCTATAGAATCGTATACGCGCGTTTTCAGCCGCAATAAAAGAACCTCCGGCCCCGTATATATCTATCTTGTCCGCCTTTTCAATGGTAGCTATAGCTCTTTCAATATCCTTTAAATTTATTAATTTTTTAGTATCCTGCAGGGCTTTGTTGTTTATAAAGATAATTTTATCTATAATATTTTTGATAGAATCTTCTTTTGACACATCATCGTATACAAATTCCTTTTCCGCAATTTCCCCTGTTGTGATTTCCGCAATATTTATTTTGAGTTCCTGAAAGCTGTTAAGACCAATAGTTTTAACAAACCTCGTTACTGTGGCTTCTGCCACACCGCAGTCTCCTGCCAGTTTTTTTATTCTTAAAAGTTTAATTTTTTGCGGGTTGTCAAGGATATACAGGGCTATCTTTTTTAAGGCCGGATTAAGAGACGGCAGAAGGCTCCTTATCTTTAAAAAAAGTATGTCTTTGTTTGCCATAGTGTTTTTTCCTTTATTTATTACGAAAATGCGATTAACAAAAAGATAAATAGACCAGGTTAAATTTATATAATTAATATATCTAGTAATTGTAAAAAAAAAATTTTAAATTTATTGACAAAAAAAAATATTATTTTATAATTTATCAGTAAAATAACGAGAAGGAATAGTAGTCATGGGAAAAATTAGATTTTGCCTTATTGGAGCGGGCAGGGCGGGAATGGTACACGCGAATAATTTAGTTTACAATATCAGCAATGCCGAGCTCACATGCATTGTTGATAGTAATAAAGGGGTCCTGGAAGAAAGAGGCCGGGAGCTGGGAGTGGAGAACCTCTCTGTTGGTCTGAATGACGTTCTCTCAAAAGATCTTTTTGATGCTGTTGTAATCGTGACCCCGACTTTTACCCACAGGGAAATAGCGGTCACATGCGCCGGAGCAGGAAAACATATCTTCTGTGAAAAGCCGATGTCAATCAGGGCAGATGAAGCTCAGGAAATGATAGATATAGCTGAAAAAAAAGGTGTTAGACTGCAAATAGGTTTTATGAGAAGGTTTGACCCCTCCTTTCTTCACGCAAAAGAAGTGATAAACAACGGTGAGTTAGGCGAGGTTATGATAATAAAATCAACCGGCAGAGGCCCGGGATTGCCGCCTCCGTGGACCTATGATGTATCAGAAAGCAACGGTCTTTTAGGCGAGGTAAACAGCCATGATTTTGACTCTACAAGGTGGTTTTCAGGGAGTGAGTATAAGAGGATTTATGCTGAAGCGGTAAACAGGAAGGTGTTAAATCTCAAAAATGAATATCCCGACTTTTACGATAATGTTGTTTGTACTGTAAGGTTTAAGAATGATGTTATCGGTACAATTGACGGTACCTGTCCCGCTGATTACGGGTACGACGCAAGAACAGAGATCGTATTAACAAAAGGGCTCATTAGCATCGGCGAGATTAAAGGTGAAGCTCTCCTTACCTGTGATATAAATGGAACGATTAAAGGGAGTTCTTTCAGGAGCTGGAGGAACAGGTTTAGAGACGCTTATATAAATGAAATGAAAAGCTTTATTGAGTGCGTCACAGAGGGAACCCGGCCTCTTGTAACCGGCCATGACGGACTTGCGGCTGTAAAGGCGGTTGTCGCGGCAAACGTGTCGCTGAAAAAAGGAGTGCCTGAAGAAATTATTTGACAGGAGCCGTAAAATAGATTCTAATAGAGGTTGTCCCACAACCTCTTATTAGGCTGCCCCATACAACAGATTGTGCTTTTTATGCTTGATTTTATACAGTATATTTTATGTCAATAGTCATTGTATATGTTAAGGGACAGCCTGAATATTTTTTAAATACTGGAGGGGGCTGATGATGAAAGTAGGTATTGACTGTTATTGTTATCATAGGTTTTTTGGGGAAGTCTACCCTGAACAGGTCGCGCCTGAGAGAAAAATGAAACTTGAGGATTTTTTAAAGAGGGCCAGGGAGCTTGAGGTAGACGGGGTTTCTATTGAATCATGCTTTGTGCCCCGTTATGATAGAGAATATCTTACCGGTATAAGAGGAATGTTAGATGAATATAATCTTGATTGTGTATGGGCATGGGGTCACCCCGATGGACTTGAAGGCGGGAAGAACGAAAAAGCCTATGATGATATGATCAAGAACATAGAATATGCAGTGGATATCGGCGCTAAAGTAATGCGCGTGGTAGGAAGCAGTCTATCGTTCAGGTTTGAACCTCATGGGCCTCAGATTGAGCGGCTCTCAAAAATGTTCTCAGACGCTGTCAGGGTTGCTGAAAAACATGATGTCAGGATGGCAGTTGAAAATCACCTGGATTTTGATTCTGATGAGATGCTTACTATTTTAAAAAATGTTGATTCGCCCTATCTTGGTATTAATTTTGATACAGGTAATTTTCTTCGTCTTCTGGATGACCCGGTCCAGGGGATGGAAAAGCTGGCAAAGTACGTTTACGCGACGCACGTGAAGGATTTGATACCTCAGAAAGGTGTGTCCGTGAATGAGTGGTATTTTTTTTCCTGTGCTCCTGTCGGTGATGGGCTTGTAGATAACCGGAGGCTCGCCCAAATTTTAAAGGAAAATGATTATCAGGGATTTCTGGCTGTGGAAATTGATTTCCTGCACCCGGACTACAACAATGATGAGGATAAAGCGGTTGAAAAAAGCATCAAAGAGCTGAAAAGAATAGCAATGGCCATGGAGTAGTAGTAAAAGAGCTGAAAAGAATAGCAATGGCCGTGGAGTAGTAGTATTTGGCCTGAGTGTCAGTAAATGGTTTTATCTGTTAATATTCTGGTCATCCTCCCGTCTCGGGCTTTTGTACCATGATTTAATGCTGAAATACGAATAATGAGGCGATTAATAAAATCTCAAAATGATTGATAAGTTTACTTGCCTATATTTCAATAAATCAAGTGGCACGGGTATCTTATCAAGAGTGCTTGAAAGGGGTTTAAAATGAAAACATTAAACGTTGGTATTATCGGTTATAAGTTTATGGGTAAGGCCCACAGCAATGCCTGGAAAACCGCCCAGTACTTTTTTGATCTAAACATTAAACCTGTAATGAAGGTGGCCTGCGGAAGGAACAGGGGACAGTTGAAGGAATTTGCCGATAACTGGGGGTGGGAGGAGATCGAAACTGACTGGAGAAAAATGGTCCAAAGGGATGATGTGGATATAGTGGACATCGCGACGCCTCCAAATGTTCACCATGACATTGCGATTGAAGCGGCAAAGGCCGGTAAACATATTTTTTGTGAAAAGCCTCTGGCAAACAGCTATGAAGAGGCAAAAGAGATGTACGAGGCTGCAGAGAAAAACGGGATTAAACACTATCTGAATCACAATTACAGAAGGTGCCCCGCGGTGATGCTGGCGAAGAGGCTCATTGATGAGGGAAAGATCGGCAGGATATTTCACTGGCGGGGGGCATATCTGCAGTCCTGGATCGTGGACCCGAATTTTCCACTCACCTGGCATCTCAGAAAGGAAATAGCCGGTTCCGGACCCCAGGGCAGTATCAACTCCCACAACGTTGATCTCGCGCGGTTTCTGGTGGGAGAGATCAAGAGTGTAAATGCTATGACGGCTCAGTTTATAGAGGAGAGGCCTCTGCCTGATGAAAGTGTTTCAGGTACGTTTAAGGGGGCCGTGAAGGGAACGCAGAAGGGTAAGGTTACTGTTGAGGATGCAGCGTTCATGCTGGCAGAGTTTGAAAACGGAGCAATCGGATCATTCGATAGTACTGTTTTCGCCCCCGGGCGAAAAAATTACAACTATTTTGAACTTTATGGAAGCAGGGGAAGTCTGATATTCGATCTTGAAAGAATGAATGAGCTTCAGTATTTTTCCCTTGACGACCCTGATTATTCACAGGGATTCAGGACGATACTTGCCACGGAACCGGTGCATGCATATATTGAGCACTGGTGGCCGCCGGGGCACATAATCGGGTGGGAGCATGAGTTTGTTCATGCGGCGGTGGACCTTCTTGACGCGATTGATAAAGATATCAATATAGAACCTAATTTTTATGACGGAATGAAGGGAATGCAGGTTCTGGATGCCGGTTTGAAATCAGCGGAGACGGGTGAGAGAATCTACCTTGAATGATTTTTTAACTGTACGGTTTGATGACCGGTTAGACAAACTTCAAGATTGAGGGATTTTTGTTAGATAAAAAAGGTGTAATAAGCAATTTTAAACTCAGAGGCGGCACTAGAAACTACGGACTTTATCCGGCACTTGTCTTCCTGCTGCTGCACAACGCTCAGATCACTGATCCTGAAGGCGCTCTCCGTCACGGCCCGGGTATTGATAATGGATGAACCTTCGGCAGCCCTCACGTATATCGAGCTTAAAAAATTATTCGAAATCATAAGAACCTTAAAGAAAAAAGGTGTTACTTATATATATATTTCTCACAGGCTGAACGAAATATTTGAAATCGCCGACCGTGTTACAGTTTTAAAAGACGGTGAGATGATGGGGACAAAAAATGTCGGATAAATTACAAAAAATGACCTGATACGTATGATGGTGGGTAGGAAAATAGACGATGTTTTTCCATCACTCGGGGAAAAAGATTCAGGCGATATCATTATTGAAGGCAGAAAGAAAGAAATAACATCTATTAAAAGTGCTATTAAATCGAGTATCGGGTATATTCCGGAAGACCGGAAAGCAGCAGGGATTGTTTACTTCAGGTCGGTAAAGGACAACATCACACTTGCCAATCTTAAGGCATATGCAAAGCTGGGATTTATAAATAAAAGCAGGGAGATTAATTATACTGAGCTGTATATAAATAAACTTGACATAAAAAAAGCGGGAATAAACCAGCTGATTGAAGAAATGAGCGGCGGCAATCAGCAAAAGACACTTATCTTCCGCTGGCTTTTGAAAGAACCAAGAATCATCATATTTGATGAGCCCACAAGAGGGATTGATGTAGGGAAAAGTATGAAATTTACAGGATTATCAGGATACTTGCGGAAAGCGGAAAAGGAACAAGATCGGAAGGTACATATACGCGGTTGGCGCCAATCAATATGTGGCGCAGTTGTCCGGAATAGCGGTAGACAGGATAAGCTCTTTGAATAAGGGGAAATAAGAGGAGATATAATATGAAAGAAAAGCAGCCTCTTTTTACTGAATTGAAAATAGGAAGCGTTACGGCTGTAAACCGTATCGCCCTGAACTCGATGGAGTGCAACGATGCGGATAGCGAGGGAAATCCCAGTGAACTGACTTATAAACGCTACAGAAAGGCTTTCGAGGGAAATGCGGGAGTAATTTTTATAGAGGCAATCAGCGTGTTGGATGAGAGCAGGGGGCGGTTGAATCAGCTGATCGGGACGACCGCCAACCAAAAGGCGCTTACCGATTTTATCAAAGAAATGAGAAAGGTTAATAAGAAACCGCTCCTGTTAATACAGCTCACCCATTCCGGAGAGCTGAGTGATCCTGTGTTTTCAAGAAGGATATGCGTTAAGCCCCTCCCCGGATTAGGCGGTGACCTGATCACAGAGGAGGAAGTTGAGACTATTATAGATAAATTTGTTTTGTCAGCAAAAGTTGCTCATGACAGCGGTGCGGATGGAGTAGATGTTAAGCTCTGTCACGGGTATCTTGGATCACAGTTTTTAAGGCCTTACAATGACCGGAAATGGAAATACGGTGGACCGTGGGAAAACAGGGCCAGGTTCGCCTATGAAATTTATGAAAGGATCAGCAGGGAGATAAATGACCCGGATTTTATCGTGGGCTCAAAAATATCAGTTTGGGAAGGATTCCCGGGTGGTATGGGTACTGCCGGGCCGGACACACCGGTCATGGACCTTGCAGAGCCACTTGACCTCGTTAAAGGGCTGGAAGAGCGGGGGGGGAAATACATCCTGCAGTCGGCTGGAAGCCCTTCCATCACCCTCGCGTTAACTCAGCCGGACAGGGACATCCCGGATTACGCTTACCTGCATATGACTTTTCAGAAAGCAGTAAAAAAAGCAGTTAAACCGGAAACAGCTGTAATAGGATCGGCATATACAATTTTCAGGAACGGAAATAATAAGTTTCTTGCGGTAAACAGGAGGGAAAGTTCGCTTGTCTACTGGGGGAACAAGAATATACGGGACGGGGTGTGCGACATGATCGCGATCGGCAGACAGTCGCTTGCCGACAGCCTGCTGCCGGCCAAGCTTGAGGCCGGAAGAGAAGATGAGATTCACTGGTGTACAGCATGTGATAATTGTGTCGAGTTCCTGATACGCCAGAGACCCGTAGGCTGCGCCACCTATTATAAAGAATACGCGTCAGCGCTCAAGGAAATTCGCAGGAAGGAAGGGTTGTTGAAGGAAAAGCACGCCTGACGTTTCCATCTTTCTATTGTCCATTTATAAGCATCTAAACCCAATTTTATCTGTGCTGCCTGCCAGGCAGCAGGCACGGTTTGTATGAGGTAAACAGTATGAATAAGAAGATAATTGCCTATGACCTTGGAACAGGCGGAAATAAGGCATCGTTGTACGACAGTGACGGCACATGTCTGGCAAGCACCTTTATTTCATACGATACATATTACCCGTGTACCGGCTGGCATGAACAGAGGCCTATGGACTGGTGGCGCTCGATTGTGGAAAGCACTCAAAAGCTTCTAAATGAAAAGAGGGTTGATGTTAAAAATATCGACAGTATATCTATTTCGGGTCACAGCCTCGGGGTGGTGCCGGTAGATAAAAACGGTAATTTACTGCGGGAGAAGACACCCATCTGGTCGGATACCCGTCCTGAAAAACAGGTAAATAGTTTTTTTAAGAATAAGGACAGGGATGCGTGGTATATGACCACCGGGAACGGATTCCCGCCGGCATGTTATTCAGTTTTTAAAATTATGTGGTACAGGGATAATGAACCTGAAATGTATGGCAGGGTTTTTAAAATAATGGGCACTAAAGACTTTATTAATTTCAGGATGACGGGCAGGATAAAAACTGATTATTCCTATGCCTCGGGAAGCGGTGTGTATGACCTCAAAAAGTGGAACTATTCTCCGGAGCTGCTGAGCGCAAGCGGACTGCCGGGCGAAATATTTCCGGGGATTGTTCCATCATCAAACATCATCGGAGAACTAACGAAAGAGGCGGCTAATACACTCGGCCTGCCGCAGAAGGTAAAAGTTGTGTGCGGCGGCGTTGATAACTCCTGCATGGCACTGGGCGCACGAAACATAGCAGAAGGGAGAGTGTATACCTCTCTCGGTTCCTCCTCATGGATCGCGGTGTCTTCAAAAAATCCAATTCTTGATTCCCTGAAGAGACCTTTTGTCTTTGCCCATGTAATACCTGAAATGTTTACATCGGCTGTCAGTATTTTTTCAGCAGGAGGCTCTTTAAAATGGGTAAGGGACAACATGTGCGGTAATCTTTTACAGATCTCCGCTAAAGAGGGCAGAGATAGTTATGAGCTGATGAATGACCTGGCCGGGCAGTCACCAGTTGGATCACATAACCTGTTGTTTGATCCGAGCCTGGCCGGGGGTTCATCCCAGGACGCGAGTCCTCATATCAGAGGCGCGTTTGCAGGCCTGGATCTTGGACATACCCAGTCGGACATTATCCGTTCCTGTATGGAGGGGATCGCGATGAACCTGGGGATGGTGCTGGATGTGCTGAAGAAATTCTGCAGTCTCAGTGATGAGATGGTCATGGTCGGAGGAGGAAGCAGGAGCAGGCTCTGGCGCCGGATTTTCGCGGATATTTACAACATGAATATTGTCAGGACAAATATAGGAGAGGACGCTGGCTCTCTGGGCGCTGCTGCAATTGCGGCGGTTGGAACAGGGCTTTGGAGAGATTTTAACAGGATTGATGACATTCATAAAATACAGGAAGTTGTCAGGCCGATAGCCGCTAATTCTGAGAAGTACGATAAGATCCGACCCGCCTTTGAGTATTTACATGGATGCATGCATACTTTGGGATTAAAAATATTAAAATAATATGCTTATGTACTTGACTAAGGTTCCCGTTTTGACTACAAGAACGCTTGTTTTCGGGGCTGTTGAAGTGATTAGGTATACCGACAAGCGGGCAGAGAGCGCGGAGAGGGCAGGCCACAT
>SDBS01002180.1_pt1 | contig 19683 bp, 26 predicted proteins | sample 2277091 | NCBI WGS metagenome assembly SDBS01 (sample SAMN10404972, study PRJNA504765) | marine sediment metagenome | isolation source: marine sediment core GS10_PC15, 163 cmbsf | place: Arctic Ocean: Southern Knipovich Ridge | collected 2010 | reverse complement strand
ATCTGTCGGCCTGCCGAATATCGGAGGACGGTCCTCCGTACAAGGGTGCGGTAATGTTACGGCGTCTCATTCCTTTTGTCAATATAGCTCTTTGAAAAATTCATAGTGGACTTAGAAAGGCGTGGTTTGGTTTCGCGTTTGACTGGTTTTTTCTATTTTTGAAAACCCTTTTGGTATTTTTTTCTTGCCGGTCGCCGGGTCAGCGATAAAATGACGGGCGGTCTGGCTGCAGATGAGATACCGGCCGAAAGGAGGTGATCATCCATGAAAGAGCTGGTTAAACTCAAGTCAAGACCAAACCGGAAACGTACATCGTGTACGTACTACCTGCATTATTCGCAAGACGGCGAACGGATCCGGGAATGCCTGGGCCATTCAGACCACAAGCTCGCGGAGAAACAACGGCTGGGCAAAGAGATCCAACTGCAGGGGCTGGACCGGTACATCCGGGGCCGACGACTGCGATTGAGTGAATTGGTGGAGTGCTACCTGGAGGCTACTTTGACGTTGGCGCCGTCGACAAAGGCGCTTTGTCGAAGGGCATTCGACGTACTGATCGCGGTGGTCAACGACAGGCAGATTCGCACCTTTGAATACGCCCACGCGCAGCAGTTTCAGCGGCATGTGAAAAAGTCCGGGCTGACGGCGACAACGACGAACATCTACTGCAAGGCGGTGCGGCCGGCGTTTCGCTGGGCGATGCGGTCGAAGATGCTGTTTGCCGATCCGTTTGACGGGCTGACAATGTTTGCCGAGATCGCCAACGACATCCGGATCTTGGAGCCGTCGGAGTTCGAGCGGTTGTATGACGAAGCCGGGTCGGATATATGGCGTGCCCGGCTGCTTGCGGCAAAGACGGCGGGCCTTCGGCGAGGTGAGGTGCTCCATCTGACGCGGTCCGACGTGGATTTTCGTCGGGATGTGATTACAGTGCAGCCCAAGGGCGAGACGGCGTCGACGTGGCGATGGGTGCCCAAGGATAAGGACCGGCGGCGGGTGCCGTTGATCGCGGACCTGAAGGTGTTGCTGGTGAGTATCGCCGGGGCGCTGCCGGACGATCAGCCGTATCTGTTGCTAACGCCCAGGCGTTATGGTCGTATGATGGCGGCCCGCGACGACGGCCGACTGAGCGATCACATGCGGCTGTGCCCGGACCACCAGGTATCCAAGACCTTCCGGGATATGTGCAGCAGGGCGAAAGTGAGCGGTGTTACGTTCCATGACTTGCGAAGGACGTGTATTACCGAGTGGTACGAGGCCGGGTTGGAATGGCACGAAGGCATGAAATTGGCCGGGCATTCCGATGTGAAAACGACGATGAAATATTATGTCGCCAGCCGCGATACCCTGGTCGATAAGGCGCGTCGAGCGAGTCAGAAAATGCTGAGAAAAAAGGTCGTGTGACAAGCGCGCGCCAAAATGGGCGTTTTTGCCACACGACAAACTGGCAATGTCTTGTTTTGTACCCACCTAAGTAGCTGTGTTTCAGTAACTTACATAATCGGGGCGACAGGACTTGAACCTGCGACCTCTTGACCCCCAGCGCTGAGGGGGCGCGATTGTTGCTTTTGGGTTGCTTGTTTTAATTGACGTATTGTAAATGACTTAGGTACGGGTCTCTCTGCAGCCGACCTTTTATCTCGTGTGGCAAAAACGCCCTTTTTGGCGCGCACTTTGACACACACCCGACATTTCTCTCCGTGGCCGGTTACGGCCCCGCAAACCCTTTTTTAGTCCACTTCCCAAAAAACGTGCGTCAGGGCAGCTCTGTGGATGAGGCCGCCCCGGACCACAAACCGGCCGGGGCTGCTTCCCTCCTTGTGGTCCCCGGCCAATTCAAAATCGCCGCGGGAAGCGAAAAGTGAATAAAGAACTTCGCGATCTTCATGTTCTTCGTGGTGAAAAAAGAAAGAAGGCAAGGGAATGCTGAAAAATTATACATCGACGGTACCGGTGAGCAGATCGATGGCCTTTATCGAGAGCAAATTAGTGCAAAACGGCGCCAAAGCAATCCTCAGGACCTACGACAAAGATAGGCGGGTGGAGGCGATGTGCTTTTCGTTGGAGATCGACGGTCGCCCGGTGCGTTTCAAGCTGCCGGCCAGGGTGTCAAACTGTGAGGCGGTATTGCGGGCGAATCTGTCGGCCCGGGCACGGCCTGAAACGATCAAGAAGATTCCCGACCAGGCGATGAGGACGGCGTGGAAGATCGTGTCGGATTGGGTAGAGGCCCAAATGGCGATGATCGAACTTGCCCAGATCGAGGTAATGGAAGTGTTCATGCCGTATGTCTTCAACGGCAAATATACATATTACGAGTTGATCAAGGAAAAGGGCTTCAAGGCATTGTTGCCGGGAGCGAGTAAGTGAAGGTTGATATCAAGGTATCGCGGATTGGCTCGGGTGTGCGCGCCGGATTCTGGCAGTGGCGGATGCGGAGATCGCATCGCATCAAGGGGCAGGGCAAGTGGCTTGGTCGCAGTGCTATGGTGTTTACCGATACGCATGACGCCAATACGTCGGCCCGGCGAATGGTGTCGCTGATGGAAGAGGCCGGCGCGCAAGTGAACTTTGAACCCGCACTGTATGACTTTCCCAACACCGGTCAGACGCGGCGGAGAAAGAAGACCGAGAGAGCCGATCGCATAGGGGCCGGTCCTGGGGGGGCGTTTATTGCTATGGCGAGATACGGGGTTTTTGTGGTAAGGGGCCAACGTAATGGGAAACCTGTTTGATTTGATGGTGAAGACGGCGGGTGAGCGTGCACGGCCGAAACGACGGCCGAAACGACGGCCGCGGCGGTCGCTGGCGATCCCGAAGGCAAAGCGGCTGCCCACGCCGATTGTGGTGGTTACCAAACGGAAGGTAAAGACGAAACGGTCGAACCGGGTGGAAAAGGTGCGGGCGTGGGAAGCCGAATACGGTGTGCGGACTGTGATGGCGGCCGGTCAATGAGTGAAGGCAAGACGCACCGTGTTTTGTGCAAGGCGCCAGACGGCAGATTACTGTTGTCGGTTCAGATGACCCGGGAAGAGGCATACGACCTTTTCGAGACGTTTGAAAACGACGCAATAATGCTCGTCAAAGTGGTAGCTGAAAGGCCAACAGCGAAAGGCTAAATCAATGCGAAGCGATGGAATTGGCTTGGATGATGTGATCGGCGGCAGTATCGGGCGGCTGCCCACGGAGGGGCGGCTGCCTGAGTCGCCGCCGCCGGCGGAGTTCGCCGACGAGTGCCTCGAGCTGTGGGGCGAGATCCCGGTAGTCTGTCCCGGGTACCTGCCGCTTGAGATACAGAGACAACTGACAATTCGAGATTTCAGGAGGACATTATGAAAAAACTTATCGTCGTTGTATTGATCGCGATCGTTTGTTTTGGGATCACGGTCGCAATCGTGATTGCAATAAATCCGCCTGTGGCGGTTTCATCACCCTCCTCCGAAGAGACCGGTGGGTCCGGCGCTCTGTCGGCGCCCGTCCGTCACGATGGGACCGTGATGAGTGTGGCGGAGTTTCAGACGTGGATGGCCAAGCGAGGCTACTACCACGGCAAAATCGACGGCAAGGTCAGTAAAGACTACATAAACAGCCTGACGCAGACCGCCTGGGATAAGGCGTATTGCGATCAGTGTGGGGTGGAAGATATGAAAGTCGCCATGAGGGGTGAGTGATCGATGCGGCATTTGGATTTATTTGCGGGCATAGGCGGTTTTCGTCTGGCGGCTGAAGGGGCGGGGATGACTTGCGCGGGCGGCTGCGAGACCGATAAGTTTGCCAGGCAGTGTTATGTGTCGCATTTTCCGCCGCCTGAACTTGCCGGTGATATTCGCGAATGGGATGGCGCCGACTGCGATGTAATGACGGGCGGGTTCCCGTGTCAGGATATCTCGGTTGCCGGATCACAGAAAGGACTTGAAGGTGAAAGAAGCGGATTGTTCTACGAGTTTACGCGATTGCTTCGACTGCGCCGTCCCCGGTGGGCGGTCCTCGAAAACGTTCCGGGACTGTTCATCAGCCCTAAAGGCGTTCCGGGACGGGACATGGCCGCCGTCCTCTGTGAAATGGATGAATGCGGGTATGGCGTGGCGTGGCGAGTGCTTGACAGTCGCTATTTCGGAGTCCCGCAGCGACGCCGTCGAATCTTCCTTGTCGGACATCTTGGAGGCCCGTGCCCGCCGGAAGTTCTATTTGAGCCCGAAGGCATGCCGCGGGCTGCTGAGAAGGTGCAGGCGGCGAAAACGGACCTTGCCAGATGTCTTACGGCGAGCACTGGAGGCGTCAGCGCGAAGGAACAACAGCAGACCCTTATCCCCATAGTGCTTCCGATGGGCGGCGGAATGGAGCCGTCCAGGGCGGGGATGCTGATCGCCGGGACGGTGAGTTGTAAGTGGGCCAAGGGATCCGGAGGTCCCAGCGGTGCCGAACTCCAAAAGATGGTGCTCGCCGGTGCGGTCATGCCGATGGCGAGGTGTTCTGCGAATGTCGGATGCAAAGTGCCGGACGGAGAATCGGCGGTGCGGCGGTTGACCCCCCTGGAATGCGAACGGCTGCAGGGTTTCCCGGACGGGTGGACGGCGATGTTGTCGGACACGCAACGCTACAAATGTTTGGGTAACGCCGTAACGATGTACGTCGTAAGGTGGATACTGAGAAGGATCAAGGATATGCGGGCGGCGGTGGCCAAGTGATTTTAGATTGTCGATTGTCGATTTGAGATTTGGAAAGGATGAATGAGTATGTATCAGGTGAAATGCACAATCGAAGGTGTCGTGCCAATAATGTTCAGCCGGTTTCCTCTGCCGGAGAAGCCGGGCGACACGAAGAAACAGAAAAAGCAGACGATAGCGGAGAAGATGTGGATTGACAAAAAAGGTGTATATATTCCCACGGACAATCTGCGGATGATGCTGGTGGGCAATACGCACCGCACTGGCGCAACTAAAATTTACGGGACACACTATGAATCCGGCAAGGGCACGAAGTATCTTGACTTCTGCAAGGCATGTGTCTGGGTTATAGGCGATAATGGGAAGGTCTATTTTACGCCGAAAAGAACAATACACGATGACACCGACATCCGATCTTTTATCAATGCCTCAAAAAGCCGGTCAACTGTCGAACGCCCCATTCTCAAAACCCCGTGGAGCCTCACATTTATTGTACAGGTAACGGATGACAGCCTCCCCGAGGACAAAATCAAGGCGTTCTATGAATGCGCCGGGATGCGGTGTGGACTCGGTGTCTACGGCCCGACATTCGGCAGGTTCATCGTCAAAGAGTGGAAACCAATTTGACGCGAAGTGATCCGACGGGAGAGGAATGGATGAGATTTGATCTGAAAGCAACCCGAGTAGAAGTGTCAAGAGAGGAATTGATCCGAGTAGATTTGAACTGAAAGCAAGAAGATACGGAAAAAGACGAAAGGAAAAGAACAGACTTGATTTGAACTGAAAGCAAAAAGAGGTGAATTGAGACGAAGAAAGACGAGGAGATTAGATTAGAACTGAAAGCGATTTGAAACGGTTGGACGTAATTGGACACGAAACTATTGAAAGTGTAGGGAAAACAAAATGGACAGTTTGAACATGACAGAGGGTAAGGCAACGAAAATGAGCGAGATCGAGGATATGTCGCTGGCCACCATCAAAAAAGCACTCAACGGTGAGGTGTCGGCTGACGGTGAGCAGGTCAAGGTTGCCGTCAAGATGATGGGCGTGGTGGCAAAGAACCGGCAGACGCTGACGAATCGGGCGGCGATTGAATTTGGAATGGCAAAGGCTATTGCTACCGACGACGGGCTGGAAAAGTATATTGCCGTAACGAGCCCTCAGATACAGAAAGCGATTGGAGGCAAGTAGAAAGGCGCGAAGCGTGGCTGCGACCCTGTCGCAGCGAGCGCCAAGCGATAAAAGGCATTGGCGGTAACGCCAAAACATTTTAAGGAGCCCGAGGCCTCGCCTCGGGGATTGTCATGGAAGACAAACTATTCACCGAGTTCACGAAGCCGCGCAAGAAGACTACTAACATTCTCGCCTTGAATACTCCCGGGTGGAGCGACGACAAGGTCAAGATCGTTGTCGCCGACGAGGAGATCCGGGCCATGGCGCAGAACATTATCGATTGCGTTGGCGAGCACAAGCACCTCAAGGCCGCCCGGATATTGATATTGGTGGTCCACGCCGATGCGGTCAGGAAGAAACTGGAAGCCGGCGAGTGGGTCTCGATCGGCAAGGCGACGAAGGCAAAGCCCCGGGACCGGGTGCTGGCACGGCTGGCCGGGGACAAGGTCGAGATGGATTTCTGCATAACGCTCTGCGGCGACTGGCTGGATACGCTTAACCTGATGACCGAGGAGGGATTGAAGTCCCTGGCCGGGCTGATCGACCATGAGCTTTGCCATTGCGGGGCGAAAATGGCCGGTGAGTTTGTCCACATCGATTCGGTCGACGGGTATGTCGACGACCTCGGCAAGGACCGGCATGTGGAGACCTGCATGGACGTGAAGAACGATGACGACGAAGTCCTGGTTCGATACTACCACACCAAAAACGGCGATTACCAGTTCCTCGTGCGAAAACACGAGGTCGAGGAGTTTAACGGCGTGGCCAGGCGGCATGGTCCGCATACCCGGCAGTTGGCCAGATTGATCGATGTGATGGTCAAGTCGGAAGAGTCGCTGTTTGCATCGACCAAAATGGCCACGAATAAACACGGTCCGAACACGAATTTCACGGAAAGGCAAGATGGCAAATGACATGTATTGCAGCGATCAAACACGAGGGGATGGTGTATGTGGCCGGCGACAGTGCGGGTGTGTCGGGAGCAAGCCTGAGTCTGCAGATGCGACGGGACGGGAAGGTCTGGGCTAAGGACGGGTTTGTGTTCGGGTTTACCTCGTCGTTTCGGATGGGCCAGCTTCTGCGATACAAATTTAAGCCGCCAACACACCATGCCGACGTTGACGACTACGAATACATGGTCAGCGACTTTGTGGAGGAGGTTAGGGAATGCCTGAAAAAGGGCGGGTACGCCCGGATCAAAGACAACACCGAGGAGGGCGGAACATTTATAGTCGGGTACAAAGGCGAGATATATATCATCGAGGATGACTATCAGGTGGGGATGTTGCGCGATGACTACATGGCTGTAGGGTGTGGGCACGCTTACGCCAAGGGCGCGATGTACGCACTGCGAAATGACACCGGCCCGCCAAAGATGAAGTTGGTGGTCGCACTCGAGGCGGCCGAACGGCATTCGGCGGGTGTGCGAGCACCGTTTACGCAAGTGCAAAGCGGGTAAAAAAAAGCGCGAAGCGTGGGTGCCGCCCCTGGCGGCAGCGAGCGCCAAGCGGATAAGGGGCTTCGATGAAATCGAAACGAATTAAAGAGGCCGAGACTTCGTCTCGGAGGAGACCGAAGGTCGAAATCGTCTTCTGCGATTGGGTGGGCGGTTCGTTTTGTGTGGGTTATGGCGAGCGGCGGCGTCAGCCGACGGACTGGATTTTTGGTTTTCGAGCCAATGTGGCGGCTGATTTTTTGCGGGGGATCGCGGCGTTTACGTACTTTGCCTGGTGGCGGATTGCCCCGAATCTGCCGGGCCGGCTGGCCGCGATCGTCGCATTGAAGGACCGGGCCGCGGCAAAAGGTATCGAGTTGCTGGAAGTGTTCGAGGTGTGGGGGCCGCAATTGTAGGGGCATAGCATGCTATGCCCGTACAGATTTGAGATTTGAGAAGGGAAAAATTATGTTTGCACTGGCAGAACGAATCAGACGGCAGGTCGCTGTCGCACGTGAGCAGGCACGCCGTAGGGCGATCTTCCTGCCGGAACTACAGGCCCTCCACGACATCGCAGAATTAATACTCGACGGGCAAAGACAAATGATTATATACCAAAACCTCGCTGCGGCCCATGCGGCCTTCGGTGCGGCGACAGACGCGATCTCCAGGCTGATGGAAGCGCCGCAGTCGGCATCGAGCTAATCTACAATCTACAATCGACAATATAAAATTGTAAAAAGGAGAATGTCATGCAAGACAGTCAAACCACCACTGTAGATTACGAATTACGTCGAATGAAGGTTTCGGATATCGTTATCGGTCGGGACAACCCGCGGGTGATCTTTCCTGAGTCGGCGGACATTAAGGAACTGGCCGACTCGATCGCCGCTTCCGGCGTGATCGAGCCGGTCCATGTGCGGCGGGTCGGTAACGATCTCTGCGAACTGATAGCCGGGGAAAGGCGGCTGATGGCGGCCAAGACCGCCGGGTGCGAGGATATCCCGGTGATCGATCATGGTGCGATCGGAGACGATGAGACGTTTGAGATCACGTTTCTGGAAAACTTCGGACGAAAGGACCTGACGGTGATGGAGCAGTCGTTAGCGGTGGCGATGTGTATCAAGAAGTTCGGCTCGTCGGAGGCGGTGGCTGAGAAGTTGGGTAAATCCGTCCGGTGGGTTGTTCAGCGGGCCAATATCGAAAAGGGTCTCTCCGACGAGTGGAAAAAGGAGATCGCCACGTGCCTGCCGTTTACGGCCTGGCCGGCTTCGCATATTGCGCTTATCGCCAGGCTGCCCGCTCATATCCAGGAGGAGTGTATTGATGACTTTTCCGACGATGATTCTGTGATCACACTGATCGCACTGGAGACCAAACTTAGGGAGCGGGTCAAGCTGCTGGACAAGGCGCCCTGGGACATGGACGCCCGGGGGCCCGACAAGAAGACGCCTGCCTGCATACAATGCAACAATCGATCAAGTGTTCAGCCGGGCCTGTGGGATGAGCCAGGCGAGGTGGCAAGGGACGATCGGTGCCTCGATGGTGGATGCTGGCAGGAGAAGTTTGACGGATATCTCAAGGGCCGTCTAAAGGAGTTGAAGGACCAGTACGGCAAGGTTATCTGCCTGGCGGTCGGATCGGGTCTCCACTGGCGGCTGATCGACAGACTGAGAAACGCCTTCGGCCCCTTTGAGTATACACGCAATTTCAACATGGTCAAGAAGCAGGCAGGCGGCCGGACGGCGGCGCTGATTGTTTACGGTACCGGTGTGGGTGAATTGAGGTGGGTCAAGGATAAGGTGTCGCCGAGTACGAAGGGCAAGTCAGGCAAGGTTTGCGACCTCTTAGGACATGGGCCGAAACCCAAACCACTCAAGGATCGCCGCAAGGAATTAGACTCGAAGCGGTGGTTTAAGGTGTTGGGGGAGATGTTCACCGCGGTTACGGAGACGAAGGCCGACGATATCGTTGCCGACGACAGGACACTGTTTGTCACCACCGCCGCAACGGTATTTGCGAGCAGCCTGGGGCATCTCTATGTTACAAATGACTGCTTCACCAAACTCAAAGAGAAATTCGCCGAATGGTCGGCTGCCGACGCCGTCCCACAGTTGGCCGCCGACCGCGAATTGTGGGAGGAGGTCCGGACGCGGATTGGCGAGGGGCTGTCCTATAACGGCCCGATCACGCAGGTGCCCAAAGAGAAGATCGCCGGCGCGAAGATAATCGCCGGGTATCTCGGGATCGATATCGGTGCGATGTTTGGCAAACAGAAAAAAGCGATCGCAGAGCCGAAGAGCTGGTCGAAGCTGAAGGCCGACGGTACACCGAAGGCGGCCGCGAAGAAGAAGAAGGGAAGAAGTGTAGAAGTGTAGAATGGTAGAAGTGTAGAATGGTAGAAGTGTAGAAGCTGCTCCACTCCTCCACTACTCCACTTCTCCACTACTCTGCTCCTTTATCCTGTCAGAAAAAAACTCTGTGAGCTCTGTGGCAAAAAAACAATGGCAGGGAAGTCAAAGAAAAAGACGGCGGCCAAAAAGCCAAAGGCTAAAAGCCGGAAGTTGAGCAGATCCGCCTGTGGCGGGCCAAAGGCCAAATTGGTGTGGCATATATTTAATTTTGGCGAGCGGTTCGAGTTGCCGGCGGGGATGAAGGCTTGTCAAAAAGGGCCCTTGCAGTTTCTAAAGCTCCCCGTGGCGGGTGACCCTTACGACAATGAGAGCCATATATTGGTCGAGCAGTGGCGGATGTTAGATCGAGAGGACAACACGCTTGTTCTGGAGGCCGTGCTGATACGGCTGTGGAAACATGCGGGCAGGTGGTCGCGAAAGTATCGCGGCTATTTACTGAATGAACATTACCGGCCGGCGACGAACCGCCAGATCAGCCGGATAGTGAAACTCACCGTCGCCGAGACCGCCAAGGTGCTCAAGGTGTTTAAGAAATACAACCTGATCGAGCGGGTGGCGATGCCGGACTTTGACGCGGTCGCAGACGAGCCGGAAGGGGTCACAGACCCAATCAAGAAAGACCAAAAAGGCGCAGAAGGGCCGCCGCGAAAAGGCACAAAAGGCACAAAAAAAACAAACAAGACGGATGTGGACGGGGGTGGGGCTGGTGCCGAAGGAGGTGCTGCCCCACCTTCATCTCTTGACCTTGATAAACTCTACGATCGGGATGGTGTCGACTTTGCCGCCCAGGTGTTTGTCAGGATTTTCGAACGGGCGTCCAACCCCGATAAGCTGGTCGATCGCCGGGAACTTGCCTCGTTTGCGGGGGCGTGGAACCGGGCGCTGATCGCCAGGCTCAAACCCGGCCAGTTGGATAAGCTCTGGGAAAAGAGCATGAAGACCGCCGAAACACGACGCGTAAAGAAGGGGACCAAGCCGGGTGCGGTGTGGATGAAGATATTCAATGGGCGATTGCTGGGACTGAGCGGGGAAAAGGGAAAAAAGTAGTCCGCAGATTACGCAGATAGTCGCAGAGGGAAAAAGTGAGTAGTGAACAGTCAAAACCCGAATCGCCGATGCTGGTTCGGTCGCTTGCGCCGTGGTTTGGTGGCAAGCGGAATCTGGCGCCGGTGATTGTCGATGAGTTGGGTGATCATCGGGCCTACTGGGAGCCGTTTTGCGGGTCGATGGCGGTATTGCTGAGCAAGGCGCCGAGCAGATTCGAGACGGTTAATGACCTGCATGCAGACCTGATCAACCTGGCCAATGTGGTGCGTGACGGCAAACAGGGACCTCGGTTGTATCGGATTATGCGGCGGACACTGATGCATGAAGATATCTTTGCCGAAAGCGACCGCGAGATGCGCAAGTTTGAAAAGACGCCCCTGGGCGAGATGGATCCGGTGATGAGGGCGTACCATTACCTCGTCGTTTCATGGTTGGGGCGCAACGGCACTGCAGGTACGCCGGCCAACCACAAGGGAACCTATTGTGTGCGGTTCACGTCCAACGGCGGTCATGCCGCCAAACGGTGGCGGTCGGTATGTGAATCGATCCCCGCCTGGCGGCGGCGGATGCGGAATGTAACGATCCTTAATCGCGACGGTTTTGAGTTATTAGAGCGGATCGAGGATAAGGCCGGCACGGCGGTTTATGTGGATCCGCCGTATTTTGGAAAGAGGGCTAAATATCTGCACGATTTCGACGCCGCCGACCAGGAACGTCTCGCCTGTGCGGTGAAGCGATTTACAAAAACACGGGTGATCATCAGTTATTACGCACACGCCGAGGTAGACAGGTTGTATCCAGGCTGGACGCAAAGACGGATCGAGGTGACCAAGAGCATGAGCCAGGGCAATAAGCGGGGGCAGGGCAAAGTACGAGCGACGGAGGTGCTGCTGATTAATGGGCCAAGCTATACCGTGGAAGATAAGGGATTGTTCACCTGAGAGCAACGGAATTTTGACAGGATAACAGGATGAAAAACAGGTAATAAAAAATCATGTAATCCTGTCAAAAAAAAGAAAGGATTTGAGATTGTAGAAAGGAGCAAGAATCATGGAACAGACAAAGGACTGGTACAAATCGAAGACGGTGTGGGCCGGGATCGTAACTGCGGTGGTTGGGGTTCTGGCGATGTTCGGCGTCGGCGCCGCCGAAGGCGAAGAAGCTGCTATCGTCGAGGTGATCATGCAGGTGGTGACCGTTGTCGGCGGGATCCTGGCGATCATCGGGCGGCTGGTGGCCAAGAGCCGGCTGAAGGGGCCGGGCGGGGGTGTAGGTCTGCTGTTGGTGCTCTGCCTGGCCGGTGTGATGGCGTCGGTTGCGGGCTGCGGTGGTGTGCAGACGTCGCCGGAGTACTCGGCCCTGCTGGACCGGACGGCCGCCTGGTCGCGGGCGGTGGCCGATAAGGCGGCTGCCGGCGAGATGACCGGCTTTCAGATGACCGAAGCGCTTGAGATCAATGCGGATCTCTGGGGGCGGTTTGAGGATGCGAAAAACGGGGTGGCGACGGAAGGGGGTGGTCGCTGATGGCAAAGCAAGAAATCAAAACTGTGGTCGAGGCCTTTGCTGCTGCCGCCGTCGAACATGCACGCATCGAGGCGATTAATATGGTAGAAGAAGTAATTAACGTCGCCGGGGCCGCAGCAATGGAACGGATGATGGCGAATATGTCGCCGACCGAGATACTGGCCCTGGGCCGGTCGCTGTCGGATGAGTGGGAGGCTCACAACGACGATAACGCGGCAGCCGTCGCCGCTCAAAAGGCGACATTAGCCAAGGTCATGACGGTGCTGATCAACGCCGGTGCGGCCTCGATGATGGTGGAGATGAATTGAACCACAGATGATCGAACTGCTCATACATTGTGGGGCGGTCTTTAACTGGTGCTGGTACAAGCATATCGGTGAGTGGTTTTATTGTCTGCTGTACTGGCGTCAGGGAAAAAACAGCTTATCAGTGAAAAGGTTCATTGAAGGGTCAACCCGCCGCAAGGCGGACACCCCGGAATACACGTCCGGATTTGTTTGAGTGCCCTGGGAAAAATTGAAGATCAAAGGATAAGTATCTGGTGGTATTCGCTTCCGGTCCCGCCTCCCAGCCACGGCGGGCGGGGCCGGACTTTTGACAGGATTACATGATTTTTTATTATCTGCTTTCCATCCTGTCATCCTGTCAAAAAAGGAGTAAATCAATGGGAACTAATTCCGGCATACCATACGTGCATCATACGTGGGGTCCCTGGCGGGGGTGTACGCCGGTCTCTGCCGGGTGTGCTAACTGCTATATGTTCCGGGACCAGAAACGGTGGGGTAACGACCCGACGGAGGTTGTGCGGTGTTCCAAGGCGATCTGGGACCAGCCTTTGAGTAAGGGTGTAAATCGCTGGAAGCCGGGCGAGCGGGTGATGGTGTGCCAGTGGTCGGATTTCTTTCATCCGGCAGCCGACGAATGGCGGGATGAGGCGTGCCGGGTAATCATGGCCCGGCCGGACCTGTGGTGGATCATACCGACCAAGCGGGTCGGGCGGATAATCGCGTGTCTCGACAAACTGCCGGAGGACTTTGATTTTTACGGTCTGACGATATTGGCGTCGGTGGAGAATCAGGACATGGCCGATGAGCGGATCCCGGAGCTGCTCGCTGTCAAGAAACGCTGGCCGCGGCAATATCCCGAATATATGGAGTAGGGGCATAGCATGCTATGCCCGTACAGTGAATAGTGAAAAATGAAAAGTCAAAAAGTAAAGTGATTGCCAGGGTGTTTCCGTCCCGGACCAAGGCTACGCCGGTGGATGATCTGGCGTTTGTGGGTGGTCCGCCGTTTTGGCGGGTTGAATGTGATGAGGTGCATGTAAGCTGTGCGTTTACCTGGCTTATGCGGCGGACTGAATTTCTGGCTAAGCAGTGGGAAGCGGAAGGGTATATCGTCAAGGTCGGCGGGCCGGCTTATAACGATCCGGGTGGTGGATTTGTGCCGGGCCGGTACCTAAAGCCCGGCTATGTGTTCACTTCCCGGGGATGCAATAGCGACTGTTGGTTCTGCATGGTGCCTGGTCGTGAGGGCCGCATTCGAGAGCTGCCAATTGTCGATGGCTGGAGGGTGCTGGATTCGAACCTGTTACAGTGCACCGAAGAGCATATCCGGGCAGTGGGCCAGATGCTCAAGAGACAGCCCATGCCGTCGTCGTTTTTGGGAGGACTCGACGCGCGCGAGATGCGCCCATGGCATGCCGAATGGGTTGCGGACGTGCGGCCCGTGCGGTTGTATTTAGCTTACGACGAACCGGGAGACTGGGAAGGGGTGTCGCGGGCATGGTCGCTGTTACGGGCGGCGGGGATCAAGGCGTCGAGCCATGTGGTGAGTTGTTATGTGCTGATCGGTTATGAAGGCGACACGGTCGCGGCTGCTGTCGAACGGCTCGAACGCGTGAAGGCGGCGGGCATGACACCGTTTGCGATGTTTTACCGCGACGACAAGAACAAGAAAAAGCCCAAGCCCTCTGCGTGGGCTAAACTACAAAAAGAGTGGACGCGCCCGGAGTTAATTTATGCCGGCGGCGCAAAAGCGAAAAACTCAGAAAGCGAGGTGCTTTGGTGAAGTGTACTAAATGCGGATGTACGGACGAAAATTGCAGTCAGTGTGTGGCCGCCCAGGGGAAACCCTGCCATTGGGTTGCCGACGGCAAGTGCAGCCGGTGTTTTGATGAAGATGGCAAGGAGAAAATGTTTGACGATGGCTGGTGGTATGAGACGACGGACGATAACAGTGCCCGGTTTGTTTTGGGTCAGCCGGGAGAAAAGACCCTGGTCTGCTTTGGCGTCAATCCGTCGACCGCCACACCGGACAAATTAGATGACACGCTCAGGTCGGTCAAGCGGATCGCAGGTTACCAGGGATATGATGGCTGGCTGATGTTCAATCTGTATCCGCAGCGGGCGACAAATCCGAATGACCTGCCCGTCGAGTCGGAAAGAGCCCTGGTGACGATGAATCGGTATTGGATTAGCCGGAGCATGACGGTTCTCGCGCTCGAGTTTGGTGAAATGCAGCTATGGGGGGCATGGGGAGCGTTGATTGAGAAGCGAGCATACCTGGCGGAAAGCTTGCGACAAATCGCCAATGATTTTTTAGAGGGGACGCAGTGGATCACGATAGGACAGCGCAGCCAGGCGGGGCATCCGCATCACCCGTTGTATCTGGCCAACCATGCAGAAGCTGCGCCGTTCGATATTGATGAGTATTTGGTGACGACCCTGACAAAGGAGAATGAAGCGTGAAAGTAATCGTCATAAATGAATCAGACATAGCGAAGCTAATAAACAGTCTTGAACTTGAAAAGTTTAGACTATCAGATTGTCAAAAACCAGCAGACCAAATACACCGTCGCTTTCATTATCTTGTGGTGAGTTGGTTCCAGAAACAGGGTTCGAGTTATCCTCACAAATAAGCAAAGCCGGGCCACGGATGGCAAAGACAACAAAGAAAAAAACAATCAGGAAATCGGCAAAGCCGAAGGCGGCGGCTGCGCCGAAAAAAAAGAGCACGAAGCGTTCGGCGAAGCCGAAGAAGAGCGCCAAGCGATTAAAAAAGGCTCGCCGCAAGGCGAAACCTGCAAAAGGGTCCGGGACATCGTCCCGGGTAACGTTAGCTTCCGTCAAGGCGGCTGCTTTTGAGTTTGGTTGTATTGTTGCCGGGGCCAAGGCGTTGGGGCTTGCCGATATCGGCAAGCATTTTGCTAAGCATCCTAAGCACAAGGCCGCCTGGGAGCGGGGGTTGTTTTTGGGCAACCTGCGGGACTTGGCCGCCGCGCCGACGGAGAAAGCCGAAGCCGCGCACGAGTTGGGGATGGATATCGAGGCGTTCGAAAAGCTGCTGGCAGACGACGCTGAGGCGGTTGCCGTGTGGAACCAGGCGCATATCGATACGGTGGTCGAGATGAAGCGCGAGTTTCGAAAGCAGGCCTCCGCCGGCAAGAGGCATGCGATGGAGATGGTGCTCCGCGCGATGAGAAACGACCTGGTCCGGCCGGAGGTGGATTTTAATCGTGTATCGCTGGCCGACGTGGTGGCGGTCTGCAGGATAACGCGACAGACGGTGCATACCTGGGTGTCGCAGTTTGCCGCGCCGCAGAATGCCGACGGGACTTATTCGTTAGTCGCTCTCTGGCAATGGTATGAAGGTTTTATTGCCCAGAAGATCGACGTCGGCAAGGTGAGGGTGCCGACCGAGGTGAGCGATCCGACACGGAAACTCAAGGCGGACAAACTTACGTTAGAGTTGGGTCTGATGGCCGGCACACTGCTGAACCGCGACGAGGTGGTCGCCGGGATCTTAGCCAGGCATCAACAGTTCTTAAACGCCGTAAACGGCAAGGCCGAGGAGATGGCTATCGCGCTGGCCGGTCAGCCGTCGGATGTGGTGGTGGCGGCCTTGCAGGAGTTCTTCGACGGGATCAAGGGCGAGCTGTGCTATGTGCCGGATGAGCTGCGGCTGGATGATAAAGCGAAGGTGATCATGATGCAGCTTATGGAGGCAATTGGAGCCACAGAGGGCACAGAGGTCGCAGAGGAATCTTTGACAGGATAACAGGATGAATGATTATGGAAGAATCCAGGAGCCAGAAGTCAGAAGACAGAAGATCACTGGCCCGGGCACGGGAGCTGCTTCGGGACCTGGACAAAATCAAAGGTTCTGGAGTGGAGATGACGGAGTGGTCTATGAGGGCGCAAACATTTTTGGTTTTTGAAGCGGCAAGACAGCACTGCTCAACTAACAACTAAAGAAAGGATGAATGATTATGGATGGAGTTACAGTAATGGTAGTGTTCGCATTAAGTGTCGTGGCGGGGTCGGGGATTACTGTTTGGTTGATATCAGTATTTTCGCGGAAATGTTCCTATGGGCTACCCCACTGTCCGGATCCACCGCCCCCGCGAGAGACATGGGTTTTTCCTAAAGGGATGAACTATTCGACGGGCGCCAAGGCGATGAAGGTAGAGACGATGTCGCTGGAGGCCGTGAGGGAGTATTGCCTGATGGAGTCGTGGAAAAGGCACCTCCCCTGGCCAGTGATAATCACAGATATAATCGGGTTTGCTAAATTGGCCGAGGCCCTGCCCAAACCCCTCGCGCCGGCGGAGCCGATGACGCCGTATACAGGGACGTTTTGCGAAGTACCGGTGAAGCAATACCCCTTCGAGGGGCTCGCCCGTGCTGCGGCGATAGTCGCAGAAGCCGACGGGTACGATGTGATGTTGTTTCTGCCGGGAGAAGTCTTGCCCGCGACGGACACGGACGTTGAAAACATGGACGAAGTGGACGAAGGCGACAAGCGTTTGACGGAGTCAAAGAAGAGCGCGGAGCGATAAGATGGTATCAGCGAAGCTGAATCAAGTTAAAGAGCCAGAGACTTCGTCTCTGAGCTTCCCTACGCCTTTGCCCCTGCAGCCGTCGGAGCGGGATCTTTTGAAGGTTCGGCGGATGCTGATGGATGTTTGGGCCGAGGAAAACTATGAGCTCACTAAGTTGACGTCTTCCAAGGTGGGTCCCTGGAGCAATGACTATACGCCTTTTCTGGTCGAGCCCATGAGGCGATTGAGTGCGCCCGGTCCTGCCCAGGTTACGGTGATGGCGTGCACCCAGAGCGGCAAGACCGAACTCGGTAATATCTTTTTCTTCTGGGTGCTGGACGTCTGTCCCGGTCCGTTCATGGTCGCCATGCCGAATAAGTACACCGCAAATCGCAGGGTGAATGTAAGGTACCGGGCCTTTTTCGATAAGTGCCCTGGCATGAGGGCAAAGCTGCCGGGCGGGTCGGTGAACAATTTGAATATCGGAAAAGAGACGATCCTTACGGGGATGGTGCTTTTCTTAGCCTATGCGGGGAGTCCTATATCCATGGCCGATGCCACGGTGTGTTTTCTGCACAACGACGAGGTGGCTCTTTTCCCGGCGGTGTCCGGCCACGAGGGTGCGCCGACCGAGCTGACCGACGCCAGGACCAGGACGTTTCGACTGCAAAAAAAGATACTGACCACGTCGTCGGGCGGGGTGGTAGACGACGCCCTGGACATGGCGTTTAAAGACGGCAACCAGTGTGCGTGGTGGGGCAAATGCTCGTTCTGCCGCCGGTATCACCCGATGGCCTTTGACCACGTCAAGTTCATAAAGAACGCCGACAACCACCTGCTGGTTTCTGAGGCGTACCAGGACCCCGTCAACAGTTGGTATGAGTGCCCGGTGTGCAGTCGCCGCCAGCGTGAGATCGACCGGTGGAATATGGTCAGCGCCGGCGACTGGGTGCCTGCGGGTGTGCGGATCGACGAGCATGGCCGTCGTGTGGGGCACGGCAAGCGGACGAACCACTTTTCCTGTCGGGTCCAGGCATGGATGGTGCATCCGCGGTTTATGACGATTGCCGAAGTGGCCGAGAAGTGGGCAAAGGCGATTAAGGCAAAGAAGGGCGGCAACATAATCCCGCTGCGTGATTTTGTTACCAAGCAGAAGGGTGAATCCTGGGAGGAGCGGGGCCGGGAGATCGACGAGGATAAATTAACCAAGAAGATCAATCCCAAGCTGCATAAGCGATGTGTGCCGAATGAGTGCCGGTGCGTGGTTGCCGGCTGCGATTATCACGAAGACGAGACGGGCCAGGTCAGGATCGATTATACGGTCAAGGCGTTCCAACCCGGGATGATCAGTTATACCGTGGACGCCGGCAGCGTGGAAAACTTCGAATCGCTGGAGCGGGTTTTGTTTACGACGCCTCTTGTGTGGGCCGAAGATTCCGAGGCGCCTGAGCCGGTGATTGTTACGGTGTTTATCGACAGCGGGTACAAGCCGGATGCGGTGTATTCATGGTGTCGAAAGCACAAGGGCAGGTGCTGGCCGACCAAGGGGCAGGACTCGCAGCGGATCCCGCTGGATATGAAAAAGCTCGACAAGGTGATGGAAGATGCCCAGAGGCGCGTCCGCCGGGGCAGGGCCAGGCGATATACCGGTATGCACTTAATCAATATGGATACCTCGTACTTCAAGGACCAGGCATCCAGTTGGGCCGAAGCGCCGATCGGCGGTGAGGGTTCGACTGAGTTCTTTGCCGAATTGCCGGAATGGTACTTAGCCGAGTTTTGTGCCGAGCATAAGGTGCCGGAAAGACGCGGGGCCGGATTGAGGTTTGTCTGGAAGCTGAAGGGCGGTACGCCGTCGCATGCTTTGGACACCGAGGTATTGGCGGCGGCGGCGGGGCATTTTAATAAGGTGTGGGCGATGGGTGCCGGTGCGCCCGCGCCGAGGCCAAAGAGGCGGATCGGGCGGGTGCAGAGGTTTAGGAAGTAGTGAGTAGGGGCATAGCATGCTATGCCCGTACAGATTTGAGATTTGAAAGGAGCAATGTGTTATGAAACCGAAGAAGGGAATCTTTCGAAAGGTGTTGTGGCGGCTGCGGCTGGTGAAGCGCGGCGATTTACTGGCGCTGGCCGATCAGTTGAAGGCCCAGCAGCAGGTTGGTCGGCACTTGTCGCGGTCGCTGCAGGCCATGCGGGACGAGTGCGACGAGGTCTTTGCGCCGTTGGTTGAAAAGGCGATGATGACGGTGGAGGTCAAGCACCGGCCCGAAGAGGACATGCACCTGGAGATGGTGGTGGACAAGCGGTTTATCGTAAAGGCGCTGGCCGGCCGCGACCAGGTGGCGGCGTTAGGGCACCTGTGTCATTGGACGGGTGGGCAGATGGGCAAAATGCTGATGAAAGAATTAATGTCCACGATAACGCAGAAGGGCACCGAGGGAAAAAGCCGCGAAGATGCACAAAAGACACAAAAAAATAATAGTGCCTGTGGCACTTGACAGGATAACAGGATGAAAAACAGATAAGAAAAAATCCTGTAATCCTGTCGAAAAAAACTAACGACTATTTTTGAAAGGAATTACTATGACGGACAGCGAACAAGGC
>SDBS01002178.1_pt1 | contig 19697 bp, 14 predicted proteins | sample 2277091 | NCBI WGS metagenome assembly SDBS01 (sample SAMN10404972, study PRJNA504765) | marine sediment metagenome | isolation source: marine sediment core GS10_PC15, 163 cmbsf | place: Arctic Ocean: Southern Knipovich Ridge | collected 2010 | reverse complement strand
TACACGTTCTTGCATCTTTGTAGCATAATCTTGAAATCCTTTTTGTTCCATAGTCAATGCTTTATAGGTAGCTTTCTGAATAAACTCTGGAACACAGGTAACGGAGATCTGGATAATTTTTTGCATTCTTGAAATTGTTTCAGTATCAGAAACAGCATATCCAACACGCCATCCTGTCATACCAAATTTTTTGGAAAAACTGTTCACATATATAAAATTGGAATTTGCAAGTTGAAGTATACTCTTATGTGGTTTGAAGGAGTAAGCTTGGTAGACTTCATCAGATACAACGTATACTTTCTTTTCTTCAGCAAGTTGCACAATTTCCGTCAGATCCTTCTTTGGAATGATCTTTCCAGTCGGATTATTGGGGCTGCAAAGAATAAGAAGTTTAGGGTTCATTTGAAAAGCATCATGAATTTTCTGAAGGTTAATTATCCATTTTTCTTTAAAAGTTGTATGAATCGTATTCACTCTACCATTAATTAGTTTAGTACAATTTTCATAGACTGGCCAAGTAGGTTGTGGTATTATAACTCGGTCTCCAAATGATACTTTGGAGAAAATTGCTGCAAATATCGCAAACTTTCCTCCAGGGGTTATTAAAACTTGATCTTTTACAATATCTGCATCGTATTGTTGGTTCAGATCATTAGCAATTGCTTCTCTTAACACTTCTAAACCTTTAGAGGAAGAGTATCCAATTACTTCTCTTCCATACAAGCTATCTTTTAAAGCATCTTTTATTTGAATCGGAGACGCAAGGTCTGGTTCCCCTACATCTAACCTAATCACTTTTTCTCCTTTAGCTTCTAATACTTTAACTTTTTCGAGTATATCATAAAGAAAGGCTGCTCTGTTCTTAGATGTTCCTTCTTGAGTTTTAACGGATTCTGCTATGAGTAAATTTATTAACATTTTTGAAAAGTTCTCATTTAATCCAATTGCTTTAGCTTGATCTAAGGCATTATCGATTACCATTGCTTCTACATTTAAATTGGTTATAGGGAGATGATGTTTCTTCTTTATATCTCCAATTTTCTTTACTAATTCTAAACGATTTTTTGCGAATTGTAATATTTGATCATCTATTTCTCTGATCACCTGTCGAATCTTTTCTAATTTTTCGCTCATTTCGATTCCTCATTTTTCCATAATCCTGCTTTAAGAACATGATCTGCTAACACTATTGCTAATACAGACCTTACCACGGGAACAGCTCTTGGGACAATGCACGTGTCATGTCGTCCCTTAATTTTTATTGGTACTTGCACCATCTTTTTTAAGTTAATAGTTTTTTGTTTTTTTGATATAGATGGAGTTGGTTTAAATACCGCACGAATAATAATTGGCATTCCGTTGGAGAGACCACCAAGAATTCCTCCCGCATTATTCGTAAGTGTAATCACTTTTTCATTCTCAATTGCATATTGATCATTGTTTTCAGATCCTTTCAATCTTGATACTTTAAATCCAGCTCCAAATTCCACTCCTTTAACAGCGGGTATAGCAAATATTATTCTTGAGAGATCTACATCAAGAGAATTAAAAATAGGCTCTCCAATTCCAACTGGGACATTTATGGCTATACACTCCACGATGCCACCGACACTATCACCTTCTATTTTTGACTCAGAAACTACCTGTTCCATCATTTTTGCTGTCTTTGGGTCTGCACATCTCATAATGTTCGAATAAACTTGATTTCGGATCATCTCCAACGATGGTTTATTACCTATTCTGACACCACCTACTTCAATAGTGTGAGCTAAAACTTCAATTCCAAGTCTCTCTAATAGTTTAATTGCAACAGCTCCTGCCATTACAAACGCTACAGTCAGACGCCCTGAAAATCTTCCTCCACCTCGATAATCATTAAATTTATGATACTTAATCAAAGAAGGATAATCTGCATGACCCGGGCGTGGTTTTATTTTAAACTCTTCGTAAGGTCTGGAATCAACTTCCCTATTCCACACTAGCATACAGATTGGTGCTCCTGTTGTATAATTATTAAAAACCCCGGATATTATCTCTACTTTATCCTCTTCTCTACGAGATGTAGAAATTTGATCAGAAACCGGTTTCCGTTTCTCTAATTCCTTTTGCACATCTTCTTTAGTAAGCTTTACTCCAGGTGGACATCCATCAATAACTACACCAACGCAACTGCCGTGACTTTCTCCAAAACATGTAATTGCAAAAACGGTTCCTATAGAATTACTCGACATAAACATTAGCCCCCAATTTTTCTAAATCTATAAAAAATTTTGGATATGACTTATTTACACATTCCGCTTGAAGAATTTTAGTTTTACCTTTAGCCTTCAAACCTGCAACAGCACAAGCCATGGCTATCCTATGATCCCCATGTGTGTTAATGGATGTTCCATATAATTTACAAGGTCCATTAATTATTAATCCGTCATCAGTTTCCATTATCTCTGCTCCCATCTTTCTTAATTCAGAGGTAAGTGCGTGGAGCCTGTTAGACTCTTTGAATCTAAGTCTCTTAGCATTGTAAATTTTTGTCACTCCTTTACTGAAACAGCCTAATACTGAACATACAGGTACTAGATCGGGAATATCTGAAGCATCTATTTCCGCAGCATCTAACTTTCCATTTACAATCTGAACTGAATTTTTTTCAACATCAACATTAACATTGACCCCCATAATCTTCAAGATTTCTACAATCTCGCTATCAGGTTGATTATGTGAGACATTCTTGACCGTTATGCATGATTTAGTAATTACTGCAGCAGCCAATAAGAAAGCTGCTGATGAGAAATCTCCCGGAACTCTATGATTCTTTGCTATGTACTTCTGCTTTTTAAGAATTTGAAACGATTTTAATTGATGAGTAGTTCTAATGAAAATACCATGTTTTTTTAGCACATCTAATGTTAATCTAACATAGGGTTTGGACTCCAAGTTAGTTTCCAATCTAATTTCTGAATCATTTTCAGCTAAGGGACAAGCGAAGAGTAATCCAGTAATAAACTGCGAACTAATATTGCCTACAAGAGAAATCCTTCCACCTCTTATTCCACCATTTAGAACCGTTACTGGTGGAAATCCACCACTTGAAAAACAGCGTACTCCAAACTGTTGTAAACTATTAATGAGAGGACCTATAGGTCTTTTTCTCAAGCCAATATTTCCTGTTAAGACTGTTTTTCCATGAGCGAGAGCTGTAATAGGCGTGAGAAATCTGATTGTTGAAGCGGAATTCCTACAATCAATCTGATGTTCTGGTGATTTGAGAATTGAAGTACCGAATATTATCAATCTGTCTTCACTTTTTTCAATGTTTGCTCCTAATGCGGAACAGGCATCCATGGTGGCTATTGTATCATCTGAAAATAAGGGTGAATCTATTCGAGATTTTCCCTCAGCTAAAGAAGCAGCTATTACCGCGCGATGTGTATAACTTTTAGATGAAGGAGCAAAAATTACCCCGTCAATCTTCTCTGTCTCCTCTACGATAATAGTGGTCATTATCAAAAACACATCTTTTTAATAGTGAGAGTTAAATACGGCTCCCATCCTTAATTTTATTATACGTGGTTAGAAAAGATGGGTGAGAAAGACCTAATAAACATAACTAAATTCCTTCGCCAGTATGAGAATCAAAGCACACGGAATAGTTATAAGACTGGGTTAAAATTATTTTTTAAGTCCGTCTACCCTGCGTTAAAAGGAGAAGATCTTGACAGCTTATCCGAGAGATATCTCACGGAAGACCGAGACCATCGTGAAGATATGATGAATTTCAAAGACAGTTTAAGAGATAAAGCACCGAAGACGGTCGGAAGCAGATTAAACGCAGTCAAAGTCTTTCTTGACGAGAACTGCATCAACTTTCCTAAGAGATTCTTCAAGAACATGAATGGCAAAGTCACTGAAGCTATCACAGAGGAGAAAGTTCCTTCTAATGAAGAACTGAGGAGAATCGTCGAATATTTACCAGTACAAGGTAAAGCACTCACTCTAATTTTATCGTCAAGTGGAATGCGAATAGGTGAGGCAGTTCAAATAGAGGTAAATGATATCTACCTGAATCGCGATCCTGTGAGAATCAAGATCCGATCAGAATACACTAAGACTGGTAAAAAGCGAATCACATTCATCTCACCTGAAGCAAAACAGGCAGTCGAGGAGTGGCTCAAGTTCAGAGATCAATATGTGAAACAAGCTAATGCAAGAAGTCACACCTATGAGAGACAAGACACCGATAAATTATTTCCATTTACGCCCACAAATTTCAATATTATGTGGCGAAACGCTCTAACTAAGTCTAAACTGTTACAAATCGATTCAAGAACGAATCGAGTCTCAATACGACCACATAACTTGAGAAAATATTTTAGGTTAAGAATTGGTCGCTACGGAAGAGACGAAGCTGAGTGCTTAATGGGTCATCAAGCTGGACTAAATAAAATCTACGCTAATTTCGATAACGCAAATGAAAGATTAGAAGAGACATATAAACAAGCAATCCCTGATCTCTCAATCTATGAAAGAACGATTAAAGCAACACGGGTACAAATGGAAATTTTAAAAGAAAATCAAAAACTTCAGGAAGAATTAAAGACAACTTTAATCGATCAGAGTATACTTATTCAAAAGATGCGAAGAGAAAAAGATTTTTCAGATTCTAAAATTGCTAATCTCGAAAATCGAGTTGATCTTCTAATAAAGCAACTTCAAAATATACCTCTCATTGATGCTGAAATAGAGAGAAATAGAGCGGAACTCTTTTACACTAAAGTCAAGGAACAAGAGCAGATCAATGAAGAATTAAAGGTAACTTTACATCAGGCTATTAACGGTATCACTAAGATGAAAGATGAAAAGGAATAAAGGATTAAAGAATTGGATAAAAAGGTACAACCTTAATTTCTTTTTTTCACATAGGATCCCTGAAAGCTTTTAATTTTCTTTTAACCACTCAACTATAAAATGAAAATTCCTTAATTCGATTTTTAAAATATCAATTCTTTCATAGCGTTGTACTGTTCTTTCATCGAGCCATTGTAAAAATTCCTCGTAGATTCCTTTTTCTTTTACGTAGTTTCTAATGCTGCTTCAGCCAATACAAAGTTCAATATACTTTCTATTGGATGTTAGGAAAAAACTTTATCATGGGTAGGAAACTAATTTGAATGAGGATTTCGATTAAAGTTGGTAAACCGGAGGATGCGCTATCGACTTCGTAGAGAAAATAAACGGATTGCCCTAGAACGCATTTTTGTCCTATTTAACGTGGCAAAGGAAGTTTTTAGTGAAGAACCTGAATTGGCTCAATATTATGTTAATTTAGCTAAAAAAAATAGGGATGCGCTACAAGGTTAAATTGCAAATTGAGTTAAGAAGAATGTCCTGTAAACACTGTAAATCCTTTATCTTTCCTGGAATAAATTGTAGGATAAGACTTCAACAACGACGTGAACCACATGTGGTAATCACATGTTTTAACTGTGGAGGATTCAGGCGAATACCGTTGCGAAATCGGGGAATACCCTGCAGATAATATCACTTCCTCTTCCAAACCTCTTCATCTCTTAATAAGGGTATTATTTAATCCCACATCTTTTGTTTTTATATATCTACCAATCTTTTTAGTGGTTATATTATTTTTATTAGAATAATAGAGATGCTTATTTTGTAAGGTTAATATGTATGATAAGGGTGGATACTCATGTGTAATTTATCGGTGGATCTAAATCTCATTTTGATCTTCGCTAAAGTTACCATAATACTTATGGTTCAAAGGAAATTGTCACGCATAGATTTTGTGGAAAAAGAAGAAGAGAAGAAGGGTGTGTATGTCCCTTTTGCTTGGGAAATGAGTGCATGACTTCGCCCTCTTTGAGGCCTGAAGCCTCTGAGGTTAACGTGCTAAGGCTACCTCCTTGAAGCAAGACTTATATAATTTATTACGGATAAGGGTGTGCCGAAGAGAGAAACAGAAAGTTGGAACAGGAAAAGGTTTGGTTTGGATGGGCAAAGCTGAGGTTATAACTCAAGGCCAGCGCCAACTAACAGCTACTTGGACTGGCTGGAATGTTCTACTAGACTAGGTTCTCCTAGCTAAAGAAGGTACTTACAATGATTCTGAACATATTCGGAGAAACCGTCTCAGCGGGATTGGTACAGAGTATCCCCGTGGGAGCCATGCACGTCTCTAAGATTTTTGAAAGATTTTTTATCCGATTCTTTAGAGCCTTTTGCGATAGTTTTTTTTTTCAATCTGCGACTATACGCCTTACTTGAGGCACATAGCCTGTCGTTTACCAAGTTACTTTTCAGTTGCTACGAGATGGGCTGTAAACCACATGTTGTTGTGATATGAGATGAATGAAAAAACTTTTGGTAGTGAGATGAGAAAGAGACTTCCACGAATTATTACAAACGCTGTGGTACTGATCTTCTTGTTTTTTGTTCTCAACATCGCATTTCTATTCATCCCCAAGATCACAATACCTGGCATAAACATGGACATTGCCTCGGTGTTTAGAATGATCATCATGCTCCTAGCCCTGATCTTTCTAGCGAGGATCACGTCAGACGCGGTGGTGCTCGCTGATATATCTACGAACATGGTGATATTTCATCTAGGCATTAAAAGCAAGCTGCCTCTAAGAAGAGTGGGGAAAGACGCAATATATATTATCCTAGACATGCTTCTTTATGTAGCGGTTATACCCTTCCTATCCGGTATACCTGACATCGGAGAATGGTTGGGTGCGATTGCAAGCTTGATCTTTTTAGGTGTATTTATAATCCTCGCATATGATATGTGGCGAATCCTTTGCAGAACTCTTGAAGAGCTAGCGGACAGGATCGCTGAATGGGTTACCGAAAAAGCTCTGCAGGTCTGGAAGAAGAACTAATGTTAAACACTATCATATTTGTCCTGATATACCTGCTAACTCTTCTCCTCGCCGCAACCGAGATGTTAAGTCTATCTGTATCCGTCTTGACAGGCGCGCTATTGATGGCATATTTTGGGTTGAGTAATGGGCTCTTCACGTACCAAGAGGCATTGGGTTTCATCGATATGAGGATAATAGGACTCATTATAGGCTCAATGATTGTCATAGGGGTCGTTGAAAAAAGTGGACTGTTTCACCTAATCTCCTTGTACGCTATGAAAGCTATGGGTGGACACCCAGGTCGGTTTTTCGTCGCGTCGTGTCTGATGGCGGCGATCATATCTATGTTCCTCGGGGATCAGGCTTCCATCCTATTCATCGGAGCCGCAGTCGTCACGGTGACTAAGCTTTTCAACCAAAACCCGGTCCCCTACATTGTCTCCGCCGCTATCATGACCAATCTCGGTGGGACCAGCACCCTAATAGGGTCAACAAGCAATATGGTAATCGGTATACATTCAGAACTCAGCTATGCAAAATTCATAAGCTATCTTATGCCGCTTGAGTTCATCCTATGGATAGTGATCACCATAGTCCTGTATCTGATCTACAAGCCTCAACTAGTAGTGGAAAGTAGGAGCGTCCTCAACTACGATCCTTGGCTAGCTGTTAAGGATCGAAAGATTCTTGCAAGATCAACCATCCTCTTGATCTTGTTCCTTATCTTCATGATGATTACGGACCAACTAGGTACGGCGCCTGAGGCTATAGCTCTGGGCTTCGCCGTTCTAGCGCTTGTAGTCGGTGGACAAGAATCAGTGGAGATATTTAAACGCCTAGACTGGGAGACGATCTTCTTCCTGGCAGGGATGCTCTTCCTCACCAAAGGCTTCGAAAGAACTGGTCTCCTGACCACTCTATCAAACTATATAATGGGCATAGCGGGGGGAAGTTCTCTGAAGTCCACCCTACTAACCATGTGGTCAAGCGGGATCTCGAGCACAGTAGTCAGTAACACCGCTGTTGCCTTGGTCTTCACACCCATAATCCAGGGACTGCATGGACTTAATAAATCGGCCTTATGGTCCGCCTTGATCCTGGGGACTAACCTCGGTGGGGCAGCAACGCCCCTGAGTGGTAGCGTCTGGATACTCGCTCTCGGGGTCTTAAGGCGGGAAGGGTTTACCGTAAGCTTCGTAGACTTCACCAAGATAGGTGTAATAACCACGGTTATACAATTATGTATTGCAAGTCTTTACCTCGTATTGAGATTTGGGCTGGTGTTTTGATAGAATGTCCAAGATATTGAAACGGTTGGGATTTGGGGTTAGAAGGCACCTGACGCGCTACGATGAGATGAAAAAGGAATTCGAGAAGGTTCTAAGGAACACGATAACCATAACCATCGATCTGCCGGAAGGGTTAGAGGATGTTCTAGAAGAATTCCTAGCCCTAGAAAAGGATGATATATTTCTCAATGCTGTAAAAGAAATCGCGAAGAAATTGCTCGAAACAAAGAGGTCGCAAAAGAGATGAGGCGAAAATATGATGCACACCTTTCAAAGTCTCTGTGGAAGAACCTCCTAGTTCTACACGGCTTTACCACAGGTAACGTGCTACTTGGAGTTCGTCTATTCAAGGGAAGCGAGGTCTGATGAATTAACTGAAGAGTCTAAGTTTTTTCACCGATTTAAACTAAGTTCTCCAACATCAAGGATAACTGGAAGGCGATTACAGGATATTGAAAACTTATCTTTTTAGTAATGGTCACTATTCCATCCTCATTATTCTAGCCTTTTCATGATTTACTTTTCCCTGAATTATCTCTCCGTCATAAGTGTGCCATGCATCAAGAATCTTATCAATTTGATCTTCATATGCGATGGCCGCTGTTGCAGGACCTTTCCCACTTAATCCAGAAGCTATTGCACCAGCTTCCAAAGCATCTATTGCAAGCTTCTGATTGTATCCTAAAGCTGTTGCATATAAAATTCCATTCATTGTCAATGCAGTCCAATAATTACCTGATAATGCCTCACGAAAAACTACTTTAATTTGTGGCGCAATAAGTCGCATCCGATCTACATTCGATTTAAACGTATACGATTTCTCAGCTGGAATGTGAAAGAGGACTGTCAAGTCTTCTTTTATAGTAAACTTCTTTAAAATTTTCCTTTTTAAGTTATCAGTTACTGTGATATCGCCAAAGAAGGATGCGCTTGCATCATCAAAAGCACCCGTAATCGTTGTTTTAGCTTTAATTGAAGCATCCACACTAAAATCTAATACTGTGAAATCATCTACTTTTTTTTTCAGAGCTCCTATAGTAGCTAAAACTAAAGCGTTTGATGCTACACTGCTACTTTTTAATCCCTTAGCTATTGGAATATTGGATTCTGTTTCTACTTCAGCTCCAAATTCATTCTCAACGTGAAAATATTTTAAAACAGTTAAGACGGATTCCTTAATCAGTGTTATATCTTCATTTGGATTTGAGAGAATTTTTCCGTTGACAACTCCTTTATCTCCTGTCAATCGAACTTTTGCTTTTGTCCAAAGATTCACTCCTAAAGCTGCCCCTTTACCAGTAGCTATGGCGTTTACTACAGTCACAGCTCCATAAGCTATAGCTGTCCCAAATCCAACCATCTTATCCCCTCCTTAACCTACTATTAATTGCTCCAAGCATTACATTAATCGGCGGTTTTAGTCCACTCCAAAGTTTGAAGGATAGAGCACCTTGGTTAACTAGCATATTTATCCCATTTAAAGTCTTAGCACCTGATGCTGTTGCTTCTCTTAAAAGCCGTGTTTCTGGAGGATTATAAATTATATCAAAAACAACCATCTTAGGTTTAAGAAGGTGTCCACCTACAAGCGTTTCATCAATCTTTGGGAACATTCCTACAGAGGTTGTATTAATTAATAATTCAGTATCTAAAAGTTCCCTCGAAAGAGTGTTAATTGTTAATTTATCTCCTACTATCTTAATATTAAGCCTTTTTTTTATAGCTTCTACTATAGAAATTGCTTTAGACCTTGTTCTATTAAGTACAACCAATCTACTAGCGAAAGGTGCAATAGAAAACGATATGGCTCTAGCTGCGCCTCCCGCACCTAAAAGTACAACTTTTTTTCCTGTCGGATCCCCATTTCCTATTTTTAAAGCTTCTAAAGCTCCTGCTCCGTCTGTGTTGTAACCTATCAATTTTCCATCTTTATTAATAACCGTGTTAACTGCTCCAATATTTTTTGCAGTAGAATCAATCTCATCTAAATACTTCATTATTGAAACTTTGTGAGGTATTGTTACATTCAATCCACGTATACCCATACTCTTAATCCCTTTAATAGCGTCCTCTAAACCCTCAGATTTCACTTGAACGGTAAGATAAACACTGTTTATACCTCGGAATTGGAAAGCAGCATTCTGCATTAAAGGACTAAATGAATGCTCCACAGGGTCTCCAATAAGCACATAGAGTCTTGTTTCACTATTAATCCTTGAGATCAATTTTTTTAATCAACTCGTAAATTTTTTTTGTTTCTGCAACTGTAAATTGACCGATAGCTGACTCCTTTCCTTTTTCAACAGAAGCATATGTAAAGTAACCTCCAAATATGGGGGAAAGTAATCTGGAAATTACACCCAGCTCTCCCATACAGAAACAGACGACATCATTTGATTTTGATGCTTCAACTACAAACCTAAGGCATGTTAGATTATCCTCAATCTTTTTAGCAGTTGTGATTATTTTACAAACGTTACCTTTTACATTCAACATTTTTTTATAGATCTTAGTGATTTCTGACAAGCTCGGTGTCAAAGTAAAGATGTGATGTGAAACAATACTTCTTGCACCCAACGTTTTGATCTTCTTAACGATTTTCTTAGAATTGTTTGCCATTAGTTCAATGTCAACGAAATCGAAGCCAGATGCTGCAGCATCTAATAATATTTCAACCCGTTCCTTATTTAAACCCCGAAATCCCCCCCCTTCCCTTTGGAAACGATTCGTAGCAATTAATGGAAGAGTAGTAAACTTTCTTATTTTTTCAACATTAAATTTTTCTAAAAGGTAATCCATTCTTATCTCTATAATATCCGCATTACATTGCTCTGCTTTCTCAACCATCCTTTTTACATCAGATATATTTGTAGCCGTTACAACGGCACAGACCTTAGAGGTCATCTTTCTATAACAGACTCCTCTTGAACAAGAACTCCAAAATGTCTCCCTCCAAGCTGACGATAAGCTAACACTTTATCATCTTGATTTAGTTCATTAACCGATATAGATCCATCTTTAGTTACAAAACGAACTGTTTCTGCATTTTGTACGATTGTTTTTATTCTATATCCATCGATCTCAGCTTCAATAAGTGTCAGAGGTCTTCTCTCAATCTTTAACCGACCTATTACGACTTTTCGAAAATATCCCTCTCTATTAACTACCAATACTTCATCCCCCGCTTTTAACTCAGATAAGTAACGTGTCTTATTATCTGAATCAAGAATGTACAAAGAGATGGGGCCTGCATTTACTCTAAATGGGCGAGGTTCTACATGTGGATTCTCCTCAACTTCAGCTTGAATCAGGAAAAGTCCTGTGGATTGGCAACCAATAAGCATCCCCTCCCCCTCTGTCATAATGTCACACGTATCAATGCACACCCGTAATCCCATACTTAATTGCTTAGAGTTTAGAATCTTAACTGTTGTTAATTCCATTTTTCGATTTTTCTCTTTAATTAAAGAGAAACTCACAATACTTTTCAGAACTTTTGCTGTTGCTTCTATTTCCTTAGGATTATCTGTTTTAAGGACTACACCATCAACCCCTAACTCAAGGGTTTCAACAGCAATTTTTGCTTCTTCAGCATTGGCTACCTCTGCTAGAAGCTTCACCTTTTTACGTGTTTTAGCTATTAAATTTTCAAGAGGAATGATTTTCCAGTTTGGACAAATAACAATGATATAATCAACTCCACTCTCAACCGCCTTTACAGCTTTAGCTTCGTCATTCCTATCTTTGACTAATAATTTTAAGCATAAGATTTTTTGTTGTCTCTTTAATATCTCAATCTGATTAATCATTTCCTCTTCTATTATTTGGATATCACCATCTACAGGTGAGGCTATAAGATTTGTATACGATTTCCCAAGATGAATGTCTGCTTCACTTAAAACAATTACATCACACAGGTCTTTAGATACCCTTAGCAACTCTTCCTTTAGCACATTTGTTATTGAATTCTCAAATTCAATCCAAAACTCTCTCATCTGGCTCCCCTGAGAATTAGTAAACCTTCTTTTACAGTTGCTCCTTTATGAACTAATGCTGAGAGCGCTCTAGTCATTAAAGTTGGATTTTCATGTTGGAATGTATTCCTACCAATCGAAACTCCTGCTCCTCCGGCCTGAATCGAGTCATAAATCATCTTTAAAACACCTTCAACATTCTTCTGTTTAGGTCCACCTGCAATTACCACAGGAACAGGACAGCTTCGTACAACCTCACTAAAGGTTTCTAGGCTACCTGTATAATTAGTTTTGATAATATCTGCTCCCAATTCTGCTCCAAGTCTAGCTACATGCTTAACAACTTCTACATCATTGCTATCTGTAATTTTGGGTCCCCGCGGATACATCATAGCTAGTAGAGGCATTCCAAGTTCTTCACATTCATCAGCAATTAAAGCCATATTCGCTAACATTTCTCCCTCTCTTGGAGCTCCTACATTTACATGAATAGAAATACCATCAGCACCTAACTTTACTGCATGTGCTACACTACAGACTTGAACTTTCCAAAGGGGATCTGAACTCAGATCTGTACTAGCAGACAAGTGCGTTATAAGACCCATTCCACGAGTTTCTATTTTTTTTGCAATGCCTTTATGAAGAACTATCCCATCGGTTCCCCCTAAAACTAATTTATCAATAATCTCCTGCATATTTACTAATCCTCTAACTGGACCGAGTGTAACTCCGTGGTCCATTGGAACAATGACTGATCTTCCGTCCTCTCTAAAAATTCTTTTAAGTCGCCTTATTTTACCTACGCTCATTTTATTTCACATCTTTTTGTATTTATTTAAAACATTGTTAACTGATGAAAGAGCCTTTTCTCTTTCATTCCATGGAACGAATATTCTTATTGAAGAACTAATTGTAAACACACCATAAAGATTTACGTTTTCCTTTGATAATGGAGCGACAATGACTTCCATTATACCTGGTATGTTTTCTAGTCCATATCCCGATATTATCATCATGGCTAATGAATCAACACAATGTATCGCTTTTGCGATCTCTTCCTCCCTTATCATTTCGTGAAGTTGCTGAACAAGATTAGACGGGTTATTAATATAGAGGAGAATAGATGTTGGAGAAACAGTTAATCCTAACATTTCTCCGTTTACCATTGAAATTGCTGATAGAATTCTTGAAACATTTTCCAATGAACTATTATTAGTGATTAGTGTTATCATTGAGAGTGGTGATGGGAAAAGTTTGGCATTCAACCCAGTATCTAATTCCCCTATAATAATCGTGCCCCCAGATAAGCTCGAGGCACCAAATCCTACAACTCGAAGAACCATAGTATTCTTCTTATAAATTAAAGCTTTAGGTTGAATAATCTTTGCACCTGCTGCAACTAAACTGTAAGCTGCATCAATATCAAGCGACTCAATCTTATGCGTGTCAGAAACTTTTTTAGGATCAGCAGACAATACGCCCTCAACATCCTTAACAACTATTACTTCCTCAGCATCAATACAATTACCTAAAACAACAGCAGTTAAGTCACTCCCACCTCTACCGAGAGTCGTAATTTTCCCTTCCGGTGAAAGTCCAATAAAACCTCCAATTACCGGTATTTTTTCTTCAAGTAAAAGTGGAATAATTCGTTTGTTTACAGCTTCCTTAGTCTCTTTCATTTTTATATTAGCATTACCAAATTGTGAATCCGTAAAAATTGGCCAAAGATTTGAAGTAGGATCTATTTCTATTGCTTTTATTCCTAGAGATTTTAGAGAACTAGTCATCATCCGCGCAGATGTTCTTTCACCCATCGATAGAATTTCGTCTAAATCTTCTTTTGATATACTCTCTGACGTCGATTTATTTGAATCGTATAATAATTGATTTGTGACTCCGGATAGAGCAGAGACAACGACTATAACTTTTCTCTTACGATGCACTTCTTCTAATATCTTTTTTGCAGCTAGAAGAACGTCTTCTGGGTTAGATAAACATGACCCACCCCACTTCACAACTATAGTGTCCTTCATAGAATCCCCTGGTAAATTATATCAAAATTAAGCCGATCACATACGAGAAAATTAGAGGTAAGTTTTATCGCTGTAAAAAAGTTTAGATATTTAATATTATGCTTTTCCGAGGAGATAAAAACGATGCCCCCTAAACACTTGATTCCTCCAAAGTAGCACATTTACTCCTCCGATTAACGTTTTTAATGTTTTTTGTTAGTATTTAAAGATATCTGCAAGATTATCTACATTATCCGATAAAACGTTTCTATTTTAAGACCTCGACGTGGGACTTCATGTCGTTTTCCTTTCATGATAATTATTGATGTAGTATAATTTCACTTTTTTATTTTATTACCGGGGATTATTTAAATTAGTACAATACAAACAAGATTGAGTGTACAATTCAGTCGAGCTGCTAAATTATCTATTATTGATTGTACTCTTCCGACTTGCCATAAGTCTTACCTTGATTCCATGTAGATGAGTTGAGCTGTTGGTGAGGATATTCTTGACGATATCTCTGTTAATTTACGTCTCCGCTGATATTGCTTCAAGACAATTTTTACGTGGATGTCAAGTTTGACCTGTTTCCTCTTCTGATTAGGTTTCATTTCTAGCCGAATAAGATTCGCAGTATATCGGTCGTTCGTACTAGTTAGCTAAATCCATTCCCTCTCGGAATCTAGGCTTCAGTTTATGCATTTAACTTTTTTATAATTGAATAGAAACTGTAAATTACTTGAATAATTAACATTTTTTCGGTTTTTCTTCTATTCTTTTTGGTCACCCAACCATTTGGAAGCGTGTTTATTTAGGAGTCTCCTTACCACGTTGATTATGTGAACGCTAATTGATTTGTAGCGAGTTCTAGACGTTCCTAGATAAACCTTCTAATATTCTCAGGAAATGAGATTATCCCTCTCTCGGTATTATATCCACTCCCATGTCTGAAATGTAGCGTAAATAAGTCTGCTATAATTTTAAATTTTACAGACCTTCATAAGTTTACAGTGAATTTAGTCAGATTGACGGTGAAACCGTGAAATGTTTAAAACAGTTTGTGAAAATGGCATGGAGGAATGAGAATTATTTTAAAAAAATACATCCAACATATGACAGTAAAATCTGGTATGACTGTTGGTTCTTTAGTGAATGAGATGGAAAAATCCGGAGTTCTTGGTGCTGGTAAACTAGCTAAAGCCGTGAATATAATGTCGGAAATGTTCCTTGATCCTGATTACACTGTCTTCCTTGCTCTAGCGGGGCCTATGGTACTCGGAGGTCTAAAAAAAATAATAAGTGATTTGGTCGAAGGTGAATATGTAAATGCACTTGTAATGAGTGGTGCAAATATCGTTCACGATATAGTCGACTCCCTTGGCCATAAAAGTATTCAAGGTTCCTTCTTAGCTTGTGACGAGAAACTTAGGGATGCAAATTTGGGTAGAGTTGGCGACATATACATTGACCAAAGTGGCTTTGAAGACTTAGAAAAATGGATATACAATCTCTTAAACAGTTTACCTAAGTCCAAGAAACAAAGTCTATCTATTTATCATCTTCTACATGAAATCGGAAAAAGAATAGACGATAAAGACTCAATTTTAAAACAAGCTTCAATCCACAATATACCCATCTTTTCTCCAGGAATCCTAGATTCAATGCTGGGTTTCCATCTTTGGACATATAGTCAGCTGGAAACATTCAAACTTGACCCCCTTCTGGATTTTACTAGGCTTTCAGACATAGTTTTTCAATCAAAAAAATCCGGAGTCATAATACTTGGCGGAAGTATTCCGAAACATCATGTCTTGAGTGCAAACATCTTAAGAGATGGTGTTGATGCCGCGATTCAAGTGACGCTTGATAGACCTGAAGGGGGAAGTCTTAGTGGTGCTCCATTAGAAGAATCTATTTCTTGGAAAAAAATTAAGAGTGGAGATCATCTAGCATCAATAATTGGTGATGCTACTATAATCTTTCCAATAATTGTTGCAGCAACATTGGAAAAATTGAACGATAAGCGAAAGAAATAGATTATTAATCTCCTTTAAGTCTATGAATTATTGGCTGATGAAGACAAGAAAAGATTTGAAAGATGATGAATTCTATGAGTCCTGAAGCCAAATACCATTTTTACTATTTAAAGCTTATTTTCGTTTAAATCAGCAAATCTACATCAATATAGCTTTAAGAATCATCTTAAATTAAAATAATGATTATATTACCATCTTTCGCTTAGTATAGATGAAGAATAATTATTCACTCTAGCTCTACTAGTAGTAAACCGGTTATAAAGGAAAATAATGTATTTAATTTTGTTATGGATGGATGACCTCGATGTCTGCCTTAGAGAAACTCGGTGCTTCCTTAACAAATGCTCTCAGGAAAATTATTAAGACTCCGCTAATTGATGAGAATGCTGTTAAGGAACTGGTTAAGGATTTCCAACGAGCTCTTCTTCAGGCTGATGTGAATGTCCAACTTGTCTTAGATTTAACAAATCGAATTAAAGAGAGGACCTTGAAAGAGAAGTTACCTCCTGGAATAAGTAGACGAGATCATGTAATAAAAGTGATCTATGAAGAACTAACAAAATTCGTGGGGAAGACCCCGGCTAAAATTATAGTTGAACCTGGAAGAGTAAATATTTTTATGCTTGTTGGAATTCAAGGAAGCGGTAAATGTGTCGTTGGGAACTCTAAAGTTTCAATGGTAAATTGGCCGGTAATGACTATAGCTAAGTTATTTGAAGAACAGATTGGCTGTTGTGATACTGCTATTATTCTTCAAGATGGTATAGCTCTACAACCAAGAAATCTTAGAGCATATTCTATTAATCTAGAAACATTGAAAATGGAAGAAAGACCAGTAGAATGGATTTGGAAATTAAAAGCAACTAAAGAGCTTTATGAAGTATTGTTAGACTCCACTACTAATCCTAAGATTATAACAACTCCTGAACACCCTTTTTTTACTTTTAATAAAGGAAATATTAATCGTGTCAGAGCAGACAAATTAAAAATTGGTCAGTATGTGATGGTTCCATCGATTATCCAGAAAAATATCCCTTTGAACTGTGAAAAAACGGATACTGGCTCTTTTTCTACTGAAGAAGAAAAAATCAAATATGAACAGGCAACGATTAGAGAACCCCTTAAAACATCGTTGTATGACATTACTCAACAAAAGACTGATATCCACTGGATCAAAATAAAAGATATTCATAAGAAAAGTAATCATTCCATCGACTATGTTTATGATCTCACAATTAAGGATCACCATAATTTTATTGCTAATAATATAATCGTGCAGAATACAACAAGTTCAGCTAAGATTGCTAGATATTTTCAAAAACGTGGCTTTAAAACTGCCCTTATCTGTGCAGATACTTATAGACTTGGCGCTTTTGCTCAATTAAAACAGTTAGCTAAAGACATCCATGTTCCAGTATATGGCAAAGAAGGAGGAGAAGATGTCTTAACTATTGTCGCTCAAGGAGTTGAAGATTTCACCAATGAAGGATATGAAGTTATAATCATTGATACAGCGGGTAGACATAAGGGTGAAAAGAAGTTAATCCAAGAGATGAAAAAGATCACCCAAACTGTTAATCCAAACGAGATTATTCTAGTTATTGATGCAACAATTGGGCAACAAGCAACTCTCCAAGCTAAGGCTTTTCATGAAGCAACGAAAATTGGTTCTATTTTTATTACAAAACTTGATGGTACAGCAAGAGGCGGAGGTGCCTTATCCGCAGTAGCTTCAATTGGTGTTCCTATTAAATTTGTTGGAACTGGTGAAAAGCTAGAAAATCTAGATCTCTTCGTTCCATCGAGATTTGTTGGTAGACTCCTCGGGATGGGCGACATAAATGGTTTGATTCAAAAGGTAAAAGAAGCAGAAATCACATTACCTGAAAAGAAAACTAAGGCTATTCTAAGAGGACGATTCACATTAGATGATATGTATTCACAGATGGAAGCTATGAAAAGTATGGGTCCCCTAAGACATATTTTGAAGATGATTCCAGGAATGGGTTATAAACTTCCCAAAGACACTTTAGAAAATGCTGAACATAAGTTAAAAAAGTGGCGTTACATTATTCAATCGATGACTACAGGGGAGAAACTGGATCCAAAGATTCTCAAATCGTCAAGAATTAAGCGGATATCTAAGGGTTCTGGAACGACTGAGAGAGAAGTTAAGGATTTAATAAAACAATATAATGCTATGAAAAAGCTTATGAAATCTATCGGAAAGAGGAGGCTCCCCCCTATGTTAAAGAAGATGTTTGACAGAGCCTGATAAACTATTTCATGTGTAAATTTTATTATTCACTGGTGACTTAAGGAATTGGAGATCATAGAAACTGCTGAATTATTGTTACGTGAACGTGCTTTATGCAATAATTGCCTTGGAAGACAATTTGCTATGTTGGGACATGGGCTTTCAAATGAGGCGCGCGGAAGAGCCATTTTACTCCTCTTAGTGATTGAAGGAAGTAAACGAATCCATGAAGGAGATGATTCAGGTAAAAATCTTCTGAAGTATGGTGCGAACCATGGCTTCTCAAAATTAGCTATTACAACTCTAAAATCCGCTGGAATAATTATTGAGGAGACTGAGAAGTCATGCTATCTTTGTGGAGATGTTTTTAAATCGTTAGATGAACTAGTTCACCAAATTATTAAAAAATTATCAAAGTTTGAAGTAGAAAGTTTTTTAATAGGGATAAAAGGATCTTCAAAAATTGAGGAAAAAGAGGATGAATTGCGGGTAAATTTTAAACTTAAATGGGGTGAAAGTATTCGCAATGAACTTAGTCGAGAAATTGGAAAAAGGATTATGAAGATTATCGGGAAAAATGTTGATTTTGAGCATCCAAACATCTTAGTGCTTGTTGATCCTTTTATGAATATAATACTTCTCGAGGCAAATCCTCTATTTATTTTTGGGAAATACAGAAAACTTGTTAGAGGAATACCGCAATCCAAATGGCTATGTCGTCAATGTAAAGGTGAAGGATGTCCAAATTGTGCTGGAACCGGAAAAATGTATCAAGATTCTGTTGAAGAACTTATCTCTAAGCCTTTGTTAAAAAAAACTAAAGGTAGGATTGCTAAACTTCATGCTGCAGGCAGGGAAGACATCGATGCCAAAGTTTTAGGTTTAGGGCGACCTTTCGTAATTGAAGTGAAGAAACCTAAAATGTGGAAAATTGATCTAGAAAAATTGGAAGAAGAAATTAATCAAAATGCAGATGGTAAAATTGAAGTAGATACTTTACATTTATCCTCAAAAGAAATTGTTAAAAAGCTTAAAAGTTCTGGACAATCCACTAAAGTTTATAGGGTATTAGTTGAGTTTGAGCAGGATATTTCCGAAAAGTTGATATATGAGGTACTAGAGGGGCTTATTGGTAAATTAATTCATCAAATGACTCCCTCTCGAGTCATGCATCGTCGTCCACTTAAGTTACGGAAGAAACGCGTATATAACCTAGAATTTAAAAGATTGCAATCGAATTGT